>ERZ795053.2974-NODE-2974-length-19868-cov-9.309443_pt1 | contig 19868 bp, 25 predicted proteins | sample MGYA00375137_ERZ795053 | MGnify/ENA primary metagenome ERZ795053 (study PRJEB30182, sample SAMN05720284) | activated sludge metagenome | isolation source: Anaerobic digester | place: Hong Kong | collected 2014-12-17 ...
CGGCTGGAAGCGGATTTGCGGCCCCGGCCGGGCCGGCGCGCGCAGCGCTTGCCGGGCCGGTTGGGTAGGGCCGCAAATGCCGCTGGAGCCGCGCGGCGCAGGCGGAACCGAGCGTCAGCGAGGTGGGAGCCGGAGACGCGCGAGCCCCGCGCGACGCAGCTTGAGGCCGTCGGGTTCCGAACCGGTACGATCCGGGCACTGCTGACGGAAAGTTATTGACCCCCAGGGGCTTTCCGCCCGCCCGCAGGGCGGGCATCCGGCGGTCGCGCCTGGCGCGCCGCCGCCCCGCAAGCCGAACACCCGTGACCAAAAAAGGGGGGCCCGGCCCGTCCTCCTCGGGGGAGAACGAACCGGGCCCCGGGCTGGGGTGGCGGCTGCTAGGCGCTGCCAGTGTTGCCGGCGTTGACGATGACGTCGCGGATCTTCTCGGGGGTCACGCCCATGCGCAGCGCGGTGTCGAGCAGCCCGGTGAGCGTCAGCGGCTCCTTCCCGGCCTCCTCGGCGGCCTGGATGGCAACGTCGACGGCGATGCCCGCGCGGGGCCCGTCCCCGCCCATGTAGTGGTAGGCGGCGGCGATGGTCGCGGCCTGGGCGCGGGCGATCCCGCGCATGCTGCGCGACATCGCGGTCCACACCGAGGCGCTGCGCCGGACGTGGTCCAGTCCCAGCAGCAGATGCGCGTCGCGTAACCGCACGCTGATGGTGATGGCGATCGCCAGCCGCCCGATCAGGTCGGGGGTGACCTCTCCGGTTCCGGCGATGATCGCGGCGAGTTCTTCTCCGGCGTCGATGAGCGGTTCGAGGTTGTCGATCTCAACCTGCGGAGCGGCGGGTTCGGTGATGGCGAACTCGGCGACGATTTCTTCGCGGGTGTTGGCCACAACCCGGCCCTGGACGACGCTGGCCGTGGTGACGGGGCTGTCGGTCCACGGCGCGGTGATCCCGCTGTCGCCGGTATCGACGTCAGTCCACAGTGCGGGCTCGGCGGTGGTGGCGGTGCTCAACCGCCCCCGCACGGGGATGTCGAGGTCCATGAGGGTGTTACGCACCGCGTCCAGGGCGTCCCCGGCGTGCTTGTTGTGTTCGGCCCCTGCGACGACGATGAGGATCGCCCCGGAGCTGTTCTTGGCGCTGCGGCCGGCGACGACGGGCATGGTTGCGATCTGGTCGACGCTGTTGTGCAGGTCGGCGCGCAGCACGCAGTCGATCGCGTTCTGGTCGCCGTGGCGCTTGAGCATGACCGCGACGATGGAGTCGTAGACCTGGTAGCCCAGGATCGCCGGCAGGCTGGAGATGAGGGTCGACGCATCGAGCTTGAGGGACATGGCAGTTCCTTTGTTCTGGTGACCGGGTTTCGGTACCGGTCGGCACAGGCCTGGCTGGGACCGCGAGGGTGGCGGCGGCACGGCGAAGCCGTAGGGCTGGAGACGACTTGGGCGGCCCGGGCCGCGGCCGGCGCGCGCAGCGCTTGCCGGTGGCGGTTGCGGCGGGCCGCACTGGTCGTCGGAGCCGCACGGCGCAGTGAGCGCAGCGAGCGGAGACGGGCGAGGCCGTCAAGCGGCGCAGCGTGCCGCCGACGGGTTCCCTGGCGGTCATGATGGGGGCCTGCTGAACGGATTAATTCTGTTGTGGGCGCAGGCTTTCCGCCCGCCCGCAGGGTGGGCATCCGGCGGTCGCGCCTGGCGCGCCGCCGCCGACGCACGGTGAGGTCCCGTGATCAAAAAAGGGGGCCGGGTCGCGACTCTGCGGGGGAACAGAATCGGACCCGGCCCCTGGCGGGGGTGCTAGGTGAGGGTGGCGGGGTCGACCAGGTCGGCGTCCTCGTCGCGGATGAACCATTCGAGCAGCGGGGGGTACTTGTAGCGGTGCCCGCGCTCAGCGATCCAGGCGGCCTGGCGGCCCAGCAAGACCTCGATGTACTGCTCGCCGGTGAGTTTGGCCGGGGCGCTCATCGGCGAGCCTCGGCGCGCCGTGAGGCCCGGTAGCGCCGCTCGGCGGCCGCGGGGGCGCTGGTGGTGGAGATCGACCACGGGGCCTCGGTCCATCCGCGCAGGGAAACGATGAGTTCGCGTTCGATGACGCGGCACAGCCGCTGCGCGGAGCTGTCCTCCCAGTCGGGGGACTCGCAGGACTGGTACTCGTAGCAGGCCAGCGCTTTGAGGAGTTCGACGGCGTTCCAGTCGGTGTGCACCGGGGTGCGGTAGTGGTAGGGCTCGGCTGTCCCGGCGGCGTTGTAGAGGTAGTTGACGGAGGCGACGTTGGCGTCCAGGAGCATCTGGCCGACGGCGGTGGTGTTGTCGGCGGTGAGTTCACCCATGCGGGTGGGGTTTCCGTAGTGCCAGCAGATCCGTCCGTGGCCGGCTCGCAGGGCGCCCCACAGCAGCACGTTGAGGTGCTCGGCGGGGAGGATGAAGGCGCTCATGAAGCGCTCCTTTCTGTTGGTGACCGGCCTTGGGTGTCCGGTCGGCACGGCCCTGGTTTCGCCGGGAGGGTGGTACCGCCGGGGGCGCGCCGCAGGGCCTGCAGGCCGATTCGTCCGCCCGCGTGGCCGGCGCGCGCAGCGCTTGCCGGCCACGGCGGTAGGGCGGCGAATGCGGCCGGTGCCGCGCGGCCGCGCAGCGAGACGCGCGAGGCCCTCAGCGGGCTGTCGCCCTGGCGGTGCCGGGTTCCCTCACGGGGATGATGGAGGGTCTGCTGAACGGAATAGTGGTGAGGGGCTACCGATTTCACGCCCGCCCGCAGGGCGGGCCTCCGACGCAAAAAAGGGGGGAGCCCGGCCCGCGCTCCCGGGGGGTGGAGGCGGCCGGGCTCCCCAGTCGGGGGTCTGGGTGGACTCAGCCGACCAGGCCGAGGTCGCGGCGAACCGCCGCCAGGTCCTCGTCGCGGGCGGCGAAGGGGTCGAACGGGTTGGGCTTGCCTTCGGCTTCACACCAGGCGACCACGGTTTCGCGTTCCCACTCGCGCAGCTCGTCGCCGTCGTCGGCGCGCACGGCGCGCAGCCACAGTGCCTCGGTGCTGTCCCAGCGTCGCTGATCGGACTCGAGTTGGTCGGTTAGTTCGCTGGTGGTCTTGGGGATGAACAGTTCGACGTGGCCGTAGCGCTGTTCGGCGCGGCCGCCGAGCTTGGTGACCGCCTCCAGCAGCGCGGCGTAGGCCTTGAGCAGGGAGGCGTGGGTGCCGAAGCGTTCGATCTCGATGCGTCCGATGCTGCGGGAACGCTCGGTGATGTCGTCGGTGCTGGCGGGACGGGGCATGGTGTCTCCTCGGGCAGAAGCGGAATTGTGCCGGTCGGCACGGCCCTGGTTTCGCCGGGAGGGTGGTACCGCCGGGGGCGCGCCGCAGGGCCTGCAGGCCGATTCGTCCGCCCGCGTGGCCGGCGCGCGCAGCGCTTGCCGGCCACGGCGGTAGGGCGGCGAATGCGGCCGGTGCCGCGCGGCCGCGCAGCGAGACGCGCGAGGCCCTCAGCGGGCTGTCGCCCTGGCGGTGCCGGGTTCCCTCACGGGGATGATGGAGGGTCTGCTGAACGGAATAGTGGTGAGGGGCTACCGATTTCACGCCCGCCTGCAGGGTAGGCCTCCGACGCACAAAAAGGGGGGAGCCCGGCGCCGACACCGGGGGGGCGGGTGTCGGCGGCCGGGCTCCCCCCGCAAGGCTAGCCGGGCGGGGTCGGTGTGCCGACCCAGCAGAGGGTGGGCGCGCCGGTGGCCGGGTCGCAGCCGACGTCGTAGCCGTCGGGCAGTTCGCACAGGATGTCGTCGCGGATGCGTTCGAGGATGCTGTCGCGGATGGTGTCGACGTCGATGCCGTCGTCCTCGGCTTCCCAGTCGGGGAAGGCGCGGTCACGCAACTCGTCGTCATCTTCGGTCAGGGCCGTGAGGATTTGGCTGGTGAAGCTGTCGGCCCACAGCAGCGGCTTGTCGTTGGTGTCGGTACCACGGTGCAGGCTGAGCAGTTCATCGACCTGGGCGGCGTAGGCGATCAGGCCGGTCTCGTGGGTGTCGAACATGACGGTGTCCTTTCGGTTAGGCCGCCGGCGGGGTGCCGGGGACGCCGGGGGTGGTGATGGCGATGCCGTCGCGGCGCAGCCGCTGGTAGAGCGAGTCGAGCTGGATGCCTTCGCGGCGGGCGATGTCGTGGTCGCTGTAGCCGAGGTAGCGCAACTCGCGGTAGAGCTCGGCGAAGCTGACCTCGGCCGTGGCGGTGTCCTCCACCGGCCGCGGGGCGTCGAGGGTGGGCGTGAACGCGTCGAGTTCTTCGTCGTCCCAGGCCAGTGGGACGTCCCAGCCGTTGCGGATGCCGTCGTTGCGGGCGCGTTGGCTGGGTCCCGGTGTCGCCTGCAACTCGACGAAGAGGGCTTCCATCTTGCGGGCGGTCGAGGCCAGCACCCGCAGTGTGGCGGGACTGAACAGCTTGGTGGCGTTGCCCGGTTCGATGCCCAGCCGGCCGGCGATGTAGCAGCGCGGGTAGCCGAAGGCGACCAAAGCCTGGGCCCGCCGCACGGTCCCGATGGCATCGACCAGCTGCCCGGCGGCGACGCCGTGGTGGGGCACCTCGGGGACCTCCACCGCCAGGACCGCCCGGGCGGTGGAGGCGGCGACGCGCTTGCTGGGTTCGGTGTTGCGGTCGCTGCGGCCGTTGACCAGAGTCATCAGCGTCTTGCGGTTGACGCCGCTGAGTTCGGCGATGCGCTTGAGCCCGAGGCCGCCCTCGCGCAGGGCCTGCACATGCTCGCGTACCGGTGCAGCGTCGACGTAGCTGCACTGGTAGCCGTGGCGGGCGCGGCGCTGGGCGTCGCAGCGGTGGCAGTATCCGCGGCGCAGCGGGTAGTAGTCGTGGCCGCACTTCTGGCAGGGCTTGAGGTGTGTCATCTCGGCCGCCCTCATGCGAGCCCGGCCGCGGCCAGGCGCGCGTGGATGAGGTTCAGGCTGATGTTGCGCTGGTTTTCCGGGCCGGAGACCCAGGCCCAGCGCTGCCATCCTTCGATGACGTTCTCGACGGTCTGGAAGTCGACGCCGGGCTTGCTGATGGCGTAGGTCTGCTCGTTGTCAGCGCCGCCGGGGTTGATGACGACAGCGACGAGTTGTCCGGTGCCGTCGAATACGGTGCCGCGGCCGGGTGCCCAGTTGCGGCGGAACCGCATCTGCAGGTTGCGCGGATCGCCGTCGAGCTGGAAATGCCAGGCCAACGCGTAGTCGATTTCGGCCATGAGGGAACTCCTTCGAGAGTTGGGGAAGTGATGCCGGATGGCACGCAGAACCAACGCGAATCGGGTGGGACGCACCGGCGGGCGCAGCCGCCGCGCTGGAGGCGAATGTCGGGCCCCGCCGGGCCGGCGCGCGCCGCGCCTGCCGGCCCGGCTCGGTAGGGCGCGACATGTTCGCCGCGGCCGCACGGCGCGCATGCGACGGGCGAGCGCGAATCAGCGGCGTGAGCTCGCCGGGGCAGGTGTCCCGCCCGATTACCGTTGGTGCGTGCTGACGGACTAAACATGGTGAGGGGCTGCGGATTTCACGTCCGCCCCTAGGGCGGGCGGTGCGGTGCCGCTGGGCACCGCGACTGGAGACCGGAAGAAAAAAGGGGAGCCCGGCCGCCGTTGGGGTGGCGACCGGACTCCCGGGGGATGGGTGATCGGTTGGGTCAGGCGGCCTCGATCCACGCCGCATCGGTGAACAGCACCGCCGGCGCGGTCCACACGGCGGCGCCGGTGTCGAGCCGGAAGAACACCGCCCGCTCGTGGGGGCGGTAGGTCAGCCGGGTCGGCGTGGCGAGGCGCACGTCGCCGAGTGTGCCGATCACCCAGGCGTGCACCTCACGGGCGGCGCCGGCGGCGATGCGCCGCTGGGCGCGTTCGTTGACGTGCATCTGCGCGTGGAGCAGTCCGACGCCGCTGGCGTGCGCGACCACTTTGCCTTTGTGGGGGCCGTCGAGGGCGCGGACAGACCATTGTCCGCGGTGGAGGTTCTTGTACACCGCGACGCGGGTCGAGGCCCAGGGGTCGCGTCCGGGCAGCGCGGTGAGTTGGTTGCAGCTCATGACCGCGTCTCCGGTGCGAGCCCGGCGACGTCGAGTCGGGCGAGGATGAGGTCGAGGCTCACCGTCGGTGCACCGGAGCCGATGAGCGCCCAGTCTTGCCAGCCGGCGATCACCGCGTCGACGTCGTCGACGTCGACGTCGGGCTTGGTGAGCGGGATGACGGTGGGTTCCTCGGTCATGCTTGCGTCGAGTTGGACGGCGACGAGCTGTCCGATGTCGGCGTCGCCGCGACCGATGCAGCGGAATCGGAGGTCGAAGCGGCGGTCGTCGCCGGCGAATGCGCCGGGGCGCGCCGCGAAGTGGATCGGGACCATGGTGGATGCCCTCCTTGGTGGGGTTATGGGTGAGTGCCGGATGGCACGCAGGACCGATGTCAATCGGGAGGGACGCACCGGCGGGCGCAGCCGCCGCGCTGGAGGCGAATGTCGGGCCCCGCCGGGCCGGCGCGCGCCGCGCCTGCCGGCCCGGCTCGGTAGGGCGCGACATGTTCGCCGCGGCCGCACGGCGCGCATGCGACGGGCGAGCGCGAATCAGCGGCGTGAGCTCGCCGGGGCAGGGGTCCCGCCCGATTACCGTTGGTGCGTGCTGACGGACTAAACATGTTGCGGGGCTGGGTATTCCACGCCCGCCCGCAGGGCGGGCCCGGCGGTTGCCCGGCGGGCACCGATGTGCGCGGGGGATGGGCGGACCTGGTTGTTCGCGGCCTGGCCGCGGTGACCAAGACCCGGCCGGGCGGTGCGTGCCCGGCCGGATCCCGAAGGTCAGGTCTCGATGCGGACCACGGCCAGGATGTGGAAGTGGCACTGCACACCGCCGCTGTCGAGGGCTTGGAAGCCGCCGTCACCGTCGGGTGCGCTGGTGACAACGCAGCCGGTCTCGACTTCGGTGGCGAACCGGGTCCCCGCCCGCAGGTCATGAGGCCAGACCTTGAGGTAGGAGCGGCCGAACTCCGGGGGTCCGTCGTAGAGGGGCCACCGCGAGGCGTGACCGCCTGCCCGACGGCCGGTCACTTCGGCGTCCGGCACGGGCGGACCTGCAGGCGGTTGCGGTCCATGTGGACGGTGGTGCCGAAGCGGTCATCGCGGATGACCGCTTCGTAGGGGTGCCGGGTGGGTCCAACGAAGGTCCAGCCGTCGTCGACCACTGAGCCGGCCTCGGCTGGCCACAGGTCGGAGACGCGGTCGGGGAGGACCCGCAGGGGTTGGCCGGGGGTGAAGTCCGGATAGGCGGCGGCGACGTGGCCGCTGAGGGTGTACACGGTGAGGACACTCACGCGCGTCTCCTTTCGGGAGTAGGGGGTGTGCCGGTCGGCACAGGCTCTCGGGGATCGCCTGGGCGGCGGGGTCGAGGAGCAGCCGCCGGCCAGCAGGTCGGCCTGCCGCCGGTTGGGCCGGCGCGTAGCGCCTTGGGCCCAATGTGGTGGGGGCGGCAGGGCGGTCGGAGCCGCACGGCGCGCGCAGCGCGACGCGCGAGGCCGTGAAGCGGCGTGGTGACTCGAGGCCGCCGGGTGCCCGGGGGATCACTCTGGGGCCTGCTGACCGGGGATCAAGAGGGTCGTGGCGATTGGCGAGCCGCGCCGCCGAAGCGGGGGCCTGACCGCCTGATCGGGCAGGCCCCCGGTGGGCGGGCCGGACTAGATCAGCCCGACGAAGCCGGCGCCTGTCCGGTTGGCTTCCTCGACACGCCGCGTTTCGTCGTTGAGGGCGACGTCGCGGGCTTCGTTGAACGTCCAGTCCCGCTGCGCGGCGTCGAAACCGTAGTAGCCCCAGCAGCTTTCGACCTCCTGGCCATCAGGACCGAGGACGACCCACCCGAAGACGTCGCCGGTGCGCCACGCCTGCCAGGCGGTCAGCTGGGCAGTGGTGTAGGCAAGCGGGTCGACGGCGGCGCCGGAGGGGGCCCAGGCGACGCCGTGGATGCGCTCGTTGCGGTCGGCCGTGGCGGCGGTGGGCCGGTACTCGGCGTCGACGAGGGTGACACCGCGGTAACCCTTGAGGGTCAGGTAACGCACGAGTGCAGCCCCGGAGGTCCGGCCCGGGTACCAGTCACTGGAGCGGCCATGGCCGGCGATGGCGGCCCACACGTTCGCGTGGGTGCCGTCGCGGTCGTTGAAGCCCTCGCGGATATCGACTTGGCGGGGACTCCCGTCGACGAACAGGCCGAACCCTTCGTCGTAGGGCCGTTCGGCGTCGTCGTCCCAGAACCACTGAACGGCGTAGGTGCCGACGTCGGTGGTGATGGGGGTTTGTTCCAGCAGGGTCGCCATGATGTGCGTCCTTTCGGGGAGATGGCCGACCGCCTGCCGGTCGGCGCGCCGATCGCGGGATCACCCGGGCGGGGGGGTCGGGGGACGGCGCACGGCGCCGGGAGGCGAATCGGGCGGCCCGGCTTCGGGCGGCGCGCGTGAGCGCCTGCCGCCGCGAATGCGGTTGGGCCGTCGATGTTCGCCGGTGCCGCGTGGCCGCGCAGCGAGACGCGCGAGGCCCGTGATGCCAGACCTCGACCCGCCCGCCCAGGGGATCAGACTCGGCGGCGCTGACGGCAAACGTCCCCTTCGTGGAAGCCCATTTCGGGCAACGCCGGAACGGCGTTTCCGCTTGCCGCACGCACAGTGGAGGGGGCCGGCACCTGGCCGGCCCCCTCGGTGCGCGTGCGGGATCAGTCCTCCTCGACGGCGTCGTCTTCCTTTGCGGGGGTGGCGATCTCGTCGTAGAGGTCGTCGGCGCTCTTGCCGCCGACGATCACCTGCTCGATGTCGCTGAGGACGTAGCCGTTGGCCTCCAGGAAGGCCAGGTAGTCGGCGTTGGACAGGCCGTTGCGCCACGGCGAGCTGCCGGCACCGCCCGAGCGCCAGGCGTCTTTGGGGCAGCGGGATTCCAGACCGGCCAGCACCAGCCCGAGGGCCACGACCTGGGCGCGGCCGTCGCCGTTGACGCCCAGCCCGTCGAGGTGGGTCGAGACCGCGTCGCGCCCACCGTGCGACTTCTCCCCGGTGGACAGTCCGAGCAGTTCGGCCGCGATCTCCGAGAGCCGGTAGTCGGTGATGAGGTGGGCGTCGTTGACCAGCGCCTTGGCGACGAATGTCGGTGCGCCTTTGACCGGGGTCTTGCGGGCCAGCAGGGTGGTGCGGATCCACTGCCGCCGCACCGGGATCGCCGCGTCGCCGAGTTTGTTCAAGGCGATGACCATGCGTCGTGCGCGGCGGTCGGCGTCGGCTTGGGCTTCGGCGTCGACCACCTGGTCGCTGACCGGACCGCTGCCGCTGTCCTTCAGTCCGCTCAGGGCGGGAGCCAGGGTCAGGCCGGCGGCGGCGTAGTCCAGGCAGAACCACTCGGGTTCGATGACGGTCTTCTCCACCACGGTGTCGTAGTGCCGCAGACCCTCTTCGGCCTCGTCGTCGCGGTTCCACTTGGTGTCGTAGTCCAGGTCGTCCTCGTCGACGCGCTCGCCGGTCTCCTTGTCGAAGTAGGCGATGCCTTCGCTGAGCCATGCGGCCCAGTGCGCGCCGGGCACGACCTGCTCCTCGGTGACCTCGCCGCCTTCGGCGGTGCACAGGTAGCGCAGGCCCACACAGGTCAGGTCGCGCCAGTTGGGATAGGCGGTCAGGATCGTGACGCCCAGGCTCTGGTAGTGAATGACCGCTTCGGCGTAGGCCTTGTCGGACTCGCGGTCCTTGCGCAGCTTGGACACCAGGTGGTCGAACCGGGCCGGGGGGGCGCTCAGCAGTTGGTCGACCGCGTCGTCGTCGTCGGCGAACTCCGCGACGATCGCGGCCTGCTCCAGGGTGAGCTGGCCTTCGCTGAGCGCGTCCATGGCGGCGCGGGATTTGGATGCCGCTTCGGCGGACTGGACGACCGTCTTCTTGGTCGAGAGCAGTTTGGCGACCTTGGTCACCGAGACTCCGGCGTCGAGCATGGCCTGGATGCCGCGTGCTCGTTGGGCCTCGGTGAGGTCGGCCTTCTGGTCGTTGAGGACGATCTGTTGGGCGATGCGTTCGACCTCGAATTCCCGGAAACTCCGTGCGGCGCTGGGCAGGACGTAGGCCGGGACGCTGGGATGGCCGGCTTCACGGGCGGCGAGGGTACGGCGCTGCCCGTCGCGGACCAGCACGTTGCCGTCCTCATCGCGCACAGCGGTGATGGGCATCAGCACCCCGTGCTGCTTGATGCTGGCGATGAAGTCCTTGTCCAGGGCGGCGTCGGTGCGGACGTTGTCGCCGATGATGAGCGTGTGCGGGTCGAGGTGTTCCAGTTCTCCGATGGGCTGGGGGTTGGCGTCCTCGGTGGTGTCGATCGCGGTCGGGATGGTGTCGGTCATGGTGACCCTCTCGTCGGGGGCTTGAACGCCCGCTCTTCTTGCCTTTTTGGCAATGACGAAGTGGGCCGGCATGAGGACCGCGTAAGCGTCAAGGCTCGACAGGGAAAAGCTTTCCGCGAGCGCAGCGAGCGTTGGGGAAGGTTTTCCCGGCCCGAAGGGCTCGGGCCTTTCGCGTGCGGGCCGCCGGCCACACTCGGAAGCCAGAAAGGGCAAGCAAAAAGGCGCCGCCGGGCCCGCAGGGGTCGGCGGCGCTGCTGCTGGGCAACGCCGAAGGCGTTTCCGTTTGCCGCAAAGGAATTCCCGGCCGGTTCCACGCGGTGCTGCGGGAACCGGCCGGGAAGCCGCGCCCTTGGGGGTCAGATCTCGATCACGCCGTAGGTGACGGTGTGCTTGCCGCCCTTCCTGAAGTGGTGCTGGGCGTTGGAGGCAACCGACTCCAACGCCAGCGCGATGAGGCCGGGCAGTTCTGCGGCAAGCGCCGTCTCATGCTGTGCGCTGGCCAGGATGGCGTTGTCGGGAGAGCCGTCCTCTGCGGCCCGGTAGATCGAGACGTTCCACCCCACCGGGATGCCTCGTCCTTCCATCACCAGGCGCTCCGGGCGGGGCGTAATGCCCGCGTCGTAGTCCGAAACCCAGATCACGGCGTTGCCCTCCAGCCGGGCCTCGTAGACCATGCACCAGCCGCCGGTGTTGTAGAGCTCGAGCTGAAAGCCGAAGCGGTCCTTGATTTCTGCGACCATCTGGTCGTATCCGCGGTCCCACATTGCAGTGCGCCTCCTGGGGGTTCATTGGTGTTGTGCCGGTCGGCACGTCGGGCCGTGCGACCGGCCCTGGGTGGTGGCGTCAAGAACCCAGCCGCGGGCCTGGAGGCGGATCTCGGGTGCCCGCCCCGTAGGGGTGGGCCGAGATGTCCGCCGTCGCCGCGCGGCCGCGCAGGCGAGACGCGCGAGGCACAACGGCGGCTGGGCTTGAGGCCTCCGGGTCCCCGGGTCGGTCACAATGCGCCCGCTGCTGGCCGAAGGACAGGGGAGTGGGCAATTGCGCGGCCGCCGGCCACGCGGTGGTGGCGGCAAGAACCTCACGGTGGGCCCTACGCTGAGGGGGTGAGTGTGGAGTCGGCGCTGCTCGCCCTGGTTGTCGGCGCCGGTCCCCTTGGTGATCGGTGGCTGGCTTGGCTTGTTCTGGGCGGCGAGGCGCCGATGGCGCCGAGCTTCGATGCGGCGTGGCCGCGGGGGCCGGTGCCGTTTTAGGCGCCGGGCCCCGCGGCCACGCCGAGTTCTCAGAACAGTTGCTGGGAGTCGGTCGCTTCGCGCCAGGCCGCATCGAAGCCGGGTCGCGCCTTGTCCTCGACTACGGCCGGCGCCACGACGTAGTAGTGCTCGAGCTGCGGGAAGCCGGGATGGTCGTCGCGGCTGCGCAGCGTCATGCGGGTGATTCCCGACGAGCCGGTGACGGGCCGGCCGGGCATCAGTCCCAGGGAGTCGGTCATTTCCGCGCGATCCCCGGTCGCGCGGCGCACGATGCTGCGCCACACCGGCCCGGCCTTGGTCGGGTCCCCGGCACGTGCCGGCACGATTCGACGGACTTCGTAGATGGCGTGCGGCATCGCATCGAGTCGGGCTTGCGCTGCGGCCAGGACCTCGGTCATTCCCGCGGCGGCGATGACGTCGATGAGGCGGCGCTCACCGAGTAGGCCTTGGCGCTCGTTGACCGCCAGGCTGGTCGCTTCGATCACCAGGGCATCGACAGCCGCGTCGGGCTCCTCGCTATAGCGGTTCAGCGTTGCCGCCCTTCCCTTTTCCGTGGCCAGTGAAAACGGACAAAAGGTGCAGGCTGAGCGGGCCCAGTCACGGCCTGTCACGGTTTTGATGTACTCCAGGGCTTTTCGCCTGTCCACGGACCAATCCTGCATGGGGTACCAGCCGCGGCGAGTTGCAGTGTTGTAGAGCTCGTCCTTGCGGGAGCGGCTGGTCTCGCTGGCTTCGAAGCCCAGGACATGCAGGTAGGGCTGGCCGGCGGTGATGCGTTCGATCACGGGGGTCAGCACGGCGGCTTTACTGTGCAGGCTGCACTTCCGGACTCCGCCGAGTTGGGGAACGGTTGCCGCGGAGAGCAATTCGGTGGACAGTTTGTAGTCGCCCTCGACATGCAGTCGTTGCGGGGACCGCGAGTCGTCGAGGATCACCGCACCGTCGCCGTCCTTGGTGACGTTGCGCCGGCTGCGGCCGACCTGGATGTAGCGGATTCCGTGCTGGGCGAGCAACGGCAGGATGACCTCTTCGGCGTCACGAGCGGTCTTGCTCCATTCGTCGCCGACCTGGGCGGTCAGCACCACCAGTTCGTCGAGATCGAAAGTGCGAGAACTGGGTTCGGTCAGCCAGCGCAAAATGATGAAGGTCGAATCCACCCCCAAACCCCAGCTCATCACAACGCGGGGAGTCTTCGGTGCATCGTTGACGAACAGCGCAAGCTGACCACTCATGGCTCTCTCCTGACTCGCATCGGCCGACCGTTCCGGTGGCCTTTCTGGCAGGGGAGAAGTGGGGCCCGGCAGGAGGGCCGTGCAGCGGCAAGGCTCGGCAGGAAAAGCTTTCAGTGAGCGAAGCGAGCGTCGCGGAAAGTTTTTCCGGCCCGCAGGGACCGGGCCTTGCGCGAGCGGGCCGCCGGCCCACACTCGGAGGGCCAGAAAGGCCACCCGCCAGGGCAGCAAGAGGGGTCGGCCCGATAGTGCCGTCCCTACGGCTGGTTAGGTGAGTCCGAGGGCGGTGAAGCCGTCGGCCAGGACAGCGAAGCGGCCAAGGTCGGTACCGTCGGGCATCCTCACCCCGCCCAGCCAGACACCGATGATTTGGGCGCCGTTGTCTCTTGTGGCCCACACCGCGCCGCCGGAATCGCCCCCGGCGCACGGCGTCATGCCGGGGGCGGTCACGTATTGCATTGCGCCCCTGGCGGCCTGGACGATTCCGCAGTGGGTGCCGGTGGTGGCCCCGCTGCGGCAGACCGTCTCCCCGGGCTCAGGCCGGTCCAGTCCGTAGAGCAGTGGTCGGCCGCCGACGTATCGGCCGGGAGCTGCCGAGGGTCCGAAGTCGAGCAGGGCAAAGTCGGTGCCGCCGATGCCGGCGGGGTCCAGGGCGCTCCGGACGAAGGTTCCGACGGCCCCGCTGTCGGTGCGGGCGGTTGCCGATCTGTCCTGCTGGCAATGCGCGGCGGTGATCGCGTAGGTGTGGCCGTTGGTGGTGCTGCGGTAGGTGTAGGCCAGGCTGCAGACGGCGTCGCCGATGTGGATGCGGTCGCCGGCACTGACGGCGCGGTCGGCGGCGTGGGCCACGGCGGGGGACAGCAGCGCCAGGGCGGCGACGCCGACGGTGGCGGTTGCTCGTGCCGCCCGTTTCATGAGCGGCACAGGGCCCGTTCGGCTTTGAGCAGATTGCGCTGCCGCAGATCGTCGATCAGTCGGGCCGCGGCCGCCGGTGCGCTGCCCGGGCGGCTGAATCGCAGACCCGCGAGGTGTCGTGCGGCGAGGCCGATGATGGCCTCGTCGCGGGGGTCGAGCCCGCTCATCGGTCTGCCCAGCCTGGTTGTGCGGCCGATTCCGCGCGCCGCCACCAGTCGAGGAGTTCCTCGCGCACCGCTGCGAACTGTTCGGTCAGGTCGGCGCGGTCGGCACCGCTTTCGCCGAGGGTGTGCATGCGCTGGCCCGCGGCGGTGAAGGCGCGCCGGTAGGCGTTGTCGAGGACCTCTCGGCCGTAACTGCCGGCGTTGTCCGGCGAGACGGTCTCGGTGTAGGCCCGGGCCAGGTAGATCGAGAGTTGGTGGTGGCGTGTCGGGCTGGGGACCGCGGCCGGGTCCGCCGCGATGCTGCACGGCCGGCGCCTGGCAGCGGCGAGCACGAGTACCGGGTCCGGCTTCTGCCCGTCGTTGGCGACCGCGGCGATGATCTCGTAGGCCCACCGGGCGATAGGGCGCTCGATGGCGGCCACCGGCACCACGGCCGCGATGCGACGCACGGTGTCGGCCGGCAGCCACATCAGCGAGCCCACCAGTTGGTGTTCGGGGTCCCAGGGGGAGGTCGGCGAGCTGTCGGCGCTGGTTGGTGCGGCGTCTAGCCAGCTAGTGTCGCCGTCGCTCTCTTGCGCGGCTCGGCCGCCGGGAAGGACCTCGAATCGTGCTGCGGCCGCGGTCATTACGGTTGTTCCTTTTCGAAGACGACGTGAAGGACCGCGTAGGCGGCCCGGGCGGTGCGCACGGCGGCGTCCAGGTGCGCGGCGCAGTCTCGGCCATCGCGCCCGTCGACGAGTTCGACGTCCTCTGCAGCTCCGCTGCGGAGATCATCGAGGAGTTCGGCGGCGTGTTCCATCACGCGGATGCCGTAGGTCAGGTGGGTGATCAGTTCGGCGCGCTTTTCGGTGACGGCGTCATCGTGGTCGGCGTAGGGGTCGTGCAGCTGATCGAAGAGGTTGGTGACGTTCATGGTTGTTCGTGCCTTTCTCGGTGTGGCTGATTCAGGCGGCGAGCCGGCTGATGCGGTCGGGACGGAACCCCGACCAGGAATCGGTGGGGGTGACGACGACGGGGGCCTGGAGGTGCCCGAGGGACATGACGTAGTCGCGGGCTTGTTCGTCGAGGCTGATGTCGATCGTGGCGAATTCGACACCCAATTTCGTGAGCGCCCGCGTAGTTGCTTCGCATTGCACGCACGCCGGCTTTGTATAAACCGTGATGGTGGTCATGAAATATTCCCCTAAAATGGTGGGCGGTGAGCCGTATACATCAATTCTAAAGCGGCTTAGGACTTATAGCGACACCTATATCAAACTTTTTTCCATACTCTTACTTTCGAATTCAGAAACGCCCCTGATTGCGCTCTGCGCTGCCCGTATGCGCTGCTCGATACCGCACCATCCGTTAAATCGATATTTGTCGATGGGTGCGATTGAGCATTCGCTTTCATGGCGCGTGCGGAGACTTGTGAAACGGCGCGGGGAATGTGTATCCATAAAGCCATTTGAACGGTAGTGGGCAGTTTGCACTGTCGGAAATGGGCCATTAGTCAGGCGACCGCATAGAGTCGCTTGAGTTCCCATCCGGGGGCATTGGCAAGAACCCGTTCGCGCCACAGCAGGGCGAAGTCGAGGCAATTCGAGCAGCTGCTGTGGGTGTGCCCCGGCAGCGGCGGACGCCGCCTCGCCTGGTAGCTCCACGCGAGCGAATCAGCGGAACAGATTTTGTGTCCGTAGCGGGCAATACCGCCGCCTTTGGCCCCAAAAGTGTGGAGGGGGAGGCCCGGGTCGAGGCGCAGCAGTGCAGAGACCACGGCGTCGATCTCGGACGTGGCCTGCCGGCGGCAGACCGATCCGACGCCGACGAGCGGGAAGTTCTTCAGGTCGATGCCGGCTTTGCCGTACATCTCCCAGCACCGCCGGTACTGGTCCACGGTATTGCCCTGGATCACTGGGGCCCAGGGCTGGTCGTCATCTCCCCAGCACTGTTGCAGCTCGAGAAAGTTCTCGACCGTGCGGCGCTGATGGTCCTCGACCGTAAGCCCAGTTGCAGCAAGGACATTGGACTCCACGCACCAGTCTTGCGGCGCTGCCCATGCCACGCGGCCGATCTCCTCGTCGTAACGGCGGATCGCCGCGCAGTACTGCTGGGGCGTCACGGTCCAGCGCCCATGAAGAAGCAGCTCGGTGTAGGCCCCGGAATCCACGGCGTACTCGGCGATCGCCCGCGGCAGACTCTTGCGGCCCGCAAGCCGGCGGTGACTGACGAACAACGGCACCCCTGCTTCAGCAAGGTGTGACACCTGGTGGGTGCCGAGATAAAAGATGTCCACAGCGCTCTACGCCTTCCCTGTTCCTGGCGACTTCTTCTGGCCGCCTGCTTTTCTGGCCTTTCTGGCGATGACGAAGTGGGCCGGCATGAGGGCACGTCGCAGCGCAAGGTTCGGCAGGGAGAACCGTTCAGCGAGCGAAGCGAGCGTCTCGGAACGGTTCTCCCGGCCCGCAGGGACCGGGCCTTGCGTGGAGCGGCCCGCCGGCCACACTCGGAAGCCAGAAAGGCCTCCGACACCCAAGCCGCCAGTCCCGCAGGGGAATGGCGGCCAGAAGCTGGCAACGCCGCAGGCGTTCCCGCTTAACTACCCGGACGATCCGCATCCGGCGGGTGTCGCCACCACTGCGGACAGCCGTCCAGCGTGCGCGACCCTGGATGCTCACTCTGGCAAAACTCACAGTGGAACGACGCGGCGTGCTCGTAAGTGGGGCCCTTACGCAGACCGTAGGCACACTTGCAGCAGTAGCGTCGCGGCTCTTCGCCGTGAATCAGGCCGGCGTTGCCGTGCTGACAGCACAGATGGTGGGCGTTGGTCTCACGACCGACAAGTGCCCGAAGGCGACCTGAATGCAGGGAGGCCGCCGCGGAAACGATTTCCAGGGTCACAGGCCACGGGGCGACGATTGCGTGGCCCTGCCGAAAACTGGCCGGCGCCTGGACCCAGGTGGCCGGGACCAAACCGGTGGCAGCGCTGAGAAGCGCGGAGTCAGTGACCCGGCAGGCACCCAACGTGCCGGTAACCATGCGCGCCCCGTGGGCACCCAACAACGCCGCAAAGACGATTCGTGCCATACGGAAGTGGGGATCGTCCGCATCTGGCCGAAGTGCAACCACCCGATCCCAGAGCAGAGCCCGCCGCCGGAATCCGCTGTCGAAGTCCAGAACGTTATCGGTCATCACGCAACGGCGGTGGCGCAGGAGTAGCGGAATAGAAGCAGACCAGCGCCCAAGTGGCATCCAGCGCAATCGCTTCGACAGCTGCTGCGTCCCCTCCGATCTCACGAACACGGGGCTCGATGGCGTGGCGCACGACGTCGGTGCTGAGACAGGGCCTTGGGCGCATTTGATTCTGTTCTCCGATCCAGCCAACAAAGAAGGATGTCTGAACCCGACCGTAAGCGGGAGTCTTAGTTGTTACGACCACGCTCTGAATCTTGAGCGTGGTCGGGTCTTTCGTTGACAAGCCGGGCCGCGATGTCGGTAGCCCCGCCTACAGTCACGACCATCACCGGCCGATCTAGCAAGGAGAGCCCGAGGAAAGAGTGAGGACGGCCCGCCCAGCGGCCACGCACTCCTCTGCCGCCGCGCAGAAATGTCCGACCCGGGACCTACCCCTGGGAACCGACAGAGCGCTGTCCCGAGGGCAGGTGCGAATCAGAAGATCGGGTGCGCTGGCGCGCCGGGCATGCCGTCTCTGCCTCTGATTCCACCGCGGTTGCGTCCAGCAGAGTGGTGTACGAGCGCGGTGTCACCGCCCATCTCGCGGACGCGGGGCTCAATGGCATGGTGTATTCCTCATTCGACGAGGCGCAGGACGACCGAGGGGGCGACCCGTTGGGTCATCCGGCGCAAGTTGCAGCCAATGGGGGCCCACGCGTTAGGCTGCTCGCCTTTCGCTACTCACCATTCTCCAGGCGATCCCAAGTTGTCCGGTGGAACCCTCCAGCTTGGATGCGCCGGTTGCTCGGTGGCGCCTGTGCTTTGGGATCATGCACACCGGCGGGCGAACTCTGAGGAAAAGCCCTCGGCGAGTCCGGCGGCACGTCGGGTGTAGTCGGACTCGGTCAACCCGCTGTCGCCGCGGACGTAGCGTGAGGCCAACCGCGCCAGCGCGTCAGCGCCCTCGTTGAGGGGGTCGCCGCAATGCGCTTTGACCCATCTGCAGCGCAGGCGGCCGCGACTGTCGTGAATCCGCTCGCGCATTGCCAACAGCGGGCTGGGCGTCCCGGCAACGCTGTGCGGAAGGCCCGCCGGCAGGCTGTCGCGACCGGTTCTCCACTGCTCGATAAGGGCGATGGCGTCAGTGCTGTCGCTGAGCACGGTAAGCCGGTGGGGGTGCAGGGCCTGCAAGGCATCGTCGATCGCGCGAAGTTCAGCAAGTAGCACTGCCATTTTCCGGCCCTTGCCCAGCGCGCGCCCTCCGCGGAGTCCGTAGCGCCCGTCGCCGGTGAGCCAGCCGAAGCCGCTGCTGTGCCTGCGTACCGATCCGTCGGTGGCCACGATGATGTCGTCGATCTCCCGACACTTGATGGTGGGGGTGGTCGTACTGCCGTTTTCACATGAGTCGGCGGGCGAGCTGGCCGAGGATGAAGCGGACAGATTCGAAGTCAGCTCTTTTAGGCCCAGATCGGCTGCTCTTACCAGTGGCTGATCGACGAAGGTGGCGCGCTCTACCAGGCAGCCGACGGCCGCCAGATCTGCAGTATGGTGCCAGATCGGACTCGCTCCAGAGAGGGACAACAGGAATCGGATCGGTGTACCAGAGGCGAATGCGCACTGGATCGCACGAAACACCTCAAGTAGCGCGACTTCCTTTGTGGGTGCCGCAATTTCACCGCTCCAGACCCGGTCAGTGGATTTGGCGTAGTAGCAGAACGCGTCGTTGTAGCCGGCGATCCTCACTACCACTGCGGGCCAGGGCGGCGGTGGCGCCGCAACGCCAGCCAGCCGGGGGCGTGGGAACGGTTTGACCGTCATTCTGAGTCCGCCTTCCAACCATTCAGAGAAGGTGCGCTACGGCTAGATCGAGGTGTTCGTTGATCTCTGACCACGGCAATTCCGTTGACGCGATCACGCAGTCCTGTTTTCCATCCCAGACTTCCGCTCGCCATCGGTAGGTGTCGGGGAGATTGCGTGCACGTAGGGGCACGATCATCCGGAACACCACATCGCCGACGAGAGCTTTCTTAATCGCATGGATGCCAGGTAGCGACTCGACAATCGGCTTCCAAAATTCCTCGGTCTTGGCGTCCCCGCGACCGGGAACCCACTCTTCGCTTTCGTCATCAAAGTAAGAGACGACCCAGCGGAGATGACTGAACTTCTCGGCAGCAGGTAAGTCGTGCTGCGTGTACTCGGCGCTGGCGACGACGTCGCCTGTAGAGACGTTGTAAACCTCCTGACGCCAAACGGCCGGCAAGGGCCAGCTTTGCCGCTCTTCTCGCCACAGGAACGGCGAGTAAAGACCTGGAACGAGCTTGGCCAGATCCGCAGCGAGGACAGCCGGATCGGTGGGGAACGAAGCGTCGCCCTCCTGCTCGGGGTCGGGAGGGTCCATCTCATCGAGGGAGGCGAACAGATTCCACTCGTCCTCGCCGACAGCTCGGTACATCATCTTGAGACCGAGTAGTGCTTCAGCAGCATGATTCAGACTTGACACGATCTTTCCGTGACAGTGCCCCGTGGGGTGGTGGACTTCGGATCGGCGTGGAGTCACGCGCAGTGATCAACGAGTCGTGCTGAAGGTTAGGCGATTTGGAGTTGTTCGGCTACCGGTTTCTCGGCTGTCTGCTTGGCGGCGATGACTTTGCGGAGCTCGGCCATGGAGATCTCCGAGAGGTAGCGGCGGGTGACCTGCCACTCGTCGTGGGCCTCGATGACCACGGCGGTGGCCAGGCGCAGGAACGCCGCCGGGTTGGGGAAGATCTCCACGACGTCAGCGCGGCGTTTGATCTCCTTGTTGAGCC
>ERZ795053.2975-NODE-2975-length-19864-cov-8.664193_pt1 | contig 19864 bp, 19 predicted proteins | sample MGYA00375137_ERZ795053 | MGnify/ENA primary metagenome ERZ795053 (study PRJEB30182, sample SAMN05720284) | activated sludge metagenome | isolation source: Anaerobic digester | place: Hong Kong | collected 2014-12-17 ...
GATGGCGCCTAATACGCGCTTTCCGCTTGCCTTCTTTGATATAGTTTTTGCTATATTAGAGCAGCCCATCAGGGGCATGAAGGAGTTAGCATGAGCGTTATAAAGATACTGATCGGTTCCACCCGCCCGCATCGCTTCGGGCCGGCCTTCGCCTCGTGGATCGCTTCCGAAGCGGCCGCCTACGCCGAGGCGAATCCTGGCTCCCCGCGTTTCGAGCTCGTCGACTTAACGGACCTCGGCCTGCCGATGCTCGACGAGCCTATCCCGGCGAGCATGCGCAAATACGAGCATGAGCACACCAAGCGCTGGTCGAAGGTCGTCGACGAGGCCGACGGCTTCCTGTTCCTCGTTCCGGAGTACAACCACGGCGTAAGCGGCGCCCTCAAGAACGCCATCGACTACCTATTCCACGAATGGGGCCACAAGCCGGCCGCGTTCGCGAGCTACGGCGGCGGAGCCGGCGGCGCCAGGGCCGTGGAGCAGCTGCGCGAGATATGCGGCGAGCTCAAGGTCTACGACCTGCGCGATTCGGTACTCGTCCCGAACTACTGGAACCAGCTCGACCCGAACGGCGCCTTCGTTCCGGACGAGGGCCAGAAGAAGGCCGCCCAGGCCATGCTCGCCGAGCTGGCCTACTGGACCGACGCGATGAAGGGCCCGAGGGAGGCTCTCGCGAAGAAGGCCTAGATGGCCGGCGCGGGCGACGGGCGGGCTACAGGCCCCTCGTCGCCCGCAGGGCCAGGGCTAGCCCGCAGACGCACGCGGCCAGGCCCCCGGCGCCGTTGAGCGCCATATTCACGACGGCCTTCGCCTCGGCGCCTTCGCGAAAAAGCAATAGGCTCTCGAGCGAGAAAGTCGAGAAGGTGGTGAAGCCGCCCAAGAAGCCGGTCACCGCCAACGGCCACAGCTGCTTCGGTAACGCGGAGCGCTCCATCAGGCCAGACGCTATCCCTATAATGAAGCATCCTACCATGTTGACGACGAGGGTCCCCCACGGGAATCCCCCTCCGAGCAGCCTCGTCGAGAGCGTCGACGCGCCGTAGCGGCACAGCGCCCCGAGGGCGCCGCCTACGAGGACGAGCGCGGCGGTCATCGCGGGGCTCCCGGGACTATCGCGCGGCATATGATATCGAGCATGCGCGCAGTCTGACCGAAACGCTCCATCGGGGTCAAGCGACGCGTACGGCCCGCCGTCGGCGCGTCGCTTGACCCCGCCGGCGCGCGGGGCTAGACTGGCGCGTCGCGCGCGATACCGACGCGCGCCCCCCGAGGAGAGTCCATTGCTCGATCACATACTCAGGACGAAGCCGGCTATCCGCGCCGCCTTCGAGGAACGGCTGGCCGCCTACGCCGCCGAGTACGCCGCGGTCTCCGGTGACTTCGGCGCGTCTACGGCCGCGAGGCTGGACGAGTTCGCGTCCCGCGGCAAGATGCTGCGCGGCTGCCTCGTGCCCTTCGGCTACGAACTGGCCGCCGGCCGCGAGCCGTCAGGGGACGACGAGCGCGCGGCGATCCTGGCCGGCGCCGCGATGGAGCTGTTCCAGTCAGGCCTGCTCGTCCACGACGACATCATGGACCGGGACAGGGTCCGCCGCGGCGGGCCGACCGTGCACGCGGCCTACGAGGCCGAGCTCGAGCGCGGCCGCTACGCCGACCCGGGCCATAACGGCCAGTCGCTCGGCGTCTGCGCCGGAGACGTGGCGTTCTTCGCCGCGTTCAGGATGCTGTCGGAGCTGCCGGTCGGCGCCGAGGCGGCGCGGCGCGTCGTCGCTATCGCCGCCAGGGAGCTGTCCCTCGTCGGCGTGGCCCAGATGCAGGACGTAGCCAACGGCGCTATCCGGCCCGGCTCGGCGAACCCGTTCCGCGACGCGCCGTGCGAGCCGGACGAGGCCGGCGTGCTCGCGCTGTACCGCTTCAAGACCGGCCGCTATACCTTCAGCCTGCCCTTGGCCCTCGGCGCGGCCGTTGCCGGGGCCGACGAGGAGACGAGCCTGTCGCTCGAGCGGGCCGGCGAGAGCCTCGGAGTGCTGTTCCAGCTCAAGGACGACGAGCTGGGGCTGTTCGCCGACGAGGCCGAGCTCGGCAAGCCGGTCGGCGCCGACATACGAGAGGACAAGAAGACGCTCCTGCGCCTGTACCTGTTCGCGATGGCCTCCGGCGACGAGCGCGAGCGGCTCGAGGCCATGTTCGGGAATCAGGCCGCCGGCGCGGCGGAGGTCGAGCGCCTACGGTCGCTGGCGCTCGAGCTCGGCGCGCGCGAGCGGCTCGAGGCCGCGATGCGCCGGTACGCGGCCTTAGCCGAGGCCCAGGCCGCCGCCGTGCGCGAGACGACGCCCTCGGCCAGGGCCGCGTTCGACGAGCTGGTCAGGTACAGCCTGGAACGTCGTTCATAAAGAACGTCGTTCATAAGCCGAGGCCGTTACGGCTCCAGCTCGACCCGGTCGCGGCCGGCGTTCTTGGCCCGGTACAGCGCCCGGTCGGCGCGGGCGACCGTGTCGTCCAGCGTCTCGTCGGTGGCGACCATCGTCACGCCGAAGCTGGCGCGCACGGTGCCGACGACGTCCATCGGCGTCGACCTGAGGGCCGACTGCAGGCGCTTGGCCGACTCGAGCGCGGCGTCGAGCGTGGCGTACGATATGAGCGCCACGAACTCCTCGCCGCCCCACCTGCACAGCGAATCCTCGGACCGGAGCGACTCAGAGAAGCGCCTCGAGGCCTCCTTGAGCACCTTATCGCCTTCCTCGTGCCCGTAGTTGTCGTTGAGCGCCTTGAAATAGTCGAGGTCGGCCATGATCATCGCGCTGCCCTCGCCGTAGCGCATCATCCTGGCCTTGGCCTCGGCGTAGCGTTCGGCCAGGTAGCGGCGATTGCCCAGTCCGGTCAGCTGGTCGGTCTTGGAGATATACTCCAGTTCGATCGACTTGGCGTATTCACGTCGCCTCGACCGGCAGGTACGCAGCCATATCAGCGCCGACAGCAGGGCCATTAGTATGAAATCCACGATAAAGGCGCCCATCACCGAAGGCGATAGGGCGCCGTGCCCATACATAAGGCTGACGGCTCCCGCCGCGGCCACGGCCAGCGAGGCGATCACCGAGAACGTGAATCGGTTCGGGACCAGGTACTGCGCGTTGATCACCAGCAGCACGCTGGCGGCCTGGAGGTACGGATCCTGGTCGCGGTATACGAATAACGAGAAACAGAAGGCGGCGATCCCGACCGCGGTCACGGTCCCGAGCGCCAGCTCGCGCCGCGCGAGCGCCTCGGACGGGCGCATGAGGCGAGGGACGGCCATCGCCAGCGCGAAGAACAGCGCCCGGGCCGCGATGAGGGCCGCCAAAGCCGCGTCCCGCTGCAGGGTAATGAAGTCCAGCGCCCCGAAGCCTAGGAAGACGATTCCCAGGAGCGGCACCACGAGGCTGACGCTCCGCCTGTCGGAGTCGAGCTCGTGGACGCGGTACGATCGTTCCATCACCCGTTCGACGAAACGGCCGACGCGTATGGCCGGCCTGCTGTCGGCTTCGATCCTCATATAGCCCTACTGTATCATCGCGCGCCGCCAGGGTCTATCGCCCCCCTCAACGAACGCCGGAGTTTTCGATATACTAGCCGCATGGCCACAGTCGACGACAAGAAGATCATCTATTCGATGTACCGCGTCTCGAAGAAGCACGGTACCAAGCAGGTCCTCAAGGACGTATCCATCAGCTATTACTACGGCGCCAAGATAGGCGTGATAGGACTGAACGGCTCGGGAAAGTCGAGCCTCCTCAGGATCCTGTCCGGCGTCGATACCGAATTCGCCGGCGAGACCACCTGCGCCCCCGGCTACTCGATCGGCTTCCTCGAGCAGGAACCGCACCTGGAGCCGGGCAAGACCGTGCGCGAGGTCGTCTCGGAAGGCGTGCAGGAGGTCGTGGACGCCCTTGCCGAATTCGAGAAGGTCAGCGAGGCCTTCGGCGACCCGGACGCCGACTTCGACAAGCTGGCCGATAAGCAGGCCAAGCTGCAGGAGAGGATCGAGGCTCTCGACGGCTGGAACCTCGACGCTCGCCTGGACCTGGCGATGGAGGCCCTGCGCTGCCCGCCGGCCGACCAGGTCGTCGACGTGCTGTCCGGCGGCGAGCGCAGGCGCGTCGCGCTGTGCCGCCTCCTCCTCAAGAAGCCCGACATCCTCCTCCTCGACGAACCGACCAACCACCTGGACGCCGAGACGGTAGCGTGGCTCGAGCGCCACCTGCAGCAGTACGAGGGCACGGTCATCGCGGTCACCCACGACCGCTACTTCCTGGACAACGTGGCGGGCTGGATCCTGGAGCTCGACCGCGGCGAGGGCATCCCGTGGAAGGGCAACTACTCGAGCTGGCTCGACCAGAAGTCGAAGCAGCTCGAGCTCGAGGAGAAGGGCAACTCCGAGCGCGCCAAGACCCTTGAGCGCGAGCTCGAGTGGGTGCGCATGAGCCCGAAGGGCCGCCACGCGAAGAGCAAGGCCCGCATCGCCCAGTACGAGAAGCTGCTCGCCGACGGCGAGCGCGAGAAGGTCAGGGAGACGAAGCTCGTGATCACGCCCGGCCCGAGGCTCGGGCAGGTCGTGATCGAGGCCAAGGGCCTGGCCAAGTCGTTCGGCGACAAGTGCCTGTTCCAGGACCTCGAGTTCACCGTCCCGCCGGGAGCCGTCGTCGGCATAATAGGGCCGAACGGCGCCGGCAAGACGACGCTGTTCAAGATGATAGCCGGGATCGAGAGCCCCGACTCAGGCTCGCTCAAGCTCGGCGATACGGTCAAGCTGGCCTACGCCGACCAGATGCGCGCCGGGCTCGACCCCGACAAGACCGTCTGGCAGCAGCTGTCCGGCGGCCTCGACATCATCAAGCTCGGCGGCGTCAAGGAGGTGAACTCCAGGGCCTACTGCTCGTGGTTCAACTTCTCCGGCGGCGACCAGCAGAAGAAGGTCGGCGTGCTGTCGGGCGGCGAGCGCAACCGGCTCAACCTGGCCATGATGCTCAAGGAGGGCGCCAACGTGATCCTCCTCGACGAGCCGACGAACGACCTGGACGTCAACACGCTGCGAGCCCTCGAGGAGGCCCTCGACGGCTTCGCGGGCAGCGCCCTCGTCGTCAGCCACGACCGCTGGTTCCTCGACCGCGTCTGCACCCACCTCCTCGCGTTCGAGGACGGCGAGGTGGTCTGGTACGACGGCAACTGGTCCGAGTACGCCGAGTACCGGCGCGAGAAGCTCGGCGGCGACGCCGACCGCCCGCATAGGTACGTATACCGGAAACTGGAACGCTGATTCCGGTCCGCCGACCGTTCGCTTGGCGGGCGGCCGGCGTCACGGAACCGCCGCGCGTAGAGTTCTGTTCAAACGGAGAAATCACTTGCGCGGGACAGGCGGAAACGGCATCCTTCGATCAAAAGGAGCCATTTCATGATAGCGACCCTGAACGATGGCCTCATCATCCGCGAGCTGACCGAGCGCGACGCGCCGCGGCTCTTCGAGCTCATGAACCGACCCGAGGTGCAGGCGTTCCTCCCCGACCGCTTCGATTCGCTGGACGAGATGGGCGAAGTCATCGGCTGGCTCAGGGGGAACTACGGCAAGGCCGAGTATATCAGGCTGACCTACGCCGTCTCCGACGGAGACGCGCTGGTCGGCTGGGTCAGCGCGGGGCCTCTGCCTTCGGACGAGTCCAGACGGGAACTGGCCTACTGCGTGCATCCGGACCGCTGGGGCCGCGGCATCGCGACCTCGGCCGCGCGGGCGTTCATCGACTGGCTGCGGGCCGCCGATCTCGCCGGCGAGCTCGACGCCGAGGTCCATACCGACAACGCCGCGTCGATCAAGGTGCTCGAGTCCTGCGGGTTCGTGCGCTCCGGCGCCTTCGCCGACAGGGAATCAGGCGCGAGCAAGTTCCTGTATAGGCTTCAACCTCTACCGTCCGGAACGTAGGCGGGGCGCGCGCTCGCGTATATCGGTCCAAACCGTCGATCGGGGCGGCCGTATCGGATAGGCGCGATGGCGCATCGTCCCCATCGGCCTTCGGCATTCCGTCCCTTGGCGGGACCGGTACCGACGCGGGCCGGACGAGCCCGCGTCGGTACGCGCTCCGTATGCCGGAACGATGCCCGGAAACGGCCGCCCTTACTCGGCTACAGGGTCTCCGAGAACCAGGCCACGGTCGCCGCGGCCAGCTCCTCGTACTTCGTCAGGTCGCCGGTGAACACGCAGAAGGTATGGTCGGCTCCCTCGATCGGGACGAGCCGGCTCTTCTTGTTCCTGGCGACCGCTTGCACCTTCTCGCTATCGGAGAACGGCACGGTGTCGTCGAGCGTGCCGTGTATCGAGCAGACGGGGGCGGTGATCTTGGCGGCGTACGACAGCACGTCCATGCTATCGGCCTCGTCTATCCACTTCTTGCCCAGCTTCAGAGGCTCGCGCCACTCGAACTTCATCCAGGTATAGCCCTGCTCCGCGGCCTCTGCGCGCATCGCCTCGTCGGCCATATCGCCGATGACGAGCGCGCCGGCCCAGGTCAGCACGCTCTTCCACGTCTTGCTCGAGCCCGCCGCGAGCAGCGCGTCGGTACCGCCCTGGCTCCAGCCCATGATGCCGATGCGCTTGCCGTCTATCCCGTCGAGCTTGGCCACGTAGGCGGCCACGGCCTCCGCGTCGCTGACCGCCACGGTATTGGAATAGATCTCGTAGCTGGCCGTACTATCGCCGCTTCCGGGGAAGTCGACGCGGACCGCGGCTATCCCCGCGGCGGCCAGCTTCGGCGCGAGCATCAGGTAGCCGTTCCCGGCCTCGTCCTTGTTGCTCCCGGTGCCGTGCAGCATGACGACGGCCGGCACGGCGGCGCCGCCGGTCGGCATCGTAACGGCGATCGGGATCTGGTGGTCGCCGTTCGGGACGAGCAGCGAAAGCTCCGCGACGCCCGTCGGCGAGCCGGTCGGCCCCGACGCGCATCCGGCGAGCGCCAGCGCGCAGAGCGCGAGATAGAGAGACGTACGTTTCATCGGATGAACCTCCTGATACTTCGTATCGATGCGAGTATACGCGACGCGCCGTCGCGACTCAATATGGTTCATGAAATTCATCGTTTGCTTGAACTAAAATATCAATTGACCTATTTACCTTTTCGTTTAATTATTTAGCGATGGATATAGATAACGCTCAGGCCGATACGTCGATCAAGAGGACCGAAAGGCGCGAGGAGCTGTTCGGGGCGGCTATACGGCAGTTCGGCCGATACGGCTACGCGCGCGCCAGGCTAGAGGACATAGCCGCCGAGCTCGGCCTGACGAAGGGCGCCGTGTACTTCTACTCGGCAGGCAAGCGCGAGCTATACCGCGACGCCATCGCGTGGGCGCTCGGCGAATGGTGCTCGTCGATCGAGCGGGCGGCCGAACGCGCGCCGAGCGCCTCGGAACGGGCATCGATACTGGCCCGTTCGTCGTTCGCCTACGTCAACGAGCATCCCGACCTCCGCGCGGTCATCGCGCGGGACCCGTCCATATACAGCCTCGACCCGTCGTCGGACCGCTTCTCCGAGGTCAACGAACGCGCGCGCGGCCTGCTCGAGGACGCTATCCGGTCGGGCGTGGCGTCCGGGGAATTCAGGCCGACGATAGACCCCGACGCCGCCTCGCGCTTCCTCTACCAGGTCTACATAACCTTCCTGATCAAGACCTTCGCGCTCGGCGAAGGCGCCGAGGCGGCCGCCCAGTACGCGGCGGGTACCGATATAGCGCTCATGGGCCTTATGGCCCGATAGATACGCTCGCTCAAGGAGGATCGAATGACCGAGGCTACGGTACGGGCCCTGACCGGCCTGCGAGACCTGTCCACGCTCCAATGGTACGTGATTCCGCTCCTGGCCATCGTGTTCTACGTCTACACGATAGAGATCAAGAAGGCCAGGTCGAGCGGCGACTGGAACGCCGTCATAGCCGGCGCGGCGGTATTCGGCGCGGATTTCTTCAACGAGAGCTGGAACGGCTGGTTCATGGTCCTGTCCGGCCGCAGCGCGCTATGGACGGCCCCGGGGCCGACCGCGCTCAGGACGATGGTAGGCTGGAACATAGAGATCATGTTCATGTTCTCCATCCTCGGCATCATCTGGTACCACGCCCTATCCGACTCCCGCGATACGAAGCTGCTCGGCGTCGACGAGAAATGGTTCTTCGCGATCGGGTACTCGGCGGTCTGCGTCGCGATCGAGTGCGTCCTCAACGCCGGCGGCCAGCTGGTATGGGACTACCGCCTCTGGGAGCGGACGCCGCTCGGCGTGCCGCTCATCTTCGTCGTCGGCTACCTGTGGTTCTTCGCCTGGGCCATCCTGGCCGTCACGCGGCGCACGGCCAGGGGAAAGGCGACGATAGCGGCCGTTCCGTACGCCGCCGCGATAGCCCTCAACCTAGCCGGGGCGGCGCTCGGCTTCAGGTACTGACACGCCCCTCGCGGTATTCCAGGCGTATCCCGGGCCCTAGGTCGCCGTCGGGCTCGATGAAGGAGAGCCTGACCTCCGGCTCGGCGCTCCTGGCGACGCGTCCCGACGCGATGCCGCGATAGACCGACCGCGCCTCGGGGCAGTCCCCGGGGTCGCGGCGGCGGATCTCGGCCACGGCGCGGTCGCCGGGCTCGACCGTCAGCGATACGCGGCCCAGCTGAGCGAGGCCGGCCACGACGTCGCTGACGAGTATCGCTATCAACGGGGCCGCGTGGGGATCGATGGTCGCGCAGTCCCCGTCCTCGCAGGCGAGCCGGCAATCTACCTCGCGCCGCCCGTCGTCGACGGACTGGGCCGCGGAACGGATCAGGCCCCAGGCTTCCGCCCTGCCGCCGTCCGGGCCGTCGAGGAAGCAGTCGTTAGCGACCGTCAGGGCGCGCAGCCTTCGACGCGCGCCGTCCAGCGGACCGTCAGCGACGGAATCCCGGCCGGCCGACGGCCGCTCGTCGAGCGACAGGAGGCTGGCGACGGTCTGCAGGTTGTTCCTGACGCGGTGCTGGAGCTCGCGGAGGAGCCTGTCCTCCTCGGCGAGGGTCGCCTCGAGCCTATCCTTGGTGTTGCGCGATTCCTGGAGCTCGGCCGCCAGGGAGTCGGCCAGGCGTGAATGCTCCTCGAAGGCCTCGGCCAGGCTGTCCTGCAGGCGGCGGATGACCATCGACAGGGCGAGGCAGATGACGAGCAGGCTCGCGCCGATGATCGCCACGTTCCAGGGCGCTGCGCCCCGTCCGTCCGCCCCGAGCGCCAGTGCGACGGCCCAGCCTATCATGATGGCCGTCGTCGCTCCTATCGTCAGCGCCACGGCGCGCTTCCTGCCGAACAAGGCGGACAGCACCACGCCGACCAGCAGCCAGATGTAGCCGGCGCCGAGCGGCCCGGTCGACGCGAGCACGACCGAGCCCACCGCGAGGCAGGCCCCGACGAGGACGGTCAACTTGGCCCGATAGCCGACGCCCGGGATGAAGGCGATCGCCGCGACCGTCGCGTAGGCTATCGTATTGACGGCCACGACCGCCCATAGCCGCTCCACTGCGCCGACCACCGTGCCGGGCACGTAGGCCAGCGCGCCGACGACGGCGACGAAGCGCATGATGAACGACAGGATCTTCTGATGCTCGGCCGCCAAGTCATATTCCACGCAGAAAGAGTATTCGACTCTAGGTTCCTCGTCAAATAGGGCGTTTCTTAGGGTATTTTGGCATATGCCCGTCTTAACAAAAGACGCCGAAACGGGTACACTGGCGTGGTACGGCGTACGCATATCATCGGCGCCCGCGAGGCGCCGTTCGTCAGGAAGGTTCTCATGCAGGATTCAAGCTCTCAGGGCCAGGCCGTCGAGAATAACGGCGGGGCCAAGGTCAAGCAGGTCATCGGCGTCTCGAGCGGCAAGGGCGGCGTCGGCAAGTCGACCGTCGCAGTGCTGCTCGCCGAGGCCCTCGCCGCCAGGGGCGCCAAGGTCGGCCTCCTCGACGCCGACATCACCGGCCCGAGCGTGCCGAGGCTCCTCGGCCTTTCGTCGTTCCGCGGCGAGTCGGACGGCTCGATGCTCGTGCCGATCACGAGCGAGGACGGCATCAAGGTCGTCTCGATCAACTTCTACGTCGGCGACGAGAACACGCCGGTCGTCTGGCGCGGGCCGCTCCTTTCCAAGGCGATAGAGCAGTTCTGGACCGACGTGCAGTGGGGCGAGCTCGACTACCTGATCGTCGACTTCCCGCCCGGGACCGGCGACGTCCAGATCACCGCGTTCAACAAGCTGCCGATAGACGGCGTGGTCGTCGCGACGACGCCCCAGTCGCTGGTATCGATGATCGTGGCCAAGTCGGTCAAGATGGCCGGCATGGTCGACGCGCCGGTGCTCGGCGTGGTCGAGAACATGGGCTCGATGGTCTGCCCGTCCTGCGGCGCCGAGCATAAGCTGTTCGACTCGCTCGAGGGCTCGACGATCGAGAAGGCCCTCGGCCTGCCCGTGCTCGCCAGCCTGCCGTGGCGCAAGGAAGTCGCCCAGGCGCGGGAGCTACGCTGGGCCGGCCTGCCCGACGACTTCAAGAAGCTCGCCGAGGCCCTGGCGTCGGAGACGCTGATGGCGCTGTCCGCCGTCAAGAAGCCGTCCGCCGGCTCGGGTAAGTAGCCGTGCCGCGTCCCGTCAGCGAGCGCCGCGTAGGCGGCCGTATCGCCGTCGGACTGTTCAAGCCGGCAGGCGTGCCCGCGCGGGCCATAGAGGAGATCGTGCTCGGCCTCGACGAGGCCGAGGCGATCCGGCTGGCCGACCTCGAGGGCCTGTACCAGGAGGCCGCGGCGAGGCGCATGGGCGTCTCGCGGCAGACCTTCGGCCGCATACTCGAGGAGGCGCACCGCATCGTCGCGGACGCGCTGATCAACGGCAAGGCCCTCCGCATCGAGGGCGGCCAGATAGTAGAGCAAGAGGAGCAGCATATGCACGAGAAGGTAGCGGTCCCGACCAGGGGCGGCATGGTCGACGAGCACTTCGGCCACTGCGAGTATTTCACCGTCTATTCGGTACGGGACGGCAAGGTCGCCTCCGAGGATCGCGTCGACAGTCCGAACGGCTGCGGCTGCAAGAGCGACATCGCGTCGGTGCTGGCCAAGGGCGGCGTCACGATGATGCTCGCCGGCAACATGGGCGAGGGCGCGGTGCGCGTGCTCAAGGCCAACGGCATCGAGGTGGTTCGCGGCGCCTCTGGCCAGGCCCGGGCCGTCGTCGACGCGTGGCTCGCCGGCTCGATCAAGGACTCCGGCGTCGGCTGCTCGGCCCACGAGGGCCACGACTGCGCGCACTGATCCGTAGGGACGAGCCTTCCCGGCGGTCCGGGCCGATTGCCCAGGACCGCGCGGGGAGGATACTATCCCGCCCATGACGTATCAACAAAAGGACCGCGGCCTCGGCGCTCTCGCCCTGGCCGGGACGGCCTTCCTCTGGAGCCTCGCGGGGCTCCTTATCAAGCTGGTCGACTGGAATCCCTTCGCCATAGCCTGCGGGCGTAGCGTCGTGGCGGCCGTATTCCTGCTACTATGGATCCGCAAGCCCAAGTTCACCTTCTCGATGCCGCAGATAGGCGCGGCCGTCGCGAGTTCCGCGACTATGTTCCTCTTCATCTACGCCAACAAGGCGACCACGGCCGCCAACGCTATACTCCTGCAATACGGCTCGCCCATCTTCACCGCGATACTCGGCGCGTTCCTCCTCAAGGAGAGGCCGAGGGCCGAGCACTGGGTAGCCTTCGCCATGGTAGCCGGCGGCATGGCGCTCTTCTTCATGGGCGACATAGGCGGCGGCTCTATGGCGGGGAACCTAGCCGCCATCGCGGCGGGCGTCACCTTCGCCGCCTACTTCGTCTTCATGCGGATGCAGAAGGACGGCTCTCCGCTCGAGTCGAACCTGCTAGCGCACGCGATCACCGCGATCGTCGGCTTCGTCGTCGCGCTGTTCATGCCGGCGCCGCAGTTCAGCCTGAAGGCGGCGGCCGCCATAGGCGCCCTGGGCGTCTTCCAGATCGGGCTCGCCGCGGTGCTCCTGTCCTGGGGCATCAAACGGGTCAACGCGATCCAGGGCTCTATCATCGCTGGGCTCGAGCCGGTGTTCAATCCGCTCTGGGTATTCCTGGCCCTCGGCGAGAGGCCGGGCCCGAACGCGCTCGCCGGCGGCGCGGTGATCATCGCGGCCGTCATCGGCTCGTCCGTCGTCACGGCGCGTAGGAAAACCAGGGCATAGCGAACGTGTGCCACGTCTTCTCGGCGCTATCCGCCTTACCCTGATCCTGGTTATACTCGTAGTGAACGGAGGTGCCCATGGTACGGCATGAAGACGACGCCCAGGCGGTAGCGATGTCCGGCGAAGGCGTCATAGGCGTCACGAAACGTATACTCATCGGCCCCGAGGACGGGTACGACGGGTTCTTAAGGGTCTTCACCGTCGAGCCGGGAGGCAAGAGCCCGTACCACGCGCATGCATGGTTCCACGCTAACTACATCCTCGAGGGAAAGGGAACCATCGTGATCGACGGCGTCGAGAAGCCGATCCGCGCCGGCTCGGTCGCCTACATAGAGGGCGGAAAGAAGCATAATTTCGTGAACGACGGCACCGAGCCGCTAAAATTCATATGCCTCGTGCCCCAGGCCGGCGACGCCTACTGACGACCGCTTCAGTGCAATTTTTTCACGTCGCCAGCGTTTCTTTCACGATACGGTGAAAAAATAGACGTATATTCCACGGCCCGCCAGGTTCCGCCTGGCGGGCCGCGTCTTAATGCATATAGTATATCTTTATGGAATGAGCACATAAAGAAAATCCCGCTATTCCGATCATCATGGCACGCTTACTGCTATATAGTGTTTACTATATCTTGCTTGGGAGGTTCCTATGATCGTAATCAAGAAACGCGCGTCCGTCATCGCCGTCGCTATCGTCGCTCTGGCCGTATCCGCCTACGCCGAGGGTTCAGGCTACGGGGCGAGCGCGGCGGTCGAAGCGATCGAGTCCGGCCGCGACTTTACTATCGTCGACATGCTCCGTTGGGCCGTCGAGGACGAGTACCTCGCCCGCGGCGAATACGAGGCCATCATGGCCAGGTTCGGCGCGATGAGGCCGTACGACAACATCATGGCGGCCGAGGAACAGCATCTCGCCTGGCTCAAGGCCGAGTACCAGGCCCGCGGACTACCCTTCCCCTCGGACGGTTCCGCGTCGCGCGTGGTCGTTCCCGCGGACTTGAAAGCCGCGGCCCAGGCCGGCGTCGACGCCGAGATCGCTAACATCGCGATGTACGCGTCCTTCCTAAGCCGCCCCGAGCTGTCGCTCCCGGAGAACGCCGGCGTCAGGGACCTGTTCGAGCGGCTGAAGCGAGCCAGCGAAAATCACCTGAGGGCCTTTAAAACGCAGCTCTCGAGATACTAAACTGGTAAGAAAGCGCCCGCGCCCGTTCTACGGCGCATCGACGTCGGATTATTGAAAGCTATCTATATTCCTTTAGGAGGCGTTATGGCGATCGAGACTATCAAGGCGAAGCCGAAGAAGGCTTCGAGATGGCTCCGGAGAGGCGTCCAGATCTTCTTCTTCCTGCTCGTCGCGCTTATCGCGACCAACGAGGCCCTGGAGGAACGCGGCGTCAGCGCGCTATCGTTCGTCGAGGGCGCGTCGCTCCACGCGATCTGCCCGTTCGGCGGCGTGGTGTCGTTCTGGCAGCTAGCCACGGCCGGCACCCTCGTCAAGAAGGTGCACGAGTCGTCAGTGGCCCTCGCGGTCATCGCGTTGGTCCTGACTATACTGTTCGGCCCGGTGATCTGCGGCTGGATATGCCCGTTCGGGAGCATACAGGAATGGATAGGCTCGATCGGGAGGAAGCTGTTCAAGAAGCGCTATAACGCGTTCGTCCCGCGAGGCCTCGACCGAGTCCTCCGCTACCTGCGATACGTCACGCTCGCGTGGGTCACCTACATGACGATAGTCTCGGGCAAGCTCATCTTCCAGGACTACGATCCGTACTACGCGCTGTTCAACTTCTGGACCGGGGAGGTCGCCGTCGCCGGCCTCGTGGCGCTCGCCCTGACGCTGGCCCTGTCGCTGTTCGTCGAGCGTCCGTTCTGCAAGTACGCCTGCCCCTACGGGGCGTTCCAGGGAATCTTCAACCTGTTCAGGGTGTTCGGCGTCAAGCGCGTAGCGGCCACCTGCATATCGTGCAAGGCCTGCGACCGCGCGTGCCCGATGATTATCGAGGTATCGACGAGCGGCACCGTCCGCGACCATCAGTGCATCAGCTGCCTCAAGTGCACTAGCGAGGACGCCTGCCCCGTCGAGGCGACCGTCGTGCTCGCCGCCGGGAAGCCGGCGCCGTCGCCCGCGGCCGGCGCTTCGAAGGGGGCCTCGCTATGACGCGCGTCAGGACCCTGCCGATGGCGATCGTCGCGGTCGCCGTCATGCTCGGCGGCGTAGTCATTACGAAGGCCATAGGCTACTGGAACACCTCGTCGACCAAGGAACCCGTCAAGTTCAAGGAAGGAGAGCTCGCCGGCCTGCCGAACCCCGCCGATATACGCGGCTCCTATACCTGGCAGGACATCGAGAAGGCGTTCGGCGTGCCCGCCGTCGAGTCGGCCCGCGCGTTCTCCACCGCCGACCGCGCCCTCGACCCGGCTGAACGGGTCAGCGTGCTCGAGGAGCTGTACCTACCCATCCTGCCGCCGGGCCTCGAGATCGGCACCGGCGCCGTGCGCCTCTACGTGTCGCTCTATACCGGCCTACCGTTCGAGGCCGAGGAGGGCTCGGTGCTGCCTAGCGGAGCCATAGAGCTGCTCGCCGGCCGGCCCGGCGCCGACGCGGAAGCCCTGCGTCGCTACAGCCTGCCCGGTGCGGTTACGGTCGCCGCTCCCGCGCCGGCGGCCCCTGTTCCTGCCGCGCCAGCTCCGGCGGCTCCAGTTCCTGCCGCTACCGCTCCGGCGGCTTCCGTTCCGGCGGCTACTAGTCCCGCCGCGGGCCAAGCCGGCGAGACCCAGTCCGGAACCGGAAGCGGCCAGGCGTCGGCCCGCGCCGTCGTCGGCAAGACCACCTTCGGCGACCTGTACGACTGGGGCCTCTCGGAGGCGCAGGTGGCGGCGGTCATCGGCTACCAGCCGGGTCCGAGGTCGCAGAGCGTACGCGATAGCGCCGCTGCCGCCGGCAAGGAATTCTCCGAGTTCAGGACGGCGCTACAGGCCCTGGTCGACGCGCTTCCGTAGCGTCGTCGGGCCGTAGTCTCGTCGCGACGGGCAGCCGTCGCGGCGCGCCTAGCCGGCCCGGCTACGGAGCAGCTCCAGGAAGGCCGCGCCGTAGCGCTCGAGCTTGGCGCGGCCGACGCCGTAGACGGTCGCCAGCGCCGCCTCGGTGGTCGGTTTGAGCGTCGCCATCTCCTTAAGCGTCCGATCCGGGAAGACGACGTAGGGCGGCACGCCGGACTCGTCGGCCAGGCGCTTCCTTAGCGATCGGAGCGCCATGAACAGCTCCTCGGCGGCCACGTCGCCGTCGTCGCTGGAGCGCGCCATGGCCGAGCTCGCCGAGGCGTCATCGCGCTTCCGCCGCCTCGAACGCTTGGCGTCCAGGGCGCGCTCGGCCGCCGAGCCGCCCGACGGCGTCCCTCCGACCAGGTCGATCGGCACGAGGTACGGTCCGCGGTCCCTGAACAGCTCGTAGGCCGGTCGACCGAGCGACAGGGTCTGGCGCTCCGGGTCCCGGACGAGGTGGCCGGTCGACTGGAGCCGCCGAGCCAGGGCCGTCCATGCGCTCCGGCCGAGCTCGGTACCGATGCCGAAGGTGGACAGGCCGTCGTGCCCGAATCGCTCGACCTTCTCGGTCCGCTCCCCGGTCAGCACGTCGACTATATGGGCGGCGCCGAAGCGCTCGCCGGTGCGCTTGACGCAGGACAGCAGCTTCTGGGCGGGTATCGACAGGTCGACCGTCTCGCGCGGGCCGGCCAGGCAGTTGTCGCAGCGTCCGCAGCCGTCCCCGCCCTCCTCGCCGAAATGCTCCAGGATCAGGGCCCGCCTGCAACGCTCGCTCTCGGCGTAGTCCCGCATCGCCTCGAGCCTCGACAGCGCCGCCCGGCGCTGCTCGTCGGGCAGATCGTCGAAGAGCCTGGACGCGGCGGCCACGTCGCCCGCGCCGTAGAACAGCACGCACTCGGACGGCAGGCCGTCGCGCCCGGCCCGCCCTATCTCCTGGTAGTAATTCTCGACGCTCTTCGGCAGGTCGGCGTGGACGACGTAGCGTACGTCCGGCTTGTCGATGCCCATGCCGAACGCGACGGTGGCCACGACGACGAGGAGGTCGTCGCGCACGAAGGCTTCCTGCACCCAGGAACGCTCTTCCGCCGGCAGCCCCGCGTGGTAGGCGGCCGCCTTGACGCCGGCGGCCCGTAGCGCCTCCGCCAGTTCCTCGGTCCTGCGCCTCGAGCCGCAATAGACGATGCCCGAGGCGTCCGGCCTGGCCAGCGCGAAGCGCACGACCTTGCGCCTGAGCTCGAGCTTCCGCTCGACCCGGATGGCCAGGTTCGGCCTATCGAAGCCGCCGAGGAACAGCTCCGGGTCGCGCAGGCCGAGGCAGCGAGCTATGTCGGCGCGGACGCGCTCGGTAGCCGTGGCGGTCGTCGCCATCCAGGCGGCGCCGGGGTAGCGCTCGCGCAGGTAGCCTAGCCCCCGGTATTCCGGCCTGAAATCGTGGCCCCACTCGGAGACGCAGTGGGCCTCGTCGACGACGATCAGCCTGGGCGGCGCGTCGTCGAGCAGCGACAGGAGCCGGTCCCCGGCCAGCGATTCGGGCGCGGCGTACACGAGGCGGACGGCGCCGGAGCGCACCCTGGCCTCGATCTCGCGCCGCTCCCCGGCGTCGAGCGAGCTGTTTATGAAGACCGCGTCGACGCCGGCCGCGCGGAGCGCGGCCACCTGGTCGCGCATCAGCGCGATCAGCGGAGAGACGACCAGCGTCGTCCCGCCCAGGATCAGCGCCGGCACCTGGTAGCACAGCGACTTACCGCCGCCGGTCGGCAGGATAGCGAGCGTGTCGCGGCCGGAAAGCGCCGCGGTGATGATCTCGAGCTGCAGGGGCCTGAACGAGTCGTAGCCGAATACGTCCTTGAGCACCGACTCGGCGCTCGCCCAGCCGCTCATGCCCCGGCCTCCGCTATGGCGCGCGACAGCTCGCCCATGGTGTACGGCTTGCGGAGCATGGCGAAGGCCGCGCCCCCCTCGCCGGCGTAGCCCGACCAGTCGCTATCGTCGGCCGCGTCCTCGTGGAAGCCGCTCGCGATGACGACGGGCAGGTCGGGCCTGAGCTTCCGCATCCTGCCGGCCAGCTCGTCGCCGGAACAATCACCGAGGCGCAGGTCGAGCAGCGCGGCCTTCCACGCCGACGGCCGCTCCTCGAATAGCCTATACGCCTCCTCGCCTGACGAAGCGACTACGGCGCCGTAGCCGAGCGCGCCGAGCAGCGACATGGCCGTCTCGCGAGGTATGTCGTCGTCGTCGACTATGAGCACGGCGCCGGTACCTCGGCGCGGCGCGGCGTCGTCCGGGCAGGCGTCGCCGCAGGCCGGGGCGACGGGCAGGTAGACGACGAACTCCGCCCCCTCTCCCGGCTCGGAGCGCAGGTCGACGAAGCCGCCGTGCTGGGTGGCTATGGCGTGGACCATCGCCAGCCCGAGCCCGCTCGAGGCCTCGCTCGGCTTGGTCGTGTAGAACGGGTCGAAGATGCGCCTCTGGATGTGCCTAGGCACGCCGACGCCGTCGTCCTTGACCGACAGGGCCCAGTACTCCGTCTCCGCGACGTTCGGGTTGGCCAGGAGGAAGTCCCTATCGGGGACGAAGCGGTACAGGGCTATATCGATATTGCCGCCCCGCCGCTGCTCCCTCGGCCTCATGATCGTGACGGCGTGCTCGGCGTTCACGATCAGGTTGAGGAACAGCTGCTCGAGCTGGCCCGCGTCCCCGCGGACCCAAGCCTCGGGCATGCCGCGGCGCAGGTTCAAGGAGACCGACTGGTCCATAGAGCGCGAGGCGAACTCCTCCACGCGCCCGAGCGCCTCGTCGAGCCTGAAGACCAGCGACTCGGGCGACCGCTTGCGGGTCAGCGTCAGCAGCCTGCGAACCGACGAGGCGGCCCGCTTCGAGGCGCGCTCTATCAGCTCGAGCTCGCGCTCGACGTCGGCCGCCGTGGTCACGCTCCCGCTCTCTATGCCCTGGCGTATCAATGACGCCGCGCCGACGATGCCGGCGAGCGTGTTGTTGAAATCGTGGGCTATGCCGCCGGATAGCGTGCCGACCGCCTCCATCTTCTGCGCGTGGTCGAGCTTGCGTATGCGCTCGATGTTCTCTTCGGCCAGGCGGCGCTCGTCCGTCACGTCCCTAGCTATGATCGCCAGGATAGTCCCGTCCGCAAGCGGTATCGGGAACAGGTCGTTCTGGACGATCCGCCTCGAGCCGTCGCGCCTCCAGATAACCGTCTCGAGTACCCGCCGCTGCCGGGCCGGGTCGCGCATCGCCAGCATGGCCCTGATAGCCCTCCGCATGCGGGCCGGCTCGACGCCGCTCTCCGGCTGTACCATGGTCAGGACGTCCCAGTAGTGGCTCCCGAGCGCTTCCTCGGCCTCGATGCCCGTCATCGCGACCATCGGGTAGTTCCAGCGGACGATGAGGCCGTCCGCGTCGGTCAGCACGATGCCGTCGAGCGACCTGGCGATGAACTCGTCGAGCAGCCTGTCGGCGTCGGCGAGCCGGCGCTTGGTCCGAGCGTTGGCGAACTCGGCGCGCAGGTCGACGGCGGTCAGGACGGAGCCCTCGGAACCCGACTCGCCTACGGGGTGGACCCAGAGGCTCACGGGTATGGAGTCGGGACCGAGCGTGGCCGAGACGCCCCGCGGCTCGAGCCTGTATACCGACGGATCCTTGAGCCAGCGCTCTACGTCGCCTCGCAGGAATTCGTCGCAGCGCATACCCCTGGCGCCATTGAGGCCGGTCGCGCCGATAGCGGCGATGGCGCTCGGGTTGGCCCAGACCAAACGGGCCCCCTCGTCGACGTAGATGACGAACTCGCCGAGGCTCTCGAGCACCGATACGGCCTCGCCGGGGGGCAATATAGACAGGAGGCCATAACGTTTCATCGAGTAGATCATGCCCAAGGACAGGATCAGGATCCACAGTATCGCCATGTTCGGGAAATCGACGCCGAGCATCAGGAAAGCCGTATCGGTCGTGAAGCCCAGGACGCTGGAAGCGACGTACGATCGCCCGAGCACCGACAGCCGCTTGGCCGTACGCCTGTCCGCGGCCTTCCTCCGCGCGGCGAAGATTATCCAGCCCGAGGCTACGACCATGGCCAGGTAGTGGCAGACGAAGAAGGCGTAGGCCGCGTTCGCGTTGACCGCGAGCATCCAGTACCCGCCCCTATAGACCGGCTCGGCGATGACGTAGATCGGCGTCAGGAAGCATAGCGCCGCTCCCGGAGCGTATAGGGCGATCAGCAGCGTACGGCCGAAGCGGCCGGCGAGGACCGGATTATCGGTCACGCTGAGCGAGAAATGCAGTATCAGCGGAGGGAAAAGCGCCCAGGTCCACGAGAAGGCCCGGTACAGCTCGAGCGCCCGCTCCGGATCGTCGGCGCCGTACCAGAACGATGCCGCCCCCGCCCAGGCCGCGAACAAGACGTTGAATACGACCGCGACACGATTCGGCCTCGCATCCCGGTTCAGCGAGTACACCATCCAGGCGCAATACGCGAATACGATCGCCGCTACGATCGACGCCCTAGATAGGAACTGCTGAGTGAAAACGTCATTCATGCGCGGATTCTACCCTACGACGTGACTAAAGAAAAG
>ERZ795053.2976-NODE-2976-length-19858-cov-31.410796_pt1 | contig 19858 bp, 19 predicted proteins | sample MGYA00375137_ERZ795053 | MGnify/ENA primary metagenome ERZ795053 (study PRJEB30182, sample SAMN05720284) | activated sludge metagenome | isolation source: Anaerobic digester | place: Hong Kong | collected 2014-12-17 ...
AGTCTGCTATCGCGCTGGCCGTTGCCGCTGCACTGGTTGGCTCCTCTGCCTTCGCTGACACCACCTTATATGGTTCCGCCCGGGTATCCGTCGATTATACCGATCTGGACACCACCTACACCAATCAAAGAACCCCCGACGGTTCTCTGATTCCGATTTACAAGGGCTTCACCGCGTGGGATGTGGTCAATAATTCCTCCCGGTTGGGCGTGCGTGGCGAGGAAGACCTCGGAGGCGGTTTGAGCGCCATCTATCAGTATGAATTCGGCGTGGATCCGACCGAAGGCGGCAACTGGAACAGCAACCGACCGAAGTGGGTGGGTTTGAAAGGCACCAGTTGGGGTGCGGTCACTCTGGGCACTCAGTGGACCCCCTACTACAACGTGCTCGGTATCAGCGATGTCTTTAACAACTCGGCCAATACTTTCCTCCAAAGAACCGGTTACCTGGGCTCCGTCTACGGCACCCGCATGGACAACAGCCTGGTGTACAGCTCGCCCAACTGGAGCGGCTTCGGCTTCCAAGCCATGCTGGTCATGAATGGCGACGTCAGCGCCAACGAACCGACTAATCCCTCTGAATTGCAAAAATGCAACCCCGATAATAAGTTGCCCTGCAATCTTTCCGACAGCATCGACATGTATCAACTCAACGCCACCTACAAGAACGGTCCGTTCTTCGCGGGCGTGGCCTACATGGCGATAGATGGTCCCGGCTTTGGCAGCTACTACAATAATCCTACCTTTGACGGCTTCAAGTACACTGCCCCCAACTGGGAGGATGGTGATCAATGGGGCTTGGCCTTTGGCTATAACTCCGGTCCCTTCGCGGTCACCCTGAACTACGAAGACGGCGATCTCAATACCCTTTATTATGGCGGTGGCACGAACATCTACTTGACCGGCGCTTACACTTTTGGCAACAACGTCATCCGGGGTGCCTACGGCTATACCGACCCCGATAAAGGTAAGGTTCCGTTCTACACGGGCGGAGTTCAGACTGGCTACCTCACGCAGGACAGCATTAATACTTTTGTGCTGGGTTACCAGTACAACTTCAGCAAGCGGACCCGCGCGTGGGTTGAATACACCAACAGCGACACCGACAGCGACCTGGTTGGTGCCGCCCAATCGCTCTCCATCGGCACGCGGGTGGATTTCTAATCCACGCTGCTGATTAGGTAAGTAAAACGGGCGCTCTCGGGCGTCCGTCTTCGTTTTTTGGTTCGGAATAATCCAAGCTTGGACTTTCGTTGCGCTGGCACCAATAAGTTGTATTTTTTATAAAAAATCAGTTGCGTTTTTACCGCAATAATTATATAAATAACCCAGAAGACAGCTTTAAGATTGCTTTCCAATCGAGTTATCGCATTGATTGGAAAGCAAATCTTAAAATTTAAATCAATATTTAGATAATCAGGGAATCACACCATGAAAAAGTCCATCCTTACCTTGGCTGTTGCTGGTGCTCTTGCCATTCCGTTTGCGGCACAGGCCGATACTATCCTGTACGGCTCAGCGCGGGTGTCGGTGGATTACAACGACGAGACCCTTGATTCCGTGGACATTGATGGCGCCTGGGATGTGGTCAATAACTCCTCACGCCTTGGTGTGGTGGGCTCCGAAGATTTGGGTGGTGGTCTGAGCGCCGTTTATCGCTACGAATTCGGCGTCGATGTAACCGAAGGTGGCAACTGGGAAAGCAACCGGCCCAAATATGTCGGACTCAAGGGCGGTTTCGGTACCCTGACTCTCGGTACCCAGGACACCCCCTATTACAACGTCGCCGGCATTACCGATATTTTCAATAGCGGCAAAACCTTCCTCTATCCGCAGTGGCTAGGGGGCGGATTTTCGCTCAGCGGCAATCGTAGCCAAGCGGATGGCGATCTGGTTCGGCTGTCGAACAGCGTCTATTATTCCACGCCCGATTTCAATGGCTTCAGCGGTGAAGCGATGCTGGTCATGGATGGCCCCAGCTCGAACATATCAAATAATGTCGATATCTGGAACCTAGCCGCCAAATACAACAACGGGCCGTTCTTCGCCGGTGTCAGCTACATCAAGTTGGAAGGCAAGAGCAATATTCCTCTCGATCCCGAAACCCTTCCTGGTGTTACCTTCGATCTTGACCTGTCCAACTGGGTTCTGGGCTTGGGCTACAACTCGGGGCCGTTCAGCGTAGGCTTCATCTACGAGCAGGGTAGTCTTTACTCCCTCAACCTATTCACCGGGATTAAAAATGCAGCGGGAACTCAATTCTTCCCCGGTGACGACGCCACCAACTGGTACTTGACCGGTCAGTACGTCTTCGGCAACAACACCGTGCGCGCCGCCTACGGCCAACTGGACACCGGTGTCGACGGCGACGATAAAATCGACAATTACGTGGTGGGCTACCAGTACAACTTCAGCAAACGAACCTCGGTCTGGGTTGAATACATCGGCCGCAGCGCCAGCCTTTACAACGTACCGGGCGATTCCTCGACAGGGTTGTTCATGGGTGACCAGAATGCCGTCTCGATCGGCACCCGGGTGGACTTCTAATACATAGCCTGGGAAAACAGGCGTAAGGGCGGCGGGCGCTCTGCCGAAAGGCAGCGCCCGTTTTTGTTCCCAGCAAATCTTGTTCAAAGCCGCATCGCTCGTACTCCGTCCACCGTACCCAGCAGCAACACATCGGCCGGCCGAAGCGCGAACAAGCCCACTGCGACGATACCCGCGATATTGTTCAGTTCCGCCTCCAGCTTGGCCGGTTCCAGGATTTGCAAGTTATAAACGTCGAGGATCAGATTGCCGTTGTCGGTGACGAAGTTCTCCCGCAACACCGGTTGCCCGCCACGACTCAACAGGGCACGCCCGACATGGCTGCGCGCCATCGGAATCACCTCGACCGGCAACGGGAATGCTCCCAGCACGTCCACCAGCTTGGACTGATCGGCGATGCACACGAATCGCTCGCTGGCAGCCGCCACGATCTTTTCGCGAGTCAGCGCCCCGCCGCCACCTTTGATAAGCTGTAATTGACGGTTGGCTTCGTCGGCGCCGTCCACATACAACGGCAAGGGTCCGGCGGCGTTCAGATCCAACACGGGGATCTTGCAGGCCTTCAGCCTTTGCGTGGTCGCCTCGGAACTCGACACCGCACCCTCGATGCGGTGCTTGATACGCGCCAGGGCCTCAATAAAATAGTTGACCGTCGAGCCGGTGCCGACGCCCACGACCGTATTCTCCTCCACGTACTCCAACGCCGCTTCGGCGGCACGTTTTTTCATCTCATCGCCAGACATGCGATTACTCCCCTATCCGTCATCTCACACCATCATGCACGACTACATCAAAAAAATCCTCGCCGCCCGCGTCTATGACGTCGCCATCGAATCACCGCTCGATGTCATGAGTCGCTTATCGCAGCGATTGAATAACCGGGTGCTGCTGAAGCGCGAAGATCTGCAACCGGTGTTTTCCTTCAAACTGCGCGGCGCTTACAACAAGATCGTCAACCTGCCGCGCGAGGTCCTGGACAAAGGCATCATCTGCGCCTCGGCCGGCAACCACGCTCAAGGAGTGGCCCTGGCCGCCCAGCGGCTCGGGGTCAAGGCCACCGTTGTCATGCCTCGCACCACACCCGCCATTAAAGTGCAAGCGGTACGCGATCGCGGCGGCAAAACCGTACTGTTTGGTGATACCTACGACGAAGCCTACCAGCATGCCCGCCAATTGGAAGCGGACAAGGGTTTAGCCTTCATCCATCCCTACGACGACCCGGACGTGATCGCCGGCCAGGGCACCATCGGCATGGAAATCCTGCGCCAGCACCCCGATCCGATCGACGCGATCTTCATCGCGGTCGGTGGCGGAGGCCTGATCACCGGCGTGGCCACTTACATCAAGTTTCTACGGCCCGAGATCAAAATCATCGGTGTGGAACCGGATGATGCCGCTTCGATGCACGAAGCGCTCAAGCAAGGCAAACGGGTCCAGCTCGATCAGGTTGGGATTTTCGCCGACGGCGTGGCGGTGCGGCAGGTGGGTGAGGAAACCTTCCGCCTGGCTCAGGCACTAGTGGACGATACCATCGTCGTGTCCACCGACGAAATTTGCGCCGCCACCAAGGATATCTTCGACGATACCCGCTCCATCGCCGAGCCGGCCGGCGCACTGGGCACAGCCGGGCTCAAGAAATACGTGGCACGCACCGGCATCGCTGGCGCCAACCTCATCGCCATCAACTGCGGCGCCAACATCAACTTCGACCGACTGCGCCATGTCGCCGAGCGGGCCGAATTGGGTGAGCGTCGCGAGGCACTGCTGGCGGTCACCATCCCGGAGCAACCTGGCAGCTTCCGTAAATTCTGCCAAGTTATCGGCAAGCGTTCCATCACCGAATTCAACTACCGCTACGCCGACGACCGGCAGGCACGAGTATTCGCCGGGGTGCAACTCACCGAGGGCCAGGAAGAGAAGCAGCGGATCATCGATGCCCTGAGCGAGCAGGGTTATCCGGTTACCGACATGAGCGATAACGAGATGGCCAAGTTGCATGTGCGCTACATGGTCGGTGGCCATGCACCAGGCATCCGCGACGAACTGCTCTACCGCTTCCAGTTTCCCGAGCGACCGGGCGCCTTGCTGAAGTTTCTAACCGGCATGGCGCACGGCTGGAACATCAGCCTGTTCCACTACCGCAATCATGGTTCCGACCACGGCCGGGTGCTGGTTGGCATCCAGGTCCCGGAAGCCGATCGGCCCAAGTTCCAAACCTTTATCCGCGAGCTCGGCTACCCCTTTCACGAGGAAACCGACAATCCCGCCTACCGGCTGTTTCTGGACGGGCACGCTTAGGTCGACGACCGGGTTTCCAGGGTCAGAACGAACGCCCACTGCGCTGCGGTCACCGGTAGCACCGACAGGCGATTACCTCGGCGCAGCAGGGGAAAATCGCCAAGAACCTCCTGATGGCGTTTCAGCTCGGCCAACGCAATCGCACGGCGCAAGCGGCGGACCAGCCGCACATCCACTCGATACCAGCGAGGACGGTCCGATGTGCTGGCGGAATCATGGTAGGGGCTCTCGGGATCGAAAGCGGTTTCATCCGGATAGCCTGCCCGTACCACTTCGACGATCCCGACGATGGCGGGATTTGTCGTGCCGGAGTGATAAAAAAACGCCTGATCACCCAAATGCAAACCATCCCGCAGGAAATTACGCGCCTGATAGTTACGCACCCCTTCCCAAGGGGTCATTTGGTTCGGTGCATTTTCCAGATCGGTGATGCCGAACGCTCGCGGCTCGGACTTCAACAGCCAATAGCTCATGCCTGTCCTTCAGCATTGGAAAACTGGTAAAGCGCCCGCTCGGTCACCACGGCATCCAGCGGCACATCCCACGGTTGCCGGACCAGCTCGGCAACCGCTTGGAATTCATAGCCCAACCCCAACAGGTAGGGCCTCCGGCCCAGTTCATTCGCGCCGCGCGGAAAGGCGAAGCTGCGGTCGTAGAAACCACCACCCATGCCAAGGCGGGTACCGGTCGAATCGAAAGCCACCAGCGGCACCAGAACCAGATCCAGATCCTCGGCTTGCAACCATTCCGTCGGAGCAAGCTCGGGTTCGGGGATATCGAATCGGTTGCGGCGCAGCGGCGCACCGGCCCGGTAGGGCGCGAACCGGAGCGAGCGCGGCGGTTCGCCGACCAGCACCGGCAAAAAAACCTGTCGGCCTTCGGTCCAGGCCCGTTCCAACACTGGCCTTGGGTCCAACTCGCCGTCGCAAGCCCAGTAACCGGCAATCCGCACGGCGCGGGCCAACGGCCAGGACTCCAGATGACGAGCGACGGCCAGCGCGGCCTGTTGGCGCGTGGCGAGGGACAAACCGCGCCGCAAGGCGCGAAGTTGTCGACGTAGCGATTGCGAGTCGATCATCACGGATTGCGAGCCATAAAAAAACGACGCGTCATGCGTCGCTGGACTGAGGAGGGGGCGTTCTCCACCTGTGCCGTCTCGGGCCTTTGCCCTTGAACCATGCGGCTCAAGTGGGGGAACAGAGCGGCATATCAGGCTTTCCGCAACACGGCGGACATGCACACCACACCGACGACCGTGCTCCCTGGGTAAAAATATCTAGGATCAAGGGGTTACCCGGCCCATTACTCGAACACCGCAGAGAACGCCCGAACTGAAATAGAGTTTCCTTGACCGAGATTATAACTCTTCTGACTCAGCTTTGCTAAGCACAGCGTCAACTTTGTGTAATAAATCGCCCACCTGACGGTCGACCAACGTATTCGCTTCGGCCGACAAACGCCTCTGCCGCAGCAACTCGTTGCTGACATTGAGCGCGGCCATCACCGCAACCGCTTCCAAGCTCAGCAGCTTGCTGGTGTGATCGCGCACTTCCCGCATCTGTTCGTCGAGATAGCGGGCCGCCTCCAACAAATCGTCGCGCTCGGAAGGCCGGCAAGCAAAGCGATACTCACAGCCCATCAGATGCACGGCAACACTCACGGTTTCCTGGCTCAAGAGGTTTGCTCCAAACCCTTCAGGCGCACGATCATGGCCTCGATACGAGAACGTGACTGCTCGTTCTGCTCGCGCAGGGCGCTGCCTTCCGCCTGTAATGCCTGATTCTGCTCGCGCAAGAAGCGGTTCTCTTCCTGCAAACGCTCGCACAACGCAGCCAACCGCTCCAGCCGTTCGGCAAGGATGGCGAGACCGGTCGCAGCGGTTTCAGGGATGTTTTCCAGGTCGCCCACTTCGGCGGGCACCACAGTTTCGTACAGTTCATCGGTTTCCATAATAAACACTATAAATCGCTCCTTCCGATCGGGTCAATTTTCCGCCCGCTTTCGAGGTCAAAGCGAGGAATGTTAGGATTGCCCGCCGACACGTCGCTTTCAAGGCGCAGGAGTTCCGCCGATGCTTGCCAACCATTCGCCCGTATTCGAACGCCTGACCCGGTTGCTCGATCCCCTCAACCCCGCCGAGTTGCATGGATTGCTGTGCGGCCTGCTGTGCGCCGACCCGAACCTGAACTGTGATCGATGGCTGAGCTGCGTCCACGAAGAACTGGCCGACGCGGGCGAAAACTCCGAACCCGCCGATGAGCTGCTACGGAAACTGTTCGAATACGGCGCCGCCCAGTTGAGCGACAGCGACTGCGCGGCAACCCCGTTGTTGCCCGAAGACGAGGCCCCCCTACGGCAGCGCACCGACGCGCTCGGCGCCTGGTGTCAGGGTTTGCTGTTCGGCTTGGGTCTGGGGCAGGCCGACCGACACCGCGCGCTCTCCGAGGAAAGCCGGGAATTTCTGCACGACGCGGCCGAAATCGCCCGGGTCGGCTTCGAAACCGAAGAAGCCACCGAAGCCGATGAAACCGCCTACGCCGAAGTGGTCGAATACCTGCGGGTCGGGTTACTGATCGTCCAGCAGGACCTGAGCCGCTCCTCCGCCCGCCTGCACTGAACCCACCCGGAGCTCGCCGCCGATGTTCGCCCGCACCATACCGCCCAGCGTCTTCGCCCGCCGCCGTCGCACGCTGATGGAACGCATGGGTCCCGGTTCGGTCGCCGTGCTGCCGGCCGCCCCGTCGGCCCCACGCAACCGCGATATCCATTATCCCTACCGTCAGGACAGCGATTTTTATTATCTGACCGGTTTTCCCGAGCCGGAAGCGATCGCGGTGCTGGCCCCCGGTGGCGAGCAGGAGTTCCTGCTGTTCTGTCGCGAGCGCGACCCGCAAATGGAAATCTGGCACGGCCGCCGCGCCGGGCCGCGAGGCGCGGTGGAGCGCTACGGCGCCGACAACGCCCATCCCATCGCCCAATTGGACCAGTTGCTACCACCGCTGCTGGAAAACCGCGAGCGGGTGTTTTATGCCATCGGCTACAACCCTGATTTCGACCGACAGGTCATGGATTGGATCAACCGAGTCCGTGGCCAAGCCCGCACCGGAGTACGAGCGCCGGTCGCTTTCATCGCCCTGGAACACCTGCTGCACGCCATGCGGCTGTACAAGGAACCCGAGGAAATCGCGGTGATGCGCGAATCCGCCCGCATCGCCTGTGAAGCGCACCGCCGAGCCATGCGAGCCTGTCGACCGGGGATGATGGAATATCAGATCGAAGCGGAAATCTTCCACACCTTTTTCGGCAATGGCGCCGGCTGGTCCTACCCGGCTATCGTCGGTGGCGGCGACAATAGTTGCATCCTACATTACATCGAAAACAACGCCGAGCTGCGTGACGGCGACCTGCTGCTGATCGATGCTGGCGCCGAAGTGGACGGCTACGCATCCGACATCACCCGTACTTTTCCAGTCAACGGCCGCTTTTCCGGCGATCAGCGCGCCATTTACCAACTGGTGCTGGCCGCGCAGCAAGCCGCCATCGACCAGGTCCGCCCCGGCCGCCGCTTCAACGAACCGCACGACGCGGCGGTCCGCGTTCTGACCGAGGGACTGGTGGCGCTTGGACTGCTGCACGGCGAGGTGGACGAGCTGATCAAGACGGAACAACACAAAGGATTCTACATGCATCGCACTGGCCACTGGCTGGGCATGGACGTCCACGATGTCGGCGACTACAAGACCGGCGACGACTGGCGGGCGTTCGAACCGGGCATGGTCACCACCATCGAACCCGGATTGTACATCCCCGCCAACAGCAAGCGCATGGAGGAGAGTTGGGCGCGGCTGGGCGTTCAACTGGAAACCGATGTGGACGAGCGCTGGTGGCGGATCGGCATCCGCATCGAAGACGACGTGCTGGTCACCGCCGACGAACCCGAAGTGCTGACCGAGGCCGCGCCCAAGGAAATCGACGACATCGAAGCATGGATGCGGGAGGGCGGATGAACAATGTGGACTACGATCTGCTGATCGTTGGCGGCGGCATGGTCGGCGCCAGCCTGGCCTGTGCGCTGGACGGTCAGGATTTGCGGATCGGGCTGATCGAGGCCAATCCGCTGACGGTCAGCGCACACCCCGGCTATGACGACCGCACCCTAGCCCTGGCGCAGGGAACCCGCCGCATCTTCCAGACCCTGGACCTGTGGGAAACGCTGGCCGCCACCGCCACCCCGATCCGCCAAATCCATATTTCCGAGCGTGGTAGCCCCGGCTTTGCCCATCTCGACTGCCGCGACGAAGGTGTGGAAGCCCTGGGTTACGTCGCCGAGGCACGGTTGATCGGCGCGGCGTTGCTGGCAAAACTGCCGACCTTGGGTAACGTGGAGCTGCTCTGCCCGGCCCGACTGGAAACCGTGCGCATCGAGCCGGATGCCACCTGTATCGACGTCCGTTTTGCCAACGAACGGACGGTGGAACTGCGGACCCGCTTGCTGGTCGCCGCCGACGGGGCGCGCTCGCCGGTGCGCGAACAGCTCGGCATCGCCGCCTTGCGCTGGGAGTATGGCCAACAGGCGGTGATCGCCAACGTCACCCCCGCCCTGCCCCATCGCCACGTCGCCTACGAGCGCTTCACCTCGGACGGGCCGGTGGCGCTGCTGCCCATGAGCGACAACCGCTGCGCGGTGGTCTGCACGGTCAGCGACGCCGAGGCATCGGCGGTCCTGGATCTCGACGACGTCGGCTTCATCGCCCTGCTGCAACAACGATTCGGCGACCGTCTGGGGCCGTTTCTTCGCGTCGGTCGTCGACAAGCCTATCCGCTGTTCCTGCTGAAAGCGCGCGAACACGCCCGCCAGCGCGTGGCGATCATCGGCAATGCCGCTCATACTCTGCATCCCATCGCCGGCCAGGGCTTCAACCTGGGTATCCGAGACGTGGCGGCGCTGGCGGAAGTGGTCGCGGACGCCTGTCGACGCGGCGAGGACATTGGCGATCTCAGGGTCCTCAACCGCTACGCCGACTGGCGGCGCTGGGACCAACGGCGGACGATCGCCTTCACCGACGCGCTGAATCGACTGTTCGCCAACCCGCTGCCGCCGGTACGGGCCGCTCGCAATCTGGGACTGCTGGCGTTCGACTTGTTGCCACCGGTCAAGCATTGGTTCGCCCGACAAACCATGGGACTGGACGGGCGAGTGCCGAAACTGGCGCGGGGGCTGGCGCTGACGGCATCGCCATCAGGAGCGACGACCCAATGACAAATGCCGATTACGATCTCGTCATCGCCGGCGGCGGCATGGTCGGCTCGACGCTGGCCTGCGCGCTGCGCGACGCCGATCTCAAGATCGCCCTGCTGGAAAGCGCGCCACTGGAGCGTATCCGTCCGGGCGAGGAAACCGACCTGCGGGTCTCCGCCATCAATCGTGCTTCGCAGCGCATTTTCGCGGCGGTGGGCGCCTGGAGCGACATGACCGCCTGGCGGGTCAGTCCATTCCGCGACATGCGGGTGTGGGACGCCGGCGGCTTCGGTCATATCCATTTCGACAGCGCCACTCTCGGCGAGCCGCTGCTGGGCTGGATCATCGAAAATCGAGTCATTCAGTACGCCCTGCTGGAGCGGGTGCGGCAATTGCCGGCGGTGGATCTGCTGTGTCCGGCGGCGCTGGAAACCGCCTGGCCCGAAGACGCGGGCGGCTGGCGGGTACGCTTGACCGATGGACGTGAATTCACGACACGGCTGCTGGTCGGCGCGGACGGCGCGCAATCCAAGGTGCGGGAATTGGCGGAAATTGATACTCGCGGCTGGAGCTACCACCAGAAAGCGCTGGTCGCCAATGTGCGCACCGCCGAACCGCACCAGGAAACCGCTTGGCAGCGTTTTCTGCCCACCGGGCCGCTGGCATTCCTGCCGCTGCACGACGGACGCTGTTCCATCGTCTGGTCCACCACACCGGAGCAGGCCGACCAATTGCTGGCGCTGGATGAATACGACTTCGCCCACATGCTAACGGAAGCGTTCGAACGGCGGCTGGGCGAGATCGTACAGGTCGGGCCACGCAGCGCTTTTCCCCTGCGCTTGCAGCACGCCCGCGCCTACGTCAAACCCGGTCTGGCCCTGATCGGCGACGCCGCCCATGTGGTCCACCCGCTGGCTGGGCAGGGCGTCAATCTGGGACTGCTGGACGCGGCGACACTCGCCGAGGTACTGCTGGACGGTCTCGCCGCCGGTCACGAAGTGGGCGCACTCCGGGTACTGCGGCGCTACGAACGCTGGCGCAAGAGCGATAACCTGCCGATGCTGGGTATCATGGATGGTTTCAAACGCTTGTTCGGCAATTCGTTGCCGCCCGTGCGGCTACTGCGCAATCTCGGCCTCAATCTGACCGACGCCGCCGGGCCGCTAAAAAACGCCATGGCCCGACGAGCCATGGGCTTGGAAGGCGATCTGCCGAAACTGGCGCGGGCAGCGAGCTGAATGCCAATGCCCGAACATCCCCTCTGTCGCCTGGACGACTTGGCTGAAGATCACAGCAAGGGCATCGTCGTCAACCCGGCTTCCCGCTATGCCGACATCGTGTTGGTGCGCACGCGGAAGGGTATTTATGCCTACCGCAACCGCTGCCCGCATACCGGGGCGCCGATGGAATGGGAGCCCGACCAGTTTCTGGATTGCACCGGCACGGTCATTCAATGCGGCATCCACGGAGCGCTGTTTCGCATCGAAGACGGTTATTGCGTTTCCGGCCCCTGTGTCCGGCAATCGCTACAACGGGTTGAACTGATCGAGCGAGACGGCTGGCTGATCGCGCTCGATCCCCTGGAGCACACCGGTGGCTGAACCGCCCGTCATCCAGGTCGAGAATCTACACAAGTATTACGGTTCGGTGCGGGCCGTGGACGGCATCAGCTTCGACATCGCCCGCGGCACCACCTGCGCCCTGCTCGGCGGCAACGGTGCCGGCAAGACCACCACCATCGCCATGTTGCTGGGGCTGCTACTGCCGACCAGCGGCCGGATTCATATCCTCGGCGAAGAGGTGCCGCGCCACCACCATCGCGTGCTGCCGCGCATGAACTTCTCCTCGCCCTATGTCGATCTGCCGCAACGCTTGACCGTGGCGGAAAATCTGACCGTTTACGCCCGCCTGTACGGCGTGCCCCGCGTGCGCGAGCGACTGGCGGCCCTGGGCCGGGATCTGGATATCGACGCTTTTTTCCAACGACCCTACGGCAGCTTGTCCGCCGGTCAAAAAACCCGGGTGGCGCTGGCCAAGGCGCTGTTGAACGAACCGGAAATCCTGTTGCTCGACGAGCCGACCGCCTCGCTCGACCCCGACACCGCCGACCGAATGCGCGGCATCCTGACCGACTACCAGCGGCGCGGCGGCGCGACCCTGCTACTGGCCTCCCACAACATGAGCGAGGTGGAACGGCTCTGCGATCAGGTCATCATGCTGCGAACCGGATGCATCGTTGCCAGCGGTGCGCCGCGCGAACTGATTCGCCGCTACGGCCGCAAAGACATGGAAGAGGTGTTTCTCGATATCGCCCGCGGCATTCAAAGCGGCGAGGTGATCGAGTGAATAGCCTGTCTGCGCAACGCATCGGCGCGCTGGCGCTGCGCTACCTCTACCTGCTGCGCCGTTCCTGGATTCGCATCGTCGAGCTGGCCTACTGGCCCACCGTGCAGATGATCCTGTGGGGCTTCATCACCCGCTATCTGTCCGGGCACAGCGACGTGCTCGGACAGGCGGCGGGGCTGCTGCTATCGGGCGTACTGCTGTGGGATATCCTGTTTCGCAGCCAGTTGGGCGTTTCGGTGGTGTTCTTCGAGGAACTGCACGCCCGCAATCTGGCGCAATTGTTCGTCAGTCCGCTGCGACCGATCGAACTGATTCTGGCGTTGATGTCGATCAGCCTGATTCGCACCCTGGTCGGCGTCGGTGTCGCGGTGGCATTGGCGCTGCCGTTCTACGGCTTCAATCTGTTTGCGCTGGGGCCGCCGCTGGCCGGCTTTTTTCTCAACCTGCTGTTGATGGGCTGGGCCATCGGCCTGTTGGTCGCCGCCCTGGTGCTGCGCCACGGCATGGGCGCGGAGAGCATCGCCTGGGCGGCGATCTTCGCCTTGGCGCCATTGTGCGGGATCTACTACCCCATCGCCACCCTGCCCGGCTGGCTGCAACCGCTGGCCTGGATCTTACCCGCCAGTCATGTGTTCGAGGGAATGCGGGCGGTACTGCTGGATCACACGTTCCGGCTGGACTATTTCCTGTATGCCCTGCTGCTGAACACCGGCTACCTTGGTCTGGCGATCAGTGTGTTTTTAGCCGCCGTCCGTCACGCACGCGAACATGGCTCGCTGCTGCAGTCAGGCGAATAAGCCATCACCGGCTCTGCTCTTCACCCCCCAACGATGCACCGGTTTATCGGGGCAGCCGACCTACTTACCGACAGGCATATCCTTCCTGCATCAGTGCATGCTTTCCCGACACTATCCCGTACGGTTACGCAGTAATTTGTTGCTCTCTCGCCTTGAATTGCAATCTCCATTACCTACAATCAATGGTCATCCATACCATTAATGACTTTGAATGACTTTCATCTGCGCCACATGGGAAGCTCATGGCGTATATCTCTCATTGATTACTATCATTATCAAAATTATAGCAATCCGGGTTCCGGTAAAGTTACCCGGGATAACAGACAATAGAAGTATGGAAGGGGAGGAGCAGGGATCTTATGAGTGATAAGCAATCATTTAAGGTCGCTTTGATCGGAATTCCCGAAAACGAGCGGAATGTCTTGAGAAATATCTTCAAGCTATCCCTTTACCGTCCCCGCACCTATTCCTTTGCCGCCGCCGGCGAACCGATCCAAATCTTGATGGTCGACGCGGAAAACCCCGACGCTATGGCGGAATGGCGATCTTTCAAACTCCCCACGGCAGACGGAAACGCGCCGGGTCCGCTCATGGCCGTCATGATCACCAAGGATCAAGCGTCCAGCGAGTCGCCTTACTCCGTTCGTCGACCTTTCGTGGCCACTCGCGTGCTGGCCGCTCTGGATCAAGCCACCAGTGAGATCACCGCGGCTTCCACTCAGCAACGCACTATCGGTGAAGAGACCTTGGCAACCGGTGACCCCGCCGATGCCCCGCTGTTCACGGCACTGGTGGTGGATGACAGCGTCACGGTCAGAAGACAGGTTGAATTAGAACTAAAATTGCTTGGTATCCGAACCGACACCGCCGAATCCGGTGAGCAGGCTTTTGAATTACTCTCTCTAAATGACTACGACATCATTTTTCTGGATGTGATATTGCCCGGAGTTGACGGCTATCAGATCTGCAAAACGATCAAAAAAAATAAAGCCAAGAAGAAAACACCGGTCATCATGCTGACCAGCAAATCTTCACCCTTCGACCGGGTCAGAGGCGCGCTAGCTGGTTGCGACACCTATCTGACCAAACCTGCGAAACAAAACTCTTTTCAGAAGGTGGTCAAGAAATATCTGAAAGCGCCCTAGACGAGCCGACGTCCTGCCTTTGAGAAATTGCGGGCATGGCCCATGCCAGATCGATGATGATGTTATGTCTTAGCCAACGAAAATTTAAGGAGACTTCCATGCCGATACAAAAAGTCCTTGTCGTCGATGATTCCCCGGCGGATCTGGCAAATATCAAAAACATCCTCGGCGAGGCGGGTTGCGTCATTGTTACCGCCACCAATGGCAAGGAGGCCATCGAAAAAGCCAAGGAGGAAAAACCAGATCTGATTTTCATGGACATCATCATGCCCGACATGGATGGCTATGCCGCTTGCCGTTCGCTCAGCAACCAAGCGGAAACCAAAAGCATTCCGGTGATTTTCGTGACCAGTAAAAGCCAAAAGGCCGACCGCCTGTGGGCGCAGATGCAGGGTGGCAAGGGATTTATAACCAAACCCTATGTGGCGGACGCCATCACCGATCAACTGAAAGCGTTTTTGTAAACCGCCCTGGTCCGATGGGAACCTCGATGAACGACAAGGCTGACCGGATTCCCCGACGCTGGCTGGAACCCAGCATGGCACTCAACCGCTTCAAACCACCATCCGGCATCATGGGTGGGCTAGCCGCAACCGAACGTCGGCGCGCACGATACGGTTTCTGGATCGGCGACGTCGGTTTGCTGATCGACCAGGACACCACCAGCGAGGTGCTGGAACGATGGGTGATTTATCCGCTGCCTAACGTACCTTCTTGGTTTCTCGGGCTGATCAACCTGCGCGGCAATCTGGTGCCGATATTCGATGTAAAACAGTTCTTGCAACTGGAAGAAAGCGCCCGGGAAAAGCGCTGGCTGCTAATCCTGGACCAGAGCGAGGGTACGGTCGGCTTTTTTATCGATGGTCTGCCTCAGCCCGTGAGCACCCACCAAGCCCTCCCTCGCTTACCCCCATTGCCGGCCGCACTGCGAACCCATATTGCCGGAGGCTACATGCAGGACGACCAAACCTGGTTGGGGTTCGACCATCGAAGCTTCTTCCGAACCCTGGGTGGACAGGTCGCGGGAATATCCTGATTCCAGCCAAATCGGCTTGGAACGGTACACTCTAGAAAATATGCTGGTAGAACAATCAAGTAAACCAAAGGCAGGTACTCACATGCACATAAAAAACGACTCCCCCGCCAGCACCCGAGCGACGGGCCGACGACGGATGAAAAGCGGCATGGCTCTGGGGCTACTGCTCAGTCTGTGCGCGGCCGCACCTTGGAGTTGGGCCGAAGAGCCGGGCGTCACCAATAATACCATCCGCATCGGCGCCACCATCCCCTTGGAAGGGGACTACAAAGTGTATGGCCTGTCGATGAAACGCGGGATGGATGCGGCGCTGGCCGGCCAAACAGCGCAGAAACGTCACATCGAGTTCATCGCGATCAACGACTTTTATGACCCCACCGAAGCAGTTAAAGCGGCTAAGCAGCTTATTGAAAAGGGTATTTTTGCAATGGTCAACAGCTTCGGCTCGCCGACCACCAAGGCGGTGCTACCGCTACTAGCCGAAAACAAAGTACCCGCGATCGGCTTTTACACCGGTGCGGCCTTTACCGGGCCGGGCGATGTACTGAACTTTCGAGCCAGCTACGCCAAAGAAGTGGAGGCCGTGGCGGATGCGGCGATAGCGGCGGGCATCAAACCGACCGAAGTATGCGCTTACGCCCAGAATGACGCCTACGGCATGGCCGGCGTTCAGGGATTCCGCGCGGCTCTGGCTAAACAGCCCGGCACTGAATCCATAGTCGCTAAGGTGGATCAGATCTTGAGTATGCCGGGGGACAACCCGGAGCGCAACAATATCGGCCCGGTCGGCGTCTATCAGCGCGATACTGTGAGCGCGCGGCCCGGCTATCTGTCTTTGAAGAAGTGGGAAGCCGACACCGGCAACCGCTGCCGGTTAATAGTCACCACCGCGGTTTACGATCCGGCCGCCACGTTCATGGGATACGCTCGCCTTAAGGGTGAAACCTGGATATTCAGCTCGCCATCACCGGCTGGGGGTACACGGCTGGTAGCGCTGCTCAAGGAATACGGTATTCGAGACCAAGTAATCGGTACCCAGATCGTGCCGACGCCCGACTCGCCGTTACCAGTGGTCGTGGAAGCACGCAAGGCATTGGGCGAGGATCTGAATTACGAGTCCTTGGAAAGCTATATCGTCGGCAAGCTGTTCCTGACGATCCTGCGAGCCATTGACGGACCACTGACCCGAGAGAATTTTCTCAAGGCCGCGCGCCGCCAACCCTACGACATCGGCGGTATCCCGGTGGATTTCACCACCGACAATCAAGGCTCCGATTTCGTCTTGATCACCTACCTGCGGGACGGCCAATTCGCGGCTATCACGCCGCAAGAGCTGGCGGCACTGTTCAAGTAGTGACTTCCGTCGCGCTGGCGGAGCACGGCGCGCACGAATGAACCCCAAGCGAAAATTAACGAAGCCGCCAGCCATGTACCGGGGACACGCCAAGCAACCGGTCGGATCTGACGGGGTTTGATTACCGAACTGAGGAAAATTGTCATGGGCGGTCAGAAAATCAACTCGCGTTTGACTGTTACAATCATCGCGCAACTCGTGATCCTGGTATTGATCGGACTCATCGCCTACTTCGGCATGAATCGCATCGGCAACGCCGTGGGCCAGATCAACCAGTCCGTGAACGAGCAGGTGAATCTGGGCCGACTGGGTGAAACCCTGCGCGCCGAACTATTGGCGACAGCCAACAGCGTGGCCCGTGGTACCAGCACCTGGGAACAGGCGAACGCCAAGCTACCGGTCGCCAAGGCCAAGTTCGAAGAAGGGTTAAAAGCCTACTTCGACGCCTTGAACCCCGACGAAAGGGAACAGGTGCAAAATCAGTACAAAGCCAGCCTGGACAGCCTCAATGAAATCTTCGCCGAATTGGAGCAATTGTTCGGCAACCGTGACCGTGGCCAGTTGAACCTGTTCGTCAGCAACGACCTTGATGCGCTGATCAACCCCTTTTTCAATAATCTGCTGGCCAGTCTGGATCGAACCCAGGAGCGTTCCTCGCAAGACCTGCAAACGGCGCGGAGCACCGGTAATACCTTCACCTGGTTGATTGCGGTGCTTGGGCTGATCGGTATCGGATTCTCCTTCTTCATGGGCACCTCCACCTACCGCGCCATCGCCAATCCCTTGAATCAGATGATGGAAACTGTACAGCAGGTGGGTCAGGGAAACTACACCGCCCGTACCGGTCTGACCGGCTCCGACGAGCTATCCGAACTGGGCCAATCTTTCGATCGGATGCTGAACGAACGAGTCAATGCACTGGTGGAAGCGGAGCGCGAAAACGAACAGCTCAACGACTCCATCATCAATCTGCTGCAAGCGGTGTCCATGCTCAGCCAGAGAGACCTGACCATCCATGTGCCGGTCACCGAGGACGTGACCGGGCCGGTGGCGGACGCCTTGAACCTGCTCACCAGCGAAACCGCCGCAGTGTTGCAAGGCGTAACCCGCATCTCCGAAGAAGTGGTAACCGCGTCCGACAAAGTGAAAGCACAGTCCGACACGGTGATCGCCGTGGCCGAAAACGAGCGCCACGCCGTGGAGCAAACCGCTACCGACCTGGCCGCCGCGTCCGAAACCATGAAACAGATCGCCCAACTGGCACAGGACTGTAACGCCACGGCTGCAACCACCATCAAAACCACCCAGGCGGCGCTGCAGGCGGTAACCAGTACAGTCAGCGGCATCAACAGCACCCGCGACACCATCCGCGAAACGGAAAAACGCATCAAACGATTGGGTGAACGCTCCCAGGAAATTAGCGGCGTGGTCAACTTGATCAACACCATCGCCGAACGCACCCACATCCTGGCACTGAACGCCAGCATGCATGCGGCCTCGGCCGGCGAGGCGGGTCGAGGCTTCGCGGTCGTGGCCGACGAAGTGCAGCGGCTGGCGCAAAACGCTCGCGAGGCGACCTCGCAAATCGCCACTCTGGTCAGCAATATCCAGATCGAAACGGCGGACACGGTGAATGCGATGAACACCGCCATCAGCCAGGTGGTGGACGGTAGCCGGCTAGCGGAACAGGCTGGCGAACAAATGCAGCTTACCCAGGAAACCACTGCCGAGCTGGTAACCGCCGTGCAACAAATCGCCTCCCGCTCACAGGAGCAGGCACAGGTCAGCAACGAACTATTGGACCGCGCCGAACAGATTCAAGCCAGCACCCACCAAACCAGCCAACAGCTGCTAGAGCAGACCGTGCAGACCACCAATCTGGTGGAATACGCCAAAAACCTGTTGAACTCCGTGCGTGTGTTCCGGCTGCCGGCCTAAGGGCGGCCTCATGCCCGCCGCCAAAATGGCCGCCGCCGGGTTGCTGCTGCTTGCGAGAGGAGTTTAGCGCTGATGCTGGTATCGGAAGAAAGCGTTGCGGTGTTGGAAGCCGAGGTCGCCGAAGCGCTCGGCATTCTGGAGGGATTACCCGCAGAAAACGGCGGAGCTGATCAAGATCAAGACGGGATCACTGCGGTGATTCGCCGTTATGCCGAGCAGGTGGAACGTATCGGTTTAGCGGCTGGCGAGGCCGGCTTCTCTGGGCTGCGGGACACCTGTCTGTTATTTCAGGAAAACCTGATGGCTTTGAGCACCCGAGGCCAGGGGCTCAGCGACACCGAACGGGAACGGCTGGAGGAATGGCCGACACTGGTCATTGGCTATCTGATGTCTCCGAACGACTCGCAAGCCAGTGACGCACTGCTCGACCACTTGCAAAACCCAGTTTGGAGTGCATCGCTGCCGGCGGTGGAAGCCAATGTGTTGCGCGATCTGTTGATACCGGCCGAATCGGGGTCGATCCAGGCGGAATCGGGCGAAACGCCGGAAGCCTCAGATGAACTCACCGAGCCTGTCGCCGTTATAACGGAAGAAACGGTGGCGGAACTTCTTCTGGCGGAAACCCGCGTTCGCCCTCCCCCCTCGACGCTCTCTCCAGAAAAGCAGGAAGAACCGCTAACCGACAGCTCCGCGTGGATTCCTTCCCCTTTGATAGAGGAGAACAGGGATCGGAAATTCGAAAGATCGACACCTGAAATACTTCCGGCGGAACCACCCGATTCCCTCACCGCGCCACCACCAGCGCTGGTCGGCGAGCTGGCAATTCCGACTGTGTTCGAGCCGCAAGTCGATACCGGTCATACCAATACCACAGCCGCCCCTCCGGCGGCGGAAGCGCAAACGGCTAACGAAGAAGCCACGCCGGAAACTTTCGCCACTGCGGCCATCGAGGAAACGGTGCCCGCCACGACGACAGAACCCGCGCAAGAAATCCCTGTAGTGACTCCATTGAAATCGCTTGAGCTCGCGGTGACTGGAATCACCGAGCAAGAACTGGAGCCTTCTATCGTAACCGTCAGCGACACACAATTGACCACCCTCGGGGAGGAAACGGAGGAAACGGAGGAAACGGAGGAAACGGAGGAAACGGAGGAAACGG
>ERZ795053.2978-NODE-2978-length-19851-cov-18.293797_pt1 | contig 19851 bp, 12 predicted proteins | sample MGYA00375137_ERZ795053 | MGnify/ENA primary metagenome ERZ795053 (study PRJEB30182, sample SAMN05720284) | activated sludge metagenome | isolation source: Anaerobic digester | place: Hong Kong | collected 2014-12-17 ...
TCTGTTCCCTGACCACTTCCGTTGGAGGAGGGGAAATTAATGTCATCAATAAATACTGCATCCGACCCTCCTGTAGCACTGCCATCCTTACTGTAGGTCCATTTGAAGGTATGTTGTCCGGGGGATACCGGATAAGAAACAGTTCCCCATGACTCGTTACCCGACCATGACCCTTTTTCGACGTTGTCAATATAAAAATTGAGGAAGTCATATCCGCTTTCACTGGATACCGCGCGGGCAAATGAAATTTCGTCATCTGACAAAACGTTCATGGTAATCTGCAGGGTGGTCGAGGCATCATGTCCGATAGCTCCCGAACGTGCGGCATAGGTTCCGCTGTTGACCGATGTTGAGGTGATTGTCCAGGGTGCGGCACTGGTATTTACCCAAGGATATGACGAAAAATCTCCGGTTTCAAAATCTTCAATGATCAGACCTACTTTTGGATTGTATACCATTGATGAACTGTAAACCCCGGATGCATTGGCAAAATAAAAATCGACGATGGTGCCGACCGGAATATCCGGGCTGACGGCCACTTCGTAAACGGCATTTCTGGTGGTTTCACTTTCAATATCTCCGACCTCATACTGAATCAGGTTGATATCCAGCCATTCACTTTCAGTAAACAGATGTGATAATGCCTGGGGTGCGGTACAGTGGCCCTGGTTGCTTACCGGGAAAGAGATCACCACATTTTCACCGGGATCCAGCCGCCTGTTCCCGTTTCCGGTGCCCTGCAGAAAATCATCAATGATAAGCGCGCCTGAAGCAAGCAGGGGCGCATTGAGTTTTGTTGTAAAGGAAGCAAGCCATGTTTCATTACCATCAGTGATGGTAAGTTCGAAAACGGCGGGATGCTGATCAGGCAGCCACATACTTGTTGTGACTTCAAAAGCATATTCAAGGTTCACGATTTCTCCGGGTCCGATATCCGGCCAGGTTTCGGTGCCCTCTTTCACTTCCACATAGGGACTGTTTGTGGTAAGCGTAACCGTAAGATTTTCAGCCACAGAATTCCCTACATTTTTCAATTCCATGTTGAACCCGAATGATTCATCATATTCCGGTAGTTGATTGTTGTTGGCATTCTGGTCATTGACCAATTGCGACTGAAGTAACACATAGGGCCCTTCGGGGGATGCGACCAAAACAGTGCCGATATAGGGCTGTTTGTTCTGTGCCGTAACGATGACGTCGGCATTGCCGGGCACGGAAATGGGATCCAGTTCAACCACCGCTACCCCGGATTCATCGGCCAGGGCGCTACCGTATAAAATCCCGTCTTTCGAAATGGCAACATAGGCATAGGGCGCGGCATTTACCGTAAATGCATCTGATTGCAGGGGCATCAGCGGCTCATAGGTAACATTCATAGGTTCCGGTACCCCGAAGTAAACCATCAGGGAGGGGTCACCCATAAGGCAATATATCTGCCAATAATAAGTAATTCTGGATGAACCGGATTCGGTAACGGCAAGGTTTCCGGAGAAAAACATCTGTGACTGCGTGGTAAACCAATCCTCAAACGCTTCGCCATGATCGTGGAAAGCCCTGTCATAACTTCCCAGCGTTGTGCTTTCGTAGGTAGGGTTGAGAACGATAGGACCCACACCCACACCGAAGTAGAAATCTTCGTCCCAGTAGGTGCTGTTCGAGGCGCCGATGTACCCGATCGCACCCTTATCCTGTGCCCTGAGCAATTCTTCTCCGAAACAATTGGTATTGTATGTGCTCGTAAGGCAGCAGTTGCCGACCAGCAGGGGATATTTTCCATAGTTCTGTAAGCCGGGGATGTCCGAAATTTCGAATGACGGATCTGACCATCCGCTGGAGCCGCCGTGTGCCGTGTAGTTGCCGTATCCAACCCCGTCGCTGACATGCTGGATAATGGCAGAAGAGGCGCTGCCCGAAGCCGGATAGAGATAGGTATGACTGTTTATTCCATGGGCTTCATTGAAATAGGTTGATGTTCCGTAATTGATCTGACCATTGCCATGGATGGCTGCATAACTTCCGTCGACACCCGATACCATCACGCTTTCGCCCAGAAATGAAGGATCCGGGAAAAGGTACTGTTCATACATCAGGGTTTTGTCGATCTGGGGCTGCAACTGCGCAACTGAGGTGGCAGAGAAACGACCGTAATAGATTTCAGGAAGGATGTCGTTGGTATATTCGCAGTAATAAAGATCGGTTACGTGTCCGCCCTGGCTGTATGCCGGGATCTGCGCCACATCACCCACAAATAATACAAAACTGGGAGCGGGATCCTCGGGTGTTGCGGAATTGTAAATATTCTGCAGATAACTCTTGATGGAAGCGGTGGTAGTTCCTACGGCAGGGTCATTGGTGTAAGCTTCAATCATCGTAAACCCTTTTCTGGTCTTCCACTGAATGTAAGGCTGAAGCGTTGCCTGAAACATCGGGTCGGAAACTATTACCATCTTAACAGGGTAACGGGTAAGGTTTTCCCTTTGAGAGGATCCTTTGGGCAATGGATTCAGGAATGAAAATCCGCTGAAAAAAGGTGAACGTGTCTTGCTGTAAAGTTCGGTGGCGGCAGCATAATCAGCGCCGTTAAATCTGATATCCACTTCAACATTGTCGTAAACCCTGATCGTCCCCTGCACCGGATTGTATTCAACCGGGGCGATTTCGAGGCGGGCGACACGGGTATTGCGCATGGTGCCGATAACCTCGACTTTTGCAAGGGTGTTTTTCAGAAAATGGTCTTTTTGATAAATGTCATTTTTAATTACAAAATCAATATTGCCCTGATGGCTTTTGGCAACGCCCGGCTGGGTAGGCATCAGGGGATGGAATATGCCGAAATCACCGAGGGTGTATTCCCTGACATCGTATGAAATAACCCTGACCTCGGGAACTGCACCGGCAGGAATTTCAATAAGCCTTCTCATTACAGGCAGCTTCGGGGAGCCTTCTTCCCAGGTAAAGGTATAGCCAGTGGCTGAAATCTCGGTAAACAAACCCTCATCCGTATTTACATCAAAGAAATCGAAGGAAGTGAAGGAGTTCTTAACCCTGATACCCTGGAAAGCATTTTCTTCAAGTGTGATGCCGTTTGCCCGGGTTGAATTCAGTACAACCTGTGCAAAGGAGAATTTACCGGTAAACAGAATAACTGCCAGAATTCCGGCTGAAAGCAATTGGTGTAAAACTTTTTTCATGAATTTGAAATTAAAAAGGGTAATCCCGTTCATAGTGCCCTGCAAATCTATATATAAATCAGATCAGTCCGACTTTTCAGCTAAAAAAAACAGATTGTTTAACGCCCTGAACAACAATTAATTAGACATTTTATTTGATTTTTTCGGTCAATTTGTGATGGAATTTCCCCGTGCTTTGAAAAATTTTTTATTTAGTCGGGCCATTGTTAATCAGGAAAAATTCCTTTGGTAATACCCTGTCATACTTTTTGTGCACCAATGTGCCGGCCAATGGGAGGATTACTTTGAATGGAGGGATGCCGTCAATGAGCCGACTTTACCGGCATTCCTTACCGGTAGCCAGGCAGCCATAAATCCTATTGCTGAAACAATCAGGAAAATGTATAGAAAATCCATCCCCTGCATAACCACGGGATAGGCATCAATCAGAAAAGATCCGCCTTCAGTATTGATTTTGACCAGCCCGAATCGTTGCTGAATCAGGCAAACCAGAGCGCCCAGGATCATTCCGGCAATGGCGCCGCTGAATGAAACCATCATTCCCTCTGTTAAAAAGATTTTTCTGATCAGTTTGCTGTCAGCGCCTATGCTGTAAAGCACGGCGATATCCTTGCGTTTGTCGAGGATAAGCATCGAAAGGGATCCGATTACATTAAAAGTCGCGATGAAAAGGATAAATCCCAGGATCATGAAAATGGCCCATTTCTCCGACCGCATGATGCGGTAGAGTACTTCCTGTTGTTCAAAGCGGTTTTTAACCTCAAAATTACTGCCCAGTAGTGCCCTGATCTCTTTCTGAACACTGATCATATCCGTTCCCGGGCTGAGCGCAATTTCAACGGACGAAAGTTCTCCTTCATACTGCAGCACCTCCCGGGCAAAGGAGATGGGCACAATCATATATTTTGAGTCGAAATCCTGTTGAATGGAGAATATCCCTGCAGGTCTGATGTCCATCCGGTTGAAGGCCTGTTCGGGATTTACACCGATCGCTCCTTTGCGCCGGGGAGCATAAACTTCGATTTCACGCTGAAAGTTGTCAAGATTCAAACCGAGATAGTAAGCAACACCCTGCCCCGGGATGGCAAGCGGCTGACCTTTAAATTCCAGCATCAGTGCACCTTCGGTAATCATACTGCTAAGGCCGGTCCAGGTTATATAATTGTGATCCACCCCTTTGAGGGTGGCCAGGTATTGGTTTTCGCCGTAACGCAGCAGGACTTTTTCCTCAATGGTTCCGGTTTGCGCCCTGATTCCTTGCATTCCGGCAATTTTATCCCAGGGATAGGCGTCAGGGCTGAAGGTTTTGCCCCGGGCTGGCATAACCTTGATTTCAGGGTCAAAAGTATTGAACAGAGAGATGACCAGGCTTTCAAAACCGTTGAAGACGGAAAGCACGATTACCAGCGCCATGGTGCCAATGGTGACTCCGGCTACCGAAACCCCTGAAATGATGTTGATCACATTGTGTGATTTTTTTGATTTCAGGTATCTCCAGGCGATGAACAGCGGTAATCTCAATGTGCCGGTATTAAGGTTGGAAAATTTCAGGATTTCAGCAGATTGTCGATGTTCTCTATATAATCAAGCGAATCATCTATAAACAGGGCAAGTTCAGGAATTATCCGCATTTGTTTACCCACCCGCAGGGCAAGCTGATGCCGGATCTCTTTTTTGTGGGCGTTGATCCTGCTGAAAATATCTTCTTTGCTTCCGGCTCCGAACAAACTCAGGTAGACTTTCGCCAGGGAGAGATCGGGTGTAATGTTTACTTTGGTAACGGTGATCAGAAATCCGGGGAAATTATCACGGGCCAGCAGGCGGAATATCTCCCCAAGGTCTTTTTGAATCAGCCTTGAAATCTTTTGTTGTCTTGTGCTTTCCATGGTGCAAAGATAGATAATAAAAGAAAGTATTCCTGCGTTATTCGTGCAGGCAAACGCATTCAGCCCACCAACAAATCCCTTTTACCCATATCTTTGTCGCGCTGACCATACACGGCAGTCCTGCCTATGAAAAATCTTATCAAAGTGCTGCGGTATGCCATTCCCTACTGGGGCTTTGCACTGCTGAACATCCTGTTCAACATTCTGAGTGTGATCTTCTCGCTGGTTTCGTTTGCCGCAGTGGTTCCCGTGCTGAATATCCTTTTCAAGCTGGACAAGCCGATGGAAATGCGGCCTGAATTCAAATGGAATGTGGATGCCATTAAGGATTACTTTTATTTTGAAATCGGACGGCTGATCACGCAATATGATGCATTAACCGTTCTGGCTTTTATCTGTGCGACACTGGTTGTAATGTATTTCCTGAAGAATCTCTTCCGGTACCTGGCGATGTATTACATTGCCGAAGTACGCAACGGGGTGGTGAGGGATATCCGCAATGCGCTTTATCACAAAATTCTGATTCTTCCGCTTTCATTTTATTCTGAAAAGAAAAAGGGAGACATTATTTCGCGCATGACCACCGATGTTCAGGAAGTGGAATGGTCGGTGATGAGTTCGCTTGAAATGATGTTCAGGGATCCGGTGTATATTCTAACGTACCTGGTCACCCTGTTTATCCTTGATTACGAGCTTACGCTGATGGTGCTGGTGCTGCTGCCGGTTACCGGCCTGATCATCGGGCAGATCGGGAAAAGCCTCAAACGGACTTCCGCAAAAGGCCAGATCAAGATGGGCGAGTTGCTTTCAACCATCGAAGAAACCATCAGCGGACTCAGAAATATAAAAGCGTTCAATGCCATCGACTGGGCCAACCGCAATTTCAGGGCAACAAATTACCGTTACAATCGCCTGATGGTAAGGTTATACCGTAAACGTGACCTTGCTTCGCCACTCAGCGAGTTTCTTGGAATTGCCGTTTCTGTTTTCGTGATCTGGTATGGCGGAAAGATTATCCTTGAACCGGGTTCCACGCTTGATGCAGCCCTGTTTATCATGTATATTCTGGTGTTTTCGCAGATCATCAACCCGGTTAAGGCATTATCAACTGCAATTTACAATATTCAGAAAGGTGCGGCTTCAGTGGAGCGTATCGAACATGTCCTGGCTGCTGAAGAGGTAATCACCGAAAAGCAGGATGCCCTTCCCGTTAAGGAATTCCGCGAAAAAATTGAGTACCGGGGTGTATGGTTCCGCTATGGGCAGGAAGATGTGCTCAAAAATATTAACCTCATTATCCCGAGGGGGAAATCCATCGCGCTGGTGGGGGCTTCCGGCTCCGGAAAGTCAACGATGGCCGATCTGTTGCCACGCTTTTACGATACCACGCAGGGCGACATCCTGATCGACGGGGTGCCTATCCGGGATTATATCATCAGCGATGTGCGGGCGTTGATGGGTATTGTTTCGCAGGAAACCGTACTTTTTAATGCCTCGGTTTTCGACAATATCGCTTTCGGGCTGCAGGGCGTTACGGAAGAGCAGGTGATGGAAGCCGCCAGGGTGGCCAATGCGCACGAGTTTATTATGGAGATGCCCGAGGGTTATCAGACCAATATCGGCGACCGGGGCGTGAAAATGTCGGGCGGGCAGCGTCAGCGAATCAGCATTGCCCGGGCGGTGTTGCGCAACCCGCCGATTATGATTCTCGACGAGGCTACCTCGGCCCTGGATACCGAATCGGAACGCCTGGTTCAGGAGGCCCTCACCAACCTGATGCAAAACCGCACTTCGCTGGTCATTGCCCACCGGCTGTCCACGGTGCAGCATGCCGATGAAATCATTGTGCTTCATAAGGGCGAAATTGCAGAGCGGGGCTCCCACAATGAACTGATGGCCCTTCAGGGGGTTTACAGGCGGCTGCACGATATGCAGGCGCTGGCATAAGCGCTCAAAGTGCTGACGGCTCTTTTAGTGAATACTTTCATCTATCTTTCGATGAAAACATAAAGTCCGGCTGTCAGACGAACATGATTTACACGCGTATTAATCCTGCAGGAAGTTTCCGTTCGGGTTGATCATCCGGTAAGAAGATGTGTGGAAAAGAGGAATTATTTTAAAAATTATCCGGCATTCACGTGTCTTGCAGATTAACTTTGCTGAAAAATTCAGATCATGTCAGTAGTTACCAGCCGCACAGGCACCGAAAATGCACGCATCGTCATAAACCATGAAAAATGTAACCTCTGCGGATTATGTGTAAAAGTCTGCAAGGATTTTTCGCTGTTCATTGAAGATCATACTTTAACAGTAAGCGACCAACCGCTGTTTGGCTGCATAGGCTGCGGGCAGTGTGTGGCTGTTTGCCCCCGCGATGCCATTATGGTCGAAGGACGGACTCTTTCGCCCGGCGATTTTGAACCCCTGAAAGCGGACCATCTCCCGGATTATACTTCGCTCTATCAGCTGATGCTGAACCGCAGGAGTATCAGGGATTTCAGGGATAAGCCGGTGCCGCGCGAAATCACCGAACAGATACTGGCCATGGCGGTGACGGCCCCCATGGGGCTTCCGCCCTCCGACGTGGGCGTAATGGTGCTCGAAGGAAAGGAAAAAGTCAGGGCGTTCTCTTTTGATTTTATCGATATGCTGCAGCGGGCAAAATGGATGGCATCGCCCCTGGCCCTGAACCTGATGCGCCCCTTTATCGGAAAAGACAACTATCTGATGTTTAAGTCTTTTATAATTCCAATGGTGAATTTCTTTTCTGAAACAAGGGAAAAGGAGCAAAACTACCTTTTATACGATGCGCCCCTGGCCATGATGTTTTATGGTAACCTGAGCGATCCCGCCGATCCTTACATTGCGGCAACCTATGCCACCCTGGCCGCCGAATCGCTGGGACTTGGGGCCTGTATGATCGGGAGCGTGGGACCGTTCCTGAAGAGCATGGGATCTGATTTAAGGAAAAAATATCACCTGCCCTCCAAAATGAATGATTCCATTATGGTTGTCTTCGGATATCCGCAGGTGAAATACCGGAAGACCATCAAACGGAGTTTTGAACGGGTGTTTTATGCCTGATAACCGTTGTCAGGTTTTTGAGAATTGGCTGGAACGCTTTATCTTTCGTATGCCCCTTTTTTCAGAATTTTGTAATTTTCCATCAGGGGAACGCCGAGGGCATATACCGAATGAATTTCAAAATGCCGGTTCAGCAACAGCAGGTCGGCGTCTAAACCCTGAGCAATTCTCCCTTTTTGTTTTAGTTTAAGGATTCGTGCAGGATTTGAGGTAAGCACCTGAAGGGCAGTTTCCAGTGGAATTTTTTCGTCGAGCACGGCATCACGCAGTTCTGTGAGGTTGGAGGCAGGCAGCCCGCTTTCGAGCCTTACCAGCTCTCCGCTTACAGGATCAAATCCGGGCAACGACCCGCAGGCATCCGATGTGAATGTAATGTGTTCAGCGGGAACCCCGGCATCCAGAAGCTGCCTGAGCGCACTGGATGGTTTTATTTCATATTCCGGAAAGTAGGGGTAAGAGCTGGTGGTAATATCCACATAGCCCTGCATGGCATATTTTTTGGCATCCTCAAAAATATATTTGTTGCGGTTGATATGGGTAGGCATAAACTGCCTGAGTGTGAGCTCGCTGCTTTCCACAACCTGGTATAGCGGTCTGAAAGGGTCTTTGGCATCCCCCATATGAATGTTGACAATCCCCGCTTTTCCGCCGATCATTCCCGCTACGCGCGCATGGGCCGCGATCCGGCTAAGCTCCTCCACCGTGGGCAGCGATGAGCGGTGGTCTGACACGGCAACTTCTCCCACCCCGATCACCTCATCAATCAACGCAATATCGCGGGCAATATCCCCGGTAATGGCTGGAACCGGTACCTGATAGGAACCTGTATACATCCAGGCCGACACTCCTTCGGCCCGCAGAGATTTTACCTTCATCAGCACACTTTCCACACTCCGGGTGATTCCATCGGTACCCAGACAGCCTACTACCGTAGTAACTCCGGCTTTGATCATATCGCTCAACTGCAGTTCCGGTGTACGGCTGGCAGGTCCCCCTTCGCCACCGGCACCTGCAATGTGAACATGGGCATCAATAAAGCCAGGCGTAAGTATAAGTCCCTCAGTTTCAATAATTTTAATATTCAGACTTTCAGGAATCTCAATCACCGGAGCTACGGAAATTATTTTACCCGCAGCAATCAGCACGTCGTTCTTACCTTTGTTTTCGGGGCTGTATACAGTTGCATTTTTTATCAGGTACATCATACTCGTGTTTTTGATGGTGGTTTACAAAAGTAACAAAAGTGGGCTTTCGAAGCAGAAATCATTACAGGGGTAAACACAGGAAGTTCGGGAAGGATGAACAACTTACGCCCTGAGTTGGTATTTTTGCAACTTACTTATAGCAAAATGAAGTACAGCGTTCTGTTTTTATTCCTGATATCCCGGTTGCTGATGCCCGGAGTTTCTGCACAGCAGAAAGGGAGCCTGCTTATTGCCGGTGGCGCTTTAAAAAGTGAGAATAAGGCGGTATATGAAAAAATTCTTGAGCTGGCCGGGGGTGCCGAAAAGGCGGTTTTCGGGGTGATTCCTGCCGCCAGTGGTGCTCCGGTAAGCGCTTTCGAAAGCTTTAAAGAAACGCTCACAGGTTATGGGGTTAAGGCCGGAAATATTCATCTGGTGAATGTTGCCATGATGGATGACAAAAGCACTGAATTTGCCGATGAATCAAAATGGGCCGGCAATGCCGAAGACAAGCGGGTTGCCGGAATACTGAAAACCTGCACTGCGGTATGGTTTACCGGTGGAGATCAGATGAGGGTGCTGATGACGCTTATAAGGGCTGATGGGAACCCGACTTTGGTATTACAGGCTGTAAATGATGTTTATGCAAGAGGCGGAATGATTGGCGGAAGCAGCGCCGGGGCAGCCATTATGGGGCCGGTGATGATTGCCGCCGGTAGTTCGTCAGGAGCCTTCGGACTAAGCACTGACACCTCCGCACCGGGGCCCGGAGGAGAGAATAGCCCCGGAGAACCCCTCTTTCTGACCAATGGACTTGGATTCTTCCGCTTTGGCATTGTTGACCAGCATTTTAATCAAAGAGCAAGGCTTGGAAGATTGTGTATGGCACTGGCTCAGACCAGGGACAAAGCAAGCTTTGGAGTGGGTGTCGACGAAAACACTGCTTTAATCTATTATGCCGCGGAAAATAAAATACAGGTCATTGGTGAAAACGGACTCACGATGTTGAACGCTGAGGAAGTACAAATCAATGGAGCAGCTCCCCGGCTAAAAATCGCCAACCTGAAATTCAGCTATCTGGAGCATGGCGATGAAATAAACCTGTCGGATATGAAAGTAACTCCGGCCCCACACCGCTTCCCCATCCATGGAAATGAGGAATATGAGTTATTGACACCTCCCCAGTCGGGACTTTTAGACACAGATGCTCCGGGTTTCAGGGAGCTTGCCACCCGTTATCTTGCCAACAACAAACTGTTGAGTGAGATTAGAAGAACGGGATTTATTGGCACAACCGGGATTACAGTAGTCATTTCAAAGACTTTGCAGAGCCGGGCATATGTTTCCTCCGGAGAAAACGGCAAAAAGAAATATACCCTGGAAAACTTCCGGCTTGATTTTGAGCCGGTAAAAATCGAAATCAGCCCGGTTTATTGAAGCAGCAATTTAAGAAACCAGCCTGGCTGCAGCCATACGGCTGTTCATTCCTTTGAAAATAATCTGGTGCAGCGGCCACACTGCATACCAGTACAATCTCCCGCTTAAGCCTCTGGGCCTGAAAGTTGCCGTCTGTCGGAGAAAAGCAATACCATTGCTTTCAATAAGTTTGTATTCAAGCCATGCTTCACCCGGTAATTTCATTTCAGCATAAAGAAGCAGCCTGCCTGCGGATTTATCTGCCAGCAGCACCCTCCAGAAATCAAGGGCATCCCCTGCAAATATTTCATCTGTATTGGTGCGTCCGCGCCTGAGACCGATGCCGCCGGCAACCTTATCAATATATCCTCTGACTTTCCATAAAAAATCAGCGTAATACCAGCCATTTTCTCCTCCGATTCCCCAGATATTCGCAATTACATCCCCTGTGCTGCATTTTATTTCAGTTTGCCTGACATCATGAAAACATCCGAACTCAGGAACAGCGATGTATTCTTTAAGACTTGAGCGTTTGCTACTGCTCACCAATGCATCTTTCCAACTTGACACCACATGATGCCGGGCAATTTTATCAAACGCAAGCGATATGGATTCTTTATAGGTGAGCGGTTTAATACCAGTCAGGTTTTCGGTATAATTTTCCCGGCAGATCACTTCCACCTTCATGCTGTTCACCAGATTTACCGCCAGTTTATAGGACGTGCTTGTAATAAAATACAACCAGTACGATGAAAGCCGCGGGGTCATAAGCGGAAGTATAAAAATCTTTCGCCGGAGGCCCCTTACTTCGGCATATTGCAGCAGCATCTGTTTGTAGGTGAGTATATCCGGGCCGCCGATATCAAGAACCCGGTTAAAAACAGGCGTGTGCATCATCACCGATATCAGGCTGTTTATAACGTCCCTGACAGCTATGGGCTGACAACGGGTATTCAGCCAGCGGGGAGTCACCATTAAAGGGAGTTTTTCGGTAAGATCACGGATAATCTCAAACGATGCACTTCCCGAACCTACAATAATTCCTGCCCTGAGGATGGTGTAAGGAATACCACTCTGTATTAAAACCTGCTCCACTTTTAACCGGGAGAGCAGATGCGGGGAGCCCGACGCTGCATTTTGAAGCCCGCTCAGAAAAATAATCTGTTTTACATTCCAGCTTTTGGCAGCGGCAACAAAGTTATTTGCAGACTGAACTTCCATTTCTTCAAAACGGTCGATGGCCGAACTCATGGAATGAACAAGATAAAATGCAATATCAGCCTTGATATTCGGAATACTCAGGGTTTCAGGCCTCAGAAAATCGCCTTCGGTAACCGTAAGCTTCCCCGGGGTTTTACTGTGCGATTGAAACCGGCGGCGGTCGCGAACAATACAGGTAACTTCATGCCCGGCTTCAAGCAGCAATGGAAGCAGTCGCTTGCCGATATAACCGGTGGCTCCGGATAATATTACTTTCATTTAACCAGTTTAGCATATAACAATAAAAATCAGAATATGCTCGGGTGAAAGGAAGAATACAGGTATTTTTAAAGGCGATAAAACCCTGTTCTGCCTGGAAACAGCCAAAGTATTAGTATCTTTGAAACAACAGCCCCAACCACAATTAAACCTTCTGAAAAGGTACAAAGAAGGATCTCCGATTGATTATAACGGATAGAAAATAGAATCCTGGTTTAAGAAAAGATATGTTGACGGTGCCGTTATGCACTGCCAGTGTTCTCATGAAAATTCCGGCGACGGAATACACTGCCGCCTCTCCCTCAATTTTCCGGGAAAACCCAAGAAATTCCTTTGCCGGATTGGGGTAAACAAAAAGACCATTGGGATTTAATACCTGATTTGCAGCAGACTGAGGTTGAGGTAAAACAATTTCATACAGATAGCCTGTGGTACTGCCGCTGCCTTCTTCCGTCATATAAAGCTTATAGCTGCTCACAAAGGCAAGTCCTTCATTCTGCCCGGGCGGTGTAATAAAATGATATTCGGTTTTGGTGCCCTCAAAAAACCGGTTATCCGGGTAATCTTTGAAAGATATTATTTTTTCATTGGTCAGCAGCATCAGTTCACCGGTGTGCAGGTTTATATCAGCGGCCGTAACTCTTCCGGAGCCGGTGGTACTTCCGGCAAAAAACGACCCTGACAGCCGGGCGGTGTAACTCCCTGGTTGATCAGGCAGTGCATACATTTTTACAATTCCGGTAAAAGGATTACTGCGGTCTTTTGTGAATAAATAAAGCGAATCGGCGTACCATGCCATGGCTTCGATATCGTAGTTCCTGCCGGATGATGGCGGAGGGAAAGCCGTTTGGTCAGAAAGGCTGAAATTGATGATCCCGGCAGATACAGAATTTCCTTCAATGGTTTCAGGATCAGGGATGATATAAATGGCCAGGTCGGTTCTTTGATTGTTGTTGTTGCCAAAATCACCGACAAACCAGGTTTCATCGTTGTCGGCGGTGATGTCTTCCCAGTCAGTATTTTCTGTATTTGAAACAGTTAAAGTCCTCAGAAGGTTACCAGTAGTATCAAAACAATATAGTTCATTGCTATTGCCGGAGTCTTCGTGTGACCATATTCTGTTACTGCCGCTTACCGCAATTCCTGAACTTTCGATGAGGGCTGATGGCAGCCGGGTAATTGTCCGCAGATTTATGTCCGGTCCAGCGCCTTGCATTGACACCCCCTGGCAGCCAGCCGATGTAGCGATGAGGGAAAGTAAAACCCATAACAGCTTAGGTGCCATCATGGGTATCGGGCTAAAATTTTTCAATTTCATTTATCCCTTTTCTGTTTAAGACAATCCGATAGCGCTTATAGTCAAGCTGGTCTTCGTTTTTAAACTGCAACACCAGATTGATGTAATACATCTTTTCGCCCTTAACTGTTTCTATTTCGTCATTATTTCCGGGTGAATACAGCGGAACGATGGGGTTGTCCATTTTCTGGATAAAGTTTGAGACATTGAACCGGATAATATCATTCATTCCGCTGGTGGGGTATAAGCTGCATTCATCCAGGCTTTGACGGTTCAGCCGGATCAGTTTGCGATAAAGGATGATTTTTTCCCGGTTGTTCCGGTTGTCGGCTTCCAGGATGGCTGAGCGGTCGCGGATTTTCAGCACTTCTCCCGGCACTTTGCTCTCAGGAACAAAAACCATACTTTCCTTGCTCCAGCCGATCTCATGTTCGCTCAGGCTGATGTCGGTGCGGTGGTCGAAGAACCTGCGGCCCAGCTTATGAGCGAAGTAATACCGGGTAAGCTCCTTGATCCTGTCTTTCAGCATATAACTTACCACCAGCGCTACAAAGAACGGCATGGTGAAATTCCCGTACTTCTGCTGAAATGAAAAGGCGACCGCAGTCGCAAAAACCATCGACAAACCTGCTGCAATACTCAGGTAAACCTGCTCTATCCAGACGCCGTCGCGCCGCTGATTGGTATTCAGAAAAAGCTCGTTTTCCGCGTATTTCTTGAGTAAGCTCAACCTGAAAACCAGGTTACGGTTGCGGTTGGGACTTTCCTTTTCAACTACCTGATAACCCTTCTCCTTCTTGTAATTGATTTCCGCATGAATCAGTGCCATTATCTTTTCCCGGATATCCCCGGTGAGGTGTCCCTTTTTTTTCAACCCGTCGATCAGTTTAAAGGCATGTTGTTCGAACAGGTTGCTCAGAAACTCGTCACCGAAAAAGTAGTAATTCATCAGTTCCCTGCTGATGGAGGGTACATTGATGATCCTTTTCAGGCTGCGGAAATTTGCTGCGATGTTATTGATGCAATTGTCAAAATTATCAACCAGGTAATCCAGGTCTTCGTCAAGTCCGTTTTCAAGAATATGCTGGATTTCCTCACGCAGTGAGCTTTTCACGATGGATACGAACATCCTGATATGGTACTCGTATTCAGCGGTCCGGGTGCGCGAAGGGTCGGAAGCCAGCTGCTGAAGTGCATTTTCCAGTAAGGAAAACGGAGGTTTTTCCTTGTCGGCGATATCGCGTAAGAGATATGAAGGAGTAATCAGCCTGATGTTGGATTTCAGGTCGCGGTAAAAATCAGCTTTCTGATAGGTTCCCCGGTTGATATCCAGACTGTTGGGAATAAAAATCCAGGTATTCACGGCAAAATCGCTCACCGGCTGTTTGCGCCGTGCATAAAAACCCAGCTTGATTTCAACAGAAAACTTGTCGTGTATTTTAACCAGATCCTCAATCATCAAACAAAATTAAGCATTTTTACTTTTCAGGCAGATCAGAAAAGCCCAAAGACACCGTCGGGCGTAATTCCCAGAAATCTGAACCAGGTTTCTCCGCCTATTATGTTCATGATCCAGCCGATTACCATCACCGTAAAACCGTAACGAAAGGTGTCAGAAAGGCTGTAATGGTCAGTTTCATATAGCAAAGCGGCCGGTTTACTGTTGAAGGGCAGTACATATACATGCTCTATCATAAAGGCTACAGGCAGTGCCAGGCTGATGATGCTGTAATCAAACCTGCCGGCAACGCCAATGGCAATGGGGATAAAGATCATGGCACGCATGGTCTTCGACTGAAAAATAAGTGCGCTGAAAATCATAACGCCGGTGAGGATCAGGTAAAGGACCCAAAATGGTGTTTGGTCACTGATACCGAGGTGATCGAAAAATGCGTTAACACTGATGCTGGGCAGATCGGTGACGTCCAGTCCTGAACCCAGGGTATAGGCGCCGGCTGAAAAAAGCATCAGGTGCCAGGGGATGTCCACTTCATTCCATCTGATGATGCCAATGCGCGGCAGCAACGCGACCACTCCGCCTACAAAAGCCACGGCAGTCGGGCTGATTCCGTGCAGGCGATCGGTTGACCAGAAGCCAAGGATCAATGCAAAAATCACCACTGCTTTGACTTCATCCGGTTTTAGCTTGCCCAGCTTTTCGTATTCCTGCCTCAGACGGGCCATACCGCCTTCAATCTGCGGCAGGCGTTCTTCAGGCGACAAGGGGAAAAACACCTTCATGGCCAGGATATAGCCGATAAGGATCATTCCAAGCATCATCGGAAACATGGCAAAAAGCCAGTCAGAGAAAAACACGGTGCTGCCGGTGGCGCCGGCGATCAGGGCGGCGGCCAGCAGATTGGCTCCCGAACCGGTGAGAAAGCCGCTGGCGCCAATATTGATATACAGCAGGTTCTGAAGCACGATGCTGCGTCCGAAGTTGTTCCGCTTACTGCCGCCGTGGGCTCCGTAGATGGCTGCAATCACCATAAAAATGGGCAGCAGTATGGCTGCTTTTGCAGTTGTTGCCGATATAAATGCCGAAAGCACCACATTGATAACGATGAAACTCATGAAAATGGAGCCTGCATTTTTTCCGAACCTGAGGATAAACCAGAGGGCAAACCGCTTGGCAACCCCCGTTGCCACCAGCATGCTGGCAAGCACAAACGACATGATGTTCAGCCACATTACCGGATGACCCAGCTGGGCATAGGCCACTTTCTCGGTAAGTACGCCGGAAAGGACCAGGCTCACAATGATAATCAGGGAGGTGAGGTAATTGGGGATAGCTTCTGTAATCCAGAGAATGATGCCGGCCACGAAAATGGCCAGCATCAGTTCATTCGTGCGGGTGAATCCGGAAGCGCCCAGCTTTTCGAACGCTTTTTTCGCCTCGGCCGATACCAGCCCTGCCGGATCTATATCCTGCAGAAATGGCAGCTTGATGACAAAGGCAAATAGAATAAAGGCCGATAATGCCAGCAAAGGTCCGGCAAGCGCCAGCCAGCGTTCAAAGCCTGACTTTTCCCGTTTGGGAAGTTTCTCGATGCGGTAATTGTGCATATCGAGCAGATCTTCGCTTCTGCCTTTCGTCATATCTTCCTGATTCATAATTGTAACTGTTTACTTTACCATTTTGTAAACGGATGCTTCATCAGCATGGAGTTGTAATACCTAACATCTCCGGTCACCTCGGGACCCAGCCATTCAGGTTTTTCAAACGATTCGTTTTCGTCGGTCAACTCCACTTCGGCCACGATCAGCCCTTCGTTTTCGCCGTAAAATTCATCCACCTCATAAGTGTGAGGGCCTGCTTTCACCTGATAACGTGTCTTGTCGATGACTCCTGGTTCGCAAAGTCTGAGAAGCTCCTGTACTTCTGCAACAGGAATCTCCTTTTCCCATTCGTAACGGCTTGCACCTGAGTCGTTTCCGATTCCTTTCACGGTGATGAATCCTTTTTCGCCTTTGGTGCGAACCCTAACCGTACGCTCCGGGACTGAGCAGAGGTATCCCTGCGTAATGCGTGTTTCCTTGTGCACAAAGGGCCTGAAATCGCCCTTTACAAGAAATTTTCTTTCAGTTTCTTTAGCCATTTTTCCTGATTATTATTCGTTTGCAAGGGGTTTGCCGATCATCCCGATTACGCGTTTAATCGCCTGAAGGTAGTTGATGTTTTCAAGCCCTTCGGCGCCGATGTCGGCAATGGTTTTTCTGATATCTTCCGTTTCAGTGGATTCAGTGTTGATGGTGACTACCCTGGCCCCATTGATCAGCACCACCCCGTATTCACAGATGGTATCGTTTACCATGTATCCGAACCGTTGTTTGTGAACCCGCACAGCCTGAAGGTCGGAATGATTCTGTATCATCTGCATGAATTCTTCATAGGTGTATGCTTCTTTCGTAAGGGCGGGAATCTCCACCTGGAAAGCCGGAAAAACTTCATTTAGCAGCACATTGGCAGGCATCGGGAATTCACCCTTCATCAGCGGGTTCCACTGCTCAAGCCCTTCAACGGTTTTTACGAAGGTTTTGATGTCCATCTTGCCGTTACGGATTTTGGTATTGTTGATGTCGTTGGTGCGCGACATAATGTAGATTTCGTCGGAGTGCCGCTCCCAGACTTTTTCTGGAACGGGGACGGAGAGCCTGGCCATACGTTTATGGATCTCATCGAAATTCTGGCCAAACGTACGGAATTCAAAGCGGGGTTTTGATTGTTCCCCGATCTCTATTTTTTCTTTTGACATATTCAGTAGGTTAAAAATTACTGTATCCGGTCTGTTTACAGCCGGCAATAAGGATAAAAGGAAGGCCTGACAGGTTTTTTCGGAACCTGTCAGGCCGGGTTATTATTTTCGCCTGGCTTTGGGCAGCGTGCCGGCGTTGTTGTTGGATGATCCACGGGTGATCTCGGTAAAAGTCACAAGGTTTGAAGAGCCATCAGGCTTACGGCCAAACGACTGCGTTTCCTCAAAGGCCGGGAAGGTAATATCATCAATTACAGTGCCTTCCGCATTTTCGAGCCATACCTGTTCACCTCCGCTGGAGAGTCCGAAACCACTTTCGTCCTCGGTGTCAGTTACAATCACAACGAAACTGCCAGCCGGGATCATGGTACCCGCCGGGAATTCCTTCTTGGGTTTGGTGCCTGCCTGTCCGCCGCCGTCATAAATTTTGTATTCCGAAAGGTCCACATCAAAAGCAGAACCGTTAAAAATCTCAATCCAGTCGGGATCTTCGGTGGTTCCCCTTGAATAGATTTCATTCATCAGAATAATGGTAGCCGGAGGAGGGGTGGAGTTGTCGTTGGCTGCACCTTTGGTTATAACGTTCAGAATCTGAAGGTTGGATGTTCCATCAGGAAAACGGCCGAAGGATTCCGTTTCAGCCAGTGCGGGGAATGTAATATCGTCAATTACCGTTCCGGCAGCATCCTCAAACCAAACCTGTTCCCCTCCGCTCGAAAGGCCGAAACCGCTGGCGTCTTCATCATCCACTACAATTACAAAGAAACCTCCCGGCTGAATAACGGTGCCGGCCGGAATTTCCTTTTTCGGCTTTGTGCCGGCCTGTCCGCCACTGTCGTAGATTTTATAACCGCTGATATCTGCAGCCACACTTGTTGAAGTGTTGTATATTTCTATCCAGTCAGGATCTTCGGTGGTTCCGCGCGAATAAATTTCATTCATCAGTACCACGGCTGATGGGGCCGGGGAGTTGTCGTTGGCGGAGCCCGGTGTGGCGACAAAAAGCACCTGCCAGTTGGCGTCTCCGTCCGGATAACGTCCGTATGACTGGGTTTCCTCCAATGCAGGGAAGGTAACATCGTCAATCACGGTGCCGGAAGTATTTTCGAGCCATACCTGCTCACCTCCGCTTGAAAGGCCGAATCCACTGGCGTCTTCATCATCCACAATGATTACATAAAATCCTTTGGACGGGATGGTGGTTCCTGCCGGAATTTCTTTTTTGGGCTTGGTGCCGGCTTGTCCGCCATTGTCATATACTTTATATCCGCTGATGTCCACACTGGCTGTGGTGGCGTTATAGATTTCTATCCAGTCGGGATTTTCGGTTGTGCCGCGGCTATATACTTCATTGATCAGAATCACAGGGACGGGAGGGGAGTCGTCGTTGGCAGTGCCCCGGGTAATATTGTCGAGAATCTGCCATGTGCCTGTTCCGTCAGGAATGCGGCCGTATGACTGGCTGGGTTCAAATGCCGGATGAGCTACATTGTCAATGATGTTTCCGGAGGCATTTTCAAGCCATACTTCATCTCCACCGCTTGAAAGGCCGAATCCGCTTTCTGTACCGTCGTCAACCACAAGCACGTAAAAGCCCTTGCCGGGGAGGATGGTTCCGGCCGGGATTTCTTTCTTTGGTTTCGAACCCGATTGTCCGCCCGGATCGTAAACCTTGTAGCCGCTGATATCGGCCGGGCTGTCGGAGTTGTTGTAAATTTCCACCCAGTCGGGGGCTTCAACTGTTCCCCTGCTGTAAATCTCGTTCAGAACAATGCTTGGGGCGCCAACCGTGTAGGCAGCCGGGGTGGCCGGCGCTCCTTCAGGCGTATAGGCTTTTTTCCCTGACTCGTTTTCGGCCTCCACATAGTAAGTTACCGTTTTGCCGGCACCCTGGGCCGGAATCTGCGCGGTATATACATTGGCGGTGGAGCCTGCCGACATGCTTACCCCGGTAGCGGAAACGCCGTCAACGGCATAATGCAGTTTTACCGATTTGATGCCGTTCATGTCGGTAGCTTTTACAGATACCGTGACAATGTCGCTTTCGCCGGGAGCCTG
>ERZ795053.2982-NODE-2982-length-19839-cov-9.995148_pt1 | contig 19839 bp, 23 predicted proteins | sample MGYA00375137_ERZ795053 | MGnify/ENA primary metagenome ERZ795053 (study PRJEB30182, sample SAMN05720284) | activated sludge metagenome | isolation source: Anaerobic digester | place: Hong Kong | collected 2014-12-17 ...
TGTCAGAAACTCCCCGCTGAAAGCGGGGGAGCTTGAGTCTGGTAGAGCAAGTTCCATCTGATTAGTCTGAGCACGTTGGGTGCTACGTTAGTTGCGAAATAGGCACCTTCGGGTACTCCACTCGCCCGAAGCACTGCGGACAGTGATTAAACATCGCTGAGAGTAAGGCGAAGTGTTGCTGTCGCTAAACCGCAAGCTAACATTGACGAAGTGGGCCACAGCCGAGAGGCTGGTGAGCGTAGTAGCTCACGAAAGAATTCATTTGGGAGGCCGCGTAGCATGATCCTGCTTCGCAGCCTCCAATTCCCCTCCCCGATAAATCAGGGGAGTACCCTTGGAGGAAAATCTATGGCAGCTTGGTAGATTTCTGAACAAAAAAAGAGCCGCTCGGATGATTCCGAGCGGCTCTTTTTCATTGGTCTAGATTCACGCTGCGAACCATAGCTTGCTGCGGCCGTGGCTCTCGAAGCGAATCTGAGAATCAGCTTCGAGTAAGTCTAGGGCCCTTTGTACCGTGGACTTGGAACCATGATTCTCGTTGGCTCTGGCAATGGCGCTGCCGGTCTCGCCAGGGTGATTCTGGATATACGCCAGAATCACCGGAACCAATGCTTCTGGCGTGGCTCCACCAGTGGCCGCGTCGCTGCGTTTGCGGGTGGTGGGCAATGGCTCTGAACCATTGACCGTGACTCCAGATTCATGGCTTTGTTCGGCCAGGGTTGATTCTAGCTTGGTTTTGGCGGCTTGCTCTGCGGCCAGTGCAGAGCGTAGGGATTGAATCTCAGACTCAAGCAGAGCCATGCGATCATTGTGTCTGCGCTCGACGGCTGCGGCGTCTTGGCGCGCCTGGCGTTTGTATACCCGCTCGCGGTGCTGCTTGCGGAGGATCACAATATTGCTGGTAATCTGCGCCAGGAAAACCAACGGCAGCAGGGCCAGAATCGTAGATACCACGGCGATCTGCTCTGGCCATGCAAAGTACTCGACCGCGGTCGGGATGATCTCCAACAGCAGCACGAGCGTGGCCACGATCACTGTATAAAGGTGGCGCATGCGGTTGGCCTCTTCCGCTGGGGCCGGCTCTTCGCCATCGGCCAGCGTCTCGTTGTAGGCATCCATATCGTGGTACGTTTCGTTGGATACGATGCCGAGCACTTCAATCCCTGCGCCGGACGCCAGGCAGGCGATCCAGGCAAATATCAGATTTGTGTGCAGGATGCCGCTAAAGGCAGACAGGATGGCCGAGGCCGTGAGCGTGGCCGGAATCAGTGGAATGATGACGGGACCGAACGTGGAGAGCCAGTCGACGCCGGTATCGCGCCGGATTTCCCAACGCTCGACACGGGCACGATTATGCTCCAGCAGCTCCCGGTTATTCATGGGCAGTTGTGTGATGGCTTCAGTCATGTTTGCATTTCCTTTGCATTGAGCAATATTCCTTGACAGGGGGACAATCGCGGTGGTATACTCAAATCGTCGTTAAAAAATGTGTAGAAGACGCCCGTGGCTATAACCACTTGCTCTGGTTGCTGCGGGCGTCTTCGCGTCTATAAGTCGTTTTGCATGAGGCGTAGCAAATCGATTACTTTTGCGATAATCATGCGTGGCTCCGACTTCGGCACCGGCTCTTGGCCGTTGACGGTTAAGATCTCTTTGGTGGCAAAGTTGTGCTGTTCGTCGCCGCTGCATGTGCGCCGCCGCTCGACTAAGCCTGGCAGCTTCCTGGTAGACGAAACGCGTGTGCTTTTGCCACAATAGGGGCAGTTCATGTAAACTCCTTTGTGCGTAACGCTTGGGGGCATCCTTCAACTTTGCGCCGGCCAGTCGTCACGCTTTGCATGGCAGAGACGACTGGCCGTCACTATACTGCCCTCGCTTGCCGCCAGGCATAGCCGCCTAGACCGAGGCACAGCACAACCAGCAAGAGCGTGGTGCGGTCAAACATCCGATGCGCAAGCCCCCAGCCGTTTGTGCGCTCTTTTGTTTGATTGTCGCTCTCGTTCATTTCCACCACAGCATCAACGACGATGCCGAGCTGCTCTGTCTGTGCTTCCGTGATGATCTCCACACGTGTGGTCTGCTCCCGTGATTCCACGATTTGAGCACCGGCCGCACGCCAGCCCACCACGGTATCGCTTACCGAATTGGCGCAACTACTCACCGCCAATAGAACCAGCACAATCGGTGTGCCAAAAAGCAGCAGCACGCTGAGTGTGCCTCCGACCATAACTCCGAATTCCTGCATTGGGGTGCGATTCATTTTGCAACTTGCCTTTCAGTTTAATCAGAACTAACTAGAAAATCGTACTAACAACCGTCCCAACGACCGTCCTAAATATATCGCCAATCGCCATCGACGATATCGCTATCGTCCTCATCCGCGACATAGTGCGCTTGGCTGCCCGGGGCAGCGCGGCGGCGGTTGCTGGCCAAAACGAGCAGCGCCAGCGGTAGGCCGGCAAGGACGCCCATCAGCACGCCGAGGATCATGCCGATGGAATCTGGCGAAAGACTCGCGCCGAGGAGCTTGGCCATCCCAACGAGCGTGGCCAAGCCGACCAGTGCGAAAAAGTAACGGATTGCTTTAAAAAACATCGTTTGTCTCTCCTTCTACAATTGTGAAACCACCCGCTGCCGGCTGCTGCATCTGCTGCGGCATCTGCTGGCCCCAGGGGTCGTCTTGTCGGCCTGGCAGTTGGTGCTGGCCTGGCATCGGGCCTGGCATCGCTCGTTGCGCTCGGCGGCGAGGTGTTGGCATCATCTCCCAACCGTCTGTACCATACTCTGCCATGTTCTTGGCGCGTACGCGGCCCAGGAAGACCACCGCGGCGACGAAGCCAATCGGCAGCGTAATGCCCAGCGTGGCCAAGACGCAGCCCCAACTTAGATTACTAATCATCTGGTCGATGTTGCGCACGTCCATTTTCATGGAGAGATTGTACGCAGCAATGCCAAACGCCACGATGAAGCCCAGGCCGATCAGCTGTGCGATTTGTTTAACCATGCGTCTCTCCCTTCATTTCTAGTACTGCGGACAGCGGCTCGCCGCCGACCTTTGCTCGGCGTAATGCCGCTTCAATGGTGACCAGCTCCGTTTCAATTTCCAGCGGCTGCAGCTCGGTGACCAATGCGAAACCGTGCATGCAGTTGTAGATCGTGAGCACGTTGCTGGCTACGACCGTCAATCGGCTGCAATCGCACATTGTCCCTCTCCCTTGCGGACAGTGGCGGCTTCTCGGTCGGGTGCCCTTCGGGCGCGCCACTGTTCCCGCATGCTCTCGCCCCATCCGCCAACGGCTTCCAGCGCTTGGGCAATCGTGTCGCTGGCCACTTCCAGGCCGGTCGCATTCCCCTTCCAGCGCCAGCCGTCGAACGTGAACGTCCAGCCCTTGGCCTCCAGCGCCGCGCGGCGGCGTTGGTAGCGACTGTCGTGGGCATCGAAATACGTGCGCTGACGGAAGGCAGCGATTTCGATCAGGTGCGTAAGCTCCATGCCGGCAGCTTCTGGCCACTGGCGCATCGCCGTCGCCAGGCGGTTGTGATTCGTGTCGCCCTTGGCCGCGGTCGTGATGCTCATCCAAGTAAACGTATAGCCGTGGAATTGGTCGATATTTGGTGCGAGTTCGATTAAGCTGTTCATTGTATGCTCCTTAGTCGTCTAAAATGGTGAATCGTGTACCGGACTTCTGTAACTGCTCGAACAACGCTCTGCCTTCAGATGTGGACAAATCGATCTCGTCCAGATCTGCCGGCAGAGCGGATGGGGTTTCGTCGTGTGGCGCGCTCTGATCATCGTCGGGGGCCTCACCACCGGCCAGAGCCAGAGCATCTTTGATATATTCGCGGCGTGCGCCGCTGCCAGCGTTCTTGACTGGCTTGGTGCAATCCGTGAAGACTGCCCAACATAGCTCATTCTGGCTGAAGCCTTCCTCTTGCAGATACAAAACCAACTCTGCCTCGTCTGCAGCCAATGATCGTGCTGGCCGGATGGGAAACGCATCGGGTAGACGTCTTACTATTTGCAGCCGCAGCGCATCCCAATCCGCAGTCGCCTCACTTGCTGCAGTCATTGTCCGTGGGTGTGTCGCGGCTGACGCACCGGCCACGTTCGTCGTTTCGACACAGCGATCATCTACTGCGGAACTGCGGAAACCACTGCGGAACTGCGGATCTGCTGCGGAACCACTGCGGATAGCTGCGGATCTTTTCGCAGTGGTTTCCGCAGTGCGGATGGTCGTTGCGGGTAGTGCGGACACCTTCACCCATGGGCGGGGCTGGCCATCGCCCATGGGCAAGCGGCCGATCAGGAAATCATCAATCCGCGGTGTGGCCAAACGCACGATGCCACGCGGGGTGATCAGAATCGCATCGCCTGGTTGGCCACTAAGCTGGTCGATGCCGGTCTTGTCATTCTTCTGTCCGCTGCTGCGGGCGGCTTCGACGTTGTCGGCAGAGCCGAATAGCACGCGGAAGGTCATGGCCAGCTTGCCCTTCTTCACGCCGGCAGATGCCATCGAGCCAGCGCCATGCGTGCCAACCATCAGATGGCAGTTAGCGCCGCGGCCATTGAGCGCAATCTGATCCAATTCGCTCGTCACGTCGATATGCTCGGTCAGCGTAGTGAGGTCATCGACCACCACCATCAGTTTGTAATCGAGGCCGGCATTCATCTGCTGCGCTGCCCAGCCAATGGCCTGCTCCATCTCGGCGTAATCACCGATCAGCCCCAGGCAACCACGAGCAGAGCCGAACGCGGCCCAGTCGTCGTTGATTTTCTGCTGCGTCGCGCAGACGAAAAATCGAGTGTTGGGCTGTTGGTAGAGCGCCAAAAAGAGAAAAGATTTCATGGCCTCGGTTTTGCCAAAGCCGGGTGCGCCTATCCAGTAAAATGCGCCATGCGTCTCCAACTTGGTGTGGACGATCTTCGTCTTGCCATCGATGCCAACCGCAATGGCCGAGCCGCGACCGATCAACTTCTCGACGGGCGGCGTGCGTTGGTAATGCTTCGGTAGCTGCACTTCAATGACCAACTCGCCGTCATCTTCCACAATGCGCGCCTTGGTGCGCAGTACGTTGCGAATTGAGCGACCGAGCTTCAGCACTTCGTCGACCTGGAAAGGGTCAAGCAACATGATAGAGAAGCGAATGGCAAATGGGCCAGATGTAGCGACGGCTTGTCCCAATATGCCTTTTCGATTCATGAGCAAGGCGATGCGATTATAGCAATCTTCGATGTGCTGCTTAGGTACTACAGTCTGTGGCATAAGCGTATCCTTCCTTGATGCGGCTTGATGCGCCTGGCGTTGCATCCGGCTACGGTTCCACGGCCACTGGATGCTGTGGCGAGGCTGCGGCTTGCGTGTCTCGATTGTGCTGGTAAATTGGCGATTGCGCTTCTTTTGTTGGTTGACTTGGCCGGCCAGGATGAAGAGTAGGACACAGGCCAATACGAGATCGAGCTTAATTAGCACAAACTCATCGAGGCCAAAGGTGATGGCCAGCAACAAGTTCATGCCGCCGAGCACGATGCCGGAAGCGATAGCGATATGATGATCTTTTCTGCTGTGATTGGTCATAGCGCACTCCAATATAACAAGTTGGAGGGCCTTGATGCGCGGGTACTCAAAGAGGCATAGCACAAAAAGCCCACCAGAACGAACGTTTCATTTCGTCTCACTGGTGGGCTAAGAGGATTGTGTTACAATACTCGTTAGCCCGTTTCACTGGGTACATCAGCGAGACGGGTTAGCGGTGACGGGGTGCTTCCAACATCCTGTCATCGCGTCAGGTAATTTTAGTAATCGTCGGGGCGGATAGAGATAATTCTACAAACCTTTCTGGACTCAACACGCTGATAGCCAACAATATGACTATCAGTCAGCCAATAAAAAAATGTCGGCTCGATTTCAATTGCACCAATACCGGGCAAGCCTGCTGTAGCGCGTAATGATTCGATAGACCGAAATAAATCTTCTACAAGATCACTATTGTCGACAAAAAAGTTCTTTGCTTCATCAGTGTACTCAGTCTTCCACATGGACGCCACGTTCAGCCATCATGTAGCGAACCTCGTCGCCATCTACCCAGGAACCATCTTCATCATTGCGTGCGGCAATCGCACGTGCTTCGGCAATAAAGCGAAATCGGCGCAGCTCTTCAGCAACTTTATTCCACTCATTCACTGAAACTAATACGGCTCGTGCTTTGCTTCGCTGTGCTAAGATAACAGGGGCCTTATCCATCATAGTCAGAATCTCATCTTGTTCTGTGCGTAAATGACTAATCGGAACAATCTGCTGTATAGCCTGCATAAGCATATCCTTTTCAAACAAATCAGCAGTTAAATGTGTGACAAATGCCAATATTATACTATTCATCTACCGAAAGTCAACCTTCAATTTATCTCTGGGCGCGTACCGCATTTGAGGAATTATGCCGGACACTCAACTTTGTCCTTTTGTATAATCCTCCAAAATGGGATGCACTCTTTATCTCTTGATCGTGTAACTCGTCGGCTCCAAATCCAACTTCCACTCCCCTGAATCGAGCCGATTTAACCCTTCTTCCATGATGTAGCGCAGCAACTCGTTGATTTGGATGCCCAATTCGTCGGCTTTCTTCTTATGCCGCTCGATAAGCTCCTCATTGAGCAAGTAAGTTTTGCGCTTCCACTTTTGGTCTTTGACTTCCGGCGCGTTGGCCGTTGTGTCAAGTTGGGCATCCCAGCCAGCCAATTTGTCTTTCGTGGTTTTCTTAGCCATTCAGGTACAACTCCTTTGCTAATGCAGCGTACGCTTGTGCGCCGGTACTGCTCGGCGCAGTTTCCCGCACCGGCTTGCCTTCAATGGGTGCATCGGCCACGCGCACGTTTATGGGTATGATTATCTTGGTGATGAGCGTACTAAAGCGTTCTTTGGCCGCTTCTATAACTGCCTCGGAGAGGCTATTGCGCCGGTCGACCATCGTCGGGATAATTCCCTCGATATCCAGCCTATGGACAATGGACCAAACGATTTGCAAACAGTAATGTAATTGTACACCGAAGTATACCTATGATGTCAAATAGACTGAAAATAGTAGCACCCAATAGCCTCCGTGATTACACTGTTCCACTACGTATACGCGTTGACAATCTTCGCAAATCATGATAATATGTCCGTAAATACACACGCAAGGACAGGTCCATGCAACGCACACGGCTCGACCGGTATAAGGTCAAACAACAGATGTTACGCTGCAAGCTTGAGTATTTCCGCGAGCTGATTGACCGCGCGGGTATCAGCCAGACAGTCTTTTATACCTCGCTGGATAGCTACAAATGGCGCTCACAGACCGTTGATGCGCTGGCCAATACGTTACAGTGTAGCCCTCTTGACCTGTTGACCGTCGACAATGCCGGTGACTATGCAAGCACCCCATCCCAATCTGCCATCAAGGAAGAGACGCCATGATCCTAACTGTTGCCAATCACAAGGGGGGGGTGGCAAAAACGACCTCAGCCTATTTTCTAGCCCATGCAATGGCAAATCAGCCCCAACCCCGGTATCAGCCGCTACTGCTCGATATGGATCCACAGGCCAATCTCACACGGATGTGTGCACCTGACAAGGGACAACCCCACATTGGTGATGTGCTGGGGGGTGCGATTCCAGCAACAGCGACCATCGCCGAAGCGATGCAATCGATCAAACTCGGGGAAGGCATCGGTCACATTGTCGCCAGCCACATCACGGTCGAAAATGTGGCGGTGGGGTTGGCACAGCGCAATTTGAACCGTCTCAACGCACTACAGCGCCCCCTGACGGCTGTCGATCACAACACACACCCGGTTATCATTGACACGCCACCCAGCGCATCGATTCTCACGCTCAATGCGCTGGTCGCCAGCACCCATACGGTCATCTGTGCCGATCCGGAAGAAGATGCGATCTTTGGGGCGTTGCGGATCAGCGAGATTATCGAAGAGATCCGCGATTCGCTCGGTGTTGCCCCCGCTCTGCTGGGCGTACTGGCAACACGAACAGATCTTTCGCTCACCCGGCACAAAGAGGGGCTACAGCGCCTGGAAGATCTCCATGAACAAGGGAAGTTGCCGCCCTTGCTGGGGAGTGTGCCCAAACGCGCGGGCCAGGATGCAGACCGCTCGTTGCGGGAGGCCTATGCGCCAATTGCAGCGAAGATATTGGAATTGGTCTATGTCTGACCGTTGCAGCCATCAACTACGGTTCGTGAGCAAAAACGAAATTTATTTCGTTTTTGCCCCCTTTTCACTCCACCTGACACACCAACGATGGTCATTTGGCCGAAATCTGAGAAACCAACATTACATTGAGCAGGTGGTCGATCCGTTGCCCATCGCCAGGAATAGGGAGTTAACCCATGCTTGATCTACTGAGCAGGGAGCAGGTCTCACAACAAACATTGCGCTTCGATTACACAAAGATTGAGGCCCGGCATCGCGAGACGGTTATCGAAGCCGCCATTGATATTCAGGGCCATGCAACCAAAGCCGTCGAGGGGTTGATTGCCATTGGTGAGCGGCTATCGCAGATCAAAGGGCTCTTGCCTCATGGACAATTCCAGGAGTGGGTTGAGCAGGAATTTGGCATTGAGCGGCGGATGGCCCAAAACTACATGGCCGTCGCTTCCCGTTTTGGCTACAACAAGCAGTTTGCGGACAAAAGTGGCGTCATCTCATTTTTCAGCCCCACGGCAATGTATCTGCTGGCGGCGCCTTCTACACCACTGCCTGCCGTGGAAGCTGCCATTTCCGAAATCGAAGGGACCGGCCAACGGCTCAAGGTCAAACGGATCAAGGAGATCGTTGCCGAATACACGGTAGCTGAGTCGGTTGATAGGGAACAGCCAGCAGACGATGTGCCCGTAACCCGGCCGTCAAAAGCCAACGTGGCGCGGCTCCAGGATGCCCTGATCGGCTCGCAACAGGCATTGGAGCAAGCACGCACAGCCGCGCAGACGGTCCCCGGTTATCATTTCTCCATTCAGAAATGTCTGGATCTTGTCAATGAGGCACTGGAGCAGTTGCGGCAAGAGCAACAGACAGACCAGTAGTCCGTCCCCTCCCAGCTCAGTAAAGGCACTCCGATGCAGTATGCATCAGCAACCGAAGCCAAGGTGAAACCCTGATGTAGTTGCAAATTGTAACTACAGAATTGTAAACCAAAATTTGACCCAAATGAACCATGCCAGAATTTCGGTGTTTTGTCGGGTAGCCAGCCAGCGAGCAGCATGTAAGAAGTACATCGCTTTTCCAACTGGCCCCCGCCAAATCACCCTGGATAAAGAATCGGATCGATCAATGGACGGCGAGCGTCGGGATCAATACGGGGCCGCTATTCCTGCGGGCGCGCCGGTGGGATTGGGTGGTGCGGGAGCCGCTCACTTGTCAGGCGGTTTGGGTGGTGGTGCGGGAATACGCACCGGTGGCCGATCTATCCCCCCATGACTTGCGCCGAACGTTTGCCAAGCTTGCCCACAAGAGCGGTGCGCCGATGGAACAGATCCAGTTATCGCTCGGCCATGATAGCATCAAGACGACACAGGATTACATTGGCCTCGATGTGGATTATCAAGACTCCCCTAGCGATTATATCAAGTTCGATCTAAGTTCGTGAGGAACGGATGGCCAAGAAGCTAAAGCGTCCGGACGGCTCATTGATCGAAGAATTTATCTGTGGCTCGGTTCATGTTTTCAGAAATGGCGAATATACAGAAACGATCAACGATTTGAAACCACCTTCTATTGGCGGCTTAAAGTGACTTTCTGTACCGTTGGACTTCAAACCCCTTATACAAGAGACCAATCAAAAACGGGGGCAAACCTGAGGAGGGAAATTGACTACCACTTTGCACCCAGCAAAACAACAGCTTGTTAAGCAGTGTTGGCTAGGAGTGTGCGATCATAAACTGCCCCCGATTTTGATTGGTCTCCTCACCAGTGGAAATACGGTATAAGTTGGCCCTGCTGGCTGTTAGATCCAGAATTATGAAGAGCAGATGGATGAAACGCTACATTTGCATTTTGAAGGAAAGATGCGAGAATTAGCCACTACTGGAATAAAACAATTGTTAGGAAGGATGATGTGTGACAACTTGTTACGATGTGTTTTCTGAATGTGTTAAAGCTATTTCTGACGGTGAACTTATTCAGGCCGTTAGTCGTAGTGATAAAGAGTTTCATTTCCAGAATTGGTTCCAGCGACGTCTTGTTGATCTTGGTTTAGATTTTGATGAGCCGGGACGGAATACCTATCCTGATTTCCGCCTTGTCCATCATCCAGATGGCTATGAAATTAAAGGTCTTGCCGTACCAGGGCGGGATAAAAATTATGATAGTAACAGTCAAATTCCAACGGGGTTACATCATGGCCGCACTATTTTTTATGCATTTGGGAGGTATCCCAAGGATAGAACAGCAAGAGAATATCCTGTTATTGATCTGGTAGTGTGTCATGGGGATTTTCTTAATATCGATCATGAGTATGTACATAAAAATAAAAGTGTGAAGGGTTTTGGTAGTTATGGCGATATTATGATTCGGGATCGTAAGATGTATGTTGTGCCTACACCCTTTGCACTCACGGTAGGAACAATCGGTAATAGGACGTTGATTGTACCAGCAGACTTTCCAACGGACGAGCGTTTTACCAAAGTTGGCGATTTAACACGGGTGGAAGCCCAGGAATTGGTAGTTGGGTATAGTTTTGACTTGCGAAGCAATGAATTGACCACGAAGAGGGTGCCAAATCCTGGTGCAGGTCTTGCACATCAGTTCATTGCCTATCGTTTAAAAAGTCAGGCCGGAAAAGCGGTTGCGATGGCTGCGGATACAGCGAAAGATGAAAGCAACGATCTCAATGAGGAATGAACTTAACCATCGCACACTGATTGTTGATGATACCTGTGAACCTATACAGAAGAGATCTGCTGCCCCCATTGAGCATTCTTTTCCAATCAGGGAAATTAGCCTGTTGGCTCAAAGAGAGAGTTGGCGTAAGGAGATTTTTCGGCCTATCTATCATATTCACAAATGGTGGGCAAATCGACTTGGATCAGTTTTTCGAGCTATTGTCTTAGGAGCTATTGCCGATTCTCCTATGGATATTTGGCAAAACTTCTACCAGTGCCATGATTTTGGCGATAAAATAGTTTTAGACCCCTTTATGGGAAGTGGAACTACTCTTGGGGAGGCTGCAAAACTTGGTGCAAAGGTTATCGGCTGTGATATTAACCCGATCAGTACCTTTTTAGTTGAGCAGGCACTAACCCGTGTGGATATTCAAAAATTAGAACGGGCATTATTAGAAATAGAACACGATGTTAAAGCTGTTATCAGCAGTTACTACACTACGCTTGATCCTGAAACGGGTGAGAAAATATCGGTGTTGTATTTCTTTTGGGTCAAGGTAGTGGAAACGCCGCTTGGTGAGCAGGTTCCACTCTTTAGCTCCTATGTATTTAGTAAAAATGCCTATCCATCAAAAAAGCCTCAAGCTCAAATTATCTGTCCTAATTGTTGGCAAATAAATACGGATCGCTATGACACAGAGTCTCTAACCTGCATTCACTGCGACCATAATTATAATCCGCAACAGGGGCCCTCAAAAGGCCGGTATGTAACCGATAGTCACGGCAATAGGTATGAAATCAAGGCATTATTGAACAAAAACATTGGCCCTCCAAAGCATCGACTATATGCCCTAATGGCGCTGCGTACGGGTAACGAAAAGGTGTATCTTGCACCGCAGGACTATGATTTTGCACTTGTTGAAAAGGCTAGAAAAGCGTTGAAAACTCTGTCTTTGCCTTTGCCAACCATGTCGGTACGACCAGGATATAACACGAACCAGGCTCGTAATTATAATTACCTCACGTGGCGAGATTTCTTCAATGAACGTCAGTTGCTTTGCCTTGGTATTTTATTGCAACGTATTTTACAGATACCGGATCGGGCAGTTCGGGATCAGTTTCTATGTCTATTTTCAACCACGTTAGACTTCAATAATCTTTTTTGCAGTTTTAAGGGTGAGGGTACTGGTGCGGTTCGGCACATGTTTTCTCACCATATACTCAGGCCAGAACGGGCACCTCTGGAAAATAATGTATGGGGGACACCACAAAGTAGCGGTAGCTTTTCCAGATTGTTCCAATCGAAGTTGCTTAAAGCAAAGCAGTATTTGGATCGGCCTTTTGAACTGAGATTAGATAAAGAAGAGAAAAATAAAAAAGCAGAAAACTATATAGCAAGTAAATCTATTCGAGTCTCTGTTACCGACTCATGGGAAGAATTTAACAAGCATCCTGGTCAGGCCTTGGTGCTTAATGGCGATAGTGCTGATCTTCCAATCCCTAATGAGGCCGTTGATGCGATTATTACCGATCCTCCGTATTTTGATTTCATTCATTATAGTGAGTTGAGCGACTTTTTCTTTGCTTGGCTGGCTCCTGTTCTTGCTAAGGATTATCCTTGTTTTGATCGAGATAACTCCCATCATAGGGGGGAGGTTCAGCATAGAGATCCAAACGCTTTTGCTACTAATCTCGCATGTGTTTTCCGAGAGTCTTATCGTGTCTTAAAGAATGATGGTGTGATGGTTTTTAGCTTTCATCATTCGCGCCCAGATGGTTGGGTAGCCATTTATGAAGCACTCAATGATTCTGGTTTTTGTGTTACTGCGGCATATCCAGTCTATGCCGAGATGAAAGGTGCAAGCCCAAAGTCAGGAACAAAGGACCCTATCTCTGTTGACATCATCTTAGTGTGTAAGAAACGTTGCTCAACAGACAGTAAAAGTCCTATGAAGACGGATTACAAACGCGATCTGCATAGCGCAGGAATAATGCTTTCTCAGACTGACCACTTTAACGTGCGGGCGGGATTGCAGCTTATAAAGGCTGGGCGTAATCAATTAAGTCCTTTGGAATTAAAAAAGTATCTGATTACACTGAAAGAAAACATTACTGCCGTGTAACTTCGATTTGTATTTTGTAATCGTACGATATGCTGACAGTGTCCTATATTTCGGAGAAATGAAACGTGGAACTATTCCCAAATGAAAAACTAACCTTTGACAGTTCAGTGCCTTCAAAAGTGGCCAGCGCCTCTGATGATAACATTAATGAAAAGTATATCAAAGGTGAAGTTCGTATTGTGACTGAGCAGGCTCGTTACCCGTTACGTACGATTCCGGGAATGCTCGATAGTGACGATTATGAACTGAATCCGGAGTTTCAAAGACGACATCGGTGGGATAATGCAAAAAAATCTCGTTTGATAGAATCTTTTATTATGAATGTTCCTATCCCCCCCATATTTTTGTATGAAGATAGTTTTTCCCATTATGAGGTCATGGATGGTTTACAACGGCTTACCGCAATCTATGACTTTTACAAGGATAGGCTTGAATTGGACGGTCTGGAAGAGTGGCCTGAATTAAACGGACGTAGGTATTCAGAATTACCGGATCAGGTAAAACGCGGCATTGATCGGCGTTATCTTTCATCAATTATTCTTTTACAAGAGACAGCTAAAAACCCAGACGAGGCTCAAAGACTGAAGCAGCTTGTTTTTGAACGAATTAATAGTGGTGGTGTGAGGCTGGAGCCGCAGGAATCAAGAAATGCCATTTATAATGGCCCGTTAAATAAGATTTGTATTGATCTGTCCCGTAATCAATATCTGTGCAGAACATGGGCAATACCGGAGCCTACTGAAGAAGAAATTCTTGAAGATAAAATACCGGAGAAACTCCTTAGCAATGAACATTATCGTAAAATGAACGATATTGAATTGGTTCTAAGATTTTTTGCTTATCGCCAGCGTTTAACAGATCAAAGAGGCTCACTGAAAAGCTATCTTGACCGCTACTTACTGTATGGAAATTCATTTGAACAGAGCGTATTGGATAGTCTCCGTAATTTGTTCCAAGAGACTATTGAATTAGTTTATGAGACCTTTGGAGAAAAGGCGTTTTGGTTATGGCGCTTTAGAAATGGACAATGGGGTTGGTTTAGCAGGGCAACCATCGCGGTCTATGATCCGATGATGTATGTTTTTAGTGGCTGGCTTAGCCAAAAGAAAGATATTCTTTCTAAAAAAGATAAATTTCGAGAAGAAATAACTGTATTTTATGAAAAAAACTACGCTACATTTGAAGGGAGATCTGTGAATCGTAGTGACATAGAAGAACGTAACAATTTGCTCAATGAATTCGTCACTCGGATCGTCAGCGAATAATATGAAAGCAAGTCAATCGGCTTTTTTACAAAATCTAGAATCTTTGAAACATTATCTCCAAGCATTGGATCTGGAATCAGATCTTTTGGGCCAACGAACTACTTCGTCAAATCCATCAGAAATAGAAAAATCGTTCCACAAATTTAAAGAACACCTCACTTCTTCGGCAGGTAAACGGCGGTTTGATTACAATAGCATCATTGTTTCATTATATGGCTTTTTTGAGCAATACGTAGAGGCACTGCTACGTTCGTATATTATTGCCATTAATGGTATTGTGCCGAAATATGAGTTATTGCCTGAGCAGATTATTAAACGCCATCTTGAGCTATCTTATACATTAATTACTAGAATTGAACAGACGCAATACAAAAGTGAAATCACATCTCAGGAAATAATTGCTAATTTGTATTCTTGTTTGATTAACTTGGGTAATTACAAAATTAATTCTGATGCATTTGCATACCACTCTGCCAATTTCCGTACAGGCGTTATAGAAAGCACGTTTGCTGGACTTGGCATACAACATGTTTCAAAAAAAATAAAAGAGGATGAGACTTTTATTGAATATCTCAAGGCTATCAATCCAGTTCGTAATCTGGAGAGTATGAGTATTCAAGAGATGTTTGCTATTATAGATGATTTAGCCGAGCGAAGAAATGATGTTGCACATGGTGTCAACTCCGATATTTTATCTAACCAAATCTTGTATGACTATATAACCTTTTTCCATGCCTATGGGGTTGCTTTATATAATGTAACTCGAAGAGAGACTTTGCAGTATATTGCTAAGTATCAGGCGGTTGAAATTGGCAGGGCTATTAAGGTAATAAATAATTCTATTGTATGCCTGACGCTTAAGAATCTGGCAATCAAAAAAGGTGATACTCTCATAGCAAAAACCCCAAACAATCTATATTACGATGGAGAGATTGAGGAAATACAGGTTGATGGGGTTAGTTATGCAGAGTTAGAGCCTTGCTCTAGTATAGATGTTGGTATAAAGATTGCCTTTAAAGCTAAGGATAATCAGTCCTTTCTGCTTTTGCCCCAATAGTTGGGGCTAATTGGGTTCGCAATTCCAGATTGTAAATATTATGAATCTCGCGGCTGGATATAGAAGATAGCCGAACATCTGTTTCTAGCCCAACTGAGATGAGCGCTAATCAGCGTGCGCTTTAACCTTCTTGTCACTGACAAAGGAAACCATGATAATTGCTGACTCTAAATCTGCCCCCCATGCTCCCTTAGCGCCGCCACCGTCCTGTGCAGCCCTTGTTGCTCTAGCGAAGCCAGATAGTCATCCACGCTTTTCGGCGGATTTTTGAGGTTGGCGCGATGTTGCTGGGCTGTGGCAATGATGCCCTCCGGATGCGCTATCAGCAGCGCGTGAATGAAGGGATCGGGAGCCTCGGCACGTATCCCATAGTTCGCCAGCACGGAAGCCGGGAAATCCTTGAGATTGCGCTTTCAACGACAATTAGAAAGTCGCATCGTACGCGTTGACTTGGCCCTCAGTCTGACCGTTACTCCACGGAGAAGAGAGGGCATTTGTAACAGCCGCCAGATCTTGCTGAATGCCATTGGCAAAGGATTTGAGAGCCGCAACACCGGATTTCTTGACATCTTTCAACCATAAAATCAGAAGGTCCGGCTGTTGGTCTCGAAGCATCTGTCGAAATGTATGGACGAATTGTTGAGCTTGTGCAACATCAGGATCGGCCTGCATGATGCGTTCAAGGGCAAGTTGGTCATCTTCATCCAAGTCGGCTTCTGGCGTGAACAAGAGCCAGGCTGCTCGAGCAGGACGCCAAGGGACAATGCGCGGCACCCGAGGCTGAGCGGTCGTCTGAGCGGTCTGGGATGTATCCGGTAGTAGCCTTGGCTGGTCTACGGCCCATCGTGCAACAAGACCGCGCGAGCCATCAAAGTTCTGGTCACAAATTTCTCTAAAGAGTTGGGATGCGTTGTGACATCCCTCCTCCCATCGGGTGTTGAGATAGTCAAGAAAAGGCTCAAGCTTGCTACGCCCCCGTTGCACCTGCTCTGGATAGAATGGACAACTTTCTGCTCGCAAGTACTTGCTCACTGTGCGATACGACATCTGCAACCGTCTGCTTATCTCGCGCATAGAGACCCCTTCTTCGTGGAGCGTACAGACGAGTTCATAGCGCTCTTGCTTACGGTCACGACGAGCTTGTTTTTGTCTTTCGGCCTGAGTGAGTGGCTCTGGTTGTGTAGCAGGTGGCGCATCCACATCTACGCTGAAATCTATGTCTGGAAGTGGATTGCGCGCTTGTTCATTTGTCCTGTCTGACCCACAGGCAGACAGTTCGGCAGCCGCCTTCAAACAGGCCGGTTTTTCAGTTAAAAGACGTTCTAGTGCTTCATGCAAATTCTTGAGCAGGTGCCATCGGTCCGCAACCTGGGTTGCTTCGGGAGCACCTTCCGTCGCACCTTTGATATAATCTGTCCCCCGATCTCGACTGATGATTTCTACACCTGGATGGGCTTGGAGCCACTTCGATAGCGATTCAGCCGACCGCTCCTCCAAAAGATCAACCACGCAATGTGCTTCTAAATCCACCAGAATTGTGCCATATGATTGGCCTTTCTTCTTGGCCCAGTCATCAACACCCAGTATACGGGGCGTGACCACTTCTGGTTCCGCTGCTTGACACACCAAACGAATCAGGGTATCAGGACTGACCGGCATCCCCAGAATCGTCAGCAATCGAGCACCGACCTCACCTCCTACGGCAAAGGCCACCTCTCGCTGGTTAGCCGCCAACCGCTCAGTCCGCCGCGCATAGGGCGCCACGACTTCTGGAAATCTCTCCGCAAATGTCTGATATCCACAATCTTCATTCTCGCAGAAGAAACTTCGTACTTTCATCTGTAACACCATCACATAACCGGCACATGGCAAATCAGCTGGCGCTCGATAATATGAGGTATTCACTTTGCTCGATTCAGCACCACAATATGGACACGCCGCCGCAGCGTGAGTGCTTGACACCTTCATGGCCACTTGGCTCTCATCAATCTCTATTTCTTCTACTTTCAATCCTGACTCTTTTGGCAGCAAGAACTCTGTTTCTATCATTGGAAGCCTCCTTCATTGAGTTCGACTTCCTATTATCCACATCCTGTCAAATCCTCCTTTTCATAGAAAGTGCGGGAGAACCCTTTTATCTTATCTTACACTGAGTCGGACTGAATCTCAGCGGTGTGTGTAATAAACGGCGTAGTAGCAAAGGCAGGCCAGTCAGAGATAGCGATGCCTTCTAAATTAGCCGCCGCGGACGCAAATTGCGCTTTGACAGTTGAATCATAGAGCTGGGCATAGTGTTGCGACATGGTCAAAGAGGTATGACCAAGCAACTTGGGCACAGATTCAAGCGCCATGCCTCGGTTAACCAGGCGAGTGGCAAAGGTGTGGCGCAAGCGATGAGGTGTTACTTTGACTTGGCAAAGTGTCCCCCAGTTGCGAAGATGACGTCGAATGACCTCATCTGTCGGCATCTTGTCGGCCTGGGACCAAAGATGATCATCATCGGTTGTAGGACGATGCGCTAAATAACGCGTAAGTGCGTGAGTGAGGGCGGGGGTCATAAAAGCAATGCGCTCCTTCCCGTTCTTTGGTGCAGCGATGACGATGCGACCGCCAGTAAAATCGAGGTCGCCGAGTCGCAGGTCAAGCATTTCGTTGACGCGCATGCCCGTGTGTGCCAAGGCCAGAAACCATGCTTGTTGGGCGGTTGCAGTTAGCGTATCGTCTGTGGTTTGGGCCAGGACGATTTCGATCAGCCGTGCATATTCGGTCTCAGAAAGGTGCTTGGGTAAGGGGGCTGGACAAGCTGGTGCTGCAATCCGAAAGAGGCTGGGATTGACCGGGTGGTCGCGATTCTCGACGAATTTCAGAAAGGCGCGCAGGTCGCAGAGTTCTGCATACTGTGACCGCGGTGAGAGACCATCTTCACGCCGAGAATCGAGCCATCGCTCAACATCGCTGCGCTGCAGGTCAGCCCATGCTTGCACTGAACCATGCGTCAGAAGCCAGATCCAGACACGGGTGAGTTGACAGGTGAGGCGAGTCACGTGCTTGCTGGCCATGTGTGGCTTCCAATTACGCCATCGAACCTGTGTATAGGCAACCAGTTCATCATGTAGCCAGGGTGGCAACCCGTCGAACCGCTGCAGCCCTTGTGCCAACTTCGTTTGATCGGCGGATTCGGACTGCCGCGGTGGGCGCTGAAATTCCGGCACTGGCCCAGCGCTGAGGTCAGGAAGCGACGTCGGCCGCTCGAGTTGAGACATGGTTTGCTGAAACTGCTCTTGCAAATCAGGATCGGCACCCAACGTATAGCGCTGCGTGGTCACGACTTGCGCATGACCGAGTAATTTCGAGATGCTCTCTATCGGCATCCGCTCCTCGGCCAGTCGGCGGGCAAACGTATGACGCAACTGGTGACATGTAATGGCGATGCCAGCCTGTACACAGTATCGTCTTAACCAGTATTGGATGCCATCTTTGGTCAGTCCACGCTGATGCTGGTTCAGAAAGAGATGCTCATCCGAGCCATCAGGACGCACGTCTAACCACGCTTGTACCTTGGCATACCAGTGCTGTGTGAGCCAAACAATGCGTTCTCGCCGACCCTTTCCGCGGACGCGGAATCGCACCATCTGGTCTGTCGAAGTTGGGGTATCCAAATCCGTCATGCAGCTGTTTGCAACCTCTTCGACACGCAACCCGGCCCCCACCATCAGTCCAAACATGGCAGCATCGCGTGCGACATCGATGGCCGCAAACAGCTTTTCTACTTCTTGGTCTGAAGCATCTCGAGGGAGCAGTTGACCCTCTTTGATTCGATGACGCCGCCAGTTGACTGGATTCCGCCACACCTCATCTAGCTCTTCTGATGCCAGGCACTCAAAGAAGGTGTGTAACGTCGCCAAACGCCGATTGATTGTCGTTGCTGCCAGTTGCTGTTCGTGCTGAGCATCGATGAAGCTGTCGATATCCCGTGCATTCACTTGCTTGAGCGCTTTCTCACTTAGTTGACTGAGGAAAATACGCAGGTCACTCATATAATGCTTCGGCGTACTTCTATCGCTGTAGCGCCGACGTACATATCCATTAAATAACTCTTGGGCTTTTTCGGTTTCCATTCTCGGCTCCTCTTCGGTCATTCTATCACCGATTGAGCCGACTCAGTGTAAGTCATCAAAAACACGTGACGTCTTGCGCTGCCTTGCGCCAGACCATTCGGTTGAGGTACTGTCTCCAGAAGCATTTTGCTAGAAACTTGGCCTGTAATTTCTAACAGAAACACCATTTCTTCTATTTTTCTACTGGGGAGAAACTTGCTAAGAAATCATCATTCCTTAGCAGTACCTCCACCGGATGAAGTGCGCCGGGTCAAAGAGATAGAGACAGCCGCTACCTCTGGTAGATGAGCCATGTTTCTTAGGAGATTTCTACAAAAGGCTGTTCTCAGAGTAAAATATTCCAAACCGCAATTTTTTGCACAGATGCCCAAATGCGCTGTATCAAACGTGGTGCCACTTACTCCTAC
>ERZ795053.2983-NODE-2983-length-19836-cov-33.163035_pt1 | contig 19836 bp, 15 predicted proteins | sample MGYA00375137_ERZ795053 | MGnify/ENA primary metagenome ERZ795053 (study PRJEB30182, sample SAMN05720284) | activated sludge metagenome | isolation source: Anaerobic digester | place: Hong Kong | collected 2014-12-17 ...
GGGCTGTACCGGACCCTGATCGCCGAGGGCCAGGCGCAGTACCGCCCGGAGCTGGCCCGCACCCGGATGAACGAAGGCGTCGCCCTCGGCGCCCTGAATCGCCCCGGGGACGCCCTGGCCCGTTACGAAGAGGCCGCCGGGCTGTACCGGACCCTGATCGCCGAGGGCCAGGCGCAGTACCGCCCGGAGCTGGTCAAAACGCGGGTCAACGCGGCGACCGTTTGCGCGGATAGGGCAGACGGGCTGGAAGCGGCCATCGCCCACCTCGATCACGCTTTGGCGGTGTGGGAGGACGCTGAGGCGACGCCGGCGGTCGCTCTCGACCCAACGCCCCGCCTCGCCGACCTGATTCATCGAACCCGCTCCGTCACCGGTTTTGCGGCGCGGGTCGAGCGGCTGGCGCGGCAAGTCGCCCGCGCCCTGGGCGGCATCGCGCCCGAACACTTGGGGTCGTTTTATCCCTTGGCCGAACGGGCGTTCACCCTTCTGCTCGTGGCCACCCTCGATCAAAAAGCATGGGATTTAGCTCTGACCGTGATCGGGACGGCGCGCGCCCGGCGCTTGGCGAAGCTGGCGCAGGCCGACCTGCTGCGCCGCGCCGCCCGCGAAGACGACCCCGCCGAACTGCGCGAATACCGCGAAGCCATTCGCCGGTTCGCCGAACTGGAAATCCTGCTCAATGTCGGGTCTGGACCCGGCGGGGAAGGGACTGCGGGCGGGCGCGGCGGAGAGAGGGACGCGAGCCAACAATACAAAGCGTTGTATGACGAGTATACCGCCCAGCGCCGCCGGCTCGACGCGCTGGAACAGACGCTGCGGCAACGGGGTCTCCTGCCCGATCTGGGCGCGGGCCTGTTCGACGGCGCCGGGTTGCGGAACAAGCTACCGCCGCACGCGGCGCTGCTGGTGCTGGTTGATGCCGGCGGATCGCTCCCGAACCTCGTGGTGATACTGACCCGCGCCGGCGGCCAAGCGGTGCCGATGGAAGGGGGGTCGGATTGGAGCCGGCGGCTGGAGGGCATCACGAAAACTTTGAAAGATCGAGGACGGGCGCTGCGCGACGGCCCTGAGTGGGACACGCAAACCGCGAACGCGGACGGAGACACTAGCGAGCTGCCGCAAGAGTCGGTGGATGTCCAAACCCAGGCGCTGACCGAAGTGCTGGCCGAGCAGTTCTGGAAACCGATCCAGGGCACGTTGGGCGACGCGGTGAACACCGTTTGGCTGCTCCCCACCGGCGAGTTGCACGGCCTGCCGTGGCAAGCCAGCGCCCCGTTGGAATGGCGCTGCCGGCTCGCGCCCGCGCCCTGGTTCGTGCGCCAGGCGTTGGACCGGGTGCCCGACCCCGCGCCGCTCCACCCGACCGCCGCCGCCCCGCTGGGCGCGCTGACTTACGCCGCGCCCACCGACATCGAACTGCGGCATGGCGGCAAGGAACTGGTTCATCTGGCCCTGGAAGAGAACGCGATACCCGCTATCTGGGGAGAAGCTGCCCGTCCTCTCGCCGGGCTGGCCCCACCATCCTCGCCGCCCGCCGCCTTCATCGCCTTGGCCGGGCACGGCGCCAGCGACGCGACCATTCCCGGCGCGGCGCGGATTTTGGTGGGGCGCGAGGGCGACGATCCGCGCTATGTGGGGTTCGGCGAGTTGTGGAACGCCCCGCTCCCGCGTCTCCTGGGCCTCTATTTTTCCAGTTGCGTGGTAGGGAGAACCCGGGAAGTCCATGGCGAACCGCTGGGCCTGATCAGCGCCGGCCTGCTGCGCGGCGCCCACTATCTGGTGGGGTGGAGCGTGCCGGTGGACGATTTGGGCGCGGCGCTGTTTGCGCTGCTGTATCACTGGCTCTGGCGCGAATGCGCCGACCCCGAAGAGGCGCTGAGCCGCGCCCGCAGCGCCTTCCTGACCGGCGCTTGGCCCGACGCCGCCGTGGAGCGGGCGCGTCCGCTGCTGGCCGACCATCTGCGCCGCCTGCTGGCGGAATGGATCAAAACCGACGACCGCCAAGCGCGCAAGAAATTCCTGCGGAACACGCTGAGCCACCTGCACGAAGACGCCGGCGAATGGCCCGGCACGCTCGCAAACTGGAAGCAACAGCTTGACGCATGGTGGCGTGCGCGGAACTTGGAGGCAGCCCAAGCCGTCGCCGAGCCGCTCGCCATCCGGATTCTCGACCGCCGCGCCGAGTTCCCGTTCCGCTACATCGGACACTTCGCCCTGGGCTTTGGGGCAATCAGCCCAGATCAATCCCCCGGCCGCTGACGCGGCGCCCCCCTTTGCCAAAGGGGGGTTGGGGGGATTCTCGCTCCCGAGGCGACCGCCGCTCATTGAGGAGCGCTCTAGCAACCCTCTTTGGGTTGTGGAAGCGGGGACCGCCGAGCTTAATCCCCCGGCCGCTGACGCGGCGCCCCCCTTTGCCAAAGGGGGGTTGGGGGGATTTCCGCCCCCGAGGCGACCACCGCTCATTGAGGAGCGCTATGTAGGCGCTAAAATCAAACAATTCGCCACTTCGCAAGATAGGACAAAACACCATGCCTGCCGATTCCAGTATCTCAGTTCTTGGCCACATCGCCGCCGCGATCCATCCCGACGAGAGAAACTACACCACCAATCGACACGATTACTACAATTCGCCGGTTCACACAGCATTGAAACAGCCATTAAGCGATGACTCATGGCCGCATATTCGGAGAGAGTATCTGTTCAATGAAACAGACGGATTGACGAAGTTTCCGCATAACAAGCGGCTGACTAATGCGAAGAATCGCGATTTACCCGCTACGTTTTTTTATGAAGTTATTCGACTTATTCAATGTAATGATATAGGCCAAGAAGCTTTTCCAGCGCAATGCGTCGATTATTATAATTCTGAACATAGCAGCAGCTCGGTTAACGCGATGCGCAATCATGCAAGAAGATGGTTTTTTCATTGCTATGCGTTTATTCTGGGCCAAAAAATTATTAAAAATAATGTCACTGTAAATCAATTAAAATCGATTTTTAGCAATACCCATTTAGATAAGGGCATTGGGAAAACTCAATATGATTCTTATATCGAGACCGCCTATCTGAAATATTGCAGGTCTTCAACAGAATTATTTGATGGCAATGTCGCTTTGCGATTCAAAGACCAAGGCAGCAAAAGCAAAGGATTTAATAAAAATCCGATCCTGTCTGGTCCGCGTTTCATGACGAATATTTTTGGATTATCTTTCGGCTATGATAGCGCTAACGCTAAAGTGACGCGCTTGAAAATGGAGACGGGTATTGAATTTCTGAATGGAGATACTCTAAATCAAGTTGGAAATACAGAGGAATTGGATTTTGAAAAAGGCGGCTGCAAAAGTGCAGCCGTTCTTTTCATTTTTTGCGATGCGGCAGAACGGGTACTCTCGGAGCAAGCAAGTTGTAGTCCAGTCAGCGTTCAGACTCCTCTATGTAGTCGATGGACACAAGTGGAGGAAATTGTTCGGAATACTCTTTTTCCAGAGGAAACGATCATGCCAAACATCCAACAACGCATTGGTGAACTTGTGGAAAAGCTGATAGAACTCATTAGTAATGAAGAAGCAGGCCCGACGACCCGCTACGCGTCCGGTGGTCTGTTTAACGATATACAGGCTTTTATAAACAAAAGGTCTCCGGAAGAACCCGATAGCATTCATGAATTCGGATCGCTCCATATTGTGATTCCAAACACAAGTTGCAGTCTACCAGAAAGCGCCGTCGAATTGAAGTTTCATTTTTTCAATATTAATAGAGAGGAACTCTCTTTTCATTACATCGAATCTTATAGCTGTAACGATGGATCTGGAAAATCGGCCGACGGATATTACTTTATACCGGGGACGGATCATTTTCTCTCCGAAAACGATTATCTATCGTGCGATGTAAAGGTAGGAACCATCCTCGATCCGACCAACCAAACGACCGCGCATGTAGTGGCCGTCTTGTATCAACCTTGATATAGCAACCCTCTCTGAGTAATGGAAACGTGGACGGTTGAGTTCAATCTCCCTGCCGCTGACGCGGCGCCCCCCTTTGAAAAAGGGGGGTTGGGGGGATTCCCGCTCCTGAGTTGACCAGCACTCATTGAGGATCGCCATATAGCGCTCCTATCTGATTTGTGGAATCGCCGTTGCGAACCCGCCTGGCGCTGCGCGCCACCCCTCCTTAGCCAAGGAGGGGAACTTCCACGACCTGTATAGGATCGCCATATCATTTGGCGGATTTTGATTGTCGTTTTGTAAGCCGCTGAGTTAAAGCGAAGCGGAATCCGGCTTTTTTCCCTCGAAAAAACCCTTCATCTTCAACCTCTCTCCTGCTCGTGGGTGAGGGATTGCCCGTTGAATTCTCCAGCCAAAACGGCTGGCGTCACGCCAGTTCCTGACTCGACCTCTCGATTTCCGTCTTTTATCTTCGATTTTCCGTATTTTACCGGCGCAGTTTTCTCTAGTACAAAATCCTTACAAAGATTTTCCACCGAGAGCGACTGCCATGATCCCCGAAATAAATGCGATTCAAGATAGATTAGCGTTAGGTTTGATCACGGAACATGAGGCCGGAGCACTCTATTTCCTCATCCAACTGATTGACCGTGACTATCGTCTGTCGGTATCGGAACTTTCTGATGCCAATCCCGAAATAAAGGAAAGGACGGAATTGCCCCTCTGATTTCCATCACTTTTATAAAAAATTCACCTGCTCTATGCTCTGTCTAATATCCGGGCATTGACGATCAGTCCCCCTTTGGCAAAGGAAGGTGAGGGGGATTTTGGCCCCATCGCCCGTGCGAAATCCCCCCTAGCCCCCCTTTTTTCAAAGGGGGGAGCCGAACGCTCACCTTTTAGTTGAGGAGATACATAATGGCAAACGATAGTCTGAATGACCTGCTGAAGGGTATTGAGAGCAATGAGCGCATCGAAAATATGGACTTCGAAACGAGATCTAGATCGAAAGGGCTTCAGGTACTGAAACCTGGAACACGCGAGATGGTAGCTTCTCAAGTTGATATATCAGATAGCGCTCCCGCCAAGAATGCCGGGATACTAACCCGAATGAAGGCAAATGCATTAAAAAACAAGAAGGAACTCGAAGCGGCCGAGGTAATATTTGATACTCAGTTGGAGAAGTTAAAGCATCAGGCAACGGCAGCAAAACGCGAAAGCCAAGCATTTTGGGATGCAAAATCCGTGGAAGTTTCCGAGAGTATAAAAACCTATGTTCAATCGACATTAAGCAGTTTGGAAAATCAACGGTTGACCACCAAAAACGAAGCCATAGAGCAGGCCTACAAAGAAACGTCTCGAAAAATTACCGAAATATACGCGGATGAACAACTGCCACCAATGCTGCGTGATAGGCTGATTCAAGAACTGATGGAGAATATGAAAAATACTGTCGATAGACTCAAGAACGATGCAATCGCGCAACGCTATGATCTAACCTAGTTCGAACGATAACCCTCTCCCCAACAATGGAGGGGAGAGAATCGAATGATTACGCTCCATATAGGTCACTGATCCATGCCACAGTTAATAGGTATTATCATCGTTGGATATCTTTTGTGGGTGCTTGTAATGGCCGTTACTGAATTCATAATAAAATATATAGCTCCAATCGTTGGAGGGGTAATTATAGCGCTTATTGCAATAGGTATTGGATATGCAATATATCACTATCTTAAGAATCCTGCCAAGCGAGTGGTTAAAAGTATGTCTGACAAGGCTGAAGAGAAACGGCAAAAGTATTTATTGAATAAGGAGTTGAATAGAAAGATAAAGTCGGAACGAGAAGCAGCCAGAGCGAAAGCAATGTTATTGTCAAGCCAGATATATAATAAAGCAAAAGCTGCACTTGGTGATGAGAAACTGAATACGGAATTGGAGGAGATCAAGCAGCAGGTCGAGCAAAAAATTCTTCAAGCCAAGATGGAGGATATTGATGCCATCATCAAACGATACAAAGAGACGATTTCATTGATTGACAACTCTGCGTGCATGAGTGCTGAAGAGAAAGCCAAACTATATGCTGAAGCAACAAATAACTGTTCAATCGGCACCGAAAATGCGTAATCAAGGCGACTTGATGAGCAAATCGTAACCCGTTTTTCCGGGAAAGAACCCTCCATTTCTAATCCCTCGCCCGCAGGCGGGAGAGGGGCAGGGGTGAGGGCCGTTTTTCAACCGGTTAGCTCACTAGAAGCTGTCTAACGCCTCTAAAGCGACTGCTGTCACTCCGGCTCCTGACCCAGTTTCTCGATTTCCGTCTTTTATCTCCGATTTCCGTACATGACGGGCACAATTTTTTCTAGTAAAAAATACTCGCAACAATTCAATCCTCTCTCCCTCATTCAAGGAGAAGAGGGTTGAGGTGATTGAACGGTTACTCTCCGAATATCTTTATCTTGTCCTAACTCACTGGAGAACACAAAGATGAAAACTCGCATCATGATTGCTTTGACCGCTCTGATCCCGACAATCGCTAGCGCTGGAATCTGGGACAGGATACCGGAAACTCTCGACAACACCTACGACGATATAGTAGGTGATTGGTGCAGCGGGAAAAAATATCTTGTGGGTGAAATGAAAGATTCCGAAAGGCTCTACGAAGGAATCCAAGCTCTTGATCGGGAGATTGCCCAGCTCCACGATGTGTCGAGCAAGCTCATGTACGACCTAGAAAATCATATCGAGAGGAACGTCGAAAACGTAAATGACGGCATGGAAAAATTAGTCGCGAAAACCATTGAACTCTGCCATCAAACCCAGTCTGATGGATTTTCAAATCTCAGCTACGATGGAGTTGAATTGCGCGATAAAGACGAGGTCGTTGCACGTTTTCGGATGAACATGGCGAGTTATCGTGCTTCGATGGATGCAATTGTTTATCTCCAGAAAACTGTATTAGAATATGGCCGGCTCAAGAAACGAATCAAAGACAAGGCCAACGAGCTGGTTGTGCTAAAAAAATCTTTCGAGGAGCTTAGTGATCCTCGAAGCAACAATCGCTCGTCGTCCAATCTTGAGACAGCAATTCAAAGCGGATGTGTTGCCATTAAAAACAGCGAGGAATTAAAACTGACTTATACCAATATGAGCCCCCAAGAATTATTTAGAGATGCCGCCGAAAATAGAGCTACACACACAATAAGAGACGGCCAAATTGAAGCATTCATGGCTTCATGTGATCGATCCAAACTGTAGCAAGTATAGTGACTTTAAGCTCCCTTCCCCTCTCTCCCCTTGAAAAAGGGCGGTTGGGGGGATTCGTCTGGCAGCCATCCACGGTGTTCCTAATCCTTCATCGCCCCCATTGCGCCCCCCTTGACTAAAGGGGGAAATCAGAAATGCAGAACCTAGAATTCCAGTTAAAACGGCAGCTATCCGGCCGCACGTTGACCCAACACCATTCTCGATTTCCGTCTTTTCCCGTGATATTCCGCCATAGCACAAGTAGGGTTTTTCATGAAAAACTCGTCCATAACGATTTTCCATTGGAGCGAGATCACCATGATCCCCGAAGCGCAAGCGATCCAAGAGAATTTGGCGTTGGGCTTGATCACGGAACGTGAAGCCGAAGAACTCTGTTTCTTGGTCGAGTTGGTTGATCGCGACTATCGCCAATCTGCATCGGAATCCCGCCTCGTCAATCTCAAGATGGCGGAACCAAAGACGGAAACAGATGTGAAGGACGGAAATTATTCCTAATTCCGGTTTTTCAAAAAAATTCCGCCTTTGATTTAATATAGCAACCCTCTTTTGGTTGTCGTTCAACGATCGTCATTTGGAGACCAACGTCATGAAATTCGAATTCGGCAAGAAAGACATTCAGATTCAAAATCAAACGCCTAGCTATGAAGAAAAAGAGATAGTGGAACTCCGCAAAAGAGCGGGTTTTCTCGGACGATGGGAGGCCAATAAGCAACTGAAAGAGCGTGCCCAAGATGCGCTCGTCGATGCCGAGGGTCGGTTGCTTAGATCAAAAGCAAACACAGCGATTACTGCCATGACCGTCGTGGAAGCAGCCATCAGGGCTGGCATGGTAGCCAAAGCCATGCCTCAGATTGGCGCTCTGGCAACCAACCTAAAAACGGCAACGGCGACGGTGCAGCAACAGCTTTCCACCGCCTTCGTCGCGGAGCTTATGGCCAACCAGAAAAACGCGACTGATTGCAAGAATGTCGTGATGGAACAGTTTAATGAGAGCTTGATTTCCTCGGAATCAGCCAATGAACTGGTCAGCGCCATCCAATGCTTGCTTCAGTACGACATGGAACAAGCCATGAAAGCGACCAGCATGGCCAAGGAAGCTGTTCAGTCGCTGTTTGAGTGCGGAATCAATGGGATAGCCAGCGCCAAAGATCAGATCAAATAGAGGACGAACGATGAGCATTAAACTGATGATGACGATTATCGACCACGAGCAACAGGTACTTCAGGAAATGACCGAGGCGCTGGCCATGCATCTCTCCAAGCCTCGAATGTTTGATTGCTGTGGCGACCCCTCTCAACAGATCGAGAGCATGATGCAGCATGTGTTGCGTGGATCGGCTGACACCCTATCCAAACTGCAAGCCATCGAAAACGATATTCGGATGAAATCTCGAAAGGACGACTCTGGCTCAATCATTGAAGGCGAAGTGGTTTTTGAAAACCCATCGCCAGAGAATCATTGAATCGAGTGTATTTGAGAAACCGTTGCCCTCACCCACAACCCCTCTCCTGCTAGCGGGAGAGGGGAGTGAACGATTACGTCTTCCGCAAGGGGAGGGAGGCTTCCATGTAGTGGACAGCTTGTAAGCTGGGGTTAAAGTGAAGCGGAAATCCGGTCTCGATTTCCGTCATGGATGGGTACGGTCCTTGTCGTCGAAAATTGGACCGTCATTCAAACCATTAGGAGAGACCCCGATGAACTGGTTCAATAAATGGCTTTGTCGCTTGGGAGGATACTCATCGACGGAAGTGGAAGGATCACAAGATGTTGGGCGCATTTTGCGCATTGGAATGGGGGTTTTTGTTGCCGCAGTTTTCGCAGCCTTGAATTGGGCGGTTGCTGGCTGGACCTTTTCTGGCGGTATGGACTCATCGACGAGATATGTCGTGATAGCCTGCTGCGCCATTATGGGAATCGTCTTAGTTTGCGTTTTTGATTCCAGTTTTGTCTATTTTCTTGACACCAAGAAGCCAGGAGTATGGGGTTCGATCAAAGCATTCGGGTATGCGATCATCAGAGTCGGGTTGATCTTGATGATCAGCAGTCTGACTTCGCAAGCGATTATCCCGTTGCTGCTAAAAAACGAGCTTGCGGGTCATGCCCTGAGGATGCGCGAGGAGCACGAGAAGAGCCGTAACGTTAATTTAACGACCCAATATAATGTGGCGGAGAAACACTCGGCGGTTACGGCCACCTCCACCGAAATCGGGGAATGGCGACAGGCGCTCCAGACCCTCCCACCGAACATCCAAAGCCACTTGGCCAACGCCGAGAAGTGCTGGCAGCAATATAACGCTAAAAGATCGGTCCTGATTCGGCAAGGTCTGCCACGCAAAAAGGTTCGCGCCCAGCTCCAGAAAGAGGCGCAGCGCTGCGCCGATCTGTCAAAAAGTGCGCGGGCCGAGCGAGATGACTATTTGAAGCATGCCCAAGGGCAACTCGCCATGGCCATCCAAAGAAAAGAGAAAGCGATGGCTGCATTAGACCAGACAAAGGGTTTGATCGACAAAAAAATCGAAACGGCTTCGGCGATTGAGGAGGCCAGCTACACTCCGACCTCAGCGGTGGTCTTAAGAGATCTGCTCGAAACTGAGTTGGGGGCTAAATACAAATGGGCGATGGTCACGGGCGTTTTGATGGCGATCGAACTGTTGTTTCTCCTCCTTAAACTGCAAGCCGGCCAAACGAACATAGGCAAGCAGATCGCCGCCAATCGTCTCAAACAGGAATGGGCTATCGAGCAAGGTATTGCACAGAGTCGGCACGATCACACGGTTTGGGCGATGTTGAATGCTGCATCCTTGCGGGCTGCCGAGGTCGGCATCGCAAGCCCGGACGTTACCCAGGCGTTCGAGCAGACGCTGACGCAGTATTTGCAAACCCTGGCTCCCCTGGAGGCGTGCCGGGCGACCATCAGTACCATGGGGCTCAACGCAACCGAGGTGGAAAGACACCAGCGCGAGTATCCGCAGCTCGCGGGGCTGATCGGCGCGTTGTGGAGGTCGGCCATACGAAAAGCCGCAGAAATCCTGGTTACGCCTGCTTCGCGTCCTGGGCAAGGGGGCCCCTTCGCATGGACGCCGCCACCCAGCTCCCACAGCGATCAAGTGCGCCAAGCAGCCGAAGCGGCGGCCGGATAAAAAAGGTGGCTTTGGGAACCCCCCCCTTTGGCAAAGGGGGGTAGGGGGGATTTAAACCGGTCGGGCCAAGCGAAACCCAAATCCCCCCTCGCCTCCTTTACGAAAGGGGGCACGCTCGCTGGATCATTCGCATTTCAGGGCTACCGATTTTTGCATGGCGTCTCACTTATCGCCCTCCCGCCGCGACGCCCGCTTGCGCTCGTGCTCCAGCAGCAGCTTCTTGCGCACGCGGATGGATTTTGGGGTGACCTCCACCAGTTCGTCATCGTCGATGAATTCCAGCGCTTGCTCCAGGCTCATGCGCACCGCCGGTGTGAGTAGGATATTCTCATCCGAGCCGGCGGCGCGGATGTTGGTCAGTTGCTTGGCCTTGAGCGGGTTGACCACCAGATCGTTGTCGCGGGAATGGATGCCGACGATCATGCCTTCGTAGACTTCGTCGCCATGGCCGACCATCATCCGCCCACGCTCCTGGAGATTGAACAGAGCGTAGGCCAGCGCCTTGCCGGTGGCGTTGGCGATCAGCACGCCGCTGAGGCGCGCGCCGATGGCGCCTTTTTTCTGCGGGCCATAGCGGTCGAATACGTGATAGAGCAGGCCGGTGCCGGAAGTGGCGGTCAGGAACTCGGTCTGGAAGCCGATCAGGCCGCGCGCCGGAATCAGGTAATCCAGCCGCACTCGGCCCTTGCCGTCGGGTTGCATGTCGAGCAGCTCGCCGCGCCGCTCGCCGAGCTTTTCCATGATGGTGCCCTGGTGTTGCTCCTCGACATCCACCGTCAACTGCTCGTAGGGCTCGCAGATTTCCCCGTCGATTTCATGCAGGATCACTTCCGGGCGGGAGACGGCCAGTTCGTAGCCCTCGCGGCGCATGTTCTCGATCAGGATCGACAGATGCAGCTCGCCGCGCCCGGATACCTTGAATTTGTCCGGGTCGTCGGTATCCTCAATGCGCAGGGCGACGTTGTGAATCAGTTCCCGCTGGAGTCGCTCGCGCACTTGGCGACTGGTGACGTACTTGCCCTCGCGCCCGGCGAAGGGCGACGTGTTGACCTGGAAGGTCATGCTCATGGTCGGTTCGTCCACCTTCAACGGCGGCAGCGGTTCGACCGTGCTGGGGTCGCAGATCACGTCGGAAATGCCCAGCCCGTCGATGCCGGTGAAGGCGATGATGTCGCCGGCGGACGCCTCGGGGAATTCGATGCGCTCCAGGCCCTGAAAGCCGAGGATTTGCAGCACCCGGCCGTTGCGGCGGTTGCCGTGCCGGTCGAGGATGACCACCGGCGTGTTGGTCTTGACCTTGCCGCGACGGATGCGGCCGATGCCGATCACGCCGACGTAGCTGTTGTAATCCAGCGAGCTGACCTGCAACTGGAACGGCCCCGTTGGGTCCACCGCCGGCGGCGGAACATGGGCGATGATGGTTTCGAACAGCGGGTCCATGTTGCCGTCGCGCACGGTTTCTTCGAGCCCGGCGTAGCCTTGCAGCGCCGAGGCGTAAATTACCGGGAAATCCAATTGCTCGTCGGTCGCGCCCAAGCGATCGAACAGATCGAAGGTGCGGTCCAGCACCCAGTGTGGGCGGGCGCCGGGTCGATCGACTTTATTGATCACCACGATGGGCTTGAAGCCCATGGCGAAGGCTTTTTGGGTCACGAAGCGGGTCTGCGGCATCGGGCCGTCCACCGCGTCCACCAGCAGCAGCACCGAATCGACCATCGACAGCACCCGCTCGACTTCGCCGCCAAAATCGGCGTGGCCGGGCGTGTCGACGATGTTGATATGGTAGTCGCGCCAATGCAGGGCGGTGTTCTTGGCCAGGATGGTGATGCCGCGCTCCCGTTCGAGCGCGTTGGAGTCCATCACCCGTTCCGGTGGCGCGGCGCGGTCGCCGAGCGTGCCGGACTGTTGCAATAGTTTGTCCACCAGCGTGGTCTTGCCGTGGTCCACGTGGGCGATAATGGCGATGTTGCGAAGTTGTGCGATCACGATGCTATCTGTCTGGTTCAGTGCGGGCGGGTGGGCATTATAGCGAAGCCCATCAAACGGCAAAGCCCCGCGCGAGGCGGGGCTTCGTCTGGAGAGGAGAGTGGTGGTGAACGTTATTTTTCCGCCGCGAATTTCTTGACCATCGTGGCTTGCGGACCTTTGGGTCCGGCTTTAACTTCGAACTCGACTTTCTGGTTTTCCGCCAGCGTTCGGAATCCCTTGCCCTCGATGACCGAGTAGTGAACGAACACGTCGCTGCTGCCATCCTCGGGGGCAATGAAGCCGAAACCCTTGGCTTCGTCAAACCATTTCACAGTACCGGTACTCATTGAATACAAAACCTCAAAGCCAGATATTTCTTCTTTGCCGGGCCGCTTGGGGTACCGAATCCTCAGCGGTTGGAGAGGCCGGATTCAAGGGGTCCAACTCCGAGCATCGGGATTTTCGCAACCCTCGCTCGCGCGGGAAATTACGTTAAAGCCATGTATTCCGCAAGCGGATTTTATATGCGTTCGCACAAAGTCAGCGTGGAAACGTCCGCCGTTTTCAATATCCGGCGAGGCTGAACCATGCCCAATAAAACCTTGGAAATCACTGTGGAAAATGAGCTCGCCGCGCTGCGCTCCCGCTTGACCGAGTGCCCGACCCGTGACCGTGCTCGGTTGGATCGTCGCCTGCGGGACCTGCGCCGCCGGTCGCGCGAGGGCAAGTCGGTGGAGCGTGGTTTGGAGCAGTGGCTTGTCGATCTGGAGGTCGCCGTCGCCCGCCTGCGCGAGCGCCGCGCCGCGCTGCCGACGCCGGATTTCGACGACGCGCTGCCGATCAACGCCCAGCGCGAACGGATCGCCGCCGCCGTGGGCGCGCATCAAGTCGTGGTGGTCTGCGGCGAGACCGGTTCGGGCAAGACCACCCAGTTGCCGAAGATCTGTCTTTCGCTTGGATTGGGCGCGGCGGGGCTGATCGGGCACACCCAGCCGCGCCGGATCGCCGCCCGTTCGGTGGCGGGGCGGATCGCCGCCGAACTGGGTACTTCGGTGGGCGGCCAGGTCGGCTACAAGGTGCGTTTTTCCGACCGGACCGGACCGGACGCGCTGATCAAACTGATGACCGACGGCATTTTGTTGGCGGAAACGCAGGGCGACCGGCGTCTCGATCAATATGAAGTCATCATCATCGACGAGGCCCACGAGCGTAGTCTGAACATCGATTTCCTGCTGGGCTATCTCAAGCGATTATTGCCGCGCCGACCCGATCTCAAACTCATCATCACTTCGGCGACCATCGACCCCGAACGCTTCTCCCGCCATTTCGGCGACGCGCCGATCATCGAGGTCTCCGGGCGCACCTATCCGGTGGCGCTGCGTTATCGGCCCTTGCCGGCGACCGATGAGGACGAACGCGACCGCGATTTGCAGCAGGCGATCCTGGATGCGGTGGACGAGGTCTGGCAACAGGGGCCGGGCGATATCCTGGTGTTCCTGTCCGGCGAACGGGAAATCCGCGAGACCGCCGAGAGTCTGCGCAAGCACCATCCGCCGAACACCGAGATTCTGCCCTTGTATGCCCGACTATCCGCCGCCGAACAGAATCGGGTATTCCAGCCGCACGGCCGGCCGCGCATCGTGCTGGCCACCAATGTCGCCGAAACTTCGTTGACCGTGCCCGGCATCCGTTACGTAATCGATCCCGGCACGGCGCGTATCAGCCGTTACAGCCCGCGCAGTCGGATTCAGCGGCTGCCGGTGGAAAAGATTTCCCAGGCCAGCGCCAATCAACGTGCCGGTCGCTGCGGGCGGGTGATGGCGGGCGTTTGCGTCCGGCTGTACGCGGAAGAGGATTTTCAGGCCCGTCCGCCCTTCACCGATCCGGAAATCCTACGCACCCATTTGGCGGCGGTCATTTTGCAGATGAGCGCGCTGAATCTGGGACGACCGGAGGATTTTCCGTTCGTGGAGCCGCCGGACTCGCGCCAGATCAGCGACGGTTTTCGGCTGCTGTTCGAATTGGGGGCGGTGGACGAGCAACGCCATATCGCCGAACTGGGCCGGCAGTTGGCGAAATTGCCGGTCGATCCTCGGCTGGGACGGATGCTGCTGGCGGCGCAAGGCGAGAGTTGTCTGCGCGAAGTGCTGGTGATCGTCGCGGCACTGGCGATTCAGGACCCGCGCGAGCGGCCGCTGGAGAAGCAGCAAGCGGCGGACGAGAAGCATCGCCGCTTCCGAGACGAGCAATCCGATTTTCTGTCCCTGCTCAAGTTGTGGGAGTACTACCACGAGCAGGTTCGCCAGCTTTCCAGGAACCAGTTGCGCAATCTCTGTCAGGCCGAATTTCTGTCCTTCGTACGGATGCGGGAATGGCACGACCTGCACCAGGAATTGTTGGGGCGAGTCACCGAAATGGGGATGCGGCTCAACGACGAGCCGGCGCCTTATGACGGCTTGCATTGCGCCTTGTTGACGGGACTGCTCGGTCATCTTGGCCTGAAGCAGGAGGAACATGCTTATCTCGGCGCGCGCGGCCGGAATTTCTATCTGTTCCCCGGCTCCGGCTTGTTCAAGAAGCGGCCGCGCTGGGTGATGGCGGCGGAGGTGGTGGAAACCAGCCGGCTGTTTGCCCGCACCGTGGCGCGTATCGAGCCGGAATGGGTGGAACGTTTGGCCGGGCCGTTGCTGAAACACAGCTACGCCGAGCCGCATTGGGAGAAACGTTTTGCCCAGGTGAGCGCCACCGAGCGAGTCACGCTGTACGGCCTCCCCGTGGTCGTTGGCCGTCGGGTCAATTACGGGCTGCTCGATCCGGTACTGGCGCGCGAGATTTTCATCCGTCATGCCCTGGTCGAGGGCGAGTTTCACTGCAAGGCGCCTTTCTTCCAGCACAATCGGCAACTGCTGGCGGAATTGGAGGAATTGGAAGTTCGCGCCCGTCGCGATCTGACGGCCGACGAGGAAGCGCTGTACCGCTTCTACGACGAGCGCATTCCCGAAGGCATTTACAGCGGTCCGTCGTTCGAGACTTGGCGCAAGCGGGCCGAGCGAGACCAGCCCCGATTGTTGTTTCTCGACCGGGCGGTTTTGTTGGCGGAAGCAGGGCCGGTGGCGGACGGCGAGCGCTTTCCCGATCATCTCGATCTCGATGGGCTGAAGCTGCCGTTGACTTATCGTTTTGCGCCCAGCGCGGACGACGACGGAGTGACCCTGACCGTGCCGTTGGCGGCGGTCAATCAGGTGGACCCCAAGCGCCTGGATTGGCTGGTGCCGGGTTTGCGGGCCGAACGAATGGCGGCATTGCTGAAATCCTTGCCCAAGGCGTTGCGGCGCAATTTCGTGCCGGTGCCCAATTACACCCGAGCCTTGCTGGAAGCGCTCGAACCAGACGCGCGGTCGCTGGTCGAGGCCATGACTGAGCAATTGCAGCGCATGACCGGCGTGCGGGTGCCCGAAGAGGCCTGGAATCCCGAGGCCGTTCCTGGCCATCTGCGGATGCGGTTTCGCGTGGTGGACGCCGAGGGTTTGGAACTGGCGGTCGGGCGTGATTGGGAGGCGATTCAACGGCAATTGCGCGGCGAGGCACGCGCCGGGTTCGCGGCGCTGCCCACCCCGGAATTCGAGCGGGAGCGGCTGCGTGACTGGGATTTCGGCGAGTTGCCGGAAGAGGTGAATTTCGTCCGCAATGGCATTCGATTGCGCGGTTATCCGGCGCTGGTTGCGGAGCCGGACGGTACGCTAGCGTTGCGGTTGCTGGATTCGTTGGCGCGGGCCGAGATGGCGACGCGGGGCGGTTTGCGGCGATTGATCGGTTGGCGGCTAGGGCCTGTGTTCAAGACCTTGGCGCGCGATCTACCGCAGTTTCAGCGCATGACCTTGCATTTCGTTGGTTTGGGCACGCAGGAGACCTTGCGCGAGGATCTGTTGAACGCCATCCTCGACCGGGCTTTTCTGAGTGATGAGCCGTTGCCACGCGACCGGGCGGCGTTCGAGGCATTGCTGGCGCGCGGCAAGACCCGGCTGAGCGCGGTGAGAGGAGAGATGGGCGAAATGGCCGCCGCGATTCTGGCGGCCTATCACGAGGTCCGACGGACGCTGAGCGACGAACCGGTTTGGGCCGAGGCGATGGCCGATGTCCGCGATCAACTGGCGCATTTGATTTATCCCGGTTTTCTTGGCCAGACCCCACCGGAGTGGTTGCCGCATCTGCCGCGCTATCTGCGCGCCATCGCGTTGCGCCTGCAAAAGCTACGACAAGCACCGGACAAGGATCGTCAGCGGCGTGGCGACATCATGCGCTTGTGGGAGGGCTGCAAACGGCAGTTGGAGCGGGACGCGGAACGGGAGCGGCACGATGCGGAACTGATTCGCTTTCGTTGGCTGCTGGAGGAGCTGCGGGTGTCGCAGTTCGCCCAGGAGTTGAAAACGGTCGCGCCGGTGTCGGTCAAGCGGCTGGAAGAGCAGTGGGGTAGGATGCGGCAGGGGTGAGGAATGGCGATTCCTACATGCCCCACACCCGAATTCGGTAAGGACCGTGGATTTCCTCGCGCTGGAAGATTTTTTGTTCCCACGCGATGCCGGGGCGGCGGTCAAAGATCAGCAGATGGCCTTCGCTTGCGCTGGTGCGATCCAGGTAGTCGGCGGTTTGCGCCAGTCCTTCCCGCAGGGTGGCGTCGAGCGACTTGTGTAGCAATTTTAACTCGATCACCACGCGCTGTACCGGGCTGAGAAAGCCTTGGGTTGTGTCCAATGGCCATTGCACCAACAAGTCCGTCCGCTTCCGCCCCAAGCCATATTCCCGGTCGATTCGCCCACCACCGTTGACGATCCGTTGCAGGAAGGCTTGCAACAGCAATTGCGGTCCGGCTTCCTTGTAGTCGAACCGTTCCAGCCAACTGTCGGCGTGCTCGCGGAAAAACTGCTGGAAAGCCGCAAGCAGTTTGGGCAGATCCAGGCCACCGTCGGGGCGGATGTACCAGATGGAGTTTTGCGCGATCGTGACTTGGGTCGACCAAGTCAATTCGCGGGGGATGATTTCCTGATAAAGCGCGTTGGCGATGGCCATTTGCGGTGTCAGCGTCACCAAACCCAAGTCTTGAACGTAGAGCAGGTCGTCGGTTGGGATGGTATCGTCCGGTGTATCGCCGCCGATCAGGCGGCTGATGACTCGATGGACTCGCGGTTCCCGCAGCTTATCCGCCAGTTGGTCGAGATGGGTTTCCCGACGCTGGATCAGGTTTTCCTTGGCCTGTTCGATCATTTCGACCGTGATCGCTTGGGCGCGGTCCCGGCCTGCTTTCAGCTTGAAACAGGTTTCGTAGGCCAGGGCGTTGACCAGCCAGGGCTGGCCGCGCGTCAAGTCCCAGACCCGGTTCAGGACACCGTCGGCGAATACCTGTCCGGTTTCCACCGTGTGCTGTTGGTAGAGCGCGCTGACTTCCTCGCGGCTGAAGTTGCCCAGGCGCAGCGATTCGGCTTTGATGTTGAAGGCGGAACCACCGGTGATGACTTCCTGGTCGGCGCTGTGGATGCGGTAGTCGCGTACGTCACGCACGCCGCATAGGACAATGGTTTGCGGGAACGCATGTGGGCGTTGGGTGTAACCGGCGCGGATTTGCCGAAGCAGCGAGATCAGGGCATCGCCCACCAGCGTGTCCACTTCGTCCAGCAGCAGCACGATGGGTAAATCGCTTTCCAGGGACCAGCGGGTCAGGGTCGCGGCCAACATGCCGCCGCCGCTTTGTTCGCGCACGGCTTCCAATGCCCAGTCCTTGACTCGCCGGTCACCCAGATACACTTCGGCGGCGGTTGCCAGTTGCATGACCACGGTGCGCAGCGCGGCGTCCACGTTGCTGCGATACGCCTGTGCACCCTCAATGTTGGCGTACAGGCAGCGATAGCGTTCTCCGCGATTGAGCAGTGCCATCAGCGCCAGCAGGACCGAGGTTTTGCCAGTTTGGCGAGGGGCGTGCAGGACGAAGTATTTCTGCTGCTCGATCAGTTGCAGCACGTCGTCCAGGTCGATGCGGGACAGGGGTGGTAGAGTGTAATGCCGAGCTGCGTCAACCGGCCCGGCGGTGTTGAAAAAGCGCATGGCGCGGCTCCGGGATGATGCTATGGCTTTTCTATACGGCTTGTGTGAATGATCAGGTACGTCTCCTATCTTATTAAGATCAAAGATCTATTTATCGTTATCAGATTCCCATCGCGTTTGGATGGTATCCATGGAAAGGTCTGCTCCACACTCCCATTCAACAAAGTATCTTCCATTGTGAATGCGGTCGAACTCATTTTTGTCTTTCAGGGGTGTGAAAGCTTCCGATTCAAGATAGGGCTTTACGTCAAATAAGCCGGCTTTCCCATCATCGGCCCTGATATATAGAATGTAATTTTCTTTTGGAATAATTTCTACAATTTTCATTGGTCAAGTCCTCGAATTGGGAAAGGTTTTTTGCCATTGACCGCCAGTTCCCAATCAGCAAGTAAGTCCTCTTGGTGAATTTCAATCCATGCGACGACCAATTTGTGTTTCTTCGGTGGGAGTTCACCGACCAACACCGAACCGTCGTGAATGGCATATACAGCAACTTGTCCTTGATAATCAGCATGAATGTGAGGCATGTTATGCCTATCGGTGTCATAAAAAAACATCCGAATCAGGATACCGTAAAACATCGAAATTGTAGGCATATGTGCAGATCTTTTCTTTAAATTCCAATGTTAACAGTTGAACGGCCTTGCATGGTTTTATCGTACAATACCCGGTTGACTATCAGATTAGGCCATTTCTATCACCCATAATCGTAATTGACCGGGTTGTGGAAATTCCTGAGGAATGGAGGATAATGAGAATGGAAGTTCTGGTGCTGCGGTAAGCGGTACGTCCATGAGATTCCTTTCTTGACTCATTTCGATAGCCAGTTTCAGATAACGGCGAAGAAGCAATATGGGTGGGAATTGGTTTTTCTCCACCAACCATTCGAGTGCGTCACGAGCGCACTTTGAACTGTTGCATGAACGGCAAGCCCAGACGAGGTTATCTCCGATGTTTGCCCCACCTCGCTTTGTTGAAATTAGATGGTCAACAGACAAGTGGTCGCGACTCCCACAGTAGCAGCAAGCTTGTGGAAGCAACATCTTCAAACGCTCATCGTCAGCGAGAGGGCCAATACTTATGGTCTGTTTGGTTAGTCCTTTGTAAAGCACCCGATTACCCATAAAGTCAGCCTGACGCAATGAACGCCTGTTTGGCGGCGGCGATGCCGATGGCAAACGCTGTGACTTTTTGCATTCCTTCCCAGAGGGCCTTGGGGCCGGGATAGCCGTCGCGGTTGCGCCCGAGAAACCCGCCCAAGCTGGCGATCAGCCGCACCCTCTGACCCAAGGGTGGTGGGATTGCCGGGGGTTTGGCGCGGTGGGCGACGATCCAGACAGCCGGCCATTCCTCGGGATCGAACATCACGTCACACGGCAAGTTCGGGCAGTCCCGACCCTCGGTCACGAGGTAGAGGATG
>ERZ795053.2984-NODE-2984-length-19833-cov-11.431186_pt1 | contig 19833 bp, 9 predicted proteins | sample MGYA00375137_ERZ795053 | MGnify/ENA primary metagenome ERZ795053 (study PRJEB30182, sample SAMN05720284) | activated sludge metagenome | isolation source: Anaerobic digester | place: Hong Kong | collected 2014-12-17 ...
GTTGGACGAAGACCTGGCCGTGGGTGGGGTCGATGACCTGGAGGGTGAAGAAGTAGACGCCGACCTGGGTGGGGATGCCGCTGAGCAAGGCGTCGAGGCCATCGGGGGTGGCGTTTTCCAGGGTGAGGCCGGGCGGCAATGCGCCTTCCGTCACACTCCAGCGGTAGGCGGGGTCGTCCGCTGCGGTGGCGGGTGGGGCGGGGCCTTCGTAGCGGGCTTGCAGGGTGGCGCGGTAGGGTTGGTTGACGGGGGTGCGACTGAGGATGCCGCCGCTGATGGCCAGGTTGGGCAGGCCGCGCCCGCCGGGGTCGGTGATGTGCGCGTCGGTGAGTCCGTCAGCATCGCCGAGGTGGCCGTCGATGAGGGTGAAGGTGGCGGTGTTGCCGGCCAGGTCCGCGCCGTTCAAGAGATACCAGTGCGGGTCGGAGTCGGTGGCGGTGGGGCCGTATTTCCAGTATTGCGCACCGGCGGGTAACGGGTCGCCATAGGCCAGGGTGACGGTGGCGGGGATTCCGTTGGTGGTGCAGTTTTGCAGGACGACTTGCAGTAGGCCGTCGGTCAGGGTGATGCCGTCGGGGCCGGTGGCCGGGGCATTGGGGCCACCGATGGGGAGGGTGAGAATGTTCGGCTCGTCCAGTTCGCAACTACTCCCGTCGGAGTAGTGGACGGCGGCGCTCAGGGTTTGGCCAGGTTTGACGGGATTATCGCGGGTGAAGGCGACTTCACGAATAGTCAACCCGACTGGTACCGTGATCGTTTGCTCGTCCTGATCCTGGACGGTGACTTGAATCGGGGCGTTGTAGGCTTCAGTCGGCGTGCCGCTGATCGCGCCATTAACTGCTAAGGTCAGGCCGGGCGGTAAACCGGTGGCGGTGAAGGTGTACGGCGGTTGGCCGCCCAGGGCGGTGAGGGTTTGTTCGTAGGGTGCATCCCGCACGCCAATCGGTAAGGTGCGCTGCGCCAGCACCAGCGGGGCGACGGTGATCGCGTAGTCGCGGGTTCCGGTGTGGCTTTGGGCGTCGGTGACGGTGATGGTGACGGTGTAGTCGCCGGCGGTGTCGGGCAGGCCACTGAGGACGCCGTCATCGGCGGTCAGACGGAGACCGGGCGGCAGGCCCGTGGCGGTGAAGATATAGGGACTTATTCCTCCGGCGGCATTGATCACCGTGGCATAGGGGACGTTCGTGACCGCGCCGGGAAGGTCGCGGGCCGTGGGCACGGGGAGGGTGGCCGTGGGGGTGGGCGGCGGCGAAGCGGCGTCCCCGGAATAATCGCCAAAAGACGGTCCGCCGCGCGCGAGTCGCACATGGTAGTAGTCCGCCTTAATGTAGTTGTGCACGTCGCCATAGCCGAAGCCCACGTACCACGCGTTGCTCGGACCGTCGGCGTAGGTCGAGGAGGACCAATAATTATTTGTTGATGTTACAGGGAAAACCGTCTCATTAATGGCTGGACTGTAGCATTGCTCCTCAACAATCGTCTGTAATTCCTTGTAATTCGGTAGACGCCAGTCGTTGCGCCCCGCGAAAGCATAGCCCTGTGCGGCTTGCAGAGCGTCTCTCCAAGTGTAACGGAGTGCGGAACCGCTACAGGTTTGCGTGGCGCTTTCCCAGGTTTGGCCCAGGCTACAGCGCATCCAGGTCAGGCCGGTTGGGGTGTGCGTCGCCACGCCATTCACATCGTCCAGAGTAAAATCTGCGGTGGGCGTCGTGGGCCGGATGTTCGGATGGCAGGTTGCGGCTATGCTGACTGGGGCAACGATCCACAGCAGCAGAAACAGTATCCATCCGGGCCAATCAGTCCCCCCCTTTAACAAAGGAGGGCTAGGGGGGATTTTGGAGAAGTCGCCCGTGCGAAATCCCCCCCGGCCCCCCTTTTTCAAAGGGGGGAGGTGATGGTGTCCCTTTAGCAAAGGGGGGAGGTGAATGCAGATGTTCCAACCGAACCGTTTCACTTCGTCTTCTCCTCTTCACTTTGATTAATCGAAATCTTTTGCAAAAGAGGGGCATAAACCGCCGCCAGAACGCGCCGCTTCAGGCCCCCTTTCAAGTAACCTTCTTCCACGACATACCGATACCCGACCCCGGTTTTGACCAGCCGCGCCAAGAACTTCGGCACAGCGCGCGGCGGTAGGGCGATGCACGGTCCCAGGCCAGGCCGCCGCCGCTCATCCAGCCGCAGGCCGAATAAGCGCCGCAACAACAGGGCGTCTTCGCCATACGCTTCCACTTGTCGTCCTACGCGCATCAGGACAATACCTGGTCCTTGCCGATGAAAGAAGCGCCATTGACTGACCAGGGAACTGACGCTGAGCGGTTGCCAGAGCGGGATGAGGCGGATGGATACAGGATGAGAGCGAAATTCCCCCCGGCCCCCCTTTTTCAAAGGGGGGAGTCTCGAATCTTTGCGGCGGCTGTTGACCAACGGGGGGAAATACGGTTTGGCGATCAGCGCGAGCCAGGGATACCGACACCATAGAGATTGTGTCAGACGGTGCGCATCCGCGTGGCTGAAGTGGCCGAGATAGCTAGCCAGCACCGAACGCAATTGTTCACGCTGGCGACGTGGCAAGCGAACGAGTACCGGCGAGTGGTCAAAATCCCCCCCGGCCCCCCTTTTACAAAGGGGGGAGTTCTTTAACAAAGGAGGGTGAGGGGGGATTTTGGCCCCATCGCCCGTGCGAAATCCCCCCCAACTTCCCTTTTTCAAAGGGGGGAGTTTGGAATGCGGGGGGTGAGGGGGGATTTCGCCAAGGAGGCCATTCAACCGCTCATGCAGGTTGCCGATCACCCGCCGCCGCACCAGGCGATGATGGACATGCACGATGTAGCCGAGAAAATCGACGCCGTTGCGTGCCGGACGCGGTTCAGCCACTGCTTTTAAGGTCAGACGCAGCCGCGCCGCCAGAAAATCCATAATGGCCGCACGCCAAATAAGCAGTTGTTCCGGGTCTTCATGCACCAGCACAAAATCATCGACATAGCGGACATAGCCACGCACCTTGAGCTGATGTTTGATGAATTGATCCAGTTCGTTGAGATAGACATTAGCGAAGAACTGGCTGGTCAGATTGCCAATGGGAATGCCACAGCCCGGCGGGGCGTTCGCCAGGCGCTTGTGCGGCGGTACTTGCTGGTGCAAGCGTGGATCACCCCGATACCGGACGTTGGCTGCCGGGTCCGGCTCCAGGATTCGCCGCACCAGCCAGACCAGCGCACGGGCGTCTTCCGCCGGAATGCGGCCACTGCGCACCGCCTTGGTCAGCCGGCGCAACACCAACCGGTACAGGGTCGGCCGGTGGATGGTGTGAAAGAAGTTGCGAATATCCAGTTGCAGAAACCACGCCGGGCGACTGCCATTGCGGCTGACCTGGCGCAGAAACTGCTGCAAGCGATCCGCCGCCGCATGGGTGCCCTTACCGGGGCGGTTGGAATAGCTGTCGTGGATAAAGATCGGCTCAAACAACGCTTCCAACCGGGGTACCAGCAGGTGATGCACCACCCGGTCACCGAAATCGGCGGCATGGATTTCCCGGAGTTTGGGCCGAACCGTGACAAAGCACAGGGTGCGAGAGGGGCGCCAGGTGCCGCTCATTAAGGCATCACGAATCTCGATCAGGCGATCCAGCGCCTGAATCTCGAATCGCTGGGCATTGCGGGTGTGGCGCTTGCGCCGCCGACAGACCTCGTAGGCCCGCCAGAGGGCGGCAAAGCTGAAGACACCCGCCGCATCACTTTCCACCGCGCGCGAGACGCACATGGTTGTTGTTCGCCTTATTGTTGGCGTTCACGTTCCAAGGACTCCCCCCTTTGAAAAAGGGGGGTTGGGGGGGATTTTCACCCTCACACACCAGTCGCGCTTTCACTTCGGCAAAGATCACTCCGACCACTGCTTCCAATTCTTGCAACACTTGCCGGTTGTCAAAGCGTAGCACCCGTAGCCCCATCACCTCCAAGGTTTGTGTACGCATTGCGTCATCGTGTTGCGCGTCTCGGGTGTAATGCTGTGAACCATCAAGCTCGATGACCAACCGGGCAGCAGAGCAGTAAAAGTCAACGATATAGCAACCCAGTGGTTTTTGCCGGTAAAAGGACACACCTAAAATCTGCTTGCGGCGCAACCGCTTCCACAAAATCTGCTCGACATCCGTCATGTTATTACGTAATTCGCGGGCCAGTGGTTTGTGTTTAATGGAATAAGGCAACATTTTGGTCTCCATTAAAATCCCCCCCAGCCCCCCTTTTTCAAAGGGGGGAGTTTGTAGTGCGGGGGATTTGGTCAGTCCCCCCTTTAGCAAAGGGGGGTGAGGGGGGATTTTGGCTCCAGCACCGCCAGCAACCGTGTTGCGTCCCGCCAAATGGGCAATTGGCCATAATGAGTATGCGCCATCCCAGGTTCTCCAGAAAATTTATTGAATCAAATATGAGCTTGTGTCAAAAATCAAAATCACTGTCCACCGCGCGCGAGACGCACATGGTTGTACCTCGCCTTACTGTAGGCGTCCACGAAGCCAGGGTAGAAGCCCACGTAGCACGCGTTGTCCGGATAGTGGGCGTAGGTCGAGGAGGACCAATACCATGACGAACGAGTGTTCGGAAAATAGACACTCTCAATCGTCGGCCCCGGAGAGGGAATTTCAACATCCACCAGTTGGAGCAACTCCTTTTTCGTCGGCAGACGCCAGTCGGTGAAGCCGCATAGCCCTGCCGCATTCACCGCCGCCGTGTAGGCCTGGGTGTTGCATTGATTGTTAGGCAAGGTTCCGCCGCAGGTGTTGGAACCCAATGAACCGGGGTTGCCGCCGTTGTTGTCGATATGAATATCGTCGTACCAGGTATAACGCCAATCCCGGTCCCGCAAGCCGTCGTCATCGGTTTTCACTTCCCAAAGTATTCCCGTCACATTGTCGCGGGTGCAGGCCCAGTCGCCGGGGCCAGAACCAAGTACGGCATTGGCGGGCAATTCCCGGCCATCGTTAGCGATCTTGGTGTAATCAAAGCCCGCGCGGCCACCCCCCACCTTGGTCAACGCGCCTGCCGCTGCCGCCGCATCCCGCCCAATCGTACAATCCTGGCGGGGGTGAGTGCTGGGTTCCGGAGTCACGGCCTGGGTTTCGTCGTAACAAGTGGTCTGGCCAGTGTCGTTCAGGCCGGCAGCGTGGGCGGGGGTGTTCAGGCCCAGCCCTATCAGAAGGCTCAAGCTGAGGGCAAAGGTACGCAGGGCGTACTTTGCGAGAATAGGTTTCGATACAAACATTAGGTCAATACTCCAGATGGAAGGTGTCGTTGTGTCTCAGTCGTTGAACGACTATATTGATCATCCGAATCTATGCGAGGTCCATCACATGCTCTGTAGCTACACCGCTAAATATACCCGACTTGTAGAGGGTTACATGGGTCAGCTTGTCGAATGGCCGGAAGTCGTCACCGAAGGTGCTGATCTCGATGAATGTAGAGCCATGCTGCGTGATGCCCTCCACGAAATGGTCTTGGCGTATCGTGATCTGGGTAAAGAAATTCCTCCTCATAATGCCTTGATTGAGCAACTCCCTGTGGAGATCGACCTTGTCAGTGAATCGGCGTGACTTGGTGAAATATCTCGAATCTAATGGATTCCGTCTACTCCGCGGTAAGCGTTCACTTCCCCCCTTTGAAAAAGAGGGGAGGTGAACGCTTACACCACGACATCATTGAATATAGTCACCGAATCCAGCAATGAGAAGGAACCTTATCTCACTCGATACAATCCTTTCTACCGTCAGCGTTTTCTCAATCACGAGGTCTATCAAAGCACCTGCATAACCTGCTCACCCTCCATCATCAGCGGCATGAGGAGGCAGTGGAAGCGGAACGATGAGAACAGGGACACCCTATAACGATCCTGCTGGAAACGCCCCCATGAACATTCGCCTGCGAGACGATCTGCCCTTTGTTGAGGTCACTCTGGATCACCAGAATCCGCTGCGCCGGATTCGCGGCGTGGGCGGCTCCGAATTTGTGTTCATCAAAACGCTGGATCGTTTGACCGTCGGCGCATTATCGGCGTCGGCCTTTACGGTCGAAGTCGGCGCACTCGATTACGGGTAACCGTTCAGTCCCCCTCTTTGGCAAAGGGGGGTGAGGGGGGATTTTGGCCCCGTCGCCCGTGCGCAATCCCCCCCCGGCCCCCCTTTTTCAAAGGGGGGAGGTGAACGCTTACGATTACGGTTTCTCCCTGCAGGGCATTCTCGGTATGGATTTTTTGCGGCACACCAAAGCCCTCATTAATCTCGATGCCTTGACTCTGACCTAAAGATACAATCCTTCCTTGCAGAAATATCCACCGAGGGACCCCGCCCATGCCCGACACCCGCCGCAAACTGCCGATCGGCATTCAGACCTTTGCCCAAATCATCAGCGAAGGCTACTACTACGTAGATAAGACGCCGTTGGCTTGGCGTCTCGCTGAAAACGGCAAGTATTACTTCCTTTCCCGTCCGCGCCGCTTTGGCAAAAGCCTGTTTCTCGATACCTTGAAGGAACTGTTCGAGGGTAATGAACCTTTGTTCCGGGGTCTGTACATCCATGACCGCTGGGACTGGTCGATTCGACACCCGGTCATTCGTCTGAGCTTCGGCGGGGGCGTGCTGAAATCGCCGCAGCATTTGCAGGAATCCCTGCATCGTCAACTGGACGAACAGGAGCGCTGGCATGAACTCCCCGCGCGCTATCCCGACTTGCGCAGTCGTTTCCATGACGTGATCGCGCGCCGCTGCGAACAAACCGGGCAACGGGCCGTCATCCTGGTCGATGAATACGACAAGCCGATTCTCGACAATCTCACGAACCGCGAAACCGCCCTGGCCATGCGCGAAGGCTTGAAAGACATTTATAGTGTGATCAAGGATTCCGACGCTTCGATCCGTCTGGCTTTTCTCACCGGCGTCTCCAAATTCAGCAAGGTGAGTCTGTTTTCCGGGTTGAACAACCTCAATGACCTGACGGTGGATCCCCAGTACTCCGCCATTTGCGGCTACACAGAAACCGACGTGGATACGGTGTTTGCGCCAGAGTTGAACGGGCTGGATCGGGATGAAATCCGGTCTTGGTACAACGGCTATCACTGGCTGGGCGAATCAGTCTATAACCCCTTTGATCTGCTGCTCCTGTTCGACAAGCGCCAGTTCCGCCCGTGGTGGTTCGAGACCGGCACACCCTCCTTTCTGATTCAATTGCTCACTGAACGGCAAACCTGGTTGCCGATGCTCGGGCAACTGGAATCGGACGCCGAATTACTGGCTACCTTTGACGTGGACGACATGCCCACCGAGGCGTTGCTGTTCCAAACCGGCTATCTGACGATTGACCGGGAGGAACTATTAGGCAGCACCTATTTCTACCGCCTGCGCTTCCCCAATCACGAGGTCTATCAAAGCACCTACAACAGTTTGTTACGGGCGTGGACCGCCAACCCCCAAGCCGAGGTGCGCAACCGGAAAACCCTGTACCGCTTGCTTCAGGCGGGCGACCTGATGGGATTAAAAGACCTGTTTCAGGCGTTCTTTGCCACCATCCCGCATCAGTGGTGCGACAACAACCCGATCAGCCGTTACGAAGGCTACTATGCCAGCGTGTTTTACACCTACTTCGCCGCGCTCGGACTGGACATCATCCTGGAAGATGCCACCAATCACGGACGGATTGACATGACCGTGCGCTTTGAGGGACAGATTTATCTGTTTGAGTTCAAAGTCGTGGAGTTGACCGCCCAGGGGAGCGCTTTGCAACAGCTCAAGGACAAAGGTTATGCCGAGAAATACCGGGCGCCCAGTCAACCGATTCATTTGATCGGCGTGGAGTTCAGCCGCGAAAGTCGCAATATCGTCGGGTTTGCGGTCGAGGCGGCGTGACCATTCATCAACGGCGCAGGATGGCGATCCATTCGGCTGTTATAGTTATTAAAAACATAGCGCGTCTGCGAACTAATGAACGAACAAACATTAACCGACAAGCAACGAACCGTTCTGCTGCTCAAGCAGATGCAAGCCAAGCTCGATGCGGCGGAACGCAAGGCTCGGGAACCGATTGCCGTCATTGGGATCGGTTGCCGGTTTCCCGGCGGCGCGGATTCCGCAGACGCCTTCTGGCAATTGCTGGAATCCGGAACCGACGCCATTACCGAAGCGCCGCCGGAACGCTGGGACGTTGACGCCTGGTACGACCCGGACCCGGACGCGCCGGGCAAAATGAATACCCGCTGGGGCGGTTTCCTGCGCGATATCGACCGCTTCGACGCCGAATTCTTCGGCATTTCCCCACGCGAAGCGGTCTCCATGGACCCACAACAACGGCTGACGCTGGAAGTGGCCTGGGAAGCGCTGGAACACGCTGGCATTCCTCCGCTCGCCTTGAGCGGCAGCCGCACTGGCGTGTTTCTTGGCATTTGCACCAGCGACTATGCCCGACTCGGCGAAGCCGTCAGCGATAGCAGCGCGCTGGATACCTACTCCGCCACCGGCGGTGCTTGCGGCGTCGCCGCCGGTCGCCTGTCTTACACCTTGGGCTTGCAGGGTCCCAGCCTGGTGGTCGATACCGCCTGTTCCTCCTCGCTGGTCGCTACCCACTTGGCAGTGCAAAGCTTGCGCCTCGAAGAATGCCGGTTGGCGCTGGCTGGCGGCGTGAACCTCGTCCTGCTGCCTGACGGAACCGTGTCTCTGTCGCGCCTGCGGATGATGGCCCCCGATGGACGTTGCAAGGCGTTTGACGCCGCCGCCGATGGCTTCGTGCGGGGCGAAGGTTGCGGTATTATCGTTCTGAAACGCCTGGCGGATGCTTTAACCGATGGCGACCGGGTGCTGGCGGTGATTCGCGGGTCGGCGGTGAATCAGGATGGCCGTTCTGCCGGTTTGACCGCGCCCAATGGCTTGGCCCAGGAAGCGGTGGTGCGCGATGCTTTGACCAATGCCGGTCTGAAGCCGGCGGAAGTCGCTTATGTCGAAGCGCACGGCACCGGCACCGCGCTCGGCGACCCTATCGAAATGAATGCGCTGGCGCAGGTAATGGCGGCTCATCGCACCCAGCCGTTGCACGTCGGTTCGGTCAAGACCAACCTCGGTCACCTGGAAGCCGCCGCAGGCATTGCCGGTCTGATCAAGACAGTGGAAGCGTTGCGTCATGGCCGCATCCCGCCCAGCCTGTATTTTCGCCAGTTGAACCCCCACATTCGGCCTGGCGACTGCCCTATCCAAATACCGGCAACGCCTGTCGATCTGCCTGCGGATTGCCGACGGATTGCGGGCGTTAGCTCTTTTGGGTTCTCTGGAACTAATGCTCACCTGGTGCTGGAGGGACCACCGGCGCCGGTTCGCCTTTCGCCTTTCGCTTTTCATCTTTCGCCTCGCGCTTTTGAGGTCTTGCCACTGTCCGCCCGTGATGCGAAAGCGTTGGACGCGCTCCGCGAGCGCATGAGTCATGCGGCAGCATTGGATGATTACCCCAATGCCTGTTTCACCGCTGGTGTGGGGCGCAGTCACATGGAATGCCGTTTGGCTGTGGTCGCTGCGGATGGGCGTGAGGCGCGGGAGCAGCTGACTCGTCCGGCAACGGGGCATATCGTTACGGGGCGACCGCGCATCGCATTCCTGTTTACCGGCCAAGGCAGCCAATTTTCCGGTATGGGCTGCGGACTGTACGAAACCGAGCCGGTGTTTCGTGAAACGCTTGATCATTGCGCGACAGTGTTGGACCCGCTACTGGGCCGGTCACTGACCGATCTCTTATTCTCTGGCGGTTCCGACCTGGATCGCACCGAATTTGCGCAACCGGCGCTATTGGCCTACGAGATCGCCATGACCGCATTGTGGCGGAGCTGGGGCGTGGAGCCGGACGCCTTGCTGGGTCACAGTCTTGGCGAATATGCGGCGGCGGTCGTCGCGGAAGCGGCAACGCTGGATGAGGTATTACGGCTGGTCGCCCAGCGCGGCCAGTTGATGCAGGCGCTACCCGCAGGCGGCGCAATGGCTGCAGTCATGGCCGATGCGTCGCGTCTGACTTCATTGTTGAATGCTGATCCACGATTAGCGCTGGCGGCGGACAACGGCCCGAACGCAGCCACTCTTTCCGGCCCGGAAACCGCCGTGGAAGCGGCGCGCGCCACGCTGGACGCGCAAGATATTGTCAGCCGCCGACTAGCGGTGAGCCATGCTTTCCATTCTTCGCTGCTGGACCCGATGCTCGATGCTCTGGAACATGCAGCGACTCGGGTGAATTGGCGGAGGCCGCGCCTGCCGGTCATCGGAAATCTTACCGGTGGGAAAATCGAGCATTTCGACGCCGACTACTGGCGTCGTCACAGTCGGCAACCGGTCGCCTTCGCCGCTGGCGTCCGGCAACTGGCGGCGCTTGACTGTGAAGCGTTTCTGGAAGTTGGTCCACAAGCCGTATTACTAAGCCTGGGCCGGAGTTGTATAAAAGGCGGTGAATGGCTTGCTTCGGCCCGCCGCGATGACGACCGCGCCCTGATGGCGGCGCTGGGCCGGTTGTTTGAACTCGGCGTCAACATTAACTGGCGCGCGGTTCACGCTGGGCGTGATCGACGCCTGATCACCTTGCCGAGTTACCCTTTTCAGCGTCGCCGTTACTGGCGGGCCACTAAGAAGACGACGGGGGACGATGCCGCCGCAATCCATCCCTTACTGGGCGAACGGCTGGATTTAGCCGATGGTTCGGTGGTTTTCCACAGCCGTCTGCCTGCACCCGGCGCCGCTTATCTCATGGAACATCGGGTTGGCGGTCAACCGATGGTTCCCGCCGCCGCCTGGCTGGAAGCTGGCGCTCATGCCGCCATGCGTTGTGGCCATGCCCCGGCGCTGGCGGCGATCCGCTTTGAAGCGCCATTGATTCTCGATGTCCCTCATGAAATCCAGATCGTGTTGAACGATGCTGAAATTCGCATCCATAGCCGACCGCTTGACCAGGAGACTTCCTGGACCCGCCATTTTTCAGCGCAATGGGCCGAAATCCAGTCCCCTCCTTTGGCAAAGGGGGGTGAGGGGGGATTTTGGCCCCGTCGCCCGTGCGGAATCCCCCCCGGCCCCCCTTTTTCAAAGGGGGGAGGTGAACGCTTACCAACGGACGTTCCACCCGAGCCGGTTCAATCGGAGCAATGCCCGGAATCGGTTGATCCCACCGCGCTCTATGCCTGGCTGACGGCTGGCGGTTTGGAATACGGCCCGGTTTTTCGCCGCATCGCTGCCGCCTGGCGCGGACCCAACATCGCAGTAACTCGTCTGATTCCCATAGAAGCCGCCGAATATCAACTCTATCCAGCGCTGTTGGACGCCGCCTTACAAACCCTGGCGGTAGCGACTTTCGAGCAGGGCGATGGCGTGATGCGCATTCCCGTCGAGTTGGAAAGCTTCCATTTGGAGGTTGCCAGCACTGAAGCCAGCGAGTGGTGGGCGCAGGTTCGCTTGCAGGGTGCGGGTGATGATCTGAGCGCCGATTTGCGGCTGGTCGATGCCGAAGGCCGCTTACGGGCCTGGGCGCGTGGCCTGCGGCTGGCGCGTCAGGCTGGTGATGAACCGTGGCGTCATTGGTTATTGGAGCCGGTCTGGCGCGCTAGGCCGCTGCCGTTAGCACCCGCTGAAATCATTGAACAATTGGCGGCGAACCTCCCGGCGGCGCTCGCTGCCCCGGAATTGATGGCCTTAACCGGCCTGGGTGAACGACTCGATGCAGTGGCGGCGTCCTATGCGGCCCAGGCGCTGACTTCCCTGCCGCACGAAGCGGTTGCGCCGCGTCATCTTGCCCTCTATGACCGGCTGGCCAGTATTCACCTATCCAAAATCCCCCCTGACCCCCCTTTGTTAAAGGGGGGAACTGTGGATACTCCTTTATCAAAGAGGGGAACTGTGGATATTCCTTTATCAAAGAGGGGAACTGTGGATACTCCTTTGTTAAAGGGGGGAACTACAGACACTACCCCCCCCTTTGAAAAAGGGGGGCCGGGGGGGATTTTGGACGCACTGGCTGCCGAGTATCCGCGCAGCGCTACGGAAATCGCCCTGCTGCGGCGTTGCGGCCAAGCGCTAACTGAAGTGTTGCGCGGCCAGCAAGACCCGTTGCCGCTATTGTTCCCCGAACGGGAAGCAGGCAATGTTTACCGTGATTCCCCGGTTTCGCGGTTATTGAACCGATGCATCGAAGATGCCGTTCTCGCCGCGCTGCCGGTTGATGGGCCGTTGCGCCTCCTGGAAGCAGGTGCGGGCACTGGCGGGACCACTGACGGTCTGTTGCCCCGGTTGCCGACGGAACGCATGGCTGAATACGCCTTTACCGACATCGCGCCTAGCCTGTTAGCTCAGGCGCGCGAACGCTACGCCGATTATCCGTGGCTCGAACCTCGACGGCTGGACCTGGACGCTGACCCCGAGAAGCAGGGTTTCCAGGCCGGATGCTACCATCTGATCCTCGCCGCCAACGTTATTCACGCCACCGCCGACCTGCGCCAGACTTTTGCTCGATTGCATCGGTTGCTGGTTCCTGGCGGCTATCTGGCGCTGTTGGAAGGCGCTGGCCCTCAAGGCTGGATCGACCTGGTTTTTGGTCTGACCGAAGGCTGGTGGCGGTTCACCGACCGGGATTTACGTCCAGAATATCCGTTGCTTGATCGTCAAGGTTGGCTGGCGGTTCTTGAAGACGCGGGTTTTGCAGCCGCTTTACTGCCGACCGATTCAGCAGGATTGCTGGCGCGTCAGGTGATACTCGTGGCGCGTCAGCAGCCTGTGCGCATCGGCTCCTGGCGGCTGCTGGGCGACAATGACCCGGTGACTCAGGCGCTGTTCAAACAACTGAGCGACGCAGGACAGACCGTGACTCGCATCGCGGCTGACGATCCGCTGCTAACTGATGCTGAAGAACTCTCCCCTTTGCAAAAGGGGGGCCGGGGGGGATTTCGCATCGACGACGGGGTCGCAATTCCCCCTAACCCCTCTTTGCAAAAGGAAGGGATTGAATGGATACCTGGGGAAATATGCATTTACACCGGCGCATTAGCGATTGCCGAAGCAGATAGTCTGGATCAACTCTGGTTCAGCCAGCGTCAAATGCTGGAACCATTGCGTCGGCTGGCAGTGGAGCTGGTTGACCGTGGCGTGCAGTTGGTGGTTGTAACGCGCGGCACATTGGGAGCCGCGCCGGAACAGGCAACCGTCTGGGGACTGGCCCGCGCCATTGCTCAGGAACTACCGGAGCTGGCGACGCTACGCATGGACCTGGACCCGACGCTGCGTCCGGAAAACGCTGCCGCCAGCATCATCCACGAGCTGCAATCTGGCGCTGGCGAAGATCAGATCGCCCTGACCGCCGATGGTCAACGCCAGGTCGCCCGGTTGATTCGCCGGGAACCTGAAGCCGTCGCCCTCTCCACGCTGGATACCAAGGCCAGTTACTTGATTACCGGCGGCCTGGGCGGTCTGGGTTTGCGCAGCGCTCAATGGCTGGCGGAACGTGGCGCACGGCAAATCATTCTGATGGGGCGTTCCGCACCCTCGACTGAGGCGCAGGCCGTTATCGCCGCCTTGGAAACCAGCGGTGTTCGCGTGATGATCGCCCAGGGCAACGTGGCGCGTGAAACCGATATCCGCGCGGCGCTGGCTCTCGCTCCGGGACGGCTGGCCGGGGTAATTCATGCCGCTGGCGCGCTTGACGATGGCGGGTTGGCGCAACTCGATTGGCCGCGTTTCGAGCGAGTGCTGGCCGCCAAATTGGCCGGAGCCTGGCTGCTGCACCGATTGACCGAAAACCTGGATTTCTTTCTACTGTATTCATCAGCCGTTGGACTCATTGGCGCACGCGGTCAAGCCAATCACGTTGCGGCTAACGCCTTCCTGGATGCGCTGGCCGCTCATCGCCGCGCTTGTGGACAACCTGCTGTCAGCCTGGCGTGGGGCGCATGGAGTGACATTGGTTCGGCCACAGACCCGGCGCTGGCGGAACGTCTGCGAAGCGCCGGAATAGATTTGATTCCGCCGGAACAGGGCGTCCGGGCGCTGGAATGGGCGCTGGCGAACGGCCCGGCTTGCATCGGCGTGTTACCCGTGCGCTGGACATCTTTCGCCCAAGCCCTTGGCGAACGGATTCCGCCGGTGTTACAGGATGTAATAGGGCAACCGCGCATTGACCGGAGACCGTCGGTTCATTCGCCCATCGCCACCCAGAAGGAACCGCCGAAGCACGTCATTGACACCGTGCTGATCGAAGCGGCGGCCGTATTGGCTGCCGAGGGACCGGAATCTCTCGACCCAAACCGTAACCTATTCGACCTGGGTCTCGATTCGTTGATGGCGGTGGAGCTGCGTAACCGGTTGCAGAAACGCCTGGATCGAAAACTGCCGTCCACCTTGTTGTTCGATCATCCGACCTCGGCGGCTCTGGCGAAATTCCTTGGCGATGCCCCGGATGCAGCGATCGAGCGCAACCCGGTAACGACGCTGGAACGCGGCGTGGAACCGATTGCCATCATCGGCATGGCCTGCCGTTTTCCCGGCGGCGCGGACAACCCGGAGCGGTTCTGGGAATTGTTGTGCGCCGGTTTCGACGCCGTTAGCGAATTCTCTACCGACCGTTGGGACGCCGAGGCTACGCACGGCGCGACGACCCGTTGGGGGGCGTTTTTATCGAATGTCGATCAGTTCGACGCCGCCTTTTTCCGCATTGCTCCGCGTGAGGCGGCGTCGATGGACCCTCAACAGCGTCTGTTGCTGGAAACCGCTTGGCACGCCCTGGAACGCGCCGGTCAGGCGCCCGACCGGTTGGCAGGCAGTCCCACCGGCGTGTTCGTCGGCCTGTGCAATTATGATTATTCACAGATCGCTGCGGCCAATGGACGCATCGACGCCTGGTCCGGCACCGGCGGTGCGCCCAGCATCGTCGCCGGACGGTTGGCCTACGTGCTGGGACTGGAAGGCCCGGCGATGGTGGTCGACACCGCCTGCTCGTCATCGCTGGTCACGGTGCATCTGGCCTGCCGCGCGCTGCTGGCGGACGATTGCCGCTTAGCGCTGGCTGGCGGCGTGAATCTAATCCTGGCCCCGGCCTCCACGCTAGCCCTGTCGGAATTACAGATGATGGCCCCGGATGGCCGTTGCAAGGCGTTTGACGCCCAGGCCAACGGTTTCGTGCGCGGCGAAGGTTGCGGATTGGTGGTGTTGAAGCGGTTGTCCGACGCCCAGGCCGATGGCGATCCGATTCTGGCGGTCATTCGCGGCAGCAGCGTTAACCAGGACGGCCGCTCGTCCAGTCTGACTGCCCCCAATGGTCGCGCCCAGGAAGCGGTGATTCGTGGAGCGTTAACCCGCGCTGGCCTGGAACCTGCGCGCATCGGCTATGTCGAGACCCACGGCACCGGCACGGCGCTTGGCGATCCGATTGAAATTCACGCGTTGAAGGCGATCTTTGCCCCTAGCCGCCCACCGGATACGCCGCTGGTCATTGGCGCGGTCAAGTCCAATATCGGTCACTTGGAAGCGGCTGCCGGTATTGCGGGCCTGATCAAAACCGTATTGGCGCTGCGCGCGGGCGTGATCCCGCCGAACCAGCATTTCCATACGCTGAATCCGCATATCGCCCTGGACAGCTTCCCGATGATCCTGCCGACTGCTTGTCAACCTTGGCCAGTGACCGATGGCCCGCGCGCCGCTGGCGTGAGTTCGTTCGGCTTTAGCGGCACCAACGCTCATCTAGTGCTGGAGGAAGCGCCAGACCGTGGACCGTGGACCGTGGACCGTGATCAGCCGCTCACGCCTCACCTGCTGGCAATCTCCGGCGCGACGGCCAGCGCCGCCCGAACTTTGGCCAATGCCTGCGCGGATTGCCTGATCGCGCCTGACGCGCCAACGCTTGGCGATCTGGCGCATACCCTGCTGGCCGGACGGGCGCAGTTGGCTTATCGGATGGCCGTGGTCGCCGATGATCCGCATGAAGCGGCGACGGCGCTGCGCACCGCTATCCCGACCCTCGCCCCGTTGCAACCGCCTGATTCAGACCTTCAGCCATTGCCTCCAACGCCCCGGAATTCGGCGGAAAGACGAACCAGGCTGCAATCTCTGGCGCAACGGTTCATGGCAGGCATCGCGCTTGACGGACCATCGATCACCGGCGGGCGCGGCTATCGGATCGTGCTTGCGCCGGTCTATCCCTTCGAGCGGCAACGTTATTGGGTGACGGATCAACCGACCAAAATCCCCCCTAACCCCTCTTTGCCAAAGGGGGAAACTGAACGATTACAGGGCGTTCATCCATTGCTCGGCCATCGCCAGCGTGGCCCTGGCTCAACGCGCCGTTTTGCCAATCGCCTGACGCTCGATGATCAACCCTGGCTGGCGGATCATGCAGTAGGGGGAGAACCAGTTCTGCCTGCGGCGGCGCTGCTGGAGATGGTAGCGGCCACCGCGCCCGCCGATGCGCCGCTAGTGCTGAAACACATCCATTTCCGGGAGTTGTTGCGCCTGGATGAACCGAGACTGATGCAAACCGAACGGGATCAAACCGGTTTTGCCATTCACGCCTCGCCGGTCGCAACCGATGACTGGTCGCGGGTGGCCGATGGTCAGATCGGTTCAACCACGGTTCCGGCAACAACCCTTCCCTCCCTGGACGCATTACGCCAGCGCTGTCGGCAGACGGTTGACCTTGAAGCATTCTACGACGCTTTCACCGCGCAGGGATTGAGCTATGGCCCGGCCTTCCGTTCAATTGTCGAGCTCTATCAGGGCGCTGGCGAAGCGTTAGCCCGGTTGGTGCTGCCGGATGATCTCGATGAAACCGGAATGCGTCTGCATCCCTCCCTGTTGGATAGCGCATTCCAAAGTCTGGGAGCGGCGACCGAATCCACTTCAGGGGATGCGCATTACCTGCCGGCGGAACTGGAGCGGTTTATCTGGACGGGCGCGCCAGCGCCGCGGGAACTCTGGGCCTGGTCACGATTGGCGCGCCGCGCCGATGGAATCCTGGCCGGCGACGTGCAACTCTTTGACCTGAGCGGCCTGCTCATTGCCCATGCCGACGGTTTGTTGCTGCGTCCTGTCCGTGCGCCCCGTCGTCGCGCTCAGGTCTATCAACCGGTTTGGCGGCCATCCTCGGCGACCGGCGAAGCGTTCCCTGCCCATTGGCATCTGTGCGGGGATGCTCAACGAGTCACTGCGTTCACTGAAAAGCTGACGGCGCAGGGCTATTTCCTGGTTCCTCTGTCCGAGTCGGATGGGGTTCTGTTCCTGGCCGGGCCGGAAGCCGCGAGCGACGCGCTGCTTGCGCTGACGCAAGCCGTGCTGGCGTTACCTCATCCCTGCCGGTTGTGGATCATCACTTGTGGGGTTGCGGTGTTGCCCGGTGAAATGCATCTCCCACCCGTGGCGGAAGCAGCGCTTTGGGGTTTCGCGCTGGCGCTGGGCCAGGAACATCCCGAACTGAAGCCGACTGTGATCGACGGGCTGCCAGACACGGAATCAGCATCGGAGATTATGGCCGCTCTGACCCATACCGGCCCGGTGCTGGCGGCGCGACAGGGCCAAATCTGGCGGCGGGATTGGGAAAACCGTCCCATCGGTCCCGGCGCCTGTTTCGCGCTGCAACGTCCTCGCGATGGCCAACTCGCCGAATTATCCCTGGCGTCCGCAGTGCGTCGCGTTCCCGGTCCCGGTGAAGTCGAAATCGCTGTGTTGGCCAGCGGTCTGAACTTCCGCGATGTGATGAACGCTCTGGGAGTTTATCCGGGCGATGCCGGTCCATTAGGCGGTGAATGCGCGGGCCTGGTTTCCGCGCTCGGTCCCGGAGTGACTGGCCTGGACATTGGCCAACCGGTGATCGCGGTGGCACCCAGCTGCCACGCCAGCCATGTTATCGCCCGTGCGCCACTGGCGTGGCCCAAGCCAGCATTGTGGAGTTTTGAACAGGCAGGCGCGTTGCCCACTGTATTTCTCACTGCCGCCTGGGCCTTGCGTCATCAGGGACAAATCCGTTCTGGCCAGCGGGTGCTGATCCATGCCGGAACAGGTGGATTGGGTCTGGCTGCAATTCAGATCGCCCGCGCCGCTGGAGCAGAGGTGCTGGCCACTGCTGGAACTGAGGAGAAACGCGCCTGGTTACGAAATCAGGGCGTTACCCATGTATCGGACTCCCGCTCGCTGGCGTTCGTCGACGCCGTGCGGGAACAGACCGGCGGCGCGGGCGTCGATCTCGTCCTCAATTCATTGAGCGGTGAACTCATTGCCGGTGGTTTCGACCTGCTGCGACCGGGTGGCTGTTTTCTGGAAGCGGGGAAAGCCGGCATCTGGGACGAAGCGCGCGCCGCTGCCTATCGCCTGGATGTGCGCTATGAGCATGTGGCGCTTGACGAAGTGATTGATCGAGACCCGGAAACCGTAGGCGCATGGTGGCGCGATCTATCGCAGGAATTCGCCGATGGGCGTCTGCAGCCGTTGCCGGTGACAATCTTTCCGCTGAACCAGGCCGAAGCCGCCTATCGCTACATGCAGCAGGCCCGGCATATTGGCCGCATTGTTCTCACACGCCGCATCCTGCGCACCGATGGCCTCTGGCTGATCACCGGCGGCACAGGCGCGTTGGGATTGGCGGTCGCCCACTGGCTGGCGGAGCGTGGCGTAACGCACATCGTTCTGGCGGCCCGCCGGTCTCCCGACGCCTCAGTGACCGCCGCGTTGGCTGAGTTAGCTGCTATCCTCGGGGCGCAACCGCGAGTTATTCAGGCCGATGTCAGCCGCCGGGATGAGGTGGAGCGATTGATTGCCAGTCTCGACCGACCGTTGACCGGCATTATTCACGCCGCTGGTATTCTCGATGACGGCGTGGCGGTGCGACTGACCCCGGAGCGCTTGGCGGCGGTGTTAGCGCCCAAGCTGGACGGTGCATTGCACCTGGATGCAGCAACGCGCCATCAACCACTGGAACACTTCGTATTGTTCGCCTCCGCTGCGGGCGTCCTTGGTTCAGCAGGCCAAACCGCCTACGCAACCGCTAACGCCGGACTGGATGCTCTGGCCTGGCGTCGTCAGGCTGAAGGATTACCGGCGCTGGTGGTGGATTGGGGCGCTTGGGCGGGGGGGGGCATGGCGACTGAACGAAATGACGCAGCATTACCTCCCGACGAGGCTTTAGCGACGTTGGAGAACTTGCTGGATACCGATGACGTCCAGGCGTTGGTGTTGCCGCAACCGCTGATTACCGGACGGGAATTCCCTCAGCCCCAGCCGCGCTCCCACGACGGGAGCGGGAAACCCATAGTTGTGGGTTTACGCGCTGAACTTGCCGCCGCGCCCGCTGGAGAGCGCCATGCCCTGCTACTTGCGGCGGTGCGTCGTCAAGCGGCGGCGATTCTCTCGCTGCCTGAAACTCATCTCGATCCAAGCCGACCGCTCAATGATTATGGCCTGGATTCATTGATGGCGGTGGAGTTGCGTAATGCACTGGCGGCAGTAGTGGGTGAACGGCTGCCCGCCAGTCTGTTATTCGATTATCCGAACCTGGAGGCGCTCAGTTGCTTTATCGCCGAGCGGTTGGGTGTAGTTGATGAAGAACCCGCGATGGAAGCGCCCACTCCGCCGAATTTAATGGATGCAGAGCCTTCCTTGGAAGACCTCACTCACGCTTTGCAACAGGAGCTGGACCAGGCGGGCTATTGATGCCGAATTTCACGAAAACGCTTGGGATGCCCTACCGCTTGCGGCGGGGTTCAGTGGTCACCACTTCCAAGGTCAAGAGTAGTTCTGACCGATCCACTATATCATTTGGCTCAATATGGATTCCAGTCAGTTGGCGTTGTTAGGCGACCAGCAGTTCC
>ERZ795053.2986-NODE-2986-length-19828-cov-5.675922_pt1 | contig 19828 bp, 20 predicted proteins | sample MGYA00375137_ERZ795053 | MGnify/ENA primary metagenome ERZ795053 (study PRJEB30182, sample SAMN05720284) | activated sludge metagenome | isolation source: Anaerobic digester | place: Hong Kong | collected 2014-12-17 ...
TTCACCGAGACCCATGAGGCCTTGAGGAGGTCTGCCCGGACATCAGCTCTGTGGATGAGGGTGCTGTTGGTAATAACCGCTGTCTTGATCCCTGTGGTGTTTAACCCTTCGAGAAGCCGGCCGAGTTGACTATCCAAAGTGGGTTCTCCGTCTGGAACCACTGTAAGGTAATCAATAGATTCGTGTTTGGCTCGTGAGACTTCGATCCTGGCCTTGGTTTCCTGAATGAGTTCCTCCGGGAGGAAAAACCTCTGTCGCTCTGAGGTCATTTTCAACGAACGCCCTAACTGGCAATAGACACAGGAGAGTGTGCAGATCTTGGGGGGGATATTATTGATGCCGAGACTTCGGCCTAAACGGCGGGACGGGACGGGGCCGAAAACATTCATCTGAACATCTCAATCGTAGGCCAGGCGTGTCTTTTCATCGCTCAGGGTGGGGGCGATAAGGCTTTCCCACTCTTTTCCCTTCCATGTCCCAAGAGCCGAATGGGTCGTGTAATATTTTCGGGGAATAGGATGAGTTCCGACGATCACGGGGATCTTGTATTTTTCTTCAATAAAAGACTGAAAGGCTTTGATCCGGGGGCAGGGAGGATAACCGACGATTAACCCCGTGGCCAGATGGATGGCTTCAGCGCCGTTTTTGATCATCTCGGCCGGGGCATACTCCACGTTGCCTCCGGGACAGCCTCCGCAAGTGGTGTAGCCCACGATTTCCAGGTCTTGATCTGCAGGGTAGATGCTGAACGCTCCCTCGCGCATCCGGGCGGAACGAAAGCATTTTCCCCCGGCGCAACTCTTGTACCTGTGACAGATGATAATTCCGATCTTCATGGCGCCTCCTCGTAAATGTTTTCCAAGGCTAATTTATCTGACTATATCACTCGTCGGGCTCTTGTCAAGAGAAGCGGGGTGAAACATCATGGCCCCGTGGTGTATCATGTAGGGAAGGAGGATGCATGGAAAAAAAGGTGAGTGTCGTCCCGATCACCCGGGACAATTGGCGGGAGATGGCCGCACTGGATATCAGAAAAGAACAGGAACGGTTTCTGGCCCCTCATATGGGCCTCTATCTTCTGGCCCGGCATTATGCCGAACCGGAATGGGAGATCTTTGCGTTGTCCTCTGAAACGCATCTCATCGGCGGGTTTTCGCTGCGGCTCTTTGAGGAACAGCCTCTCCGGTGCGGACTGGAACGATTCTTTATCCATGCTCCGTTCCAGAACAGGGGGTGGGGCGCTCTTTCCCTGAAAGCCATCATCTCATTTGTGCAAAAGACTTTTCCCGAAGCCCAAGTCATGGACCTCACAGTCACGCCGGACAACGAACGGGCCCTCTCCCTCTACACCAGGTTTGGTTTTCGTACCACAGCAATCAAGGAGGGGTTGGTCTGGATGGACTATTCCCTCTGATCCCGCGCGGGATCAAGCATCTTCAGGGCGCAGAAATCTCCGCACATGGAGCACTCCTCTTTCTGAACATGGGTGCTGTGCTCCCGGGTGATCCTGGGTTTGACAGGATCCAGGGCCAGTTCGAACATCCCGTTCCAGTCAAAGGCGTGACGCCTCCGAGACATGAGGACTTCACGTTCCAGGGCTCGGGGGCGGCCCAGGGCCACATCGGCTGTCCGGGCAGCGATCTTAGAAGCGATGACCCCTTCACGCACATCTTCGGGGGAGGGAAGGCGCAGGTGCTCTGCAGGAGTGACATAACAGAGAAAAGAGGCGCCGTAGGTGGCGGCCAGGGCTCCGCCTATGGCACCGACAATGTGATCATAGCCGGGGGCGCTGTCGATGGTCAGAGGCCCGAGGACATAGAAGGGCGCCCCGTGACACCACTCGTTTTGAAGCTCCATGTTTCTGCGGATATCCTGCAAAGGGACATGTCCCGGCCCCTCCACCATGACCTGGACTCCGTTTTCCCGTGCACGCAGGACCAGCTCCCCCAGGACTTTCAGTTCATGAAGCTGGGCTCCATCCGTGGCATCTGCGATGGCTCCGGGACGAAGCCCGTCCCCCAGGCTTAAAGTCATGTCGTGGGAGCGTGCGATCTCGCAGAGTTCGTCAAAATGGGTATAAAGAGGATTTTCCTTATTATTGACCTTCATCCATCTGGCCAGAAAGGAGCCCCCGCGGCTCACAATGCCCATGATGCGCTTCTCCGCGAGAGGCAACGCTTCTTTTTTGATTCCGCAATGGACAGTAATGAAGTCGACTCCCTGCCGTCCCTGGTTGTCAATGGTCTCTAAAATCATCTGCGGCGTAATGGACGAGGGATCTTCAGCATATTCTGTGAGGACCTGATAGATGGGGACAGTGCCCACCATGAGGGAAGTGGACTCGATCACCGTCTGCCTGATCTTGTCCAGGTCTCCGGCGATACTCAGATCCATGAGGGATTCAGCTTTCAGGGATTCGATAAGACGGATCTTTTCCAATTCGGTGCTGATATCACTGTTTTGGGGAGATGTCCCGATGTTGGCATTGACTTTGATGCGCAAGGGGGAGCCGATCCCTGCAGGATGCAGCTTATGATGATGAGGGTTGGCCGGGATGACCACACGCCCTTCACTCACCCAGAGGCGGATCTTTTCGGGAGAAACCCCTTCTTCTGCAGCAACGATTTCCATCTCTTGTGTGATGAGTCCCTTGTGGGCGGATTCGAACTGTGTCATTGTCTCTCCATCCTTTCTTTTTTGCAGAGATGGAGAAGATGATATCAAAAGAGCTCCCTACGACAGTGCGAACTGTATCAGGTTCAAAGGGTATGATCTCAGGTATTTCTACCACCCCTGCACGGATACCTTACCAAAAGGAGGGGCGTGTGTCAAAGGTTTTCAGAAAGAGGCTTCTGCTCCCGGGCCGGCCTGCCCACAGAGGAGAAGGAGCGGAAGAGGATGTAGTAAGCTGTGGTGGAAAGAATATAGAGGACTATGGTGACAAAGAACGAGTATTTGAAAGAGTGGGCTTCGATGATCCGTCCGCCGATAAAGGCGCTGACCATCCAGGAAAGGTTCCAGGCGATCATGGTGATGGAGTGGGTCATGGGCTGTTCCTCTTTGCGCATGATCTCCATGGCAAAATTTCTGTTCAGAGGCTGGTTCATGTTCATCAGTGTGGTCCGGATGAAAAAGGCGCCCACCGCAAGGGGGAGCTTGTCTGTGAGAGCCATGATCAGCATAAACGGAAGAGAGAGAAGCTGGGTCAGGACGATCCCGTTGACCATGCCGAAACGTCTGGCAAGGAAGGGCGCGCTCATCATCCCGATGAACATAAAGACCTGGAGGATCGAAAAATAGAGCCCGATGGTATCCGACCCGAGGCCGAAGTCATTCCGGAAATAGAGATTCATAAAGGGGATGATGAGTCCCGCGCCCATCCCCACGAGAAAACGGGGGATGACAAGACGGATGATCCGTTCCCAGTTGTAGTTTTTCATTTCTGAAAAAAGCGTCTGGCCGTTTCTGACAATGGGTTTTTCCTTTATGCCCAGATAGGGGAGAAGCGAGGCCATGGTGGCGGCAATAGAGGCATAGAGTGTGATCTCATAGGCCTTGAGAAGGGAACCGGCCAGAGAGAGTTTGAGAAAGAGATGAGGAAGGTTTCCTCCGATGATGTTCCCGGCGAACTGGGAGACCACGAAGACTGCCGAATGGAGGCTGAAGAGGTAGATCCTCTCTCTGGGAGTGCTGTTCTGCATGAAAAAGGGGGCGGAGACCAGGCGGTAGATCATAAAGAACATGTGGGCGAAAAAAGCGAACGTCACGATGAGAAAGAGTTTGCCTGTATGGACTTGAAGGGCATAAAAGATCGAGGCCATGAAGGTCGCAGCGATGAGGATGTACTTGGCGTGGACTTTACGGAGGAGGAGGGCCACGGGGAAGGCGATGAGGGCGGCTCCCAGGGAACGAGCCGAAAGGATCGTCCCGATATTTCCCTCTCCCATTCCTCCCTCTTTGAGATAGAGGTTAAAGAGAAGGCGGAAGACCGACATCCCGATCCCATTGAAGATCCCGCCCAGCAGGAAGAGTTTGGCATTTCTGGAAATGAGCCTGTAGGCTCGAAAATACTCTCTCATGATTCCCTTCGTTAGACGAAGTATATCGGAAAAGAGAAGGCCTGTCAAGGTGCCCGGTGAAGAGGGCTCTTGAATCAGAAGAGGACCTGGGGTATTCTGGTGAGTAAAGGAGAGAAGATATGCAGGAGATCACCATCATCTCAGGAGGAAAAGAGCATCTCAGTCTGTATGAGACTGTTCCCATCTCTTTTACCGTGAACTCACACATCACCGTTTGTCCCAAAGAGGGCGGGTTCAGGGGGTTTGATTTTGCAGAAGAGAGGCTGGCGCAGCCTTATGAGAAAGATTATGACACCATGGAAGCACCCCATGACTGGGCGCGTCTTTTTGATATCTCCAATTGGGAGGTCGCTCTTCTTTACACAGGTGACAAGCTGGCCGGCGGTGTCACAGTCGCATGGGATACTCCTGCTGTGTGTCTGCTGGAAGGGAGGCGTGACCTGGCTGTGATCTGGGATATCCGGGTGGCCCCGGGGTCCCGGCACAGGGGGCTGGGGAAAAGACTCTTCCTCCATGCAGAAAGGTGGGCCCGGGAAAAAGGCTGCCGGCTGCTCAAAGTGGAGACACAAAACACCAATGTTCAGGCCTGCCGTTTTTATTCGGCCATGGGATGTCATCTGGACGGGATAAATTTACATGCCTATGACGGGGAAGAGGAGGTCAGCGGGGATGTTCAGTTTCTCTGGTATAAAGAAATCGGAAGCCGCAGATGACCGGTAAAGAGCGCCTGGATCTCAATATCAGCGGATACTCCTTTTTTCTGAACAATACTCCCGTGAAAACGTTTTCCCTTGGACAAACAGAGGTCCTCCTGGGGGAAAGCGACCATCTCTGGGCCTATATCTTTTCCGCTTCGTCGCAGGAGCTCTCCTCCCTTCTTCCGGAGATCATGGGAGAGACCCTCTATTTTGCAGCCGTGGAAGAGTGGGTCATCGCTCTTCTCAAAAAAAAGAGAAGAGTGGAGTGGGCCCTGAAAACAGATCGGTTTCTCTTTCCTGAAAAGGGACGCGTGGAGGCGCCTGAGCTTCCCGTGGATCATCTCAGGCGGGAGGATGCGGAAACCATCTTTGCGGAGAGCGGTTATCAGGCCTATACGGATGTGTCGTACATCAGAGAGCGTATTCTCTCAGGGCCCGCTGTCTGTATCCGAAAAGGAGGGGAGCTGGCCGCATGGGCCATGACGCACGATGACGGAGCTCTGGGCCTCCTCCAGGTCAGGCCTTCATGGCGGAGAGAGCACCTGGCTGAAAACCTGGTCCGTTATCTTGTCAGGGAAAAGCAGAGACGGAAAGAGCCTCTTTTTCTCAATATCGAGCCTGGAAACAAGGCGTCCCAGGCCCTGGCTCTCAAGATCGGGTTTCGAAAAGAAAAAGTCATCTTCTGGGTGAAGCTTGGAGAGGAGTGTTCTCCGTCATCTGATTAAACCGAAGCAGGGAGCGGACAGGAAAAGGAAACGAGAGGCGGGTCTCCCCGGAAGACGCGTCGAGGAGATAAAACGCCCCGGCAACGGTATACCCGAACTCTTCCAGCAGGGAGACGGAGGCTTTGAGAGACCGTCCGGTCTCCATGATATCATCGATGAACAGGATCCGCTTCCCCGAAGCTTCCGGGGTAAAAAGATAGAGGGTCTCGGTCTCCCCCTTCCAGTTCACGTATTCAGCTTGCTTTCCGGGGAGCTGGGAAAAGATATGCTTATATTTTCTTACGGGAATAAAAGGCTTTTCAAGAGCCAGGCTGAAGAGCCCGCCGAGGATAAATCCCCGGGATTCCAGAGAGGCGATCATATCAAAAGGGACATTCCCCCAGAGTGATGCCATCTCTTTGAGCAGCAAAGGATAAAAAGAGGGGTTTTCCCACAGAACCACGTTTTCCACCCCTTTTTCACTCCAGTTGAACAGGCCGTAAAAAGAGAAATGGCGGATAACAGCCTCTTTCTCCCCTGCAGAGAGTCCCTTTTCGGGAAGTTCCAGCAGAAGGCCGTTCTTCTCCTGTGTGAGCGAGTAGCCGAGGATCCCGTTTTTGTGCAGGACGGCTTCAATATCCTCTTGTGTGCTGTACCGGGGAATAAGGCATCTCATGGCATCCTCCTGACATGGTTCTCATGATTTAAAGATAACACGGAAGTGGCACATCGTTCAATGAAAGTTTTATCATGCTCGATAAAGATGACTGTAGGCTCATAGGCTGATACGGCGTCTTCCAGCTGCTCCCGTGAGACCAGGTCGATGTCGTTCAGGGGTTCGTCCCAGAGAAAAAGCCCCGCTTCTTCCACGAGACTCCTGGCCAGTTCGGTCTTTTTCAGCTCACCCAGGCTGAATGTCTCCAGGGGGCGGTGAAAGATCTCTCCTGAGACACCCAGGATCCCCAGGACATTCCGAAACGCAGTCTCATCCAGAGAGGAGGAATCCAGGCGGGGCTGAAGAAGCCCGGTATGCCACCGGGGAAATTGCGAGACACGGGAGACGGAGATATGCCGGGGAAGGCGGATGGTCCCCGAAAAGGGGACCTCATTAAGGATGGCCCGGAGAAGAGAGGTCTTTCCCGATCCGTTGGGGCCCATGACCGCCAGTCTCTCGCCTTTCGTGAGAGAAAAAGAGAGGCCGGAAATGACCCTTTTGTCTCCGTAGGCCACAGAAAGGTCTGCAACGGTGAGGATGTGAGCGGGAAGAGAGGCGGGGACATGGATCTTCAGAGGCGCCGGAGCATCAATGTTTTTCAAGAGGCCTTCTTTCTCCTCCTGGCAAAGGCGGGCCCGTCTCCGGATGATGAGTGAGCGTTTCATCAGCCTGGCGGCCTGGGCTCCCACAGCTCCCTTATCGCCGCTTCCGATCTTCTCCTTCTCCTTTTTGAAACTCCACCCTTCTTTCGCTCGGGATGATTCTGTAAGCCGGCGGATCTCTTTTTTCAGACGGCTGTTTTTCTCCCTCTCCATCTGGTCACGTCTCATCTTTTCCCGGTGATAGACAGAATAATTCCCGTGATAGAGACGGGTCTCCTCGCGGTTGAGGGCCACGATATGATCAATGGCGTCATCGAGGAACGCGCGGTCGTGAGAGACTACCAGAAAGCCCTCTTTTTTACTGCGGAGATATGAGGCGATGCATGACCGGGTGTCCATATCGAGGTGGTTGGTGGGTTCATCGATAAGAGGAAAAGGAGCGGGGTGAAGGAAAAGAGCAAGGATCTGGGACTTTGTCTGCTCACCGCCGCTGAGTGTCTTGAAAGGCCTGTGAAGAAGCTCTTCACTCAGTCCCAGAAGGGCTCCTTCCCTGAGGACCGCTGCATCCATGGTGTAGCCGTTGAACTGAGAATAAAGGGCTTCTATCTCTCCGTAGCGCGTGAGGTCTTCGGGAGTTCCTTTCATCAGGCATCGTCTCATCTCCTCTTCCCAGAAAGAGAAGGGAGCGATGCTCTCTTTGATGATGTCCCGGGCCGCATGGCCGGTGTCGGGAACAGGGAAAGGAAAGGCGAGGGGCGAAAAACCCGCCGGGGTCAGGAGAGAACCTTCCCGGGGCTGCAGGGATCCGGCCAACAGCTTCAGAAAAGTGCTCTTCCCCCGCCCGTTTCGGCCCACAAGCCCGGTTTTCCAGTCAGTATCAAAACTCAGGGTCAATCCGTTGAAGACAGGATGAAAAGGGTCTCTATAAAAAAAAGAGACTTTATGAAACGAGATCATAGCCATATGAAACCTCCTTCTGTGGTGATTGTTGAAGAACAGGCTTAACCGGCTATGATGATCATGGCACCTCCCGTTTCACGTTTTTGTGCTCATGAGACACAAGAAAGAGAGCAAAAGTTTCAGTCTTCAAAAAAGTTCAGGGAGGGATCCTGAAGGAGTGTTGCAGCCGCATGAAGCGTTTTCCGGGCAAAATCGGGATCCGGTTGCGGCCCGGGAGTCTTTGTCTCAAAGACCCGCCGGGGAAGAGAGAGATCATCCAGGCGGAATCCCATCTTTTCCTTGAGAGCGAGTTTCCTGCGATAAAGGGCCAGACCTTTTTCGAGAAGATCCTCCGGCAGGGGGGCGCCTGCCGCCCGTGAAAGTTCGGGGATCAACGCGGGGGTGTAGATGTTCCGGGCGAAAAAACAGACGACGAGTGAAGAGAGGACATGCCGGAAAGCCTCTTCTTTGATCAGGGCCCGGGCGAGATGTTCCGGTGATGCAAAGACCTCCTTTTCCCTTTTCTGATCCAGGGCATACCCGGCATTGTCCAGATGGCTATGGCGGATCCCCAGCAGAAATCCCAGATGTGCTCCTATTCCGGTATGATATCCCGGCATCTCATTCTTTCCGAAGACAAGGGCAAAATCCTTACCGCCGTATGTGTCAGAGAGAGCTGTGCATCCTTTCCGGGCCGTATCGAAAAAGGGCGTCTGTTCAAAACAGATCTTGTCGATGAGGGAGAGGTAGGCTTCTGCATGGCCCCAGCGGGGAAGACTTCCTCCGAAAACCCCGTCGGGGAGAAGAGCTTTTTCCGAGGCCTCTGTCATCCAGGCCAGGATCACCCCGGTACTCATGGCATCCATCCCGTATTGTTCCACACGGTCGATGAGGCGGAGGACATCGCGTGGATGAGTGACTCCGATCATGGAGCCCAGGGCATAAAGAAGCTCGTAGTCATAAGAAACAAAAGACGTCTGATAAAAATAGGGTTCTTCGGGAGATTCCAGGCGAAGGGAGGCCAGGTGGATACAGGCCACAGGGCAATGGGCGCAGGCCAGCCGCCGGCTCAGAAAACCGGCAGCCATCTCTTCTCCGGAAAGGGCAGCCGCCTGGTCATCGGTCAGGCTTTCCCTTGTGAGGTTGCAGACAGGGAGGGCACCCATCTCATGCAAAGGAAGGATGTTCGCGGGAGTCCCGAGGTCATGATATTTTTTCATATTTTCAGACGAAGACATCTGTCTGTAAAGGTCCTTGTAAAGGGCCCTGTATCGTGCGGGATCAGCGACCCGGATCTCCCGGGCGCCTGTCAGGACGACCCCCTTAAGGTTTTTCATGCCGAAGACCGCCCCCAGACCCATCCGTCCAAAATGGCGGTAGGTCTCTGTGGTTACAGAAGCATAGGAGACCTTTTGTTCCCCTGCAGGGCCGATACGCAGAATAGAGCGCAGGCCGGCGCCGCTCTCCTTTTCCCGCATGATCCTCGCCGGGGTAGAGCAGTTTTTCATTCCCCACAGGGAGCGGGCATCCTGAAAACGGACGCCGTGATCATCGACCACAAGATATTGGGGATACGGGGCCTGTCCTAAAATGACAAGGGCTCCGTATCCGGCCATGCGTAAGGAGACCGCACTGCGTCCTCCCGCATGGCTCTCCCCGTAGTTTCCCGTGAGAGGGGAGAGAAAGGAGGCCACGGTCTTGGAGGCCATGGGGTAAAGTGCGGTCAAGGGGCCCACGGCAAAGACAGCGGGGCCTTCAGGAGACCGGCCGAGATACTCTCCCAGGAGAGCCGAAGAGACTCCGGACCCTCCGATGAAATCAGAAAAGAGGTCCGGCCGTTCTTCCACAGAGAAGGATTGAGCGGAGAGGTCGACGACAAGGACTCTATAAAGACTCGTCATCCCGGCCCCTCCCCGGTTTTTGTCAGGGCCAGGACATGGTGAGGGCAAAAGAGGGCGCATTGGCCGCACTGGACACAGATGTCGGGCCTGTTCTGATCCTGATCCCAGAAGACGGCTCCGATGATACAGGCATCGCGGCAGAGGCCGCATCCTGTGCATCGGTCAGGATCCAGGCGGATTCCCCCTGTGGTGATCTGTTTCAGGGCTGCTTCGGGGCAGGCCTTCACACAGGGAGCGTTCTCACAGCAGCGGCAGACGATGACCGTGAATCCTTTGCTCATCCCTCCGGAAGAAAGGACACTGATGGCCGAGTGACCCAGCCCGCCGTTTCCCGAGCGTCTGGAGCAGGCATACATGCAAAGCTGGCAGCCTACGCATAACTGAGCGTTTTCTACTGACAATTTCAGTTTCATAGCGACATCCCTCACCCCCCATTATACAGGAGCGGGCCGGGAAATCAAGGGGGGGATCCCCCCCTTGTCGTTATCGGATGATATCCAGGAGATAGCCGTTGAATGTCCAGGGCGCCCTCTCGTTCTCCATATCCGAGGTGCCGTGATGCATGACGGCAAGGTTTCCCTCAAGGACGCCGAGAAGGTAAAAGAAGCCTTTGGCGGGAGAGACCGAATCAAGAGAAAAGAGACGGAACTTATGCGACTGTTTGTTGAAGGCGATGATCTCAAGGGGGTAGGCCGGGGTTTCAACGCTGTTCCCTTTGACCTCATAGCGGATGCTCACATGAGGGACATAGATGGCTGATTCTGTGATGACCATGGAGCTGATGAGCATATCCCCCTGGATATTGATGTTGGGAAGGTAGGTGAGGTCATTGTACTCTTTTTCCAGGGGGTAGGACAACTCATCGATCTTTTTCAGTTCAGGAGACCAGACTTCGATGACAAAGGGACGGCAGACCCGGCCGATGAGGATGTTTCCCGTATAGGGATCGATACGGAGGATCCCCCCGGGGACCTTATCGCCGGGCTCAGGAACACCCTGGAAAGGATGGGGGATGCTTCGCAGAAGCTCTCCCGTGGCCAAGTCGATGATCCCGATATAGGTTCTGTTGAGACTGTGGAAATAGAGCAGGCCGTCAGCGACGTCAAAGGCCGCCATGAGGCCGGTCTCTTCAGTGAAATTGATCTGGTCCAGGCATGTCCCGTCCAGGGAGAAGATGGTCAGCCGGCTCAAAGCCAGATCCACCCAGTAGACTTTCCCGTCGATGACACGCACTCCCATGGTGTGGCGGGCTTCGCCGGGGCCGTTTCCCCGGGGGACCGTGAAGGAGCGGAGAAACGTTCCCTGAGGAGTGAGAAAAGAGAGGGCGTAATGATCACTGGTGCTCTGGACATAATAGATCTCGTTGTTGTAGACTCCCGCTGTCTGGTAGCTGTTTTGACGGTTGGCTTGTTCAAAGGTGAACGTGGAGACGATCCCTGCGTCTTCCCGTGTGAGTTTCCCGCAGCTGATCAGGAGCAGCGGCAGGAGAAGAAGAGCAAAAAGATAATATTTTTTTTTCATAGTCCTCCTTTTTCCATGGGACAGCCCATGCAGGAGACAAGTTTCATCACAGTCCCCTTGCAGAGCAGAAAATAGGGTTTACAATGAGAGTTCAAAGGAGGTCACTGTGATCATCGACCATATATCCCGATGGAGGGAGAGTCTGGGCTATCTTCAAGGGGGGACACTGTTTTTCGATTATCTCGACAACGCGCTCCGGGAGTATCCGGAAGAGGGGGCGTCTCTACTGGGAGAAGATGGAGCCAGAGCGCTGGTCTCCTCCTATATTCCGGAAAAGACGGAGATGCTCTGGGAAGCCCACAGAAAATACTATGACCTGCAGTTTCTGGTTTCGGGGGAGGAGCGCTTCGGATGGGCCCCTCTGGGGGAACTCACAGAGGAGATCCCTTATGACGACGGGAAGGATATTGCTTTCTATCGGGGCGAAGGAGACCTCATCCTCTTCCGCAAAGGGTTTTTCATCCTCCTCGGCCCCGAAGACGCCCACAGCCCCGGGCTCCGGACTCCGAAACAGAGCCATGTCAGAAAGATCGTCATCAAGATCCCTGTGTCTCTGATCAGCCATGAAGAGTGAATGAGGGGAGTCAACCAGCCTCCCCGTGGAGCTCAGGGAGTTCAACGGAGGAAAAGAGGTTTTTTAAGGAAGATCCCGTCGATGATCTGTTCGTCGAGGGGATGTGACGAATCAAAAGCCATATGAAGCAAAAGCATCTCAACCTCCGTAAAGAAGAGCCTGCCGCCAAATCGGTATAGGAAAAGTGCCAATATTCTGCATTTTCGTATAGACCGGTATACGGGGTGTTTTCTCCTTTGTCAAGCGGGAGATTTCATGTCATAATAGAGGAGAGTGTGACATGCTGTTTAACATGAGGAGAGATGTATGATCTATCATCTGACCATGCCCGAGATCTACCAACCCATGAAGGATGCCGGCGAGTACAAGACACCTACCATGGAGTGGGAGGGGTTCATCCACTGTCTCAAGCGTGACCAGCTTCTCAAGGTCGCCAATGAAAATTACAGGGAAGCGAAAAAGATCATTCTGCTCTGTATCGATGAGACGATGGTGACGTCGAAAGTGGTGGAAGAGGACCTTTACGGAATGGGAGAGGCTTTTGTCCATATCTACGGCCCCGTGAACAGAGAAGCCATCATCCGTGTGGTGGAGTGGGCACCGGGAAAAGAGGGTTATGCCCTTCCTGAGGACGTTTAAAGAAGGGGCCCGAGCGCAGTTCGTCTTTCTTTTTCTTTTCTCTCTTCTTGCCGGAGCGCTTCATGGAGAAGAGCCCGAACTCGTGACAAGGAGCTCTGCCCAGTGGACCGGAGTCGCTGTTGCTTCGGGGAATCGTCTCTTTGTCTCTTTTCCGGCCTGGGGAAAAGGATACCGTTTCCCCCTGGGTGAAGTGGTCCGGGGAGAGGTCCGTCTCTTCGAGCCCCGTATGCGGGCATCGCAGTCAAAGCTTGCCATCCGGAATGCCCAGAGCCTGAAGGGCGGGGCCGGAGACCTTCTCTGGATCCTGGATAATGCCAACCCGGATTTCCGGGGGATCCGCCCGCCTGGCCCGAGGCTGCTGGCCGTGGATGTGGAAAGCGGCCGTCTTGTGGTTCAATATCTGTTTTCAGAAGAGACCTTCAGAAAGAACTCTTATTTCAATGATTTTTGCCTTGAAGCATCAGGTGAGCGGGCCTATGTCTCCGATTCGGGAGCCGGGGGGATCGTCATGATGGATCTGAAGACCGGAATAAGCAGACGTTTCCTGGATAAAGCACCCCAGGTGATGGCTGAGACCCCGAGACTTGTCATCCAGGGAGCCCCGTTCAGGATCACAAGCCATGTCAACGGGATCGCACTGGACCCCCGGGAGGAGCATCTCTATTTTTCAGCGCTCTCGGGACACACCCTCTACCGCCTCCCCCTTTGGGTTTTTCGTCTATCTTTCACTCCTGACCTGATCGCCCGGGCCCTGGTGGAACCGCAGGGGGCCATTCCCGCTTCTGACGGGATGGTCTTCGACCATGAGGGGGACCTGTATCTCACGGGAATCGAAACGGGAGAGATCCTTCGGGTGAGGCCTCATCAGGAAGCAGAACCCCTTGTCCCCGGTTTTTCTGTCTCCTGGCCCGATTCTCTGGCTGTCGCGGGGCGCACGCTTATTCTTACAGCTTCAGATATCACCGGAGATCAAGGGTCGTATGAGCTTTACAGGATCCCCCTGCAGGTGAGGAGTCACTCCTCTGCAGCCACAGAGTGGATCCATCTCCCCGACCTGAGCCGGTGAAGCGCCACCCAGAATTTGGCCATCTCTTCAAGCCCCGCTCCCAGAAAGACAAAGGGGAGGGGAAGACGGAGAAGAAAAGCGGCCAGAGCCGCCATGGGTACCCCGATGATCCAGAGAGCCGCCAGATCCACGAAGAGGCAGTATTTCGTGTCTCCGCCTCCTCTGAACACACCCACGACATTGGTCACATTGAAGGCCCGTAAAGGAAGGATCAGGCCGTAAAGACGGAGGAGGAGGATGGCATTGTCCCGGACCTCAGGTGTGATGTCAAAAAGGGAGAAGATCAGGGATGACAAGAGTGCTAATGCCGCCCCGACCCCCAGTCCCAAAAGAAACGAGAAACGGGAGAGACGGAACCCCAGCCTTTTTGTCTCCGCCAGGTCTCCCCGGCCTATGGAGTGGCCGATGAGAGTCGCCGTGGCCGCCCCGATACCGATGAAGAAGACGAACGCCAGACGTTCCACGCTGTTCTCCACCTGGATGCTGGCAATGGCGGTGGTCCCCATCCGGGCATAGATGACATTGTAGAGGGTGACCCCGAGAGACCAGAGGATCTCGTTGAGCATCACAGACAGGGAGATGGCCAGGACACGGGCCACAAAAGGACGGGTCAGGGCAAAAAGGGCCTTCACCGGAGCCAGAACCGGGATCTTCTTTCCCCGGATGAAAAGAAGAAGGAGGGCTGCTTCCACAAGACGCGCCGCCAGGGTGGCCCAGGCGGCTCCCGGAAGCCCGAGGGCGGGAAAGCCCCAATGGCCGAAGATCAGAGCATAATTGAGAAAGACGTTGACCAGCAGGCAGGCGATACTGGCAAAGAGGGAGACAAGAGGTCTGGCCACAGCCCTCAGGGCCATGGAGAAGGTAAAGGAGAGGGCGGTGATAAAATAACTCCAGGCGACGATCTTCAGATAAGAGGCCCCGGCAGAGATCACGGCGGGATCGGGAGAATAGAGAGCGATCAGGCGTTCCGGGGCAAAAAAGGCAAAGCAGAAGAAGAGGAGGGCTGCGCCCTGGCTGAGGAGAAGGGAGAGGCCGATGGTCCGGTAGATGTTTGATTCATCCCGCCGTCCCCAGAATTGGGCGATAAAGATCGCTCCTCCGCTGTTGATGCCGAAGAGGGTGAGGACCAAAAGAAAATAGATCTGATTGGCGATCCCTGCTCCTGCGATGAAGACATCGCCCAGACGGCTGATCATGAAGACATCGACCAGGTTGATGGAACTTAAGACCAGGTTCTGAAGGGCGATGGGGGCGGCAATGGCCCAGAGTTGTTTCCAGAGTCGAGAGAGAGGCATCATTCTCCTTTAGGGGAGTATATCAAAAGACAAGGAAGATGCCATGTTATTTCAGAGAGAAACAAAAAAGACTTGAAAGAGGATAAGGAGTTCTTTATAATGACCTAATGCCGACACGCAAAGAAATCGCGGAGATCGCACTGGACCTCTTTCTCAGGGAAGGGTACGAGGGCGTCTCCATCAAAAACATTACAGATGCTTTGGAGATCACCAAAGGAAGCCTCTATTACCACTATACAGGGAAGGAGGACCTTTTCCTGAAAACGGTGGATCTCTTCCTGCAGCAGGTCTATGAGGAGTATGAGGGGCTGCTCCCCGATGAGATCGACAGCGCAGAAGCCCTCCGCCGACACATGACAGCCCTCTTTTCCAAAACCGTGGATTTTCTCAATGAAAAGGATTATGACGCGGGTTTTCTGCATATGATCATCCAGGGGAAGAGGGAGACACCGTTGGTCCTGAAGACCCTCGAAGCACGTTATAAGAAGATCCATGAGCGGATGACGGCGATCCTGAAAAAAGAGTACGATGCCGGGCGGATCCGCTCCTTCTTCGATCCTGAGCATGAAGCCGGGGAACTCATCGTCCTTTTTGAGGGGTACATGATGCTCTGGATCAAAACCGGCAGCCTTTCCCTGAAAGAGACATTCAAAACGGCCCTGGATTATAAATTCAACACCCTTCTCAATACATGACCTTCGGAGTTCCGGAGTGAAGAAAAGAGTCCTTGTCATTACCGGTGCGACCTCAGGGATCGGTCATGAGACCGCCCTCCTGTTTATCAGAAAGGGGTGGACTGTCTATGCGTGCGGCCGGAACCGGGAGAAACTTCGCAGCCTGGAAGCTGAAGGGGCCGTTGTCTCAGGGTTTGACCTGAACCACAGCTCCGCCACAGAAGACTTTATGGCCCGCATCCTTGAGAAAGAGGAGGGTGTGGACCTTCTTGTGAATAATGCCGGGTACGGCCTCTACGGATCCGTCGAGGAGGTCCCCGACGAGGCGGCCCGGCATCAGTTCGACATCAACCTCTTTGCAGCAGCCCGGATGATCCGGCTCTCGCTCCCCTCCATGCGCGTCCGAGGGCAGGGACGTATCATCAATGTCTCGTCCATGGCCGGGGTGATCTCCTTTCCTCTGGGCGGATGGTATCATGCCTCCAAGTTCGCCCTGGAAGGGCTCAGCGATTGCCTGCGGCAGGAGGTGGCGCCGTTCGGGATCCGGGTGATCCTTGTGGAACCCGGAGCTGTGAAGACCCCATGGCCGGAGGAAGCACTCGGGAAGATGGAAGACCAGTCGGGTGACGGACCTTATGACAGGACCGCACGCCGCATGGGGCTCCTGTTCCGGATGTTCTATAAAGGCGGCATGACACCTGAAAAAGCCGCTGCTCTCATCTGGAAGGCCGGCACAGCCCGTTCCCCACGGCGCCGTTATGCAGCCCCCCTCCATTCCGGGCTCTTTATGACATTCCGCCGGCTGCTGGGAGCAGGAATCTGGGACAGAAGCGTGGCCCTGGCTTTGAAACTGGCCCGGGAGAAAAAGGTGAAGGGGAAGTCCTGATTTATGCTCCATTCTCGACTTGACGCTTCCCGTCCTCTCGCCTATAATCGGGTTTATCCCATGATCCGGGTTTATTGAATGATGATGAATGAAGGTTATTTTCATATAATAAGCGTCCTGGCGCCTTTTTTTATATTTCATTTTATCTTTAATATCTATTTCTATTTTTTTAAGAGCCGTCGGAGCAACATCATCGCCGTCATCCTCGTGGTCCTGGCCGCCCTCTGCCTCTTTATTTTTTATGATCCCTGGGTGGCTATGATGACCGGGCTTTCGTTTGCCGGCCTGATCATTGAAAAAGTCGTCTTGAAGAGGATTCCCGTCCTCAACAAGATCTTTGCTTCTCTTCTCATCTATCTGCTTTTTATCAGGCGCTATTCCGGAGCACTTTTCGCGGTTTTTCTTCTGGATTATTGTCTTGAGTTTTTAACAGTCGGTCTCTACGTATTAAAAGCAAGAAAGGGGACAGTCCATGATCCGAGTACAAAGAGTCGAGAATAAAAAAGACTTGAAAACATTTGTCACGCTGCCCTTTGCTCTCTATAGCGGAGACCCCCACTGGGTCCCCCCTCTCCTCAAAGACGAATACCAGATGTTCCGGCCGGACCGGAACCCCTTCTACGCCCATGCCGAGGTGGCGCTTTTTCTGGCCTACCGGGGGACAGTCCCCTGCGGGAGGATCGCTGCTGTCATCAATCACAGACATAACGAGTTTCATCACGAAAAAACCGCCTTTTTCGGTTTTTACGAGGCTGAATATGAAGAAGAAATCTCCTTCGCGCTCTTTGCTGCAGCCTGTGATTTCGCACGCGAAAACAAAATGACACTCCTTCGCGGCCCCATGAACTTTTCCACCAATGAGACCTGCGGAATGCTGGTGGACGGATTCGAACGGGATCCGGTGGTCATGATGCCCTATAACCCCGCCTTTTATCCCCGCCGCGTGGAGGATTTCGGGATGAAAAAGGCCATGGACCTCTATTCCTATCTCTATGACGGGGAGGATCCTCATACACAGCGCATCCTCCGCCTTGCCCGGGCCGTCGCCAGCAGGCACTCCTACGGGCTCAGGCCTATTACAAAGAAAAATGTCTTTCGGATCCTGGAGGATTTCAAAAAAGTCTACAACAGTTCGTGGGAAAAGAACTGGGGGTTTGTCCCCATGACGCCTGCGGAAATGGATCACCTCGCTGTCCAGTTGAAGGATGTCCTTGAGCCGGGCCTGGCTTTTCTCCTGCTGGACGGCCAGACTCCCATTGGTGCATCGGTGAGCCTTCCCGACATCAACCATGTCCTGAAAGCTCTCAACGGGCGGGTGACGCTGCGGGGTTTGTTCCGGGCGAAAAAGGCCTTTGACGGGATCAATACCGTGAGGACACTGATCATGGGTGTTGCTCCTCAATACAGAAAGAGAGGCCTTGAGCTTCTGCTCATCGCAGAGACGATCCGGCAGGGAATGAAAAAAGGTTATCGGTTTGCCGATCTGGGATGGATCCTGGAAAACAATGAGCTGATGAACAGGGAGTTGGAGAATATGGGAGCGAAGATCTACAAGAGGTACCGTGTCTATGAAATGGCAATATGACTACTGTATCACTGGAGCCACGGGATTTGTGGGGTCCAACATCGTGGATGAGATCCTGGAGACAGAACCGGACGCGCGGATCATCTGTCTGGTGAGAAAGAGCAGCCGTGTGGCTGGCCTTCACCGCCTGGGCGTAGAGACGTCTGTGGTGGATTTCAGCGATCCCGCGACCATGGACGGCCCGGTGAGCCGGAGCCGCTACCTTCTTCACCTTGTGGGATTGACCCAGGCGGCTGATGAGAAGGCGTTCCGCCAAGTGAACCGTGATCTGGCCGAGACCATGATGAGCCTTTATCTGAGACATCGGGAGAGTGTCCGGGGGTATCTCTTTATGAGTTCCCTGGCCGTGGCCGGCCCCCGGCGTGCACCGGATGCCGACCCCTGCAGGCGGGACGGGTGTCACCCTGTCTCCCGTTACGGGATATCAAAGCTGGAGGGGGAAGCTCTCCTCTGGCCCTGGCTGGACGATCCGTCCGCCCATATCGTCATCATCCGCCCGCCGGCTGTCTACGGCCCCCGGGACAAGGATATGAGGATCACTTTTGAGTGGGCCCGCAGGGGAATCGCTCCGGTGGTCGGGTGGAGCCGGAAGAAACTCACGGTGATCCATGCCAGGGACCTGGCCAGGTTTTCTCTGGCGGCGTTGAAAAGCCCTCCGCAGAAACACCCCATCTACCACGTTCACGGAGGGGAGACCCTGACACAAAAAGAGCTCTACCGTCAAGCGGCGGATGCTTTCGGGCGCAGATCTCTTTTGACTGTCCACATCCCCTATTGCGTTGCTCTTTTTGTCGCCTGGCTCAATGAGCTGTGGGGGAAAAACAAGATCCTGAACCGGGAAAAAATAAAGGAAATAAAGGAGGATTGGGGTTATGAACGGAATGATTTTGAGAGGATGGGATTAAAACCCCGCTATTCCCTCCGTGAAGGCGTATCGGAGACGTATGGGATAAATAATCCTTGCAGGGGATGAAATTTAACTTAAAATAGACCCGTAGAAGGGTGGAAGGAGCATTATGGACATCTTTGAAAAAGCCTATCTGTATGATTTGGCGGATAAAGCGCGGGAGGCGGGGATCTATCCCTATTTCCGTGTCATTCAATCGGACCAGGATACCAAAGTGATCATGAACGGACAAAAAGTCCTGATGTTGGGGTCGAACAGTTATCTGGGTTTGACCAATCATCCCTATGTGAAGAAAAAAGCCGTCAAAGCCATCGAGAAGTACGGGACAGGCTGTGCAGGCTCCCGCTTTCTCAACGGGACACTGGATATTCACCTGGAACTGGAAGACCGTCTGGCTGCTCTGGTGGGAAAAGAGGCGTCTCTTGTCTTTGCAACGGGGTATCAGGCGAACCTCGGGGCGATTTCAGCCGTCGCCAGCGGGAAGAATGACATTATTGTCACTGATAAGCTGGATCATGCCAGTATTCTGGACGGGATCAAGATGTCTTTCGGGAAGATGGTCCGTTACAATCACGCGGATATGAACCATCTGGAAAAAGTCCTGAAGCTCCATAAGAACCACCCCAAAGTGATCGTCACCGACGGGATCTTCTCCATGGACGGCGATATCGCGAATCTTCCCGCCATCACCTTTCTTGCTGAAAAATACGGAGCCCGTGTCATCGTGGACGATGCCCATGCTGTGGGTGTCCTCTCGACTGACGGCGGCGGGACAGCGAAACACTTCGGGCTCACCGAAAAGGCGGACCTGGTGGTGGGGACTTTTTCAAAGTCACTCGCTTCCGTAGGCGGGTTTGTCGCCGGAGAGAAGAAAGTGATCGATTTTATCAAGCATAATGCCCGCTCGCTCATCTTCAGCGCCTCTCTTCCTCCGGGATCGGCCGGGTCTGTCATGGGGGCGTTGGATATTATGGAAAGGGAACCGGAACGGATCGAAAAACTCTGGGACAACACAGCCTTTATGCTGGAGGGGTTCAAAAAGC
>ERZ795053.2987-NODE-2987-length-19810-cov-20.222627_pt1 | contig 19810 bp, 16 predicted proteins | sample MGYA00375137_ERZ795053 | MGnify/ENA primary metagenome ERZ795053 (study PRJEB30182, sample SAMN05720284) | activated sludge metagenome | isolation source: Anaerobic digester | place: Hong Kong | collected 2014-12-17 ...
GTATCGCAGCAGGAAGAGGCAGGATGGCAGAGGTTCGTGCTTCAGTCGCCGAGTGAGGTGTCGATCAGCTCGATGATGCGCTTGGATTCGTCGATCGGACCCTGGAATTCGCGGAGGATGTGCTGTGCCCAGAAGCGTCTGGTGGAAAGGGCGCCCATCAGTTCGCGATTCACCGGAACTTCGCTGGTCGACGACGTATCCGTGCCATCGGGTCTGCCAAACATGGCCTGGTAGTCGCGGATTGCTCGGACGTCCATCAGTCGCCAAAGCATGGGCTCAAGCTGCTCGGAGATCATCACGCGGGAGCGCACCTCATCCTCCGTTGCGTCTTCCAGCACGCCACCCCAGTCGGCCAGTGCGCTGCGAAGTTCCGTGTTCTGGAGCAATCCCAGCCGTCCGGTGGACAACAGGCTGTTCAGCTCGCCCTGGCTCAGCTGGGTGGTGGTTCCCACCAGCGTCCAGGCCATGCGGGAATTGATGACGGCCGCCTGGGATTGACCGCGCTGTTCGGCGTCGCCCAGTGCGGTGAGGACGTAGGCGACGTCACCATCAATCTGGCGATGCTTGTCGAGCTGTCGTTGCAGTTCGCCTTGAACCTCGACAAATTCGGTGCGAAGGCTGCTCAGCAACATGCGCTCTTCCGAGCGTTCTGCACGCTCGTCCGCCCAGTCTTGTGCCTGCAGGCCAAGGAAGACGCCGAGAACCAGCAGCGTGAACTCGACGGTGACTTCGGCCCAGTTCTGCTGGCGGAGATGCTGCGCGAAGCGGCGGAAGATCATGCTGTCGTGCTCCCCCTAAGGACGGCCAGCCCATGTTGCCTCCGACGGCCGTCACATTCCATCAGCGTGTCAGCGTTGATCCAGTTCATGGTGTATCAGCACCACGCATTGCGAGGCGAACAGCATGGTGCGGCCGAGTGCGATCTTTTTCGCGCCGAGGCGTTCGAGGCTGTGGAAGGTCTTTTTCGGCATCGGGATGTGGTCGGTGAGCAGGAAGCAGGGACGGCCGTCGAAGGCCTGCTCGCGCATTGGCGTGCCCTTGCGATCCATCACATAGAGCTGGTGGTCGGTGGCCAGCTCCTGCACCAGCCGTTCGAAGCTGATGGTGCGGACGGTCACGCCGGATTTGACCGCGCGCGTTTCTTCCTTGCCCATGCCGACCGACACGTCCAGCGCTTTCGCTACGTGAGCGAGCAGCGATTGTTCGTCGAAGCCGCCGAAGTCGTGCACGGCGTTTGCATCGATGCTGATGGTGCGCGAATAGTCCTGCGTGCTTTCCAGAACCAGATGAACGACCACGTCGTCGCGATGCGACTGCGCCACGAAAATCGCATTCATCAGTGTGTGGGCGAGGATTTCGGTATGAGCTTCCTGGCCGACGCCAGCCAGCAGCTTGCGGCTGTCGGTCGGTGCGGCCCGTGCTCGCAGTACGAAGGTACGCATGGTGGTCCTGGCTGGTGGAATATCTGCGCGGCATCCTGCACACCGCGCAGCTATTGTCCACGAACCGCCACCTGCGATCGACGGACGCTCGGTCAATCAGGCGAGGGAGCGTGCCTCGTCGATATCGAGCAGACCCATGTCTGTGACTTCGAAGCCATCGCGGAATACAGCTGACAGCAGCGCCTGATACTCGATGGAAAAGCCCTGGATCAGCAGATCGCCCGAGCAGGAGTCCAGAGTGGGGTCACGATGGAGTCCGCCGATGACCGAAGCGCCTGGCGCGAACGAGGGTGTGGCAGGTGGAAACCAGAACAGGAAGCGCGTCTGCTGGGAGACTTTGCTGTCATTGGGAGCCAGCATGACGGACTCGGCTTCCATACCGCCGTTCTCGACCAGCGCCTGATCTGGTTGGGCAACGAGAAGACCATCATTGCGTAGATCCACGACGCAGGAAATCGCGTCACTGTTCCACATGACGAGCAGGTAGAACGGCGTGCCCGGCGCGTAGTCATCGGGCAGGGTGAAGCCGAAGGTCAGTCGACTCAGGCCGGTGTCGGGGTCGGGCATTTTGATGGCGCCCCGAAACAGTGGGCCGAAGCTCGCGCCGGGTCCCGGAATACCATGCTGTCCGAGGTCGCTGGCGTAAGGGTTGATGCCGAGGTGGCGGGTGACCGTTTGGGCCCGGAGTGGGTTGCTCAAGAGCGCCAGAAGCGCAATCACGGGCAGCAGACGAGCGAGGCGGAACATGGATGACTCCCTGGCGGTTGGCGGCACGAAGCCCGTGCCTGTTCCCTTATTCGCAATCCGCAGCCAAAAGCTGCCACGGCCGGTGTCTCAAGGGCCTTTGCGGGCGCTGTAGGACTGGTTGCGTTTCCGGGATGAACTGAACTCGGCGAGGGAGTCGAGGTCAATGCCGCGTCCGCTAGATGGGGAATGCACATGTTTCGAGGGATGTTTCTGAGCCTGGCGCTGCTGGCGCCGATGCTGGTCCACGCACAAACGGAGGCGCCGAATACTGGCTCGCCGGGCGTGAATTTCGAGGAAGGCAAGCACTATTTCCGCATCGCGTCGCCGGTGTCGACGGAGTCGCCGGGCAAGGTCGAAGTCACCGAGGTGTTTTCCTATGGCTGCCCGGCCTGCTTCCAGTTCGAGTCGGTGATGGAGCGAGTCCGGCAGGAGTTGCCTGGTGGCGCGGTGTTGCGTCTGGAGCCAGCGTCGTTCCGCGTGGACGAGGACTGGCCGCTGTTCCAGCGTGCCTACCTGACGGCGAAGTCGCTGGGTGTGGCGGAGCAGTCGCATGCGGCGATGTTCGACGCGGTGTGGAAGGAAGGCCCGCTACGGACCCGTGACCGCGCCACGCGCCGGCCGATCCATCCGACCATCGAGCAGGTGGCTGATTTCTACTCGGCCTACGGCGTCAGCGCCGAGAAATTCCTGGAGGCGGCCAATTCATCGAGCATGGAAGTACGCATGCTGCAGGGCGACTACTGGGTGCAGAGCAGTGGTACCGACAGCACCCCGACGCTGGTCGTCAACGGCAAGTGGCGCTTCACGCCGCGCTCTGCGGGCGGCATCGAGGAGACTATCGCGTTGATGAAGTACCTCGTAGCCAGGGAGCAGGGTGCGGGCTGACGAGTGTTGTCGTGGAGGCCGGTTTGTTGATGTTCCTTGCGCTGATTCTCTCGGTTGGTGAGAGAATGTCGGCTAGCAGATTCCTGGAGTGATTCCATGCGTGGCATGTTCCTGATGATCGGGTTGTTGTTGGTGGGCATGACGGCGCCCTCGGTGTCGAAGGCGGCAGGCAGCGTGGATTGCGAGATGCGTTTCACCGTGTCGAGCTGGTCGGCTTTCTACAAGGCGGGCAAGGGGACCGGCACCATTACCTGCAACAACGGACAGAGCATGGCCGTGAAAATCCGCACCCGCGGTGGCGGTCTGACGTTCGGCAAATCGACCATCGATGATGGACGTGGCGAGTTCTCCGGCGTGGATGACATCAGCGAACTGCTTGGCACCTATGCCAGCGCCGAGGCGCATGCCGGCGCGGTGAAATCCGCTGGCGGGCAGGTGGTCACCAAGGGTGAGGTCTCGCTGGCGCTGGCCGGCAAGGGCCGTGGCTGGGACCTGGGCGTGGCCTTCGGCAAGTTCGAGATCAAGCGCCGCTGAGTCCTGGCGGTCACAACCAGAAACCTGCCAATGGGACACAAGCCGGTTGATCCGGGGAAGCTTCCGCCGTGGAAGCGCAGACAGCCTCCGGGCAAGTCCCGGCCGCTGACCGCAAATCAGAAAGCTGCCGCCCAGCAGAGGGCGGGCCAAGCCAGTCGTCGCTATCCCAATCTGGTCGACAACATGTGGGCGGCGAAGCATGTGGCGCCGGAGGACGAGTCGACCTGATGCGACTCAGCAATAGACACTGGCTGGTGATCGCCCTACTTACCTGACGTGACTGCTGCGCGTTGCTTCTTGCGTGCTGAGGCCCCGTCTGTCTGATCAAGTTGGCCGTCAGACCCCTTTGCCGCTTGCGCTCCTCAATGCTCCGCTGTTAACTGTGATCCAGTTCACATCCTGTGGACATCTCAGGGCGATGCCGCCGGTCATCAGTTGGCGCATGCCCGCCGGCAAACAGAGGGGACGGGCAATGAAAGTGTATTTCTTCGCGCTGCTTGGGTTCATAGGCTTGGGCTGCAGCCCATTGCTCGCGATGGATGTCTATACGTTCACCTCTGGCGGGACAACCGGTAACGTCGGTCCGGATCAGGCGACCATGGACACGGCGTACACGGGCACCAATCTCGAAGGTAACGTCACTGTCAATGCTGGGATCCAGGAATGGGTCGTTCCGACAACGGCGCTGTATCGCGTCGAAGCATTTGGTGGTCAAGGCTGGGGCGATTTTGGCGGCCGTGGCGCGCACATTTCCGGCGAGTTCCCGCTGACGGCGGGCGATACGATACGTGTGCTGGTCGGCCAAAAGGCCGGACCCTACCTGAGCTACCCGAGCACTACCTACAACCACCAGTTTGGCGGTGGCGGTGGTTCCTTCGTGATGCTGGTCGATCCAATGGATGCCGGCAATCTGGCAGCTGATACGCCACTGGTAATTGCCGGCGGCGGTGGTGGCAACCACGGTCTCGATTGGGTAGCGACGGCTGATGGTCAAACGACTGAAGCTGGAGCTTCTGGAGCCAACGCTTCCATTATCGGGGCTGGCGGGACCGACGGGATGGGCGGCCAGCAAGCCACCGCCGCCGATGGCGGCGGCGGCCTGTTGACCGATGGGGCCGGTGCTGGCGCCCAAGGGCAGGCCTATGTAAATGGCGGCCTTGGTGGTATCGACGAAGGCACCGGTGGTTTTGGTGCCGGCGGTGGTACCAGTTCATGGAACAACTACCGCGGCGGCGGCGGCGGCGGTTACAGCGGCGGTGGCGGCGGTAACAATTCTGGCAGCTGTTGCCCGGCAGGCGGCGGCGGTGGTTCCTACAACGGCGGCGCGAACCCGGTGAACTTGCCTGGTGTGCAACTGGGAGACGGGCAGGTGGTGATTTCGATCGTTACCGGTCCACCAGACCTCTCCAAAGCGTTCGCTCCCAATTTCGTTGCGCCTGGCAGTACGACCTTGCTGACCTTCCTGCTGGACAGCAGTTTCAACGTCGATCCGGCAACCAACCTGGCATTCACGGACAACCTGCCGGCAGGTCTTGTGTTGGCGACCCCGGCAAATGCCAGCAGTACCTGCAATGGCACGTTGACGGCCGATGACGGCGCTTCCCTGGTGAGCCTTGCCGGTGGAAGCATTCCGGCGGGCGGGAGCTGCGAAATCAGTGTCGATGTTTATGCGGATACGGTTGGCAGTTATCACAACGTCTCCAGTGTGCTGGATTCCAACTTTGGGTTTGGGACCAACCCCGCGATGGCGACACTGGAAGTCAGCCCCATGCCGACTTTCAGCATGGCCTTTGCACCGTCCGTGGCGGCGCCCGGCGACGTCGTCGGGCTGAGCCTCTCGATTGATGCCAGTGCAACCACGGTAGACGTCACTGACATCGCTTTTACCGACAATCTGCCGTCGGGGATGACCATTGCCACGCCAGCCAACCTGGTCAGCAGCTGTGGCGGAACGGCGACGGCGGTCGAGGGAACTACCGTGGTCGAACTGACGGACGGCCTCGTCCCGAGCGGTGGAAGCTGTGAAATCACTGTCAACGTCAGCACGGCGATGCCGGGTGGTTATGACAACGTGACCAGTCCGTTGTCGTCGAACTTCCAGAATATCGAACCGGCCAATGCCACGTTGATCGTGAGTACCGCGCCCGGCTTCGGAAAGACCTTCCTGCCGGATACGACCGTTCCCGGACAGACGGTGACCTTGACCTTCACCATCGACAACAGTTTCAACGCGGTGGACGCCACGAATCTCCTGTTCACCGATAATTTCCCGGTAGGCATGACCGTGGCGACGCCGACGAACGCCTACAACAATTGTGGCGGAAGCCTGACGGCAAACGAGGGCGGTGCCTTCATCGCCCTGTCCGGCGGCACCGCCATGGCCGGAGGCAGTTGCAGCGTCAGTGTCGATGTGGCGACAGCTCAGAGCGGTGTCTACAACAACATCTCTGGCAACCTGACCTCGAACCTGGGTAACAGCGGCAATGCGAGCGACAGTCTGTCGGTGGTCAATGCCACGTCGCGCACGGTGACCGACACTGGCGATGATGGCGATGGCGTATGCGATGCCAGTTGCACGCTGCGCGATGCGGTGGCCGCCAGCTTCTCTGGCGATACCGTGGACTTCTCGCCGCTGTTGCCGCAGCCGGTGGTCGTGGAACTGACCGGACCGCCGATCACGGTAGATGTGTCGATGGCCATCGAGGCGAACGCCGGCGTTCGTACCGCGGTCCGGCGTGCCGGCGGATCCGGGCGCCTGCTTGAGGTTCTTTCCAATGGCAATCTGCGCGTCACTGGCGTCGATTTCGAGCAGGGCACTGAAGCGCCAACGGCTCTTGGTGCAGGTGCGATGGGTGGTGCGATCCACACGTCGTCCGGCAGCACGCTTGAAATCATTGACGGTACGTTCCGCGAGAACAGCGCATCGGGTTCCGGAGCGGGGACGGCCGGCGTGCCGGGTGGTTCAGCTGCCGGTGGTGCAATCTATGCCGACGGTGACCTTCTGTTGCGTAACTGCGCATTCGTCGAAAACGTCGCGAGCGGTGGCAGTGGTCGCAGCGGGGGCACTTCCACTACCGCGGGTGGCTCGGCGAATGGCGGCGCTATCCATGCGAATGGGTTGCTGGACATCCTGAATTGCACCTTTGCGGCCAACCAGGCCAGCGGTGGAGCTGGTGGCAATGGCGCCAACGACGGCATGGGTGGTCCCGGTGGCAATGGCTCGAATGGTGGTGCTGCTTCGGGTGGAGCGATCTCTGCCTCTGCAAGTGCAGATATGTCGATGGCGTTTGCGACCCTGATCGAAAACCACGTGTCAGCTGGTGCCGGTGGCTCGGGTGGCGCTGGAACGCCGCCGGGAACGGATGGTGCGGCAGGAGCAACATCCGGAGCGGCAATCGAATCGGGTGCTTCGACGCTGGTCAACACATCCGTAGTTGCCGGCAACCAGGGTGGCGACAGCTGCAGTGGCGCTGGCTTCAGTCTCCGCAGTGAAAACCAGGTGGATGACATCAGTTGCCCAGGCAATGTGTCCGCAGGTCTGGCAATGGAATTCGCCCCGATTGTCTACGGCATGGATTCGCCGAACTATCAGCCGCTTCCCAACAGCGTGGTGGTGGACACGTCGCCGGATTGCCTGGATGCGACCGGTATGGAAGTGGTGGAAGACGATCAGCTCGGCGCGATTCGACCGATGACCAATGGCGGCGTGCCGGCTTGCGATTTCGGTGCAGTCGAGCTCAGTCCGGAGCTCTTCTCGGATGGCTTTGAAGGTGCAATGCCACCGCCGTAAACACGGTCAGCAGTTTTGATCGATGCACAAGCCCGTCGAAATGCTGTCTCGGCGGGCTTGTGCACTTTGCGGCCCACCAATTGCGCGAAGACCTTGCTAGCGCCGTCAGGCGTTTGCTAGAAGCACCTGATGAAGACCATTACCCTTACCGAGTTCGCCCGCACGCGGCTGTTTCCGCGCGAATCGCGGCGCAACACCATCCAGGACTGCACGCCCGGGGAATTCGAGCAGCGGATCAATGACGAAGCGCCACTGAAAGTGCTGGATGGCTACGCGCCGTTCTGCAAGCTGCACGTGCATCGCAACTGGACGTCGACACGCTGCATCGCCGTGCCGATCACCGACGACAATCGCCACCTGCTACGGTCGGCCTACGAGGCGCGGACCAAGGCGGAGCTGCCGGTGCTGGTGCGCTGGTTCGAAGGCGTGGAGCCGCCGGTTGCCGACTATCTGGTGGTGATTCTCTACAGCCGCGAGCAGTTGGCGAAGGAGGGCACGCCCATTGATACCGACTGGGGCGTGGTCGGCTGCCTGTATACCGCTGAGCCTGAAGAGCTGCCGATGGCGCCAATCACCATGATGCGCAATGCCCTGGGTGTCGGCGAGGGTGGTTCTGGCGTACCGCTGGATGCTGCCGCCTATCGCCGCAGCGCGGCGTTCTGGGAGTCGCACGCCAACTGGCGGGGCTGAGGGCGTCCGACTTGGAGGAATTTCGGCCCAGATTGGACAATCTGCATGAGAAAAACCATATAAGCCAATGATAATAAATGGCTTTGCCAGTATTTTCCGCCAATCTCTAAGCTTCCAGCCGGCAAATAATGGTCGTTCAGCCTTATCCGTCAGGCGAAAACTGTTACAAGGCTTTACATCCACCCAGTAGCCAGAATCGACCGCTTGTCGGGTATAATCCGCCGCCAATGGTAACGACTGTGCGGGCCATCACAGCCATTCTGTGATGAGCAGCGCGCCGGTTGCCGGGGAACCGGGCGACTCATCCGTGTGATGAGTTGGCTCCCGGTTCACTGTCTGAACAACGGGGAATTCGGGATGCGTTTTCATCATTTGGCGGTCGTGGCGGCCGCACTCAGCTTCTTTGCCATCGGAACGGCGCAGGCAAATGGCCAAGGGCTGGGCGTGTGCAAGACCGGTTTCCAGGATGACACCGTGGTTTCCACCGAATCGCGTGGTGACGTCACCATCAGCCAGGTTCACGTCAATGACCGCGTGTGGTCGTTCAACGAGGCCATCGGCAAGCCGGGCTGGAGCAAGGTACTGCGTCGCGTGGAGGCGGGTCCGAGCTACAAGATCCTCGCCGACTTCACCGAGCCGGGCAGCAGCACCGTCACCAAGGCCTGCTGGATCATCAAGCGCGCCAGCTGACAGCGGTCGTCAGCCACTCGGCTGACGCGCTGCTAGGATCGGGACTGGCCCCGATCATCAGGAGTGCCGCATGGGCACCGACAAGCGCCAGACCATCCATGATTTCGATCCCGACGTGCTGTCGTTGTTCGACGAGTACGTGCACGGGCGCATCGACCGCCGCGGTTTCATCGCTGGCGCCAGCAAGCTGGCTATCGGCGCTGTCGCGGCCAGCGGCCTTCTGGCGGCCCTCAATCCGCGTTTTGCCGAGGCGCGACAGATCGAGCCGGATGATCCGCGCCTGAAGGCGCTGTATCGCGAGTTCGACTCGCCGGATGGCTATGGTCGGGCGCGCGGCTATCTGGTGCGGCCGGCCTCCATCGGAGGGCCGCTGCCCAAGGTGTTGGTGGTGCACGAGAATCGCGGCCTCAACCCGCATATCGAGGACGTGGCCAGGCGCCTCGCGCTGGAGGGCTACATCGTTTTCGCGCCCGATGCCCTGTTTCCGCTGGGTGGTTATCCGGGTGACGAGGATGCGGCTCGCGCACTGTTCCAGCAGCTCGACCAGGACAAGGTGCGGCAGGATTTCCTGAGCGCGGCTGCCGTGCTGCGCGACATGCCGGGTGGCAACGGGCGGTTGGGCGTAGTCGGCTTCTGCTATGGCGGCAGCATGTCCAACTTCCTTGCGACCCGTTTGCCTGACCTGGACGCCGCCGCACCTTTCTACGGCAGTGCGCCGGACATAGCGGACGTGCCGAATATCCATGCCGAAATGCTTGTCGTGCTCGCTGGGAACGACGAGCGCGTAAACGCCCAATGGCCGGCCTATCGTGATGCGCTGGATGCCGCCGGCGTCACCTACACGATGTTCCAGCCACCCGGCACCGTGCATGGGTTCAACAACGACACCACGCCGCGTTATGACGCAGAGGCGGCGGCACAAGCCTGGTCGCGGCTGCTGGATCTGTTCGACCGCCGCCTCAGGCATTGACCGGTCGGTCGCGTTCGGGAACGCCGTGAACCCGTTGAATTCGCGCGCTCGCAGGCCTCATTGTCGGCGCCTATCGAAGCCGTAGGAAAAATCGATTTCCCTCCGCAGAGGGCTCCTCCTAGAGTCGGGTGGCTTTACTCGTTCACTTGGGGAGACACGATGCAACCTGTCAAACGACTGACTGTCGCACTGCTGGCCGCCACGCTGGTCGCCGGCGCTTCATCGGGCGTGCTTGCCGAGGGCAAGCCGATGAGCAACAAGGACTGGTGGCCGGAGCGGCTTGATCTGGATCCGCTGCGCCAGCACGCGGCCGAATCCAATCCGCTAGGTGCGGACTTCGACTACGCCAAGGCCTTCAGCTCGCTGGACATCGAGGCGGTGAAAAAGGACCTGCGCGAGCTGATGACCACCTCGCAGGACTGGTGGCCGGCTGACTACGGCCATTACGGGCCGTTCTTCATCCGCATGGCCTGGCACGGCGCCGGCACCTATCGCCTGCAGGACGGCCGAGGTGGCGCGGACGGTGGACAGCAGCGCTTCGAGCCACTGAACAGCTGGCCCGACAACGTCAACCTGGACAAGGCGCGGCGACTGCTGTGGCCGATCAAGCAGAAGTACGGCCAGAAGATTTCCTGGGGCGACCTGATGGTCCTCACCGGCAACGTCGCGCTGGAATCGATGGGCTTCAAGACCTTCGGTTTCGCTGGCGGCCGTGTCGACCAGTGGGAAGCCGACAAGGTGTACTGGGGTCCGGAAAGCCAGTGGCTGGCCAAGAGCAGCGACCCGCACAGCCGCTATTCCGGTGAACGCAAGCTGGAAAACCCGTTGGCCGCTGTGCAGATGGGCCTGATCTACGTGAACCCGGAAGGTCCGAACGGCAATCCGGATCCGCTGGCAGCCGCCAAGGACATCCGTGACACCTTTGGCCGCATGGCGATGAACGACGAGGAAACCGTCGCGCTGATTGCCGGTGGCCACACCTTCGGCAAGGCGCATGGCGCGCGCAAGGCGGAATGCCTGGGCAGGGAGCCGTCCGCTGCGGGTCTGGAAGAGCAGGGCCTGGGCTGGGCCAACAAGTGTGGAAGCGGCAAGGGCGTGGACACGATGACCAGTGGCCTTGAAGGCGCGTGGTCGGTGAACCCGATCGCCTTCACCACGCAGTACCTCGACAACCTGTATGCCTTCGAGTGGGTGCAGACCAGGAGTCCGGCCGGTGCGATCCAGTGGATTCCGGCCGATGGGCAGGCCGCGAATACGGTCCCCGACGCGCATGACAAGACCAAGCGTCACGCGCCGATCATGTTCACCACCGATCTCGCGCTGAAGATGGATCCCGAGTACCGCAAGATTTCCAAGCGCTTCCATGAGGATCCGCAGGCGTTCGCCGATGCCTTCGCCCGCGCCTGGTTCAAGCTGACCCACCGGGATATGGGACCGCGCAGCCAGTACCTCGGCAAGGATGCACCGAAGGTCGATCTGGTCTGGCAGGACCCGATCCCCGCCGTGGACTACACGCTGGTGGATGCGGCCGATATCGCCGCGCTGAAGAAGCGCCTGCTGGATTCTGGTATCGGCGTTCCGGCGCTGGTGCGTACCGCCTGGGCGTCGGCGGCCAGCTATCGCGACACCGACATGCGCGGTGGCAGCAATGGCGGTCGCCTGCGCCTGGCGCCACAGAAAGACTGGGCAGTCAATGATCCAGCTGAACTGGTCAAGGTACTGAAAACGCTGGAAGGCATCCGTGCCGACTTCAACAAGGAGGCCAAGGGTGGCAAGCAGATATCGATGGCCGACCTGATCGTCCTCGGTGGCGCTGCGGCAATCGAAAAGGCCGCCGCCGACCGCGGGCGCAGCGTCAGGGTGCCGTTCACGCCGGGCCGTGCTGATGCCTCGCAGGCGCAGACCGACGTGGCCTCCTTTGCCTTCCTCGAGCCCAAGGCCGACGCATTCCGCAACTATTTCAGTGACGACAGCCGCCTGTCACCGACCGAAGCGATGGTGGATCGCGCCAACGTCCTGTCGCTGACCGTACCGGAAATGACCGTGCTGGTAGGTGGCCTGCGCACGCTGGGCGCAACCAGCAATGGCAAGTCCCACGGTGTGTTCACCGATAAGCCCGGCACGCTGGGCAACGACTTCTTCGTCAACCTGCTGGACATGTCCACGCAATGGTCGAAGTCGGGCGACATGGAAGGCCTCTACGAGGGTCGTGACCGCAGCAGCGGCGAACTCAGGTGGACGGCAACGCCGGTTGACCTGATCTTCGGTTCGCATTCCGAGCTGCGTGCGGTGGCCGAGGTCTACGCCGCCAGCGACGGTGAGGACCGTTTCGTCGATGATTTCGTCGCGGCGTGGTCGAAGGTGATGTCGCTGGGTCGCAGCTGATAGCGCGTCATCGAGCGGGAACCCACGGGGCGATGGTGCAAACCATCGCCCCGTTTTTCATTCCAGCCCTGTCGAGCCGACAACCCGGTTCCGGCCGGCCTCTTTCGCGGCATACAGCGCTGCGTCGGCGCGATGCAGCAGCTGGTCCAGCGACGCCGTGCTGCCGGACGCCACGCCAAGGCTGGCGGTCATGTTGATGCGGCTGGCGTCGGAGAGGTCGATATCCATGCTGGCCAGCGCGCTTCGCAGGGTTTCGGCGAAGGACAAAGCTTTCGCTTCTTCCACGCCCGGCATCAGGATGACGAATTCCTCGCCACCCCAGCGCGCGATCAGTCTGTCCTGCACAAGGGCCCGCAGCCGGTCTGCAACAGCGACCAGCGTACGGTCGCCGGCATCGTGGCCATGGCAGTCGTTGATGGCCTTGAAGTGGTCGATGTCGATCATGACAAGTGCCGTCTGCTCCTCGCCTTCGGCCGCGCCCAGCGCGGGCAGGGCGCGGGACAGGAAACCACGTCGGTTGAGCAGGCCGGTGAGTGCGTCGTGCTGGGCCAGCTGCAGCGCATGCGCGCGGTCCTCGCGGTCCTGACGCAGGCGCAGGCCGAGTGCGAAGGCCCAGATGGTGGCTTCCAGCATGATGCCGACTTCAATCAACCGGAAGGTGATGTCGTTGAAAGGCAGGTCGCCCATCACCGCCATAGTGGTGATGAAGGCGCCGGCCATGCTGATGCTGGCGGCAAACAGGAAGGTGCGCGCCTGTTCGCGACGACGCACCACCGCCATGGCACCCAGCACCACCATCAGCAGGGTGAACGAAGTGATGTAACCGAATGCCAGCGACACCGCCGGCCCCTGGGAATTGGTGACGACGCAGGCCGCCATGGCGAGCATGGCCAGGCGCGTCAGCCAGGCCAGTGCGCGATCCAGCCGAGGCGCCCATCGCTCGATGCCGAGGAACTTGCGCGCAAAGCTGATGCCCGCGCTGGAAAACAGCGTCATGCCGACGAGGATGGCGAAGCGTCCAATGGGCGGCGAGTCGGGCCAGGCGGTGAGCGCACCGATACCGGAATAGGCGAGGTGCATGTACAGATAGCCACCGACATAGCCGACGTAGCGAAGCAGGCTGGGTTCGCGCAGCGCCAGCCAGAGCAGGCCATAGGTGACCACCAGCGCCAGCAGGAAGCCGTGGACGATGCCCAGCCAGTGCTGGACCGGCCCCTCCAGTTTGGCGGCGTCAGCCAACGGCACCATGCGGATTGCCAGCGCGACGGAATCAATGCTCTGCACGCGGACGAACAGTTTGCTCCGGCCATCCGCCAGCGAGGCATCGAAGGCATAGCCCAGGCCCGGTCGAAGATCGCGCGACGGCGAACGCTCGTCACCGGCCTGCCAGTGCAATGTGTTCCCGTCCGGACCAGTCAGCCAGGCGTCGATGTAGTCAGTCCAGCCTTCGGCGACGTAAATGCGGTAGCGCGAGCTTGTCGCCCGGTTGTCGATGTTGAGATGAAGCCAGCGCGGCGGGAAGCGATTGCCCAGGTTCGGCACCGGGACTGTGGATCGCTGGAAGTCGCCGGCCGCCAGCCTGGTCTGCGCTTCCTGAAGCGTGAGCGGACTGCCGGGTACTTCGTCGAGGATGTACGCAAAGCGGCCGAGCGGCTCGCCCGGACTGCTGAAGCGGTACTCGGAAGCGACTCCGCTGTTTGCGAATGAAGCGGGCTCGATGCCGATATTTCCCGCGTCATCAAGGCGGACGGATTGGGCGAAGACGACGTTGCTGGCGAAGAGGGCGAGCAGTAAAAGCATCGCGCCGGGGGCAAAGGCCGGGAGACCATGGGCTCGCCGCGAGTTCTGCTTTTGAGCGCTTGCGCGACCCATGCTCCCCATCGCCATTGCCCCATCCCTGTCCGCTGGCCTGACGGGTTTCGCGGTGGACCGGTATGGCCCGCAGCAATTCCCTGCGAACCGATGTTGCCAGTCTTGAGGCGGGTCTGCCTAGCGTCGCGCGGGCCGCGCCAAGATTGACACGGCCCGCGGGCAGGTCGAGCAGGTGAGCTTAGAAGTGCAGTTCCAGGGCAGCCTGGACATTGCCATCACTGTGGTGGTCGAAGTCGTACCACGCATAGCCGCCACGCAGGGCGAAGGTGTCGTTGATGAACCAGCGGCCACCCAACTCTGCGGTCACGCCAGAGTCGTGGTACGAGGCAGGCATGGGGCTGCCCACTGTCAGCGATGTGCCGTCTTCGTTCCGGTTGAACCAGCCCAGTTTGGCGAAGGGGCGCAGCGCGCCGGTATCGGGTGACCAGGTGGCTGCGAGTGTCCAGAGGTCGCCGCCGACGTCGTAGCCGACATCGGCAAGGCCAGTGGTGCTGATATCGCCGAGATCGACCCAACTGGCTTCCACACCGAAGTCATTCTTGAACGTTACGCCACCAAGCAGCAGCTTTGGGGTGTCCGAGTGCTTGTCTGCGCCGGGAATATCACCGGTACGACCGTCCAGCTTGGTGCCTACGCCGACACCGACATGCCAGTCGAGTGCGGCGGCGGGAAGAGAAATCACAGACAGTGCCATGGCCAACAGTGCGAATCGCATTTATCCATCTCCTTGGAAGTATTGCGCGGCAGCAGGGATGTCCTGCCGTCCGCGCAAATCCTATGCAGCGGCCATGAACGGGCAATGTATCGGATGACAGGATGACGAGTGGCTGTTCAGCGAGCGGTAGGTATTGGTGCCGACTGACAAGGAGTGTCGTGTCTGCAACGCCATCCACGCAGGTTACTTGTGCTTGAGTATCCGGACCTTTTCGCCCATCACCTCGGACATCCACTCCGCGTAATGCTGCAAGCGAACGTTGTAGAACGTCTGGTTGCACACGCCCTTGCGGAAACCGGAAAGATCGCCTGTCCACGACTTCCAGTCGATCAGTCCCGCCAGCTGCGGTTGGCCACCGACGTCGATCAGCAGCGGGCCGCCGCTGTCACCACCACCACCCACGCCTTCCAGCGGCAGCGCGCTGTTGTCGCAATCAAAGCGGTAGGTGATCCAGCGGCCATCGGCGCTGACGATGCGGTTCTCAGCCTGCCGCAGCTGTCCCCGATGCGGTGCATCGCGCGCTTCGCCGCTGCGTCCGTCGCCGCTGGCGCCACGGCCGACGATCCGCGCCACCGTACCGCTGGCAGGCGTTCCAACGAATAGCGGCATTGGCGCGATGTCGGTTACGGCAGCACTCAGCTCGATCAGGGTCAGGTCATCGAGCTCACGGAAGAACCTGACTACCGGAAAGGCGTCGCCGACTGCCAGTTCGGGCGGGAGTGTCCTGTAGCCGGGAAAGGACACCAGCCGCTCGACGCGACGTTCGATGCCATTGATCAGCACGCTTTCGATCTCGCCGTTGCGCGTCGCGTGGGTAACCGTGACCACCCAGCGCGGCGCGATCAGGACACCGTGGCCTTCTCCCGGAAGGTCAGCCATCTGCGGGATCGTGTCGTCCTCGATCCGGTAGGCCTCGTCCGGAGCGTCTTCGCGGATGACCACAGCCATCGCATTGCCAAGGCAAAGGCAAGCTGACAGGGCGCAAAGTCGAACGGCGGTTTGAAGGATTTTCATCAGCTTTTCCGTTGAAACGGTATGCATGGAAATACGGATTTCCCGCGCCAACTCGACATTGCCTTGTCGAATTTGTATGGAGCGGAACACTCGGATGGCGCTGCCCGCTCTGCTATCGTGCCCGCCAATTAGAGCAATGCACAGGTGTCAGCGTGAGCGAGCACGAGAATTTCTATGCGATTGGTACGCCGGGCCAACCCTGGGGCGAGGCTGAGTTCGCCGCATGGCGATCCCGGCAGCAAAAGCAGCGTGACTATGGCGAGGACGTGGTCAGCGTCATCGAGCGCCTGGGCGATGCTTTCGATGTCGTCGAGTACGGCCGTCTGGACTATGGTGACGACGGCGTGTTCGCGCTCTACGCGCTGAAGCCGCGTGTGTGGGACGACGCACTGCCTTGCGCGCTGGTGACCGGTGGCGTGCACGGCTACGAAACCAGCGGCGTGCATGGCGCGCTGCAGTTTGCCGAGTGCCATGCGCGTGACTACGCGGGCAAGCTCAACGTGATCGTCGCGCCCTGTGTCAGCCCCTGGGCCTATGAGCGGATCAACCGCTGGAACGCGAAGGCGATCGATCCGAACCGTTCGTTCAGGGCCAACAGCCCGGCGGGTGAGTCCGCGGCGCTGATGGAGCTGGTCGCGCCGCTCAAGGGTCGTTTCGCGGTGCATATTGACCTGCACGAAACCACGGACACGGATGAAAGCGAATTCCGTCCGGCCCTAGCCGCACGTGATGGCAAGCCGTTCGTGCCCGGAACCATTCCTGATGGTTTCTACCTCGTCGACGATGCGGACAATCCGCAACCGGCGTTCCATCAGGCGATCATTGATGCGGTCGCGAAGGTGACGCACATCGCGCCGGCTGATCCCGATGGCACCATCATCGGCTCGCCGGTAGTGTCGCCGGGCGTGATCCGCTACGCCTTCGTGCCGCTGGGGCTTTGTGCGGGCGTCACCGGTGCACGTTACACCACCACCACCGAGGTCTATCCCGACAGTCCGAAGGCCACGCCGGAGCAATGCAATGACGCGCAGGTCGCTGCCGCGCGTGCCGCGCTGGATTTCGCGTTGTCCTAGTCGATGCTCGGCAGGTAGCCGGGGAATACGTCCATCCCGAGCTATTCGGCGTAGATTGGTGGTTCCAAGGGGAGGGGAAAGATCATGTCCAAGCGTTGTGTTGCATTGCTTTCAATGGGCCTGGCGGCATTTGCTGTCCACGCCGGGAGCGAAACGAAGACCGCGGAGTCGGCCAGTGATTGCTGGCTGCGGACCATGACCGGTGGCGACGCCGATGCGGTCGCGGCCTGCTACCAGGAGGATGCGGTGATGTGGTTCCCGGGCGGACCGATGGCAATGGGTCGCGCGGCCATTCGTGACGGGTACGCGGGCTACTTCGATGCCTACGTCATCAAGGAGGCCACTCTGTCCGAGATGGGGCACACCGGTTCGGGCGATACGATGACCGCTTGGGGGACGTTCCGGATCGTCATGCAGTCCAAGGCGGACGGCAGTGAGATCACCGAGGTCGGCCGCTTCACCGACGTTCAACGCCTGGTCGATGGCCGTTGGTTGTATGCCGTCGATCATGCCTCGGATGATCCGCCGGCGGCGCCTGCCGCATCACCGCAAGGCTGACGCTTTTCGCCGCTCAGCCTTCGGCATCAAGGTAAAACCAGCGGCCGTCTTCGCGGACGAAGCGCGAGCGTTCATGCAGGCGGCCGGCCTTGCCGCCGCCAACGCGATAGCGTGCGACGAATTCCACACCGGCGCGGTCAGGACCATCGTTCCAGTGCGGTTTGACGTCGAGTCCCAGCCATTTGAGGCCGGGTTCGTCGACATCGAGCGATTCTGGCCGCGTGCTCGGATGCCATGTGGTCATAAGGTACTCGGCGTTGCCGAGAACGTAGGCGCTATAGCGCGAGCGCATCAGTGCCTCGGCGCTGTCAGCCGTCGCGCCGGCATGCAGTCGACCGCAGCAGTCAACATAACTGCACGAGCGGCCGCAGGGGCAGGGTGTCTTGGGGTGAATGGACATGGTGAGATTGTCGCAGACCGGAGGCCGGCCAATGGCCGGTTCCCGACGTTGCTATTCGTTGAGCATCGAACGCGCGGGGTCGATGCGCAGGGCCCGCGCCAGCGGCGCCAGGCACGCGACGAACGCAGTGGCCGCAAGCAGCAGCGGTGCCAACAGGAAGCTGGCTGGATCGATCGGCGCGATGCCATACAGCAGGCTCTGCATCAGGCCGGTGACGCCGCTGGCAATCACCACGCCGAGCACGATGCCGATCAGCACCGACAGCATGGCGCCGCGCAGCACCCAGCGGCCCAGGCCCGAACGGCTGGCACCGAGCGCCAAGCGCAGGCCGATTTCGCTGCGGCGTTCGCTGACGTCGATGGCCAGCACGCCATATATGCCGATGGCGGCCAGCAAAAGCGCGCTGATGCCGAACAGGGAGATCCAGGTCGAGGAGAAGCGCTGGTCGGCGGAGGCGCTGGCGACCAGATCGTCGAGATCCGCCACCCTTGTGATCGGGCGATCCGGGTCGATCTCGTGGATCGCTGCGGCAATCGCGTTTGCCTGCGAGGTGGGCGCGTCGCGGGTATGCACAACGAAGCTCAGGTCCTGGTCGGCGAAGCGCCATTGCGCGGCCGTGACGTAGAAGGCGCTGTCCGGGCCATTGGTAAGCGAGCTGTCGTGGACATCGCCGGCGACGCCCACGATGTCAAACCAAGGGCTGTCGGGTGGGCCGACCTGCAGGCGTCGGCCAAGCGGGTTCTGCTCGCCAAATGCACGCTTCGCCAGCGATGCGCCGATCACGGCGCTGGGTGGCGCGTCGCGACGATCACGCTCATTGAGCGCACGGCCGGCGATGATCGGAATGCCCAGTGTGGCGAACAGGCCGGGACTGACGGTGTGGCGGTTGGCCTCGTAGGTATTCATCGGCGCCTGTGGCTCGATGGCTTCGATGCGGACGCCGTAGGTCTCGACGCCACCACTGAACGGAATCTGGCTGGTGTAGGCGGCTGACTCGATGCCGGGCAACTGACGCACCGAGGCCAGGGCTTCATCGAAGAAGCGACGCGTTCCCGCGTCGTCGTAGCGCGGCCCACCGACGTGGACATTCAGCGTCAGGCGTTGTGCCGACTCGAAACCGACATCGACCTCGTACAGCTGCTGCAGGCTTCGCACCAGCAGGCTGGAAGAGATCAGCATCACCATCGCCATCGTCACTTCCGCGATGACCAACAGGTTGCGCGCCCGACGTTCGCCGCCAATGGTGCGGCTGGCTGCACGCGGCGCACCGCTGCGTTGGCCGATGCGCAGGGCGCGAAAGGCAGGGATCAGACCGATGATCAGACCGACGCCGGCGGCAACCGATAGCGCGAACAGGGCGGCAATGCCATCGATGGCGACGTCCGCGAAGCCGCTCATGCCCGCCGGCGCAAGTGACGCCATCGCGCGCAGGATGACGTAGGTCAGTGCCAGCCCGGCGGCGCCAGAAGCCAACGCCAGCAGCAGGCTCTCGAAGACGACCAGGCGTAGCAGGCGCGTGGGCGCCGCACCGAGGATCACCCGTGCTTCGATCTCACGGCGCCGCTGCAGGGCGCGCACGCTGAGCAGGTTGGCGGCGTTCGCGCAGGCGATCAGCAGCAGGAGCAGTGCTGCGCCGAAGGCCGCGTACAGGCTGGGCCGGATGGCGCTGTTGAGTTCGTCGTGCACGTGGTTCACCTGCATGCCGAGATCCAGCAGCGCGTGTGATGGCCGGGCGAATTCCGCGGTGGGATTGGCAGCAACGGTGGCCACATCCTGCCGTGCAGCTTCCAGAGGAACGCCGTCCTTCAGTCGCGCCACCAGACGCAGGTGATGGCCCCATTCGCGGCCCTGTGTGGGCAGCGCGGGGTCGTATTGCAGCGTGCTCCACACATCAGCTGACGGCGACAGCACATCGACAAAGCCGGCAGGCATGACGCCCACGACGGTGTAGGCGCGGTCATCCAGTGTCAGCAGCTTGCCGATGACGCCGGGATCCGCATGCAGGTTGCGTTGCCATAGCGCGTCGCTGATGACCACGGTCTTCA
>ERZ795053.2988-NODE-2988-length-19805-cov-6.460861_pt1 | contig 19805 bp, 19 predicted proteins | sample MGYA00375137_ERZ795053 | MGnify/ENA primary metagenome ERZ795053 (study PRJEB30182, sample SAMN05720284) | activated sludge metagenome | isolation source: Anaerobic digester | place: Hong Kong | collected 2014-12-17 ...
ATGCTCGCCGCCTTCAACGTGCCGAAGCTGCTGCGAGCGGGCGTCACCGGCTTCCTCGACGCCGACTGCCTCTGGAACCTGGGTCCGGCGCTGCGCGACGCCATCGAGGCCGGGCTCGTCGAGGGCCCGCGGATGACGGCGGGGATGAACGCGCTGCTCACCGCGGCGGGCGGCACGGCCGGGCGGCTCATCCCCGACGAGGGCCAGCTCGGCTACGCCCACGTGGTGCGCGACCGCGACGAGATGGTCCGCACCACCCGCCAGCAGATCAAGTACGGCGCCGACTGGATCAAGATCCACGTGACCGGGTCGGTGCCCACCCACGCCGGCGAGCTCACGGTCTGGACGCTCGACGAGCTGAAGGCGGTGGTCGACACGGCGCGCGACCTGGAGACGCCGACCGTCGCCCACTGCCGCAACGCCCGCTCCACCCGCCTCGCCGCCGAGGCCGGCGTCGACCTCATCCTCCACGCCAGCTTCATGGACGACGCTGCGCTCGAGGCGGTGGTCGCCGCCGGCAGCGCCATCGCCCCCACGTTCACGTTCCTCGCCAACCTGGCCGACCACGGCCACAAGGTCGGCGCCGCCTCCACCCAGGTCGACATCTTCCGGGGCGAGATCCAGGCCACCGCGGCCAAGATCAAGGAGGCCCACGACGCCGGGGTGCCGATCCTCTCGGGGTCGGAGAGCGGGTTCGCCCTCACGCCCTACGGCCACTGGCACGCGCGGGAGCTCGACGTGCTGGTCGACGCCGTCGGCCTCACGCCGCTCGAGGCCATCCGCTGCGCCACCGGCAACGGCGCCCGGGCCCTGCGCCGGCCCGAAGGCTCGATCGGGGTGATCGCCGAGGGGGCGGCCGGCGACGTGCTGGTGGTCGACGGCGACCCGGCGACCGACGTCCGCGTGCTCGGCGACCGCACCAACCTGCGCGCGGTCATCTCACGCGGCCGGCCCGTCGACCTCGACCGGCCGTGGCCCGAGCGCCGGCCGCTCCCGGGGGAGAAGGTCGGGATCTGGTCGGCCGAGCTGCTGACCCAGGAGGCGGCCCGCCGATGAGCCGCACGGTCGTGGTGAGCGGCGCGGGCGCGGGCGTCGGCGCCGCCATCGCGGCGACGCTCGCCGCCGAGGGCTGGTCCATCGGGGTGCTCGACCGCGACGGCGACACCGCGCGCGAGGCGGCCGGCGCGCTGGGGGAGCGGGCCGTGGCGCTGGTCGCCGACGCCGCCGACGAGCGTTCGGCGGAGGGCGCGCTCGACGCGTTCGCCGCCGCCACCGGCCGCCCCGCGCCCGACGGGCTGGTGGCCAACGCCGGCATCGTGCGGTTCGGGCCGCTGCTCGACCTGTCCGTGGACGATTGGCGGGCCGTGGTCGACGTGAACCTCACCGGCACCTTCCTGCTGGCCCGGGCCGCGGCGCGGCGCATGGCGGCCGCGGGGCAGGCCGGGGCGATCGTCGCCGTCACCTCGATGAACGGCGTGGCCGCCGGCCCGAACGCCGGGGCCTACGGCGCCACCAAGGCGGCGGTCGCCCTGCTCGTGCGGCAGATGGCCATCGAGTGGGGGCCGCTCGGCATCCGGGTCAACGCAGTCGCCCCCGGGCTCATCGATGCCGGCATGTCGGCGCCGATCTACGCCGACGACGACGTGCGCCGCGCTCGCACCGAGCGGGTTCCGCTCGGCCGGCTGGGCACCGGCGCCGACGTGGCCGACGTCGTCGCCTTCCTGCTCTCGGACCGGGCCGCCTACGTGACCGGCACCGAGGTCCTGGTCGACGGCGGCGTGACCGGCTCGATCATCGCCACCCTGCCCCGCCCGGCGGCGGTCGAGGGCCCCGAGCGGTGACCGGTCGGAACCTGGTGGTGGCGGGCGGACCCCTCCACGACTTCGCGGCGACGACCGACGGGCTCGTCGCCCTGGCCGCAGCCGAGGGGCTGGCCTCGACCCTCCCCACCGACCCGGCCGCGGCGCTCGACCTCCTCGTCGACGAGCGGTGGGACCTGCTCACCGTCGATGCCCTCCTCTGGACGATGCCGGCCGAGCGCCACGCTCCGCTGCGCGACGAGTGGCGCTTCGAGCTGGCCGACCGCCACGCCGACGCGCTCGTCGCCCACGTCGAGGGCGGCGGCGCCCTGCTCGCGCTCCACACCGCGCCGATCTGCTTCGACGGCGACCCCCGCTGGCGGAGGCTGCTCGGGGCGAGGTGGGACTGGGAGCGCTCCCACCACCCACCGCTCGGCCCGGTCGCCGTCCACCGCGCGGCCGCCGGTGCGGCGCATCCCATCACCGCCGCGACCGACGGCTTCGAGCTGGTCGACGAGGTCTACGCCGACCTCGACGTGGACGACGACGTCGAGCCGCTGCTCGTGAGCCCGGTGGGCGGCGTCGACCAGCCGGTGCTGTGGGCCCGCCGCGTCGGGCGGGGTCGGGTCGTGGTCGACCTGCTCGGCCACGACCGAGCGTCGATCGATCACCCCGACCACGCCGCCGTGCTGCGCCGCGCCCTGCGCTGGCTGGTCGCCCCCTCGTCCCCCGCCCCGGAGGCCCAGCCGTGACCGCACCGGTCGAGATCACCGTGTCCACCTACGAGCAGGCCCGCGACGCGTTCCGGCGCAAGGAGCTGCGCCAGGCCCTCTACGACGAGGGCGACGTGGTGATGGCCGACGTGCTCGTGAACCTCCACGGCGACGACCACCGGGCCCGGCGGCGCCTCGAGAACCGGTTGTTCCGCAAGGACACCCACGCCCGCTACGAGCAGGAGCTGTTCCCGCCGATCGTGGCCGCCACGCTCGCGCCGCACGTCGCCCGGGGGCGGGCCGAGCTGGTGGGGCTCAGCCACGAGCTGATGATGAACCTGGCGGCATCGACCGCCGGCGTGGACCGCCCGCTCGGCACCGAGGACGAGACCCGGCACCTCTACCGCTACCTCATGGTGTTCATCCAGGGCGCCACGCTCGCCCACCACACCGGCGACCGCGACGCCAAGCGGGCCGAGGTCGCCGCCGCCATGGCCGCGTTCGACGCGGAGTTCCTCGCGCCCTCGATCGCCCGGCGGCGCGCCCTCCTCGCCGAGGTGGAGGCCGGGGCGCGCGGCGAGGCCGACCTGCCCCGCGACGTGCTGACCACCTTGCTGCGCAACGAGGACGACCTGCACCTGCCCGACGACGTCGTGCTCCGAGAGATCTGCTTCTTCCTGCTCGCGGGCGCCCACACCAGCGCCACCGCCTTCGTGCGGACGTTGCACCAGGTGCTCGAGATGGAGGATGCCCGGCCCGACGACGTCGCCCGGGCGAGCACCGATCTCGGCTTCCTCCAGCGCTGCGTGCACGAGACGGTCCGCCTCCAGCCGTCGAGCCCGATCGCCCAGCGGTGGGCCCTGGCCGACATCGAGCTGGCCGGCGGCGTCGCCGTTCCCGAAGGCGCCCGGGTCACCATCGACCTGATGGCCGCCAACCGCGACCTCGCGGCGTTCGGCGACCACGCCGACGCGTTCGACCCGCACCGCGAGCTGCCCGCCGGGGTGGCGCCGTGGGGGCTCAGCTTCGGCCTCGGCATGCACGCCTGCATCGGCCAGGACCTGGCCGCCGGGATCGACCCGATGGGCCGGGGGCTCGACGCCGACCACCTGTACGGCCTGGTGCCCACCGCGGTGCGGGCCGTGCTCGATGCCGGGGCCCGGCGCATCGCGGACGACCCGCCGACCGTCGACCCCGAGTCCACCCGCGGCTACTGGGGCCGCTACCCGGTGGCGTTCCCGACGTGATCGACGTCCACGCCCACGTCGTGCTCGAGGAGCTGCTCGGCGCGGCCGGCGACCTCGGCCCCGAGCTCGACGAGGGCGACCCGGCGACCGGTCGGCTTCCCTGCTTCCGGGTCGGCGACTACCGGCTCGAGGGCGTGCGCTACCGGGGCACGCCCTTCATGGACGTCGACCTCCGCCTGCGGGCGATGGACGCGGCGGGCATCGACCTCCAGGTGCTCTCGCCCAACCCGCTCACCTACCTCGCCCGCATCGACGCCACCGTGGCCGCCGACGTGGCCCGCCGCCACAACGACGCCCTCGCCGCGGTCGTCGCCGCCCACCCCGACCGGCTCCTCGGCCTGGCCCAGGTGCCGGTGCAGGACCCGGTCGACGCCGCGGCCGAGGCTCGCCGGGCCGTCGGCGAGCTGGGGCTGGTGGGCGTCGCCATCGGCACCGACGTCGGCCGACCGCTCGACGCGCCGGAGCTCGACGTCCTCTACGGCTCGATGGTCGAGCTCGACCGGCCGCTGTTCGTGCACCCGGCCCCCGACGGCGTCGATGGCCCCCGGCGCGACGAGCGGCTGGCCCGGTTCGACGCCGACCTCTGGCTCGGGTTCGCCTACGAGGAGGCGCTGGCGGTGGCGACGCTCGTGGTGGGCGGCGTGCTCGACCGCCACCCGGCGCTCGACGTGTGCGTCTCCCACGGCGGCGGCGCCACCAGCTGGCTGGCCGAGCGCTTGGCCCATGCCACCGCCACCCGGCCGTGGGGGCCGGCCGCCCTGCGCGAGCCCGGCGCCCTCGACGCCCAGCTCCGACGGCTCTGGTGGGACGCCCACGTCGGCGGCCCTCGCGCCCTCGCCGCGCTGACCGCCACCGTCGGCACCGACCGACTCGTGGGCGGCACGAACTTCGCCGGCTGGGACCAGCACCTCGACCCCGGCGTCGGCGGCGCCGCCCTGGCCGCGACCCTCGACGCCAACGCCCGTCGACTGCTCCGCCTCGAGCCCTGATGCGTCCATCGGCCCAGCGTGCCGATGGTTAACACTGTAAAGTGCGCGGGTCCGGGATCGGCCCGGACCCGCGATGGAGGTGACCCATGTCCCTGCCCACGCTCCTGTCCGGGCACGTGGCGACGGCGGCCGACGACCAGCCCGACCTGGCCGGCAACCTCTTCCCGGTGGCCGACGAGCTCGACGTCGCCGACCTGGCGGTCACGGGCCACCTGCCCCCGGGCCTGCGCGGCGCCTTCGTCCGCAACGGTCCCAATCCGTTGTTCGATCCGCTCGGGCGGTACCACATGTTCGACGGCGACGGGATGCTCCACCGCATCGCCTTCGACGGCCGCCGGGCCACCTACCGCAACCGCTGGATCCGCTCTCGGGGCCTGCAGGCGGAGGTCGCCCTCGGGCGGGCCGTCTACCCGGGGCTGAGCAACGTGCTCGACTTCCCCGACCGCTCGCTCGTGGGCGACGCCGGCCCGGTGAAGAACCCGGCCAACACCCACATCGTCCGCCACGCGGATCGCTACCTCGCCCTCTGGGAGGGCGGACTGCCCACCGAGGTGACGGCCGAGCTCGAGACGGTCGGCGAGCACGACTTCGGCGGTCGCCTCCGCGGCGCCATGACCGCCCACCCGCGCCTCGACCCCCGGACGGGCGAGATGTTCGCCTTCGGCTACTCGGTGTTCGAGCCGATCCTGACGTACTTCGTGGTCGACGCCGCCGGCGAGCTCGTGCACCAGGTGCGCCTCGAGCTTCCGGCGCCGGTGATGATGCACGACTTCGTGATCACCGAGCACCACGCGGTCTTCCTCGACTCGCCGATCGTGTTCGACCTCTCCCTGCTCGGGAGCGGCTCGATGGTCGAGTGGCGCCCCGAGAACGGCACCCGCCTCGGGGTGATGCCCCGGCTCGGCGGCGCCGACGACATCCGCTGGTTCGAGATCGATCCCGGTCACGTGCAGCACTTCTGGAACGGCTGGGCCGAGGGCGACCGCATCGAGCTGAGCGGCACGCGCTTCGACCACCCCGAGTTCGGCCTGTCCGAGGCCGAGCGCGACCCGCGTCCCGCCCTGCCGACCCGGTTCTGGATCGACCTGGCCGCCGGGGAGGCCGGGTGGGAGCAGCTCGACGACCTGGGTGGCGACTTCGCCCGGATCGACGACGAGCGCACCGGCGTGCGCACCCGCTTCCACTACCTGTCGTCGGTGCTCGGCGAGGGCCGGACGATGGGGGACTTCGACACGATCGTCCGCTACGACGACGCCACCGGCGAGCGCCAGCTGTGGACCGCCGGCCCCACCGGCCACGTGGGCGAGAGCGTGTTCGCCCCCGACGCGGATGGCACCGCCGAGGACGACGGCTGGCTGATCAACGCCGTGTACGACGACGCCACCGGCCAGACCGACGTGTGCGTGCTCGACGCCCGCGACGTCGCGGCCGGGCCCGTCGCCCGGGTCCACCTCCCCCGGCGCATGCCCTTCGGCTTCCACGCCAACTGGTTCGCCGCCTCCTGATCGGCCCTCGGGGCCGGCGGTCGACGCGCGCCGGCTCAGGCGGTGGCCGGCACCGGCGGGTCGGCGCCCGCTCGTCGTCGCCGGGCGGCGCGCACCTGCCCGGCCACGAGGTGCACCCCCGGGAGGTCGAGGACCGTCGCCCGCCAGTCGACGCGCTCGGGGGCCACGGGGGAGCACACCAGCAGGAGGCCCACCAGCACGATGTTGGCGGGGAACAGGATCCCCATCGCCGCCTGGGTGCCGAGGTGGAAGAGGATCAGCCCGAACCCCCACAGCCGGTGGAGGCGGGGGCGCAGCACCACCAGCAGCGAGGTGGCCTCCAGGTACATGGTCCCGTTGAACAGCAGCCAGCCGACCACCGGCGTGGAGGCGAGGAGGTCCCCCACCACCGTGTCGCGCCCGCTGCTCAGCAGGTTGCGGGCGATGAGCAGCGAGAAGCCGTCGAGCTCGAACGCGCTGACCTCGGGGCGGAACAGGGCGAGCGTCGCGTGCCACACCTTCCACACGCCGGTGAGCGTGTAGAAGAACAGGACGCAGAGCTGGGCGAGGCGGATCACCTGCACGAACAGCTGGCGGTCGTCGGCGGTGGCGTCGGAGCGCCAGGCCCGGTGGCGACCCGGCAGCAGGATGAAGAAGGCGCTCACCCACAGCCACGAGTGGTAGGCGTGGTTGATCTTGCCGAACCCGTAGTCGACGGCGAGGAACTGGAGGAGGCCGAACGAGTAGGCGATGCGGGCGATCCGCACGTGGGGGAACGCCATGGCCGCGAGGGCGCCCAAGCCGTAGATCGCCAGGATCGCGGTGATCCCGCGCTGCGTGCCGGGGTAGTCGATCCACTCCGCCGGCCAGAGGGGGTCGACGGAGGTCGAGGTGCGCAGCCCCGGCCAGTCGCGCATGGCCTGGGCCACCCAGAGCACGCTCACCACGTAGTAGGCGCGCACGATCATCACCGAGCGCAGGTGCACGCGCGCCGAGTGGGCGTCGGCGTCGGCGGGATCGACCGGTGGGGCGCTCCACAGGTAGCGCCGGACCAGGACGGTGAGCCGCATCAGCGCTTCTCGCCCTGCTCGATCACCGTCTCCTCGAGGAAGCAGTCGCACGTGCGACGGTCGAGGATGTCGAAGGTGCGCCGCACCACCTCGTACTCGGCGGAGTCGACCTCCTCGAGCCACCGCTCCTCCAGGGCGGCCTCGAAGCCGTCGGCGGCCGCGTCGTCGCCCCGATCGATGGCGCCGCCGAGCTGCTGGATGAGCCGGTAGGCGCCCGGGTTCTGGTACATCCGCGGCAGCTCCGTTCGGGCCTGCTCGAAGTAGACGGGCTCGAGCAGGTCGCGGCCGTCGATGGACGTGAACCGCACGCTGTAGTCGGTGAAGGTGCGATCGGGGATCTCCGAGAACAGCGACCAGTTGAAGACCGGGTACGCCTCCTCGTTGTTCTCGGGGCCGTGCCACGCGAGGACCGCGAGGTAGGAGAGCACGAACGCGAGGCCCAAGGCCACCAACCGGTCTGTCCGATCCACGCCGCCCCCCTCCTTCCGTGACCGATGGCACCGTACCCGCTGGTTCCTCCGTCGATGCGCGGGACGGGCGGGCGCGGCGACGGCGGCGCGCGGTACCCTCGTGGCTGGCGATGGGGCTCGCCCGAACCGCCGGTCCGACCCGGCTGATGGCTCCTGCACAACGCAGCGCACCGCACGTGCAGGAGCAGACCCGTGACCCCATCGAGCCCCACCGACGCCACCCGATCGGCCGCCTCGCCCGCCGCTCGGCTCCGGCGCACCCTCCGCTGGATCGGCCTCGGCGCCGTCACCGGCGTGCTGGCCGGGCTCTCCTCCGCCGGCTTCCTCGTCACCCTCGAGAAGGTCACCGAGCTGCGCGTCGCGCACCCGTGGCTGCTGTGGCTCCTCCCCGTGGGCGGGTTCGCCGTGGGTCTGGCCTACCAGCGCCTGGCCGGGCGGGCGTCGGGTGGCAACGCCCTCATCCTCGACGAGATCCACCAGCCGTCCGCCTGGATCCCTCGGCGCATGGCGCCCCTCGTGTACCTCGGCACCGAGATCACCCACCTCTTCGGTGGGTCCGCCGGGCGGGAGGGCACGGCGCTGCAGATGTCGGGCAGCCTCACCGACGCCGTCTCCCGGCGCCTGCACCTCGACCAGGAGGACCGGCGGACCATGCTCGTCGCGGCCCTCGGCGGCGGCTTCGGCGCGGTGTTCGGCGTGCCGCTGGCCGGCATCGCCTTCGGCATCGAGGTGCAGTCCGTCCGCCACCTGCGGACGCGGGCCCTGCTGCCCTCGGTGGTCGCCGCGCTCGTCGGCGACCGGGTGGTGCGCCTCCTCGGCGTGCACCACACGGCCACGCCGCAGCTCGAGCGCATCGACTGGTCGTTGCCCCTCGTCGCCAAGGTGGCCCTGGCGGGCGTCGCCTTCGGCCTCACCGCCCACGCCTTCGTGCTGGCCACCCACGGGGTGAAGGGCGCCCTCGCCGCCCGGGTCGGCTGGTCGCCGCTGCGCCCGGCGGTGGGCGGCGTGGCGGTGATCCTCCTCACCGGCGCGGTGGGCACCCACGACTACCTCGGCCTGTCGATCCCGCTGATCGAGTCGTCGCTCGCGGGGGGCGCTGGCGTCGTCGGCGCCGCCTTCGCCCTGAAGCTCCTGTTCACCGCCGTCACGCTCGGCTCGGGGTTCCAGGGCGGCGAGGTCACGCCGCTCTTCGTGATCGGCGCCACCCTCGGCGTCACCCTGGGCCGGGCCCTCGGCGTGCCCGTCGAACTGCTCGCCGCGGTGGGGTTCGTCGGGGTGTTCGCCGGCGCGGCCAACGTGCCCGTGGCGTGCACGGTCATGGGCGCCGAGCTGTTCGGCGTCCACGGCGTGCCGCTGTTCGCCGTGGCGTGCGCGGCGTCGTGGGCGGTCTCGCACCCGCACGGGATCTACGGCGCGCGCCCCGAGGGCGATGGCACCATGGCGGCGTGAGCCTGCGCGTGGTCCAGTGGGCGACCGGCAACGTCGGTCGCAACGCCGTCGAGGGCATCGTCGCCCACCCCGACCTGGAGCTGGCGGGGGCGTACGTCTACGACCCGACCAAGGCCGGGCGCGACGTGGGCGAGCTCTGCGGGATCGCGCCGCTCGGGGTGGCGGCCACGGGCGACGTCGACGAGGTGCTCGCCATCGATGCCGACTGCGTGCTGTACGCACCGATGCTGCCGAGCCCGGCCGAGGTGCTGCGCATCGTTCGGGCCGGGCGCAACGTCGTGACCCCCACCGGGTGGTTCTTCCCGCCTCGGACCGCCGACATCGCCGAGCTCGAGGGCGCCTGCCGGCAGGCCGGGGTCAGCGTGCACGGCACCGGCATCAACCCGGGCGGCATCACCGAGCAGATCCCGGTGCTCCTCTCGGGCTTCTGCCGCGACATCCGCCACGTGCGGGCCGAGGAGTTCTCCGACCTGCGCACCTACGCGTCGGAGTTCGTGGTGCGCGAGATCATGCTGTTCGGCAAGGCGCCGGAGGAGGCGGCGGCCAGCCCGATGCTCGGGCTGCTGGGCGACGGCTTCGGCCAGTCGATCGACCTCGTCGCCCACGCGCTCGGCTGGACGCTCGACGCCGACAAGCCGGCCACCATCGAGACGGCCGTCGCCACCCGTCCGATCGACACCCCCGTCGGCGTGCTCGACGCGGGCACGGTGGCCGCCCAGCGCATGACCTGGCAGGGGACCGTCGGGGGCGAACCGGTGGTCACCGTGCGCGTCAACTGGCTCATGGGCACCGACCACCTCGAGCCCGCCTGGACCTTCGGCCCCGAGGGCGAGCGCTTCGAGGTCGCGTTCGACGCCGTGCCACCGGTGACCGCCAGCTTCCACGGGCTGCACCCGGCATCGCTCGACGACGACCTCGACCGCAACCCGGGGATCATCGCCACGGCGATGCACGCGGTGAACTCGATCCCCGCCGTGGTGGCCGCCGAGCCGGGCATCCGGACCTACCTCGACCTGCCGATGATGCCGGGGCGGGCGGCCGCCCGCTGAGGGCCCTCAGACCTCGACGGTGCGCACCTCGACCTTGCCGAGGAGCACCCCCGCACCCACCTCGAGCAGGCCGACGGCGAGCACCCGGATGCCGAACAGCACGGCGAGCACGATGATGGTGGCCTTCGGCCAGCCGAGCGCCACCACGCCGGCGACCGCGCTGAGCGCCCCGGAGGCGAGCAGGACGCCGCGGGCGCCGCTCGCCTTCGCAGCCGGCGAGAAGCCGGCGACGAGCTGCAGGATGCCCCGTGCCAGGAAGCCGAGGCCGACGATGACCGCGATCACCCAGAGGGTCACGCCCGGCCAGGCGATCACCAGGGCGCCGGCCACGATGCCCGCCACGCCCGAGGCGATCGACAGGTTGCGGTTGCCGTAGCGGTGGTCGACGAGGTCGAGCACGCCGCCCAGGATCAGCTCGATGCCCACGATGATCGCCAGCACCTTGGCGGTGGTGAAGGGGTTGAGGATCATCACGATGCCGAGGACGGCGGCGAGCACGCCGATGATCACCAGCCCCCAGCGCAGGGCGCCGGGCACCTTCAGGGCGGCGCCGTCGGGCGCGGTGGCGGTCACGACTTCCGGGCCGCCACGGCCTGCCACACGCCGAGCACGATGACCGCGCCGACGATCGAGCCGAGGATGCCGCTCGGCTTCAGCGCCAGCCCGTCGCCCGAGAGCAGGCTGATCAGCAGGCCGCCCACGAGCGAGCCGGCGAAGCCGGCGACGAGCAGCGGGCCCCAGTCCTGGGGGTGCGAACCGTTGCCGAGGATGACGTTGGCCAGCCAGCCGATGCCGAGGCCGAACACGAGGATGCCGAGGAGGATCACGGCCGTCGAGCGTAGGCGGTCCCTCACCTGGCCGGGTGATCCCACCGTCGGGTTCACGATCGGGCCCGAGCTGCCGATGGGACCCCCATGCCCGCCGACGGATCCTCGCCCGCCGACCGCCGCACCCAGCAGGGGCTGGTCTTCGACCCCGAGTCGCGGTGGCTCTCGATCGGGCGGTTCGTCCAGGAGATCGACCCCGGCGGGGGCAACCGGGCCGTGCTCAACGCCTACGTCGAGCTGACCGCCCGCTGCCGCCACGACCGCATCGCCAACGTCATCCACGTCCGCGACAGCGACGTGCGCGCCCTCGCCGACGCGCTCGACCTCAAGGCCGACGACCTGGCGTCGGAGATCGAGTCGGTGCTGGCGCTCAGTCGGGCCGAGGCGCTCAAGACCATCGGGCGCATGCGCGAGTCGCGCCTGATCGGCGGGCTGGCGAAGGCGGCCACCGGGGCGGTCGTGGCGGGGAGCCTGGTCGCCGGCGGGGTCGCGGCGACGCGTGCGGTCACCGACGAGCCCAGCGCCGCCTCCAGCCGGCCGATCGTCCCGCCGACGCCCCGCGAGCCTCCGCCCACCTCGGTGGCCGATGCCCTGCGCTCGGCGCCGACGGCGGCGCCCGTCGTCGACGGGCCCCTCACCGAGACGGATGACGGCGTCGGGCTCATCCCCCCGGTGACGCTCGACGCCGAGGGCGAGGTGGGGCTGATCCCGCCGGCGAACGTCGAGGCCGACGCCGGGGCGGAGGCCTCCGCCACCGACCCCGGCGTGGGGCTCATCCCCCCGGCGAACGAGGACCGCCCCGGGAGCTGAGGCATCGGGCGCACGGCCTGGCAGGCTGGCGCCCATGACCGGATCGGACGTGGCGGTCCAGACGATCGCCCTGACCAAGGTGTACCCGGGCGACGTGCTGGCCGTCGACCAGCTCGATCTCGAGGTGCGGCGCGGCGAGATCTTCGGGCTCCTCGGCCCGAACGGCGCCGGCAAGACCACCACGGCGGGCATGCTCACCACGCGCGTCGTGCCCACCTCGGGCCGCGCCATCGTCGGCGGCGTCGACGTGTGGGAGGAGCCGGCGAAGGCGAAGCGCTCGATCGGGGTGGTGCCCCAGAGCAACACCCTCGACCGCTCGCTCGACGTGCGCGACAACCTCGTCTTCCACGGTCGCTTCTTCGGCATGGGTGCCAAGGAGGCCCGCACCGAGGCCGACCGGCTGCTCGAGCGCTTCCGGCTGACCGAGCGGGCCACCGCTCCGGTCCTCGCCCTCTCGGGTGGCATGGCCCAGCGCCTGATGGTGGCCCGCGCCGTGATGCATCGCCCCGCCGTGCTGTTCCTCGACGAGCCCACGGCGGGCCTCGACCCGCAGAGCCGCATCGCCATGTGGGAGATCCTGGGCGATCTCCACGTCGACGGGCAGACCATCCTGCTGACCACGCACTACATGGAGGAGGCCGACCAGCTCTGCGATCGCCTCGCCATCATCGACCACGGCCGCATGCTCGCCCTCGACACCCCCGAGGCGCTGAAGGCATCCACCGGCATCGACACGATGGTCACCGTGGCGGCCGACGGCGACCTCGAGGCGCTCGCCGGGCTGCTGCACGATCGCATCGAGGGCGCCACCGAGGCGACGGTGGCCGACGGCGTCGTGCGCCTCGGCGTGAAGGGCACCAACGGCGTGCTGCCCGCGGTGGTGCAGGTGGCCGACGGCGCCGGCGTCACCGTCACCGACCTGTCGGTCGACGAGCCGAGCCTCGAGACCGTCTTCATCAAGCTCACCGGGAAGGACCTGCGCGAATGACCTGGACCGCGTTCCGCGCCCTGCTGGCGCGCGACCTCTACGTGCTGCGCCACAACCTCAAGGAGTTCATCCCCCGGACCGTGCTGCAGCCGCTGCTGCTCGTCTTCGTCTTCACGTACGTGTTCCCGAAGATCGGCCAAGGGATCGGCGGCGGCGGCACCGACGACGGTGCCTTCTCCACCTTGCTCGTGGCCGGCGTGCTCGGCAGCGTGATCCTCTTCCAGGGCGTGCAGTCGGTGGCCCTGCCGCTGGTGTCCGAGTTCGGCTACACCCGCGAGATCGAGGACCGCGTGCTCGCCCCGCTGCCGGTCGAGCTGGTGGCGATCGAGAAGGTGGTCGCCGGCGCGCTCCAGTGCCTCATCGCCGCGCTGATCGTGTTCCCGATCGCCTACTTCGTGCCCGCCACCCCCGTGCACATCACCTACCAGTGGGCGGTGCTGCTCACCTTCGCCCCGCTCGCCTGCGTCGCCTCGGCCTCGCTGGGGCTGATGTTCGGGACGATGTTCGACCCGCGGACCGTGCCCCTGCTGTTCGGCATCATCGTCGTGCCGCTCACCTTCCTCGGGTGCATCTACTTCCCGTGGCAGAGCCTCGAGGCCATCCGCTGGCTGCAGATCGCCGTGCTGGTCAACCCGCTCGTGTACATCAGCGAGGGGTTCCGCTCGGCGCTCACCCCGGTGCCCCACATGAGCCTGCTCGCCATCTACCCGGTGATGGTCGGGTTCACCGCCCTGTTCCTGTGGCGCGGCGTCGAGGGCTTCAAGGCCCGGGTGCTCGCCTGAGCGTCTAGGCAATCGTCCCCCTCGCGGTTGAGCAATCGTTGCTCAGGTGCCGTGGCGGCTCGAGGCGGATGCTGCTCCCATGAGCACGAACCGCATCCGCACCCTCGTCCGCGGCGCTGCCGCCGCCCTCGCCCTCGCCCTCGCCCTGGTCGGGTTCACCGCCTGCGATCCGGGAGCGCAGGCGGACTGCACCAAGGACTGCCTCGACTTCCTGGCCACCAACGACAACGCCGACACCATGTCGATCGCCCACCGGGGCGGGGCCGCCCTCACCGAGGCGACGATCTACGCCGACGCCGCTCGCACGCAGGTGGTGGGCTACGTCCGGAACTTCGAGATGGTGCAGTACCCCACCGTCCCGATCACCAAGGCCTACCAGGCCCTCCCCCTCGAGAACCCCCAGAAGGTGCAGCTGAAGCCGGCCACCACCTACTGGTACGCGTCCAAGACGAGCGGGGCGATGAGCAAGGTCCACACCGAGGTCGGCAGCTTCAAGACCAAGCAGCGCATCGTCTCGTTCACGATCACCAAGGTCTGGCTGTTCTACGACTCGGACGCCGCCGGCTCCGGCGAGATCACCATGGAGGCCCGCATCAACGGCGGCGCGGCCCGCGTCGTGCACAAGGACCTCGACTGGGCGGCCGAGGAGCCCGCGTTCGACCCGAAGTTCACCGCCACCGTGAAGGGCGTGATGAACGCCAACACCTTCCAGGTCCGGGCGTGGGACGACGACTGCACCTTCTCGACCTGCACCGCCCCGGCCGGCGCGTGGGACAAGGTGGGGAGCAACGGCGACACGCAGTGGTCGACCCTGACCTTCCCCGTCACCGTCAGCGCCCCCAACCTGCAGTACGGGTACGGCACGTTCAAGGGCAGCACGAACAACGGCATCACCGACATCGGCTTCTACATCGAGGGGACCTGGAAGGTCGCCTACGAGTACGCATGACGCCCGAGCAGATCCTTGCGGTGCGCCGGGTGGTGGTCGCGGCCGGCCACCACCCGGACCTCGGCGCCCGGTTCTACCGTCGGCTCTTCGGCGACGCCCCGGCGCCGAGGCGCTGTTCGCCGGGGATCCGGTCCGCCAGCAACGGGCGCTGGCCGCAGAGCTGCGGGCGATGGCCGAGCTGCTCGACGACCTGCCCTCCCTCGAGGCGCGGGCGCGGGAGCTGGGGGCGCGCCACCGCGGGTACGGCGTCGAGGCGATCCACCACCGTGTGAGCCGCACGGCCCTCGTCGACACGTTCGCCGAGGTCCTCGGCGAGGGCTTCGGCCCCGAGGAGCAGGCCGCCTGGACCCGGGCCGCGTCGCTCATCTCCGAGCTCATGCAGGCGACGTGAGGCGGACTGCTCGACCGAGGTGAGCAGCGCTCCCCCTACACTCCGAACCCGACATGCCGGCATCTCCTGCGGTCCTCACCCAGCTCTGGCCCCTGACCGGTCGCCACGAGGATCTCGAGGCGATCGTCGGCGCGCTCGTCGACGGGAGCCGGGCGCAGGTGATCGTCGGCGATGCGGGGACCGGGAAGACCCGGCTCGCTCGCGAGGTGCTGCGCCGCCTCGCCGACGACGGCGTGCCCACGGCGGGCGCGACGGCCAGCGAGTCGGCGGCGGCCACCCCGCTCGGCGCCCTCGCCCACCTCGTCCCGCCCGGCGCCCTCGACTCGCCGTCGAGCGTGTTCTCGGCCACCCGCGACGCCATCGACGAACGCACCGGTGGCCGGCCGCTCGTGCTGCACGTGGACGATGCGCACCTGCTCGACGCCAGCTCGGCCGCGCTGCTCGTCGGGCTCGCCGAAGCCGGCGTGGCCGAGCTCGTCGTGACCATGCGCCCCGGCCACCGGGGTCCCGACGCCCTGGGCGCCCTGCGGGCGGCCGACGGGGTGGGCACCACCACCCTCGGCGCCCTCGACGCGGTGGCGATCGACACGCTCCTGCACCGGGTGCTCGGCGGGCCGCTCGACGGCGTGGCCGAGGCCCAGCTCCTCCACACGAGCGGCGGCAACCCGCTCTACCTGCGCGAGCTCGTGCTGGGCGCGGTGCAGGACGGGTCGCTGCGCGAGGTCGACGGCGTGTGGCGCCTCGACGGCGGGTTCCCGGCGGCCGAGGCGCTGGGCGACCGCGTGCTCGGGCGGATGGCCGACCTCCCCACCGTCGAGCGCGAGGCGCTCGAGCTCGTCGCGGTGGCCGAGCCGATCGGCCTCGACCTGCTCGAACGGCTGGTCGACGCCGCCGTGCTCGAAGGCCTCGAGCAGCGGGCCCTGCTCCGGGTCGAGGCGAGCCGCCGCCGCCACGAGGTGCGCCTGGCCGACCCGGTCTACGGCGAGATCCTCCGCGGGTCGATCGGGCGGGTGCGCCTGCGCCGGCTGAGCCGCACCCTGGTCGACGCCGTGACCGCGACGGGGTTGCGCCGCGCCGACGACGGCACCCGCCTCGTCCGCTGGCAGATCGACGCCGGCATCCCGCCCGACCTGGACGTCGTGCTCGTGGGGCTCCGCCTCGCCCGCCACCACCAGGACTGGTCGACGGTCGCCATCCTCGCCACCGCGGCCTTGGGGGCCGGCCACGCGGACGCCGCCGCCTGGCTCGTCGAGGCTCACGTGGCCCTCGGCGAGTTCGACGAGGGCGACGAGGTGGCGAACCGCGCCCTCGCTGAGCCCGAGGCCCTGGGCGAGGAGGCGATCGTGCTGCTCCACCGGGCGCGGGCGGAGACCCTGTTCTTCAGCCGAGACGACGCGGCGGGCGCGGTGGACGCGGTGGCGGCGCTGCTGCCGACCGTGCGCGACCCGCTCCAGCGCGAGCTGCTCACTTTCTCCCAGGCCGCGATCCTGGCCTGGTCGGGCCGGATCGCCGAGGCGTCCGAGCTGGTCGCCGCGTTGGAGGGCTCCGAGCGCGAGCTGGTCGTCGTCCAGGCGGCCATGATCCGCGAGCTCGTGGCTGCGGTGGCGGGTCCAGCCGGCGTGGCGATCGAGCTGGCCGACCGGTGGTTCGCCCGGCATCTCGAGCTCGACGACCTGAACGGAACCAACGGCCCCGGCTTCCACCTGGTGATCAAGGCCGTCGCGCTCACCAACGCCGGTCGCCTCGACGAGGCCGCGGCGCTCGCCGAGGCGGGCTACGGGGCATCGGTCGGCGACCGGGTGCTCGCCGGCCAGCTGTGGTTCTCGCTCGAGCTCGGCCGCATCGCCCTGCTCCGCGGCGACGCCGTGGCCGCGGCGCGCTGGTACCGCGAGCAGGTGGCGCTGTGTCGGGCGACGGGATGGCGCCGCCCCATCACCCTCGGGTTGAGCGGGCTGGCCATCGCCCTCGCCCAGCAGGGCGACGCCGCAGGCGCGGCCGCGGCGATCGCCGAGCGCGACGCGTCGGGCTACCGGGTGATCGAGCTGTTCGCCATCGAAGGGGCGCGCGGCACGGCCTGGGCACGGTCGGCGGCAGGCGATCCCGCCGGCGCGCGGGCCGTGCTGGCCGAGGCCATCGACCACGCCGAGGCCGGCGGCCTGACCCTCATGGCGGCGACGGCGCGCCTCGACGCCCTGCGCCTGGGCGACGGCGGGCAGGCGGCGCCGCTCGCCGCCGCGGCCGAGGTGGTCGACAGCGCGCTGATCTCGCTCGCCGCCCGGTGGGCGGCGTCGCCGAACGACGGCGGGGTGCTCGACGACGTGGCGTCGGGCTTCGAGGCCCTCGGCGCGCTGATGGTGGCGGCCGAGGTGGCCGCCCGGGCCGGCGACGCCTGGAAGCGCACCGGCCAGCCGCGGGCGGCGGCGGCGTCGCAGCGGCGAGCCGACGAGCTGGTGGCGCGCTGCCGCGGTGCCGCCACCCCGGCGCTCGCCGTGGTCGAGACCGTGGTGCCGCTGACGGCGCGCGAGCGGGAGATCGCCGTGCTCGTGGCCGACGGCCTCACCACCAAGGAGGTGGCCGAGCGGCTGTTCCTCTCGGCCCGCACCGTGTCCAACCACCTGCAGAACGCCTACGCCAAGCTCGGGATCACCAAGCGGACCGAGCTCGGCGCCGCGCTCGGGCGGCCCACCAGCGCCGGAGGTTCGCCGTGACGCCCGAACAGGTCGAGCTCGTGCGGGCCACCATCGCCGCCGTCGGCGAGCACCCCGAGTTCGCCGACCGCTTCTACCTGCGGCTCTTCGAGGTGGCCCCCGCCACCGAGGCCATGTTCGGCGACCTCGAGTCGCAGCGCCGGAAGCTCACCGACGAGCTGGTGGCGATGGGCGAGCTCCTGGGCGACCTCACCACGCTCGACGCCCGAGCCGCCGAACTGGGTCGACGCCACCGCGGCTACGGCGTCCGCGCCGGGCACTACCCCGTGGCGCGCGCTGTCATGGCCGAGACGGTGCGCGAGGTCCTGGGCGACGCCTTCGGACCCGAAGAGCAGGACGCCTGGGAGCGGGCGACCATGCTCATCACCGAGCTGATGCAGTCCGGCTGACCGCAGCACCGCGCTGCGCTCCCCGGTGCGCCGGGGTTCGGTGCGCAGATCGCGCGCTGGTGGCGCGTGGTTCGGGTGGAGAACCCGCCGCCGTGCGTCGCCGCGGTTCGGTGCGCAGATCGCGCGCTGGTGGCGCGCGATCCGTGCGCAGGACTCGGTGCAGGGTGGCGGCGATTCGCCGCCGATTCGCCGCCCTCCGTCCGAGGCGTTCTCTGCGTGGATGGCGCGCTGGTGGCGCGCGGTTCGGGTGGAGAACGCGGAGCGATGGTTCTCGGGTGTTCTGTGCGTGGAAGGCGCGCTGGTGGCGCGCGGTTCGGGTGGAGAACGCAGCGGGACCGGGCGGCGAATCGCCGTCGAATCGCTCCCCCGGGCGAATCGGGCGAATCGGGGGGTCAGGGGGCGGCGAAGGCGGCGGGGTCGAGGACGGGATCGCTCCAGCGACCTTCGAGGGCGAGGCGGGCGGCGACCGCACCGATGGCGTTGGCGCTCTTCGCCGCGTACCCGTTGCCGCCGGCGGCGAGCACGAGGCCGTCGTCCACGTGGTCGAGGTACGGCAGGTCCGTCGGCGTCTCGGTGATGAGGCAGGGCTTGGTCTCCCACGCCGTGGCCCGCACCCCCGGCACCAGGTCCTCCACCAGGGCGCGCAGGCCAGCGAGCTCGAGGCTGTGCGCGTCCCCGCGCATCCACGCCCGCTTCTCGCCGGCGGTGCGCAGCGGCCGGTAGGGGTCGGAGGTCGCGCCGAGCTTCAGCCGCGTCGAGCCGTCGGGATAGGTGGTCGGCGGCACCAGGTAGAGGTCGCCGTAGACCGGGTGGTCGGGGAGGCGGGCGAGCACCGAGGGCAGCTCGGCCAGCCGTCTTGCCTCGGCGTCGTCCAGGGTGGCCAGCACGACCGACTCGGCGCGCACCTCGAGCGGGGGGAGCGCCGGGTGGAGCTCGTCGGCGTGGGGACCGGCAGCGAGCACCACGGTTCGGGCTCGCACCTGAGCACCGCCGGCCGTCGTCACGCGCCAGCCGCCCGTGGCCGACCGGTCGAGCGAGGTGCACGCCTCGCGCACGATCGTCGCCCCCAGCTCGCCCGCCACCACCAGGTTGGCGGCGAGCATGCGCCGCGGGTCGATGTGGCCGGCGGGGCCGGGCTCGGCGAGCAGGGTCGACCCGGTCGGGAACGCTAGGAGCGGTGCGTAGGGGTTCGGCGCCTCCGGGCCCGCCACCCGAACGCTCGAGCCGACCCGGTCCGCGTTGGTGATCGTCGAGGCGATCCGCTCGGGGTCGAGCTCGGCCAGCACCGCGCCCACCGGTCGGTGGAAGTCGATGCCCGACATCGCTTCCAGCTCGCCGTAGCGGGCGATCGCCCGGGTGGCGAGCACCGCCCACTCGTAGCGGGCGTCGAGGTGGCGGGTGATGCGCCCCGAGTCGTAGTGGCTGGCGAAGGGACCCGGGTGCTCGGCGAGCACCGGTGGCTCCGCCGGCCCGATGCCCGCCACCACCGCACCCCGCGACGCGCCCGCCGCCGCGAGTTCTCGGAGCGTGGCCGAGCCGATGAGCCCGAGGCCGACGACGGCCACGTCGACGTGCAGCTCGCCGCCTGCGCCCGCTCCGTCCATCGCCCGATCCTTCCACGCCGCATCCCCGTGCTCGGCCGTTCTGTGCCTGGATCGTGCGCTGGTGGCGCGTGGATCGGGCGGAGAACG
>ERZ795053.2991-NODE-2991-length-19803-cov-6.495645_pt1 | contig 19803 bp, 12 predicted proteins | sample MGYA00375137_ERZ795053 | MGnify/ENA primary metagenome ERZ795053 (study PRJEB30182, sample SAMN05720284) | activated sludge metagenome | isolation source: Anaerobic digester | place: Hong Kong | collected 2014-12-17 ...
TGGGCGCTGTACTACCACTGCATTGCGGTACCGCCCGCCTGCATGCTCATCGGTCTCGGCGCCGTCGCGCTGCGCGGCCGCAGCGCCACATCCGCGAACGCCCAACGGCGTCCCGTGTTGATTTCACCACGCCGATTCGCCGTCGTGGCCGTCCTGCTCACGCTCGCCCTGCTCGCCGTCACAACGTATTTCCGCATCCACAGCCGTGACAACGCGGAGGATCTCCGGCAATTGCACGACTGCGCCATGGAGATTGACCACGCGATTCCCGATGATGGCGAAATCGTCGTCCGCGGCGGTAGATCCGTCGACGAATACGGCTCGCCTGTCGCCTTCAATGAGCCGATGTTATTCGCATGGATGGATCGGCGCGGCTTCAACTACCCGAAGGATCAGCTCAGCGCCGACGAACTCGACAACATCGCCCGGCGCGGCGGTCGGTACTGGATCGCCCGCGCCGACGAACTCGATCCCAACGATGGCCATGGCGATCTGCACGATCGATACGAACCCATCGGCGCGTGCCGTTGCGGCGCCCTGATTGCTTTCGATCTGGACACGAGATTGTCCGCGACACGGAAGCGTCGATCGGCCCAGTCAGACCACGATTCGGATTGACCCGCCCATGAGCGCCGACTCGACGACAACCGAATCGCCGATTCTCAAGCCGAGCTGGCGCATTCCGCCGAGTCTCCCGATTCTTGTCGCCATTGTCCTCGGCGTGCTGATCCGCGTCGCATGGCTGAACGCCAAGCCCCTGTGGGAGGACGAGGCCTGGACCTTCGTGACGGCGATCAGCGATCGACCGCTCGTGGACATCGCCGGCGCCGATCCGCATCCGATGTCGTTCTACTTCGTCATCCGACAGCTGCCGAGGTGGTTCCTCTCCTCCGACTGGGCCTTCCGACTGCCGCACGCCATCGCGTCCTGCGCCGCGCTCCTGCTGATTCCTTTCGTCTTTCGCCGACTGCTCTCGCCTGATCGTGGCATGGGCGTCCCAGCCCGCGATCCAAGGGTGGACGATCGCTCGTTCGCCCGCACGCAACCTGAAACACTGGACAATTCGTCGATCGACCGGCTCGTCGCCTGGTGCACGCTCGTTTTCTCGCTGCTGCCGTTGAACGTCCGCTACGCCCAGGACGCCCGCGCCTACGCCTTCTGCCAGCTCGCCGGCGTGATCGTTCTCCTGCTGTATCTGAAATGCCGGCAGAACAGGTCGTGGGCGTCGATCGGCGGTCTGGTGATCGCCACATCGATCAGCATGCACATCGACGGCTTCGGCTGGATCACGCCCACGATCTGTGGTCTCCATGGGTTGCTCAGCGTCCGAACCAGCGACGCCCGGCGCGCCATCGCGGCGCTGGTGGCAGGTGGGCTGTCGGCCATTCCCTACGTGTACTTCCGAATGACGCACATGATGGCGGCCGGTGAGATGCACACCGTCGGCTCGGGTCGGCTTGGCAGAGCGTTTGCGGCCCGTTGGCTCGAGCTGTCGCCGATCGGCGTCGCCTTCGATCCCGTTCCCGCGAAGTACGCGGGCGCCATCTGGTTTGTCGCGGCGGTCGCGGCGCTCGTGTACGTCATCGGCATGACGACGAGCGTCTGGCGCAAGGGCGATCAGCGTCGATGGCTGGCAATTCTGTTGTTCGTCGTCCCGTTCGCGGGCCTGACGACGCTGTCACTGTACACGGGTGAGATTTACATCTTCAAGAAGTACCTGATCCCCACGGCGCCCGCCGTGGTCCTGCTCTTCACGCTCGGCCTACTCCGCGTCACACGCGGCTCGTTCCTCTGCGCGATGCTGGTGCTCTGTGTGGTTCCCCTCGGTGTTTCCGCCGTGAGCAATGTTCGCGCCGGCGATCGCGCCGACTGGCGATCGCTCTATGACGGCATTCGCCCTCGAATTCAGGCGAACGACGCCTTCGCGCAGGAGCGGCATCTGAACTATCCCGGTTACTCGTTTGGTCCCCTTTGCGCCTACGCCTGGCGCGACAGGATTCGACTCGACGACGCGCAACTGCATGAGTACACCGACGCCGCGGATTCGGCGGCGTCGATCCGCGCGTTCATGGACACGCGCGGCGGCGACCGCATCTGGACGATCACAACGAACTGGATGGCCCGGGATCGCATGGCCGACCTGAGCGCGATGGCGGATCGACTCACTGAGGTTCGCGCTCGAGGCTGCCGCGCAACGCTGTGGCGCCTGCGATCGTCGGCACGCGCCTCGTCCGGCGAACGTTGAAGTCCTTGTCGAATCGATGAACCGCCCCGCTCAGTGCGTGTCGAAGATGGCGTCGGCGCTGGTCACGTGGGCGGCGCGGATCAGCCACGCCTCCAGCCTGGCCGTGTCCTGGCACGCCTTGATCTGGCTGAGCGTGGCGCCCTCGACGTTGAGTTTGCGCGCCTCGAGCAGCAGAAGAATGCTGGAGGCGAGCTGCTTCGCCTTCTCCGGATCGCTGCTCGTCGCGAGCTGATGCGAGTCCGCCGGCGTCTCTTCCGGCATGACGAGGCGCTCGCCCGTGGCCTGCGCGACCATGCGGTACCACGATTCCGGATAGCCCGGATGTGTCACTTCGCCGTGTTCGTCCTTCATGTTGCCGTCGAGATACTTCCAGACAAGATGCTCGCCGAGCTTGCGCCAGCGGCGGACGGCGTTCTCCCCCTGCGCCGTCGAGTAGTTGGTCAGGTATTCGATCGCGAGCGCGGGCGACTCCTTCATCAGCTTCTGAGCCGCGGCGTCGATCCGGGGGAGATCGGCGGCGTACTGGCCTTCCAGTTCGCGCTGGACAATCTGGACGTCCTTGACCATCTCGCTGTAACGCATGTACGTGTAGTTCGATACGAAGTTGAACGTCCAGAAGGCGGAGTCCCAGTTGAATTCCCTGAAGTTGCCCGTCCCGACGGCAAAGGACTTCGGGACGTCTGTAATACCGCAGTACATGGGGACGTAGACCGTCGTGTACGTGTCGTCGACACCGAACCAGAGGACGCCGCCGATCGGGTCCGGCAGCCATGAGCGCATCTGGGCGACGAACGAAAAGCCCGTCTGCTGCGTCGACGTTGCGCGCTCGTTGAGGTATTCCCTGCCATCCAGCTTCCACGTCAGAGGTCGCCAGCGATAAGGCAACTGGTAGGGACCCGCGCCGATGTCCTTCGTCATGTCGAGGTCCGTGCCCTCGAAATGATCGCGCATCAGCTCCATGACATCCCGCGCGCTGAGCTTGCGATCGGGCTTGATCCAGAGGGGAACGGGCTCGGCCTTCATATCGCCCTTGGCGCGATCGGCCGGGAGGTTGAGCGACGGCGCCGCGCGATGGAACATGCACCAGACACGCGACTCGCAGAAGCGCAGGGCGCCGAAGTCGTCGGGACCGTAGGCGTCGGCAAAGCTGAAGTCGGCATCGGCGCCATCGAAGTAGCCCTTGCTGCGCGCGAACGCGATGACGTCCTTCGCGTAGAGCGTATCGGGATCGTTCAGCGGGAACTGTCGAATCCGCGGGCTGTTGGCGTGGCCCGAGATGTACCCATCGGGAATCTTCCGCGCGACCCAGACGGCGCCCTTCTCGTCGGGGCCCTTGCTGATGATCTCGAGAATCCAGGCCTCGTTGGGATCGGCGATCGACATGCTCTCGCCGGAGCTGTAGTAGCCGTACTTCTCGACCAGGTCCGTGATGACCTGGATCAACTCGCGCGCCGTCTTCGCGCGCTGCAGACCGATGTACATCAGGCTGCCGTAATCCATGATCGCCTTGGGATCCTGAAGTTCGTGGCGACCACCCCAGGTGGTTTCGCCGATCGAGACCTGATGCTCATTGATGTTGCCGACGACGTTGTAGGTCACGGGAACCTGCGGAATGTCGCCGAGGTACTTGCCTGTATCCCACTCGTAGACGCGCAGCATCTCGCCGGGCAGATGCTGTCGGGCCGGCGTGTGATAGAGCTCGCCGTAAAGCACGTGCGAGTCGGCGGCGTAGGTAATCATCGTCGAACCATCGACGCTGGCGCCCTTCGTGATAATGAAGTTCGTGCAGGCTGAAGCCACACCGGCGGCGACGAACAGGCTGACGATGGCGATACAGACAGAAATCGGATTGGAGCGCCTCACGGGCCGCCCTCCTTTCAGGGGTTGCGATTGCGTTCGATGTCATCCTGCGAGGCGCGACGCGGGGAATGTTCGACATGACCGTCGATCCCTTCGCCACGAGAATCATCGACGCAGAGTCGATCGATTCCGCCGGCGCCTCGGCGCGGTTGAAGACTGACAATTTACCATGAAACGCGAGCCCAAGTCGAGCCGGTGGACCATTCGGCGACTTGCGCCACGCCTCGCGGTCTGCAGAGGCGGCGTTCGCAGCGAACTCCCCGGACAGCCCGGCGTTGGGCGTCTTTCTTCGGGGACGATCAGTGTGTCGAATCTCGGAGCGTTCCGGGGGCGAGGGATCAGGGCGCCCTGGTGGGTCGCTTCGCATCCGATGCGCTGACGCGCTGGTTCACAGGCGCTTCATCAGGGATTGCGATCACATCCCATCCACACCAGTTCAGGGACCAACCGGCCTGATGAAGGTAGCGCCTGATCGCCTTCCCCCTGAATGACGGATACTCAATGGAGATCTGCGCGGGGCCAATGTTCATCTTCAGGGCCGTCGTGTAGGACGGATGCGTAATGACGTCGATCTCGCTGCGCTTAATGACAATGACGGGCAGGTTCGCGATACCGTTTCCCTTGTGACGAAGCGGCCACTCCGGATGTTGCAGGATTGTCGGCGGCAGTGCGCCCGTCTTCATGAATCGGAGCGTATGGGCGTAGTCAGGCGTTGCCGGGGCGGTCGAGTTCATCATGGCGCGTCCGATCTGTCGACCGATGAATCCACCCATGAGACCGCCGACGATGGCGCCCATCAATGCCCGTTTCTCTTCGTTGTAGATCGAATTCACGAACAGGAAGAGCGCTTTCTTCGACGCAACGCAGAGACCGCTGTATCGGCGCTGACTGATATAGTAGGTTCGGCCCAGTTTCAAAAACGCCGGCGCCATCATCGCATCCCTCCCTCCAACTTCCGTCACCCATCGTACCAAACGACGCGTAGGTGGCACAAATTCCGGGGCCCTTGCCGGCGATCGCTCCGGGCCGGAGCCCCCCAACTCGACCCCACCTGGGAACCCACTCCCCAATCCCCACGTCAGTGAGGCGTACAAAAAACCGCCTCCCGGGTTGAATAACGGGGATCCCACGTTCGGCACGCGCTTTGCCATCCCTTCCATCCTCGCCATGTGGCGGACGGATCGCGCCGAAACCGGCCGATCCTGCGGAGGAAAATGGCCATGCCAATACTGACGCCCCATCGTGTGCGGGATCTGAAACGGAACCATGGAGAAACCACTGCGATGTCCACGAATCGAACGTTGATCGCCGCGTTTGCGACGCTCGGCCTCGTCACGCCTGCGGCGATCGCCGCGCCGGAGAACACGACCGCCGACGCCGTCGTCGGCCAGGCGGACTTCACATCCAACCAGGCGAACCAGGGGAACGCCAACGGCACGGCCGCGTCGCTGAGCGGCGTCCGCGGACTTATTGTCGATCCGGACTCCGGCCGACTGTTCGTCGCCGATTCGGGTAACAACCGCGTGATGAGCTGGCCCGACGCGGCGGCCTTCATGGATGGCGACGACGCCGATCTCGTCTTCGGCCAGGCCGATTTCACCGGGATCGACGCCAATCGCGGCGGCGCGAACCCCGCCAACAACACGCTCGCCGATCCGCGCAGCGCCGCCGTCGATTCCGCCGGTCGCCTCTTCATCGCGGACTCGGGCAACAAGCGCATCCTGCGCTTCGATCCGCCCTTTACCAACGGCATGGCCGCCGTCCAGGTCTTCGGGCAGGCGGGCGATTTCACGACGGCCAACCAGGCGAACAGCATGAATGTGGACGCCGACAATGTCGGCAACCCCGACGGCATCGCGATCGACGGGAATGACAACCTGATTCTCGCGGATCGCTTTCTCCATCGTGTCGTGATCTACAACGATCCTGTCAATACGGACACGACGGCCGACATCGCCATCGGCCAGGCGGACCTGACTTCGGCCGAGCGCAACCAGAACGATGTGAACCCCGTCCCGGGACAGAACACGCTGAACAACCCGATCGGTGTCGGCGTCGACGCCGACGGCAATCTCTATGTCGCCGACGAGGCCAACAATCGAGTGCTGCTGTTCAAGGCGCCGCTGACGACGAACATGAATGCGACGAATGTCTATGGCCAGCCGAACTTCACGACGGACACGCCCGGGACGAGTGAGACGCTGATGAACGGTCCCGTCTATACGGCCGTCGATCCTGTCAGCGGCAATCTCTACGTCGCCGACGCGATCAATCATCGCGTTCTCGAATTCGAAGACCCGCAGACGGACATTCTGGCCGATCGCGTCTTCGGTCAGGGCGACGACTTCACGACGGGAACGCTCAACAAGGGCGGTGTCAGCGCCGACAGCCTGAACGATGTGGCGGGCGTCGCCGTGGATGCGGACGGCAATCTCTACGCCGGCGATCGATTCAACAACCGCGTCCTCCGCTTCGACATCGCGCCGCCCGATCCGGGCAATGGAAACAGCAACGACAACGGTAACGCCAACGCCAATGACAACGGCAATACGAATGCGAACGCCAACGACAACGGCGGAGACAACGGCAACGACAATTCCGGCGGCGACAATGAGACGGGCGCGCCCTGCGGCGACTGCGGCGCGGGGATGACGATGGTCATGCCAATGATGCTCGTGGGCCTGGCGCGACGGCGCCGAAGGTCGCGGCGACGCTGACTGAAGGCGCCCGAATTCAGGGGCGCCGACAGCGCGATTTCAGACTTCTCCTTTACGGACTTCGGCCCCTGGCCGTTTCGATCCCACAGCGGTTTCGAGACGCCCGGGGCCGCGTCTTTTAGGCGGATAAAGGACGAAACGCCATCATCGCCTCGATTCGATACGCCAACGCGGGTGTCGCAGCGCCGATTCTCGCCGGCCGCACTAACGTCGCGTCGCGCGCCGGGTCCAAACCCTGCGAACCAGCGAGCATTCGATCAGGCCCCTCAGTGAAATCGGAGAGATTCATGCGCAACAACAATCACTCCGGCGCCGCGTGTGTGATAGTCCTCGTCGCGCTTTGCAGCGCCTGGACGCTTGCGCCGGCGGACGCGGATGGCCCCCGACAGTCGCCCGCCGACTCGACGACGGCCCTTAAGGCAATCGAACGACGACTGGATGAGGTGGAGAAACGCGTGGGCCCCAGTCGTGAACCGCTCTCATCGCGCCTGGACACGCTCGACAAGGCGCTGCGCGATCTGACGAAGGCCGTCGGCGGCGCCGGCTGGTCCAGTCTCGACAGCAACATACGCGAGGCGCAGAAGGCCATCACGGCGATGACGGATTTTCGACGCCAGAGCGAACACGATCTGCGGGAACTCCAGCGCGACGTTCAGCAGCTCCGACAGTTGCGCGACGAGATCGGCCAGCTGCGCCGAACGATCGATAAGATGAATCGCCGGCTGGAGCAACTGGAGTCGCGCTCGCGTTAGCCGTTCGATTTCGATGCGCCCAATGCGCAGGCCCCTCGCGCCACCTCCCCTTGAGCGCGGCAAAGCCCATCCAGACGCTGACGCGGCAAATAAAAGACCCATCCGATCTGTCGATCGAATGGGCCTCCCGCAATCCTTTGCATGCTTCTTTCCCCGCTTCAGCGGGCCTGGCGTCGGCGCCGCAGCGTGACGACGCCGCCGATCGCCAGCAGCGCCAGAGACGTCGGTTCCGGAATGAGAACGGGATCGGTCAGCTGACCGCGAATCTCGCCACCGGCCTTGAACGATGAGTGAATGTTGATGTACGTCAGACCGTTGAGCGTGTCGGCGATTCGCGCCGCCGGAATGATCCCCGCCCCGGAGATGGTTCCCGACGTCGCGCCCGGCGTGAAGGAGAGCCCAAAGACCACGCCCGCCGAGGTCCCGAAGGGCGCGTAGCCATGCAGGTGCGAATTCGTCGTCGTCCCGATGAGGTCCTGGAAGGTTCCCGAGATCGACATCTGCCCCGTCACGTCATCGAAGATCGCCGTTGCGGCGCCGAAGCCGGGCGTCGCAACAGGCGGTACCTCCTGCAATCCATCCAGCGTCACGTTGAACTGATACATGTCGGCGCGCGTTGTCCCGGTAAGGACAAGAAGGGCGCACATTACCGTCAGACATTTCAATCTCTGCATCATTCACATCTCCGTCATCTGCCAGGCCGTCGGCGCCCGAAATGGACGCCGGCGGCGGCACGCCAGTAGACGAATCGCGCTCAGTCGGCACGATCGTTATCCCCTTGAGGCCGCGCGGCCTGTTCAAACCTGTCATCACGCCCGAGATGAGGCGATAGCATCACCCGCGATGCGTCGAAAATCGAGTGAAAAATCCGCGCGCCGCCGACGCCTCGTCATCGGCGGCAGGAAACCCCATCGCGACGATGTGATGAATATCACGCGACACATTGGCGCTGTGCATCCGGACGCATGGCCGCGACGCCTCACATCCCGAAGGAGGCGCTGCGCCCGAGCCCGACGCCCCGCCGAAGCGCCGTATGGTATTCTCGGACACGACATGTCGCTTCGTGATTTCCGTCGCGCGACTGAATCCCGAATCGCCCCCGCGACGAACCCAAATGTATGACGCGCAGGGAAGATGGCGTGATCCTGGTGACGGGCGCGAGCGGCTACATCGGTGGCCGACTCACTCCGCGACTGCTGGCCGCCGGGTATCGCGTGCGCTGTCTGGCGCGCGATCCGCGCAAACTCGCCACGCGGCGCTGGGCGAACGATCCGAATGTCGAGATCGTTCAGGGCGATGTCTCCGACGCCGACAGCCTGCGCTACGCCATGCGCGGCTGCCACGTCGCCTATTACCTCGTGCATTCCATGATGGCTGTCGGCGACGCCTATCGTTCGCACGATCGACGCGTCGCAGAGAACTTCGCCCGCGCCGCGAGCGAGGCGGGCGTCGGCCGAATCATCTACCTGGGCGGGCTCGGCGAAACGGGCGCCGATCTCAGTGAGCACCTCACGTCGCGACGCGAAGTCGAATCAGCGCTCGCGACGGGCGAAGCGAAAGTCACTGTCTTCCGCGCGGCGATGATCATTGGCTCCGGGTCCGCGTCCTTCGAGATCCTGCGTTATCTCGTCGAACGACTGCCGATCATGCTGACACCGCGATGGGTCCGAACCGAGTCGCAGCCGATCGCTGTGCGCAACGTGCTGCATTACCTCGTCGAGTGCCTGCACGTCCCCGAGACGATCGGCCGAACCCTCGACATCGGCGGTCCCGACATCGTGACCTATCGCGAACTGATGGACGTGATGTCGGACGCCCTGGGCCTGCGTCGGCGCATCGTCGTTACCGTCCCGGTGCTCACGCCGCGACTGAGCTCGTTGTGGATCCATCTCGTCACGCCGCTGAGCCATCGCATCGCGCGCCCCCTGGCGGAGGGATTGCGCAATCGTGTCGTGTGCAGAAACGACGAAGCCACACAACTGATGCCGCAGCCGCTGTTGTCGTCGAGTGACGCGATCGACGCCGCGCTGGGGCGCGTCTCGAGCCGGAACGTCGAGACGGCCTGGTCCGACGCCGGCGCCATTCCGGGCGATCCCGACTGGGCCGGCGGCCACGTCTTCGTCGATCGCCGTGAAACGATCGTCCCCGCGCCGTCGGCCGAGGTGTTTCGCGCCGTGTGCCGACTCGGCGGATCGAACGGCTACCACGGCGGTGACTGGCTCTGGCGACTGCGAGGCCTGATGGACCGCATGATCGGCGGTCCCGGCCTGCGACGCGGTCGGCGCGATCCGGAGCAACTGGCTTTCGGAGACGCCCTCGACTTCTGGCGTGTCACGCGCATCGAGAACAATCGCCTGCTGGAGCTGCGCGCCGAAATGCGGCTGCCGGGCGTCGCCACGCTCACGTTCGATATCGAGCCCGACGCCGACGGGCCTGAGTCGTCGAGGCTCGTTCAGACGGCGCGCTTCAAGCCGAAGGGCCTGCTGGGTCTGGCGTACTGGTACGCCGTCGTCCCGCTGCACGGAATCGTCTTCAACGCGATGCTGAAGGGGATTCGCCGGGAGGCGGAGGAGATCGCGGACGCCGAGGTGTCGGCGCCGACAACTTCGCGCCGGGAACTGGCCGACGTGTCATGACGCGCGGTCGTCAGTCGCGTTCGCGCGGCGCCTTCGCGTCCAGCAAATGCATGATTCCGATCTGGCAGAAGGCCGTCGACTCCGGGTACATGTCGAATCGCAGCGCGTCCTCGATCCCGTCGCCGTCGGTATCGTCCACCCAGTTATAGACGCCGCCGAGCTCGCTGAAGATGCGAACGCGATAGGGATTGTCGCCGCAGAGGTAGCCGACCATGCGCTCGGCCCGCTCGAGATAGCGCGGATCGCCCGTCATGCGATGGAGCTTCGCCAGGGCGTGAATCCAATGGCCCGTCTTGTAGAAGAAGATGTGGTTGCGGCCGCCCTCGCCAGGCGCTGAACCACCCCAGCGGAAGCTGATGCGATCCGGCGCGACGCGGGCGGCGAAGTGGACCAGCGGCGCCGGGTATTCCTTCGCATCCACGCGAGCGTTCAGCCAGCCATTCCCCGCTTTGATCGCGGCGGACCGCCATTGCGACGCATGCGGATGATCGCCCAGGACGCGAACGCCATCGGCCAGCGCCGCGAGAATCACACTGTCATGATCGGCGTAGACCGACCACTGACCGTGGGGCTGCATCTGCTCCACGAGGGCGTCCAGCGTTTCGATCGTCGCGTCGCGAAGCGTCAGGCCGTCCGCGATCCGAAGGTCGGGATCGACCTCACAGGCGGCGAGCATTCCGAGCAGCAGATAGGCGGACTCGCCGCAGTCGCGCCAGTAATGCCGCCCCTTCGGTGTCGACTTCGTGTAGCCGCTGGCGCGGGCGTCGATTAGGCAGAAGCGGACGGCGCCGCCGATCGCGCCGCGAATCCGGCCGCCGAATTCGCCATCCGGATAGCGTTTCAGCGCCTCGCCGAGCGCCCACACGGCGCGACCATTGAAGACGCCGCCGGCGACGTAATCCGTGTGATGCGAATTGAAGAACCAGCCCGTTCCCTCCACAAGAAACGTTCCGTCCTCGAACATACCGTAGCGAAAGGCGCCGTCGGTATAGGTATGCTCGCGGCCCAGGGCGTCGCGCCGCGCAAAATTCGAGGAACCCTGATGCCGCATGGCGAGCAGGTTCTCGACGCCCTCGCGGCACATCGTGTCCAGGTTGTCGTCCAGCGCGTTCGACAGGTCGCGGCGCATCAGGTAGGTGATCAGGATGTCGGCGAAGTCATTGGTGAACGTGTAGGGACGATAGTTGTCATGCGCCCCGTTCGTCGGATCGCCATCGAGCGGATGATCGTTGCCGGCGCCGAACCAGTGATCCCAGACGGCCTGCCAGAACGTGCGGCGCACGCGATGATTCAGCGGTGTCGACCAGTCCCGATCGCGATAGTCGAAGTCACAGAGCGCGACGTTGTCCTGAAACGCCCGCAGGTCGGCCGGTCGCGCCAGGTCAAACCCGGGGCGAAAGACCCCTGCGCGTCGGGCGCCCCGGCTGTGAAAGTACAGGTTCGTGAGACTGCGAATGACGGGAAACTCGGCCGACGCCTGATCGCGACGCCCGGCGTCGTCGAGCAGGTCATTCGTGAAGGCGGATGGAAGATCGGGAAAATCGCGCGTCTTCGCGTCGAAAACAATTCGCGTGGCCTCGGCCCGGACAGCATTGTCATCCGAGGCGTCGAAATCCGAAATGGAGGAGACATCGACGAAGAGAACGGACGGCGCGAGCGCCGGGGCCCCGGCGAAGTCGGCCGGGTAATCGCAGCGAAACGAACCGTCGCGGACGGGGATCGACGTCGATGAAGTGTGACCGCGATCCGTCGTGACGCGGACATGCAGGGCCTCGATGACGCCCCCGTCAACGGTCCCCCGGATCGGCAGGTCGCCGCGATTCAGATCATGGATAGCGGCGGCAGCGGCGGCATCGCCCCAGCGAACCATCGGCGGTGCGGCCGCGGCGTTTTCCGCCAACGCCGGCGCTGCCGCAGTGAGCAGGCACGTGATGAGAGTCATGAAAATGCGAGACAGCGCGTTCAAGAAAGGACACTCCACATCAGGAGACAACCGGCGCCGGGCCTAAGCCGACGACCAGCGGCCCACAATATTCTATCATCGATAAGCAGGCCAATGAGAATCAGGGAGTTACGTCACCGATTCTTCGCCGATGTTCAGCCCCGAATCCGACCCGACAGACTTTGCAGGACGGACCTGAATCAGGCGACCAATTCACAGCGCCGCTCGCGCCCTGGATCGTCAGCCGATGTGGGCGTAACCTCATGCAATTCAGAACCAATGGAGCGATTGCCCCCCATGGCGCATGGCCAGATACCAATCATCGATCTCTTTGCCGGGCCGGGTGGACTCGGCGAGGGTTTTGCGGAGTGCGCCGTCGGCGGTTCCAGACCATTCCGAATCGCGTTGTCCGTCGAAAAAGACGAGCACGCACATGAGACACTGCGGCTTCGGTCCTTCTACAGGCAGTATCGATACGAGAATCGAAAGATCCCGGCCGCGTATTACCAGGCGCTTCGTGGCGATCTTTCGATCGAGAACCTGGCCAAACGCTGCCCGGACGCCTGGGATCGCGCAGTGCATGAAGCACTATGTGCGACGCTCGGAGATCCAGACGACGACCGCCGGATTGAAGAGACCATTCGTGACCGGCTCAAAGCGTCGGGTGACACGCCTCGGATCGTCATCGGCGGTCCGCCGTGTCAGGCGTATTCGCTTGTTGGGCGCGCCCGCAACAAGGGCAACGCGGACTACGTCCCTGAGGCTGACCATCGGCATCACCTGTATGTCGAATACCTCCGCATCATCGCCCAGACATGGCCGGACGTATTTGTGATGGAGAATGTCAAGGGCGTCCTCTCGTCACGGCTGAATGGGCAATTGATTTTCCCACGAATCCTCAAAGACCTTGAGGATCCGAATCTGGCAATTACCGGGAAGCCCGCCGGCCGCAGCAACAAGCGTTACAGATTGGTCTCGCTGACCAGACCGTCGCACACTCGCAACCAAACAGACCCGAAGGACTTCATCGTAAGGTGTGAGGACTACGGAATTCCGCAATGTCGCCATCGCGTCATTATTATTGGATTGCGCGAAGACCTTGATGCGGAGTTCAAGCCTCCTCATCACCACGGCAGGACCGTGACTGTGGGCGAAGTCATTGGGGGACTCCCGAAACTGAAGAGCCGGCTTTCTCGACGGAGCCGCGCAACCCTTTCGCTATCCGAGGCGATTGAATCCTCATTCACCTCAAGGCTCGAGCGGGAGATTCGCGACTCCGCCAGTTTCAGCGTCGTTCAGAGATGCCGGAAGATCTGCAGTCAGAAGCCCCGGAAGAGTCAGACCGGCGAAGGTCGGGATGATGTCGCGCCGACGATCGAAGACAAGACGCTTGAAGCCTGGTTAACAGACGATCGCCTGGGAACGTTCATTCCCAATCATGAGGCGCGAAGCCACATGGCCAGTGATCTGATGCGATATATCTATGCTGCGTCGTACGCCGAGAGCCTCGGTGAGTCCCCCACACTCAGTAAGTTCCCCCGGAGCCTGTTGCCAAACCACGAGAACGCAAAGTCGGCGACATCAATCCCTCCGATATTCAACGATCGATTTCGCGTGCAGCTGTGGAACCAAGCCGCCACGACGGTAACGGCGCACATCGCAAAGGATGGCCACTACTACATCCACCCGGACCCTGAGCAGTTCCGAAGCCTCTCCGTACGTGAAGCGGCCCGTCTTCAGACGTTTCCTGACAATTACTACTTCTGCGGTCCCCGCACGTCACAATACACGCAGGTCGGCAACGCCGTTCCACCGCTGATGGCGCGCCAAATTGCAGAAAGTGTGTATGGATTCCTCAGGGAGGCAGGGCGAATATGAGGACCGATCCGCACACGCCGGCGCAGCGCAGCTTCAATATGTCGCGGATCAGGGGTCGCGACACAAAACCAGAAATGGCGGTACGGCGATTTCTGCATCGGCGTGGCTATCGGTACCGGCTCCATGTTTCGGGGCTGAAAGGAAAGCCGGACCTGGTCTTCACTCGCCGCCGAAAAGCCATCTTTGTTCACGGCTGCTTCTGGCACAGACACAGCTGTGACAACGGCCGGGCTATGCCCAAGTCTCGCGCTGAATTCTGGAATCGCAAATTCCGAGATACTCGCAAACGCGATGAGTTCTCCCTGAAATCTCTAGAAACCGAGGGCTGGAAGACGTTTGTCATTTGGGAATGCGAGATTCGCCGCAACTGTGCCAGCACGTGGCGGCAACTAATTCGGTTCTTAGGCCCTCCACAATCCTAGTCACAATTCCTGCTATGCTTCCTCAAGCTCCATCTGACACCCTTCTGACTGGAGTCTAGCAAGTGCCTCCATCGCAATCAGACTCTGCTTTTCGCTCGGGAGCCTGTGGGGAATCGCTGATGCAACATCCAACACGCCGCGTTCAATCGGTGACAGCAGTTTCCTGGACGTACCCCATTCCAGCAACTGTCCCCAAAATTCAGCACCGGCGTTTAGAACAGCAGCCTGAGCCTCAATACCGTTCAGTACACGCTGCTCCTTGATTGCGTCCATTGTTGCATCTTTCTGCTCTCCTGCGGAAATCAATTCACGATGCCAAGCCGCCGGCCAGTCAATCCTTGCTTCCTGCATTCGCTTCCAGCAGGCCTTCTGTTTTGCCCATTCCGTCACGTTCCTCACCGCGGCCGGGGAACTCACAAGAACATCGTTTGCAACCTTTGTGACCGCAACAAATGCGGACTCCATCGCGCTGGATATTCCTTGTTGTTGCCAGATCCTGTCGAAGTCCACCGCTTTTCTGCTCACACGGGCATCATGAGCAATCTTCGCAATTGCGTACGCAACAATATTCGCCCGGTACCCTCCTTCATACCACGACTGTTCCGGCACCAGTTTCTCCACTGAACGGAACACAACGGCCTTTGCGATCGCGTGTCTGTAGAACATCTCATTGAACGCGTCCGACTCCTTCGCCCAGTCCTCACCGACAATCCTGGCAAACTCTGCAAAGTTCTTTTGGGCGCCTCTGCTTACAACATCAGGATACTCTTGCCATACCATCAGGAACTTCGCAAAATCTGTCTTGCTGAACATCTGCTTCCTAGGGTACTCAAGATCGAACTTCTTCCGTTTCGCAGGAGTCAAGCGAGCCCGTGCGTCCTGATACTGTCCACGGGCTCGCTCGTAAAACCACTTCGACTCGCGAAAAGCGCCATCGGGCGACGGCGCATACATACGGCGAGAAAACCCCTCCATCCGTACATGAAACGGGTGGTTGGCAAAGAAGTCTGCGGCGTTAACACGGTTCTGACTGTTTGCGTATTCGGATATCCGCGGGACGACATCAAGCGCTGTCTCTGGATCAACGATTGAGAGCTTCATCTGCACAAAAACGTGAGCCAGATTATTGTCCTTCTTACGCCCCGCCGCGTGAATAGACGCCGTTGTCTGTCCTCCATTCACAATCTGCAGGTTCTTCAACTTGGTAACCAATAGCCCGTCTCTCGATTCTTTCGTCTCGATTACCTCCGCCGTCGCTGTAATACCGTTGTTATACGCAAAGAACATCTCCGGATCGTTCTCGAGGGTGATTCGAAGCCCCTTATTCACCTTTCCACGGGCCTGCAGAAACACACGAACATTTTGCTCCAACAGTCGCGCCCCCCAACGATCATAAATCGAGGCCAGCTGACCACCCGGAATCACAAGGAGATACGCCTCATAATCAGCCTCGGTTAGGTGCGCCCGCAATGCAGGGATACCGCCACCAAAGTCACTAACCAAGTCAACTTCGATGTCCTCACGTCCTCGACCGGCGATCACGTATCGATGTAAACGACTGAGATCCCAAACACCGAATGTGACCGGAACACCGTCGATCTTCTCAGCTGGCCTGCCGTCCACCCTGGCACTGAGAACCCGGTTCGTTATAAGCAGGATTCTGACCTTGTTAACGACCGGCCATCGCATCGCAATCAGGTCTGCCAGTCCAAACGCTGCGGTGCTTTCCTCAAGTCGATCCCTGAAGCCCTCATCAAGGGCCCTGAGTACAAAGTTGATTGCGCGATTGAAGATGGTGTTCAACTCGGAGGCGGGTAGCGACTTGGTTTGGTCCGCTGGCCCAAGATCAGCAATAATGAGACTCAGGACACCATCCGACGCAAGGGGATCGCCGCCATAACCGTCGATTCGTATTCCGCGCGGGGAGACATAGTGTGCTCGATCAGCCGTCTCAAGATCGCCAGCATCTACTACATAATCACAGAATCTCTCAAAAAAAGCGTCCTCTACATACTTGCCGCCTGCATCCGCGGAGCTGTACACATCCTGAAACAGCTCCTTGTTGAATTCCTGCAGATCATCTGACATTGTTAGTTCTCCCCCGCGACAAATCGCTCCACTTCTTCAGCCTCGAGACCAAACGGTTCACACTGACTCAATGCGATTTCATAGCGGACGCTCGAGACTCCGACCGGAATGTCAGACGCGGCGAGGCGAGGAAACCCATTTGTTACTCGGTAGGCACGAACACTACCCTCCACCCATCGCATGTCAGAGTAGTCGTCCGCAGATCTGAATCCCCCAGCAGCAAGCACATTCTCGAGAGCGACGACGGCGGCGGCATCCAGATTTTCCACCGTGTTGCGGACGCGTGAAACTATGTCAGTCAGTGTATGTCCGACGTCAGAGTCCGCCGGCGCACGATCGAGATCAATGACAAACAGAAAAAGCGCATGCAACCCCGACTCATCCAGCTGACTTTCAGAACTCACTTTTACGTGAGGCGTCGCCCCACCACGACGCGTCTTGACCTCAATGCACACCCTGCCGGTCTGAAAGTCCTTTGGCGCCCCCAGCGGCCCCACCCACGCCGAGACCGCATCAGCTGCATTGAGTACGCCAATCAAGTGCCGCTCCAAGACTACCAACTCCCCGATAAGCCCTTTCTGCTCCTCAGGAGACAGCCGATGATCCCGGCCTCCTCTAAGCAAATGGTGCCATCGCCAAGTGCGGGCCAGCGCCTTGTGGACCATTTCCTTCTCATTTTCTGCGTTTGAGACGCAGGAGACAATATCCAGGCAAAGGCTGTGAAACAGATCTCGGTGTACTGACTCATTCAGCCCGAAAACGAGAATTCGGCCATTTCCGCCGGGGCCGACGGCCTCCTTCACTTCAATCCCCTCCAACCGTGGCATCCGGCCATTCGGAGCCGCCTCCTTGTCGTGCTGTATGACAAAGAGGCATTTATCATCCACAGATTTGGCCCAGAATAATCCCCACCTCAATTCCGCATCCACACGTCTTGCGTTGATGGATTCGGAGACCTTCGGCGGATCGAGGGTGTCCCATGGGTCATTCTTCATCCTCGTTCTCCATGTCATCGTCTTTGTCATCGCCGTAGTTCTCTTGCAACCACGTTGTATTCACAACATACTGGACCCGTTTCTCCTCCGTTTTTGTCGGTGGAAAACTGATACTCCATGCCAAAACCGGTACGAGCGTAGCGACGTTCTTTTCGCCGACTTCTACTTTGAGAAGATGTACTATCAGCAGCGGCCGCGGCCGAATAGCTCGATAGATCCTGTCCGGGTAGTTGACGCTTTTCATTCCCTGCTTTTCATGTTCTTCTCTATACTGAGTTTCGACACGTAATGTCTCGGCTTCGTCTAGGCCAGTCTTCTCAACACCTCTCGACGCTACTCGCTGTTTGTTCGTGATTCGAAGAGTTGTTGCGTCACTCTTGGTGCCGGCTGTTCGCGACTGACAGATGATTGGGATCCCAAGGGAATTGTCGGTCACTGACTCGGGGGTCTCGCTCCCGAGACTTGCGAAGAGAACATCCCACAATCGCAGCTCATCGGCTTCACGATCCTCGATATATCGCCGTATTGGCCCAGGATCTGTGATCAATGCTCCTGGGTGATTATCGAAGCCCGATAGGAAGTCCTTAATAAGTGCAACCGGCACTCCTCGGACCAGCCAGCCAGTCTTAACTTTGTCAGCCTTTGAGAGCTTCGTTTTTGAATTTTCCATCGAAGAGGCAAGCCGTCTAGCCGCATTCAGGTTTCTAGCCAGGACAGATTCTTCGCGCTTGAGGATCGCGGTTTCCACAAAGTGGTTACCCAATCCGATACTCACAACAACTTTCTCACCTGATCCGATCTTATTGCGCGCAGTCACGATAAGCGTGTCGGGGTGACTTCGAACCTTCAGACCGAATTGCTCTGGGGTTGCACCTGCGGCCTCCATCTGCCGCAATTCATCGCGGAGCATTTCGATGGATTCTGCGACATGCGAATACCAGCCCTCAGCTTCCTCCGGCATCCAAACTCGGCAGAGATCTGCGTAATCCGGACGATAACCGAACCAACGGCCCATCTGCATCAATGTGTCGTACATCATGGAGTTTCGAAGGAAGTAACTGATATTCAGTCCTTCAAGCGTAAGTCCGCGGGACAGCGAGAACCCCCCAACCGCCACAACACTCAGTCCGTTACTGGAATGATCCGCGTAATTCAGCGTTCCTGACGACTTGCTGTTGATCTCAACCACTTTGATCGGCGCAGCCGAATCATGGAGACTCTGCAGAACTTCGGCCCATACATGGCCAGCATCACTGAACTCGCGATGCCAAATGTCGTGCAAGGACGCAATCTCTGGATTGCGCATTGCCTGATTAAGTGGCAGCGCTCCGTGCACCCTCACAGCGTCCTGCAATCGCGTCAGTCGAGAGTGAATCTCATTGCGCAGCTGCTTCTGTACATTCGTGAAACGCGAAGCATTCACAAGCATCGAACAGTGGGCCGTCCTGTGACCCCGTAGCAGGCGAATCGCTCGAGTCAGGACGAATGCACGAAGCGCGTCGATAAGACTGGGAGGCAAAGCCGCCACTACGTGGTCTATCTTGTGCCTTAGGGGCAACAAGTCTTCGTTATCATCAATATGCCTGACGACTGCCTGATCAGAGTTGAGGAATACGCTTTCGGGCCCGAAGTAATTGGAAGGCGGATCAAGGCTGACGACAAAATGCCGTGGAAAGAGGTCCTGGCCGACCATTGCATCATACGTGTCAGGATCAATGAAGATATTGGCGAATGGTGTTGCCGTGTAACCAACATAGCAGCTCCGGCCAAAGAGCTTCAGCAATTCCCGAATCCGCCCATTAATTCGGGAGACTTCGTCCTTTCCGTACCTGATGTTGATGGAGGCGTTATCAGCTTCGTCATCGATAAGTAGCATCGGGATATCCACGGTTTCACCATTGTGACCGGCGCTGTGTTCCCGCAACCAATCGATGAGATTCTTGAGCGTCGTTGGGTTTTTCTTGATGACAAAGACAGCCGGCTCGTTGAGCGCCTGCAACTGTATCCCAAGACCAGTCGCCATCTGCTTGTTGAAGTCCTTAACCGAATTGGTAAATGTCACGGGACGCCGCGTTTGATCGTAGCGACCCACTCCAACAAATCGCTCACTTGTCTTCGATAAGAGGCGTGCGCTGTCGCGCCCCACAAATCCCTCATCAATCCGCAACTGAGTCTGGTTCCGGAGATTGTTGTGAATCCCCGCGATGACTACGATGAGCTTGTACCCGGCATCGGCTGCTTTGCAGATCAGGCCGGTGTAGTTCGCCG
>ERZ795053.2996-NODE-2996-length-19775-cov-5.735953_pt1 | contig 19775 bp, 18 predicted proteins | sample MGYA00375137_ERZ795053 | MGnify/ENA primary metagenome ERZ795053 (study PRJEB30182, sample SAMN05720284) | activated sludge metagenome | isolation source: Anaerobic digester | place: Hong Kong | collected 2014-12-17 ...
GACCTACAATCGGCTGTGGATCATCGTCTTCAGCCTTGTTGTCCTTGCACTGTTGATGCTCTTGAACCGGGCCACCGATTTCGGCCTGACGATGCGCGCCGTGGTCCAGAACCGGCGCATGGCAGCCTCGATGGGCATCCGTACCGGGCGGATCGACGCGCTGACGTTCGGCCTCGGGTCCGGCATCGCCGGCATCGCCGGCGTCGCGCTGAGCCAGATCGATAACGTCAGCCCCAACCTCGGCCAAGCCTACATCATCGACAGCTTCATGGTGGTCGTGTTCGGCGGCGTCGGCAACCTGTGGGGGACGCTGGTGGGCGCGATGAGCCTCGGGTTGATCAACAAGTTCCTCGAGCCGGTCGCGGGCGCTGTGCTGGGCAAGATCCTCGTTCTCGTGGGCATCATCCTGTTCATCCAGAAACGCCCGCGCGGCCTGTTCGCGCTCAAGGGCCGGGCGGTGGAGGCGTGATGCGGATGCGTCTGCCAGCGGCCGCAGCGACAATCGGCCTCCTGCTCGCAGCCGCGATCGCCGTGCCGGTGTTGAATCTCGCCGTGCCCGCTAGCTCTGCGGTGCATGTCCCGACCTGGGCGGTGAGCCTGGTCGGCAAGTATCTCTGCTACGCGATGCTGGCCCTGAGCATCGATCTGATCTGGGGTTACTGCGGCATCTTGAGCCTCGGTCACGGCGCCTTCTTCGCACTCGGCGGCTACGCCATTGGGATGCATCTGATGCGCCAGATCGGCAGCCGCGGCGTTTACGGCCACCCGGACCTGCCCGATTTCATGGTCTTCCTCAACTGGAAGGAGCTGCCCTGGTACTGGCACGGCTTCGACAACTTTGCGTTCGCACTGGCCATGGTCGCCTTCGTGCCCGGGCTGCTGGCGTTCGTCTTCGGCTGGTTCGCGTTCCGCTCCCGGGTGACCGGGGTTTACCTGTCGATCATCAGCCAGGCGCTCACGTTTGCGCTGATGCTCGCCTTCTTCCGCAATGACATGGGGTTCGGCGGCAACAACGGCTTGACCGACTTCAAGGATATCCTGGGGTACGGCCTGCAGGACGACGTCACGAGGGCTGCCCTGTTCGCGCTGACCGCGCTCACGCTGGCTGCGGTTTACGGCGTGTGCCGCTGGATTGTTGGCTCGCGGCTCGGCCAGGTGCTGGTCGCGATCCGCGATGCAGAGAGCCGCGTCCGCTTCCTGGGCTACCGCGTCGAGTTCTTCAAGCTGTTCGTGTTTGTCGTTTCGGCCGTCATCGCCGGCATCGCCGGCGCGCTCTACGTGCCGCAGGTCGGCATTATCAACCCCAGCGAGTTTGCGCCGGCGGCCTCGATCGAGGCGGTCATCTGGGTAGCGGTCGGTGGGCGGGGGACGCTGCACGGCGCCATCCTGGGCGCGATCCTGGTCAACTACGCCAAGACCTTCCTCACGGGAAGCCTGCCGGAAATCTGGCTGTTTGCGCTGGGCGCACTGTTCGTCGCCGTCACCTTGTTCATGCCGCGCGGCATCGTCGGCAGCTTGTCCGGCCGCGCCGATCGCAGGCCTTCGCCCGCGGTCACGGCTGAGGCGCCGGAGGCCGCGGCAAGGGCGCCCGCCGCCAGACCGGATCCGGCGGCGCCATGACACATGCCCTGCACGCGCGGCCCGATAAGCGCGACACGCTCTTGTATCTCGACGGCGTGACGGTCAGCTTCGACGGTTTCAAGGCGCTAAACAACTTAAGCCTTTACGTCGCTGCCGGGTCTCTGCGCGCGATCATCGGTCCCAATGGCGCCGGCAAGACGACCATGATGGACGTTGTCACCGGTAAGGCGCGGCCACAGGCGGGTACGGTCGTCTTCAACGGCGGCATCGACCTGACCCGGCTTGACGAAGCTCAGATCGCCAACCTCGGCATCGGCCGCAAGTTCCAGAAGCCGACCATTTTCGAGCAGCACACCGTCGCTGCGAACCTGGAGTTGGCGCTGGCCGGTCACCGAGGCGTGTGGAACGCGCTCGTCTTCCGGCCGAACGGCGAGCAGCGTGCGCGCATCGATGAGACGCTTGCGACCATCTCCCTGCAGGCGCACCGTGACCGCCTGGCCGGCTCGCTGGCGCACGGCCAGAAGCAATGGCTGGAGATCGGCATGCTGCTGATGCAAGATCCGCAACTGCTGCTGATCGACGAGCCCGCCGCCGGGATGACGGACGCGGAAACGGCGGCGACGGCAGAGCTGATCCGGCGTATCAATCGGACGCACACGGTCGTTGTCGTCGAGCATGATATGACGTTCATCCAAGCGCTCGATTGTCATGTCACCGTGCTGCACGAGGGATCGGTGCTGGCGGAAGGCTCGCTCCCGACGGTGCAGGCGAATCCGCACGTGATCGAGGTCTACCTGGGGCGCTGACTGAACCATGCTGCGTGTCGAGCACATCGATCTCTTCTATGGTGCCAGCCAGGCGCTGCGGCAGGTCAGCATCAGCGCTGCGCACGGCGAGGTGACCTGCGTCCTCGGCCGCAATGGTGTCGGCAAGACCACGCTGTTGCGGGCGATCGTCGGCCAGCAGCCGGTGAGCGCGGGCCGCATTTTCTGGGAGGACGAGGACATCACGGCGCTACCGCCCTACGAACGGGCGGCCCGCGGCATCGCGTACGTTCCGCAAGGGCGCGAGATCTTCCCGCTGCTGACGGTCGAAGAAAACCTGCGCACCGGCTTCTCCGCCGTGCCGCGCAACCTGCGCCACGTCCCCGATGAAGTGTTCGAGCTGTTCCCGGTCCTGAAGGATATGCTTTCGCGCCGTGGCGGCGACCTTTCCGGTGGTCAGCAGCAGCAGCTCGCGATCGGCCGGGCGCTCGTCATGCGGCCGCGGCTGCTGGTATTGGATGAGCCGACGGAGGGCATCCAGCCCTCGATCATCAAGGATATCGAGCGCGTGATCCGCCATCTTGCCGGCCGCGGCACGATCGCAATCCTTCTCGTCGAGCAGTATTTCGACTTTGCCCGCACGCTTGCCGACCGCTACGCGGTGATGGATCGCGGTGAGATTGTTGCCTCGGGCCGCGGTGACGAGATGGTCGAGGCCGACGTGCGCCGGCAGATGTCGGTCTGAGCGAGCTTGGGCGATGGATGGCGCGGCCACGCTCGGCTTTGCCTGCAGGCAGGAGTCGACGGTCCTGGCCGATCTCTATCAGCAGGCGCCGCTCAGGATCCTCATGCCGGCCGCGGCCGATATCGGTGTCGCGCTCGGCGTTGTGGTGGTGACCAGCGGCGGGTTGGTCGGCGGCGACAACCTCGACATCGCCGTGCGCTGCGGCAATGGCAGCCGGGCCATGGTCTGTGCGCAGGCGGCCGAGAAGGTTTACCGCTCGGCCGGTCCTGACTGCCACGTGACGGTTTCGCTCGAAGCGGGCGGTAACGCGTGGCTGGAGTGGCTGCCGCAGGAGACCATCCTTTTCGAAGGCGCCCGGCTGCGTCGCCAGACCACAGTCGACGCAGTGCCTTCCGCGCGTGTGCTTGCCGGCGAGATCCTTGTCTTCGGCCGCCGCGCGCGCGGCGAACGGTACTCACGCGGCCACCTGTTCGACCGCTGGCAGGTTCGCCGCGCAGGCCGCCTGGCGTGGGCCGATGCCTTGCGGTTGGACGATCCAGAGGCCGCGTTCGCTTCACCCGCCTGCCTCGCCGGACTGGCAGCGGTCGCCACCCTGATCTACGTCGATGCAACCGAAGGTGCTGCGCTCGATGTCGCGCGCGCGATCGCTGAGCCCCTGTCGACAGCCGGTCTTGAGTTCGCAGCGACGGTGGTCGGCGGCGTCCTGATCGTGCGCTGGCTGGCAGCGGATGCGCACGTGTTGCGGCTCGCATTCGGGCGATTTTGGGCTATGTTCCGCCATCGCATCGCCGGCCTGCCGCCGGTGCTGCCGCGCCTGTGGTCGATCTGACGGAGGATCGCATGCATTTGAGCCCGCGCGAGAAGGACAAACTGCTGGTGGCGATGGCGGCCGAAGTGGCGCGCCGGCGCTTGGGCCGCGGCGTCCGGCTCAACTACCCGGAAGCGATCGCGCTGATCACCGACTTCGTCGTTGAAGGCGCGCGCGACGGCCGCTCGGTCGCGGAGCTGATGCGCGACGGTGCCGGTGTGCTGACCCGCGATCAGGTGATGGAGGGCGTCGCCGAGATGATCCACGACATCCAGGTCGAAGCGACGTTTCCGGACGGCACCAAGCTGGTGACCGTGCACACGCCGATCCGCTGAACGAGGACGGGAAGGACAAGCCCATGATCCCCGGTGAACTGATGCCCGCCGAAGGCGAGATCGTCCTCAACGCGGAGCGGCAAACGGTCACGCTTGCGGTTGCCAATACCGGCGACCGGCCGATCCAGGTCGGCTCGCACTACCACTTCTTTGAAACGAACGCGGCGCTTACCTTCGACCGCGCGGCCGCGCGCGGCTTTCGGCTCGACATCCCGGCTGGCACAGCCGTCCGCTTCGAGCCCGGCCAGACGCGCACCGTGCAGCTGGTCGCTTTCGCCGGCAGCCGCAGGGTATTTGGCTTCAACGCCGCCGTGCAGGGACCGCTTTAAGGCCAAGGACCACTTTAAGGACTGACGCCGATGGCTTTCCGTATCCGCCGCGACGCCTATGCGCAGATGTTCGGGCCCACCGTCGGCGATCGGGTGCGGCTCGCCGATACCGAGCTGATCCTCGAAGTCGAGGAGGATCGGAGGATCTACGGCGAGGAGGTCAAGTTCGGCGGTGGCAAGGTCATTCGCGACGGCATGGGCCAGAGCCAGGCATCCCGCGCCGCCGGCGCCGTCGACACTGTGATCACCAACGCGCTGATCGTCGACCACTGGGGCATCGTCAAGGCCGATGTCGGCATTCGTGACGGCCGCATCGCCGGCATCGGCAAGGCCGGCAATCCGGACATCCAGCCCGATGTTACCATCGTCATCGGCCCCGGCACCGAGGCGATTGCGGGCGAGGGGCGGATCCTGACCGCTGGCGGCATCGATGCGCACATCCATTGGATCTGTCCGCAGCAGGCCGAGGATGCGCTCTCCTCCGGGGTGACCACCATGCTGGGCGGTGGCACCGGCCCGGCCGAGGGCACCAACGCCACCACCTGCACGCCGGGCCCGTGGCACTTGGGTCGGATGCTGCAGGCGGCTGACGGTTTGGCCGTCAACATCGGCCTGTTCGGCAAGGGCAACGCGGCAACGCCCGACGCCCTGATCGAGCAGATCCTGGCCGGTGCCTGCGGGCTCAAGCTGCACGAGGATTGGGGCACGACGCCGGCGGCGATCGATGCCTGCCTCGCGGTCGCCGAGCAGTTCGACGTCCAGGTCGCCATTCACACCGACACGCTCAACGAATCCGGCTTCGTCGAAGACACAATCGCCGCTTTCAAGGGCCGGACGATCCACACCTTCCACACCGAAGGTGCCGGTGGCGGCCACGCGCCCGACATCATCAAGGTCTGCGGGCTGCCGAACGTCCTGCCGTCCTCGACCAATCCGACGCGGCCGTTCACCGTCAACACGCTGGACGAACACCTCGACATGCTGATGGTCTGCCACCACCTGGACCCGCGCATCCCCGAGGACGTCGCGTTTGCCGAGAGCCGCATTCGCCGCGAGACGATCGCGGCCGAGGACGTGCTGCACGACCTTGGCGCCTTCAGCATGATTTCGTCGGACAGCCAGGCGATGGGCCGCGTCGGCGAGGTGATCATCCGCACCTGGCAGACCGCGGACAAAATGAAGAAGCAGCGCGGCCCGCTGCCCGAGGAGAAGGCCGGCAACGACAACGTCCGCATCCGCCGCTACATCGCCAAGTACACGATCAATCCGGCGCTCACGCACGGCATCGCGCACGAGGTCGGCTCGATCGCGGTCGGCAAGCGCGCCGATCTCGTGCTGTGGAAGCCGATGTTCTTCGGCGTCAAGCCCGACCTGGTGCTATTGGGCGGGACGATCGCGGCGGCGGCGATGGGCGATCCGAACGCCTCGATCCCAACGCCGCAGCCGGTCCACTACCGGCCGATGTTCGGCGCCTTTGGCCGGGCGCTTCAAGCCTCGAGCGTCACCTTCGTCTCCCACGCCGCGCTTGATGCCGGCATCGGCGCCGCGCTGGATTTGCGCAAACCGCTGGTTGGCGTTGCCGGGACGCGGTCGATCGGCAAGAAGGACATGGTTCTGAACGACCGCACGCCTGCGATCGAGGTTGACCCGGAGACGTACGAGGTCCGGGCCGATGGCGAGCGCATGACCTGCGAGCCGGCGGCCGAGCTCGCGCTCGCCCAGCGCTATTTCCTGTTCTGAAGCGATGCGGCATGCGGTCGCGTGTGACGCGCAAGGCACCTGGCCGGCCGATCAGGAGGTGGCGACGGCGACGTTACCGTACGCCGAGCGCTTCCGCCGCCGGATCCGCTTGACGGACGATGCGGGCCTCCCCTTCCTCCTTGATCTGGAGCGCGCGGCCGTGCTTGCCGACGGCGCCGGCTTGCGTCTTGCCGAAGGGGGCTACATCCGCGTCATCGCGGCGGCCGAAGACGTCATCGATATCGAGGTCGCGAGCGCGCGCGAACTCGCCCGCGTCGCCTGGCACCTCGGCAACCGGCACGTGCCGCTGGAGATCGTCGGCGAGCGGTCGCTGCGCATCGCTGCCGATCCGGCATTGGCCGCGATGTTGGCGGTGCTGCATGTCCGCACACGGCCTGGCCGGGCGCCATTCATGCCGGAGCCCGGCGCCTATGCCGATGCCGGCCACGGTCATCACGCCACGGATGCCGCTGGGCATGACTGAGCCGCCTCCGGATGCCTTGCTGCGGCTCTTGAGCTGGCTCTCGCCTTCCTTCCCGGTTGGCGCGTTCGCCTACTCGCACGGCATCGAGACCGCGGTCGATGCCGGCATGATCAGCAACGCCGCCGACCTTGAAAGCTGGATCGGTGCCATCATTACGCACGGCGCCGGCTTCGCCGATGCGGTTTTTCTCTGCCACGCGTGGCGGGCAGCGGCATGCGGCGATGTTGAGGCCTTCAAAGTCGTCAGTGCGTACGCTGCCGCTTTTCGCGGTTCAGCCGAAGCGGCGCTGGAAAGCTCGGCGCAGGGCCGCGCCTTCCTGACTGCACTGGCAGCGGGATGGCCCGATCTGGCTGTGCGCAGCGAGGCAGGAACTGAGCCGGCTTATCCTTGTGTCGTCGGCGCTGCCGCCGGCTTGGGCGGCATTCCTTTGCCGGACACGGTCCTCGCATTCCTGCACGCGTTTGCGACCAACCTGATCTCGGCCGGCGTCCGCCTGATCCCGCTCGGCCAGCGCGAAGGCGTGCGCATTCTGGCCGCGCTGGCCCCGGTTACCGCGCGGGCGGCGGCAGCGGCGCTCAGCACCGAACTTGACGATCTCGGCACGGCAACGCTACGGGTGGACTGGACCATGGCCCGGCACGAAACCCAGCACGTCAGGCTGTTCCGCTCATGAGCGGCCCTTTGCGCGTCGGCGTCGGCGGCCCGGTCGGCTCCGGCAAGACGGCGCTCGTCGATGCACTGTGCAAGCGGCTGCGCGAGACCTATCGGCTGGCCGCAATCACCAACGACATCTACACGCGCGAGGATGCGGAGTTCCTGACCCGCTCCGGCGCGCTGCCGCCCGAGCGGATTATGGGGGTGGAGACAGGCGGCTGTCCGCACACGGCGATCCGCGAAGATGCCTCGATCAACCTCGCTGCGGTCGAGGCGATGGTCGCGCGCTTTCCCGATCTCGACCTGATCTTCATTGAGTCTGGGGGCGACAACTTGGCCGCCACCTTCTCGCCGGAGCTCGCCGATATCACGCTCTACGTCATCGACGTTGCCGCCGGCGACAAGATCCCGCGCAAGGGCGGCCCCGGCATCACCCGCTCCGATCTCTTGGTCATCAACAAGACCGACCTGGCGCAGGCCGTCGGCGCCAGCTTGGACGTCATGGACCGGGACGCGCGGCGGATGCGTGGAGAGCGCCCGTTCGTTTTCACTAACCTCAAGACCGGCGCCGGCCTCGATGATGTCTGCGCCTTCATCGTGACGGCCGGCGGCCTATCGCAGAGTTAGAGCGCTGCCGAACTGGCCAGGCGGCGTCGGGCTCGCCCGGCTTGAACGCCTCCCCTGGTTAAGGTACACGATGTCATCGCTGATGCTGATCGGCGCGCCGGTGGTCGTTCTGAAAGAAGAATAATCGGTCGTTTGCTGGTCAGCCGTGCGCGCGCGCCGGCCGTGGCCGGCGGAACATCGGTTGGCTCCGGCGCACATCGTCAGCGTTCTAAACACGGAACAGATTGCGGGATGCGGATGCGGATCGGAATGGCTGTGGGCGCATTGGTGGCGGTCAGCCTTGCCGCTGGCTGCGAAAAGACGGTCGATCCCCGCACCGGTGAGGGAAACATCCAGCTATCGGTGCCGATGACGCAGAGCCACGGCGAGCGCCTCGACCGGCGATGGGAGGAGTGCGTCCGCTTTCGTTCGGTCAGCGCGTGCGAGCGGCGGTTACCAGGCGCGAGACCGGCGCGCGGATCGGCACCCGCCGGAGCACCGGAAGCAGCGGACACCGAAGGTGCGCCTGCTGCGGCCTCTCCTCCGGCTAAGCAAGCGCCGGCTGAGCAAGCGCCAGCCAATCAAGTACCGGGGGCCAGCCAATGAGCGAGACGTGCCCCTTCACCGCGACCGTGCGGCCCCGCCGTTGCGTACACCTCTTCCTTGTCCTGTTGACGCTGGCGCCGCTGGGTGCCGCTTCCGGAGGCCCGGCGGCCGACTAAGAGATGAGTGATGACGGCGAGGTGGCGATGACGGGCCAACATCAGCCCCTGCCTGAGATCCCAGTCCTCCATGTTGGCACGGACTGGCCGTTCGAGACGCTGGATCAAGAGTTCGCGCGGGCGAATGCGCTGCTCGACGAAGGCGGCGGGCGCTTTCCCCGGATTGCGATCCAGGCCGCCGATGCGCTCTCGCGGCGCTGGCTGGAACGCTGGCACGAACCCTATCTCACGGAAATCGATCGCATCTCGGCCCGGATCGGGCGGCCGGGTGCCTACTTCCTCAACGTCAGTTACGAATGGGGCTGCACCTCGCGGGCGGGACCGTCGCCGGACGGCCGCACGGCGCGGCTGTTGCGGGTCCTCGACTGGCCGGACCACGGCTTGGGCCGGCATGTCATCGCCGCCGTTGTCAAGGGTGCGGCGGGGCCGTGGCTGACGCTGACATGGCCGGGGTACACCGGCGTGCTGCAGGCGGTCGCCCCGCAGCGGTTTGCTGCCGCCCTCAATCAGGCGCCGATGCAGAAGCCGGTCGGATTCTATCCGCTGGACTGGCTGGTCACGCGCCTGCACGTCTGGGACCGGCCGCATCTGACGGCGGCGCACCTGTTGCGACAGGTCTTTGAGCGTGCGCGCACGTTTGCCGAGGCCAAAGCGCTGCTCGTCGAAACCCCAATCGCGCTGCCGGCGATCTACATTCTTTCCGGGCTTGCCGCCGACGAGGCTTGCGTTATCGAGCGGCATCCCGAAAGCGCGCAGGTGATCGAGGGCGATGCCTGTGCCGCCAACGCCTGGCAGGCGTCGCCCCGGCCGGGCCGTGTGCGCGGGCATGACAACGTCCGGCGTGTCGAAAGCCTGCGCTCCGTCCCGGGCGCACTCGATAGCACCTTCGAATGGCTGCAGCCGCCGGTCCTGAACCGCAGGACCCGGCTCGCGTTGGTCGCCGACGCCTCCAGCGGCGCGGTTATCGCCCAGGGTTTCGAAGCGGACGGGCCAGCGACGACCATTCTTCGCTGGAGCCTGCCAAAGGACACGGGAAACGGGAGCGGTTAGTAACACGCTTCTCCTCGTAGGACGTGCGTGCTAGCGTCGGCCTTGCAGCGAGACGTTTACCAACACCCCGGCAAAGGGAGAGAGACAAGCGGTCATGACAGAATGTGACGCAAACGATCGTTGGCGCATCTGCGTGGAGCAGCGGTGCACCAGCGGTGCGATCCGGGGCCGAGCCGGCCGCGCCATTCTCGCAGTGGCGTTTGGCATCGCGCTGACCGCGGTTGCGGCAATTGAGCCTGGCTTCGCGCAGCAAGCGGTCCCGGCCGTTGAAGACAGCGCGGCGGCTGAGGAACATTTCGCCTTCGACGCTGCCGATACGAATGGCGATGACGAGATCAGCGAGGCCGAACTGGCGCGCGACGCAGCGGCTGGGTTCAGCGGCCTCGATGTCGACCGCAGCCTGACGCTGACGTCCAACGAGCTGGAGCCCCACGATCCCGCCCAATTCGCCCGGGTGGATAAGAACGGCGACGGCAAGCTCACCTTCAGTGAGGTCATGGCGCACAAGTCGAAGGCCTTCAAGGAAGCCGATAAGAACAAGGACGGGTACCTGTCGTTCAAGGAGATGCATGATGCAGTCGCGGCCGAAGTGGGCGAGTGAGACGATGGTCGAACGGCGTACCATGACATCCAAACGCTCAGCCCTGACGGCAATCATGGGGCTGGTGGCCTTAACGCTGGCCGGTTGCGCGGGCGATGGAACCGCCTCACCGGGAGTGGGTACGGTTGCAGGTGCCGCCGCCGGTGCCGGCGCCAGCCGCGCTCTGTTCGGTTCCAGCACGTCGGGCATGCTGCTCGGCGCCGCTGCGGGCGGGCTTGCCGGCAACATGACCCTGGACCGCCAGGCCGAGCAGCGACGCCAAAGCGATGCCCAGGCGGCCGCCGATGCCAATATGCGCCGGCAGCTCGAGTTTGAGCGTCAGCGCACCCTGCAGCAGGAGGAAACCCGCCGCCAGATCGAGGAGCAGCGCCTCTTCGACGAATGGCGGCGCCAGCAGGGGCGCTAGTCCAGCGACCCAATCGGGCGATTCACGCCCGAGCAAGGTTGTCGCTGCACAACATGTTGAATCGCGTGCACTTTCGGCGCAAACAGGATGCACGCTCTGTTTGTGCCAGTGCACGAGAGAGCAACGCCGTGTGAGGGCCCGCCGCCTCGCCCACGGGTAGGTGGGGCGGCCGGGTTGAGGATGCGTTTTCGAAGACGCTTGGCTGGCTGGTGACGCCACATTCTTCCGTGATGACTGTGCAGGCCGATCCCTTCGTCACCATGACGGTTGCGATGTGCGTCTTCTTCATCGGCAGCGCGATCGTGATGCGGGTCAGGCTTCTTCGGGAATTCAGCATTCCCGAATCGGTCGTTGGCGGTTTCGCCACCGCCATCGTCATCATGCTAATATACTTGTTGTTTGATCTGGAAGTCGCATTCGATATTACAAGACGAGATCTGTTTCTCGCTTATTTCTTCTCGGCACTTGGTCTCCGATCGATTGTCAGCGAGGTTCTTTCCAGCAGGCGACCGTTATTCCTGCTCGTCCTTCTCGCGACGGTCTTCATCGTCGTGCAGAACGGCGTCGGCATGGCGATCGCGGCTGCCTTCGACCACCACCCGAAGCTCGGCATCGTCGCGGGCTCGATGGCGCTGATGGGCCGCTCAGGCACCACGATTGCCTGGGCGCCCCTGTTCGAGGAACGGTTTGGCCTGGAGCATGTATCGCGCTTCGGCGTTGGCGCGACCATGGCGGGGCTGATCGCGGCTTGCTGCATTGGCGGCCCGATCGCCCGGTTTCTCATCCAGCGCCACCGCTTAAAAAGCCCCGGCCAGAGCGCCGACCTGGACGTCGGCATTTCCCGCGACGTCGCTTCGCCGAAGCTGGACTATCGTGCCTTCCTGTTGGCGCTGCTGCGCATCCACGTCACCATCATCATCGGCCAGCTCCTGATCTGGGGGCTCGCCGCGGTCGGTGTTGAATTGCCGCTGTACGTCACCTGCCTCCTCGCCGGCCTCGTGCTCGGCAACGTGATGCCGCGGATCGCGCCCACGGTCGACTGGCAGGGCAGTGACCAGTGCCTCTCGCTGATCGCTGACGTCTCGCTCGGTCTCTTCTACACGATGACCCTGATGAGCATGCAGCTGTGGACGACGCAAGGCATGCTCGGCTTCCTCCTGGTGACCGTCGCCGTGCAGGCGCTGTTGGCAACGCTCTACACCTGCTTCTGTGTGTTCCGGGTGATGGGCCGTGACTACGACGCGGCGGTGATTGCGGGCGGGTTCGCAGGCATGTCCTTAGGATCGACGGCAACGACGATGGCGGTCATGACCGCCGTCACGAAGCAATACGGTCGGGCCCCACGGGCGTTTGCAATCGTGCCGCTCGCATGCGGCCTTTTTATCGATATCGTCAACTTTGTCTGGATCGCCGCATTCGCGGCGCTGTAGAACGCCGCGGACGTGCACTTCGCAGTACCGCACGACGTCCGGGGCGACGAAGGGAGAAGTGCCGATGCGACCTGCCGTCAGGTCTATCCTCTTCATTGGTGCGATTGCTGTCGCCCTCACGGGCTGTGAGGCAGAATCCCCTGCCGTCCCGGAACAGATCCGGCCTATTCGCACCTTTACCGTTACGGAAGTCGCTAGTGGCCAGGTCCGGCGCTTCTCCGCGGTGATTCAGCCGGGCGATACCGCTCAGCTCAGCTTCCAGGTCGGCGGTAATGTGCGCGAGGTGCGGGTCAGCCAGGGTGACCAAGTGGCAGCGGGCAACGTGCTCGCCGTTCTTGATCAGGAACCGTACCGGTTGGACGTCCGTGCGGCAGAGGCGGAGCTGGCGCGCGCGCGTGCCGAGCTCGCCAACAAGCGGGCGGAGTTCGAGCGTCAGCGGACGCTGTACCGCCAGGGCTGGGTTGCCAGGGTCCGCTTCGATAACGCCGAACGGGACTACCGCGCGGCATCGAGCCGGGTCGATTACTCGCTCGCCCGGCTCGATCTGGCACGAAGGGACCTTGCCAACACGACGCTTGCGGCACCCTTCGCCGGCTCGATTGCGGTTCGCAGCGTCGATCCATTTGTCGAGGTGCGGGCGGGGCAAGTCGTTTTCCAGATCGATGCCGAAGGGGGCCTGGAGGCAGAATTCGGCGTTCCCGAAACCGTCATTGCGGAGATCGCCTTGGGAATGCCGGTGCAGGTCCAGACGCCGCAGGTCGCGGAGCCACTGGCGGCGCTCGTGACCGAGATTGGCAGCGCCGCCGGCGCCGGGACGATCTTTCCCGTGCGCGCCGCGCTGACCGAACCGCCGCCAACGCTGCGCCCGGGAATGACCGCCGAAGCCACGCTGACACTCGCCCACGGCGCCACCGACGTCGGATTCTTCGTCCCCTTGTCGGCGGTCGCAGCCGGTGAACAGCCGGGCGACGGGTTCGTCTTTGTCTACGACCCGAAGACGTCGACGGTAAACCGGCGGGCAGTGAAAACAACGCAGGCAGCGCGCGGCAACGTCGTTGCCGTCACCGGCATCAAGATTGGCGAACGGCTGGCTTCGGCTGGGACCAGCTTCCTGGCCGACGGCCAGAGGGTCGCCCTTCTCGTGCCCGACCTCGAAAGCTGAGACGGCGCAGCGACATCAAATCGATCGCGAGGCAACATGCTGGGGAAGATCACCGAATTTGCGATCGAAACCAACAGGATCACGGTTCTGTTCCTGATCGGTATCCCGTTGATTGGCTTGCTGATCTTCTTGGATTACCCGCGTCAGGAGGATCCCTCGATCGAGATCCGGGAAGCGATCGTTACGGTCTTCAATCCGGGTATGGACGTCCATGAGGTCGAAGACCTCATCACGCGGACCGTCGAGGAGAAGATCCGCGAGATCGGCGAAGTTGACAATATCTGGTCGTACAGCCGTAACGGCGCGGCCACCATCCACGTCGAGTTGGCGGACCGTGTCGATGCGAACGATTTCGCGCGGATCTGGCAGGACCTGCGCAACCGGATGGCCGACGTGGCGCACGTTCTTCCGGGGGGAACCTTGGGGCCGTTCGTCAACGACGAGTTCGGGCTGACGGCGGTTGCCACGATCGCGCTTTGGAGCGACGGCTTCACGCTGGAGGAGATGCGCAGGGTCGCCCGCGACGTTCGCCGGCAGTTGGATGGTCTGGAAGGCGTACAGCAGATCGCCGTTTTTGGTGTGCAAGCCGAGCGCGTCTTTCTGGAGGTGTCGAGCGCCCGGCTGGCCCGCCTCGGCATTCCACCCGCGCAGTTGATCGAGACGCTGCGGGCGCAGAACGTCTTGTTGCCAGGGGGGGTGATCAACGCTGACGGGCAGAACGTGATCATCGAGCCTTCCGGTTCGTTCACCAGCGTGGATGACATAGCGGCGGTGCTGATCCCGGTGCCGGATGCTGGAAGAAGCATCCCGCTCAAGGATATCGTCGAACTCCGCCGCGATTTCGTCGATCCGGCTGACCGGCCGGTGTTCTTCAATGGCCGTCCAGCCATCGTCTTGAGCGTCTCGATCCTGGACGGCACCAACGCCGTCGAGTTCGGTCAGCGGCTGACGCGCAAGATCCGTGCAATCGAGCAAACCCTGCCGGTTGGCTTGGCCCTCGACTTTGCGACTTTCCAGCCGAACCTGGTCGAGCGCGCGGTCAACGGCGCCGTCAGCAACCTTGCCCAGACGCTCGTGATCGTGACCGTGGTCGTCATCCTCTTCCTCGGCGTGCGGACCGGCCTGATTGTAGGCGCCTTTATCCCCGTAACCATGCTCTTAGGCCTGGTCGGCATGTCGGTTTGGGGCGTCGAGCTGCAGCGGATGTCGATTGCGACCATGATCATCGCGCTCGGCATGATGGTCGATAATGCCATCGTCGTCGCCGAGGGCATTCGCAATCGCATCGAGGCGGGCGAGGATCGCAAGGCGGCGGCGATCGCCACCGGCAAGGAGCTGGGACTGCCGCTGTTGACATCCACGCTCTCGACGATCTTCGCCTTCATGCCGATCGCGCTCGCCATCGGCAGTGTCGGCGAATACACGCTGTCCCTGGGCCAGGTGGTCATCATGGTGCTGCTCGGCTCGTGGTTCATGTCGATGTACATGACGCCGACGCTGAGCTACTGGTTCATGACCGCGCGCCCGAAGGCTGGCGGCGCCAAAGCCGGCGGCGAGCAGGGCGATCCCTACAATTCACCTTTCTACCGCCGTTATCGGCACTTCCTGGAAGCGCTCCTGCGCCGGCGCGCCCTTTGTATTGCCGTCGTCATTGCCTGCCTGATCGGCACCGTCCTGGCCGCCCGCTTCGTCGTCAAAGAGTTCTTTCCGGCCAACGACCGCAACCAGTTCCTCGTCTATGTCGATCTGCAGGCGGGGGCCCATGTCGACGAGACGACCCGCGTTGTCCAGGCGATCACCGACTGGCTTGGGGACCGTTCCAGCAATCCCGAGGTGACCAAGACCATCGCCTACGTCGGCAGCGGTGGGCCGCGGTTCTTTCTCTCGCTCGCGCCGATCAACCCCGATCCGCACGCCGCCTTTGTGCTGGTGGAAACGAATTCCAACCTCGACGTGCCGGCGCTGGTCGCGCGCACCCGGACCTACATTGACACCCAGTTCCCCGAAGCCCGCGGCAAGGTCAAGGCGATGTGGTTTGGGCCCACCGAGTCCGGTCTGGTCGAGGTCCGGATCAGTGGTCCGGACGAGACCGTTCTGATGGCCAAAGCGGAGCAGCTGATGGCGGCATTCCGCGCCGTCCCCGGCACCATCGAGATCGAGCAGGACTGGCAGAACCGGGTGCTGACGCTGGCGGTCGAGGTTGACCAGACGCGGGCGCGCCGTGCCGGCGTTACGTCCGCCGATGTCGCCGCCACGCTCAACGCCTTCGTCAGCGGCGGCGTGGCCACCGAGTATCGGGAGGGCGATGCCGTCATTCCCGTCGTCATCCGCGGGACCGAAGCCGAGCGAAGCCAGCTCTCGGCGATCCTCGATCTTGATGTCTATTCGGCCTCACTGGGCACGTTCGTGCCGTTGCGGCAGGTTGCCGAACTGCGCAGCACCTGGGATCCCTACCGGATCAACCGGCGCAATCTGGAACGCACTGTCACCGTCCAGGCCAAACACCTCCATCTCAAGGCCGGGCAACTGACAGAAGAGGTGATGCCGGCATTGGCGGCCCTGGACTTGCCGGCCGGCTATCACTGGGAGTTTGGCGGCGAGCTGGAGAGTGCAGCCAATGCGCAGCGCAATCTCACCGCCAACTTCCCGATCGCCGGTTTTCTCATCGTCTTGCTGCTGGTCTGGCAGTTCAACTCGTTCCGCCGGGCGGCCATCATCTTGCTGACCATCCCGATGGCGTTTGCGGGTTCGGTCATCGGCCTTCTCGTGATTGGCGCTCCGTTCGGCTTCATGTCGCTTCTGGGCCTGATCAGCCTGGCCGGCATCATCACCAACAATGGGATCGTGCTGATCGACAACATCGAGACGCAGCGGCGCGCCGGCCTCGCCCCTTACGACGCCATTATCGCGGCGTCGCTCTCCCGTTTCCGGCCGATCCTGATCACGACGGTGACCACCATTCCAGGTCTGCTGCCTCTGATCCTCTGGAGGGATCCGTTGTTCTTCAGCCTGGCCGTGGTGATCGCCTTCGGTCTCTTGATCGGCACCGTGCTGACGCTTGGGGTGGCGCCGGTGATGTACAGCCTGTTCCTGCGCATTCGCGCTCCCGCCGCCAAGGCCTGAGAGCGATCGGGCTTAGAACGAACCGAACAGGCTGGCGATAAGGATCACCGCCACCAGCGAGACGATCGGGCCCAGCATCGAGACGACGAAGATGTCGAGATAGCTGTCCCGGTGGGAGATCTGGCAGACCGTCAACAAGGTGATCACCGCCCCGCTGTGTGGCAGAACGTCGAGCGTTCCCGACGCCAGCGCCGTCACCCGGTGCATCGCCTCCAGGGATACGCCGCTGGCCTGGGCCAGCTCCACGAAGGTGGAGCCAAGCGCGTCCAGCGCAATCGTCATGCCGCCCGATGCCGATCCGGTCATGGCGGAAAGCGTGGCCACCGATGCCGAAACCGATACCAGCGGGTTGCTGCCGCCGATCGAAAGGACCGCTTCGCTGATCCGGTCGAACACCGGCAGCGCCGCGATCACCGCCCCGAAGCCAACCAGGCTCGCGGTGTTGAAGATCGGCAACACCGAGGCATCGGCACCCTTGTCCAGGCTCTCGCGCAGATCCGTCAACCGCCGCCAGTTGGTGACGATGAGCAGCACAATCGCCAGCAACAGGGCGACGATGACCGCCCAGACGCCACGCACCCGCTCGATGGTCGTCTCTCCGAACAGCGGATCGGCGAGATAGGAAGTGTCCATCGTCGGCACGACGAACTGGACGAACACGAAGTTGGTAACGATCACCGCCAGCACCGGCAGGACCGCCAGGGCAAACGGAGGCAGGGCCTCGACGTTGGCCCCGGTTTCCTGCAGCTCGTTGAGATCGAAGCCCTTGCCCAAGGCGTGCTCGCGCAGGACCACGTCTGCCGCGGGCAGGCTGTCGGCATGGGCACCGTAGCCTTCGCCCTGCGCCCGCGCCCACGCCGCCCTGCGGTTCAACCAGGCGATGCCGAGCGCGAACATGATCACGGCGGCAATGATTCCAAGCCCGGGTGCCGCGAACGCCGTCGTGCTGAAGAACGGCATTGGAATTGCGTTCTGGATCGCCGGCGTGCCGGGGAGGGCCGACATGGTGAAGGAGAAGGCGCCGAGCGCGACTGCGCCCGGGATCAGGCGCTTCGGGATACCCGCCGTGCGGAACAGCGCGGCGGCAACGGGAAAGATGGCGAACGCGACGACGAACGCGGAAACCCCGCCGTAGGTCAGCACCGTGCAGCACAGCACGATCGAGACGATGGCCCGTTCCGCTCCCAGCCGTGCGCTGACGGATTGGGCGATCGAACGGGCACAACCGGAATCATCCATCAGCTTGCCGAAGATGGCGCCGAGCAGGAACAGCGGGAAGAACGCGACGATGAAGTCCCCGGTTCGGGCCATGAAGACCTGCGTATAGCCGGCAAGCAGCGGCAGGCCCCCGGTTCCCAGCGCGGCCAGCATGGCGACGCCCGGCGCCAGCAGGATCAACGTGATCCCGCGGAACGCGAGGAAGATCAGAAGTCCGAGCGCTGCAAGGACGACGATGACATCGAACATGGGATCGACCCTTCGCTAATGGCCTTAGGCGACTACTGGGCCAAGGGATAGCGGGCGTCGTCGGGATAGCTTTCGAAGTCCTTGCCGAGGCTCCTCCATCCCTTAAGCCACTGTTCGGCAACCGCTCGGCCTTCGCTCCACAGCTTCGTCAGGTGAGTCCGGTTGCGGTCAAACTTGGAGGTGCGCCGGAGGCCCCACGCCGTCTCGCGGGTCATCTTGATCGTGCGGACGTCGATGATCTTGTGGGCCTTCAGGAACGGATGGTCGTCGCCATGGATCCGCAACGAAGCGTTGACGCTGAGAATGTGGTCGAGTTCCTGGTTGAGCGACAGGTTGCCGGCCAGGTCGTTCTCGCGGTCCCGAATGTCCTCAAGCCCGGTAAAGGGAACGCGCCAGTCGATCTCCTGGGGATTGATGCGGACGACCCAGATTTCATCCGGCTTGTCATCTTTGGAAGTACAGTCAAGAAACTGACGGATCGGAGGATTCTGCGAGTATAGCCCATCCCAGTAATGGGCCGTGCGCGTGAGCGTTTTGCCCGGCGTACAGGTCCGGAAGACGGTCTCGCCGATCTGTTGCGCCGGCAGGATCTCGGGCAGGGTTCCCGAAGCCGCCACGCCTTCGAGCGAGAACGATCGCCGCATCCGCCAGCGCGTAGTCCCATACTGGTCGAATTGTGCCGGTGCGGTCAGCAGGCCCTTCTCTTCGAGGGTCTTGTTGGTATCGAAAACCTCGAAGTTGCCGCTGAAAACTTCGATCGCACCGGCGAGTGCGCGAAAGTTCTTCTGCGAGAGCTTTTTCCAGTCGACCGCCGCGAAGTGCGGACACACGGACTGCAACAGCGCCGGAAAACCGAGGTACTCGGGTCGAGCCCCCAGCATTTGCAGGCCGGCGATTGCGAAGTCGCCGAACTCACCGTAGGGGCTGGAGGAGGGGAACGGCGCACCTGCCTCGGCGAGATCAAGCATCGTACCGACCACGGCATTGTGTGCCGTCTCAACCGGTGTCGTTGCAGCAAAGACCGTCCACAGATGATTGAGCCGTTCGATCGCCTTGTCGATCGTGCCACAGGCGCTGTCGGTGGTGTTGGGAGCCAAGCCGTACCATGTGGCGAGCGCGCACAGGGCGCCGGCGGACGTCCCGCTGATGGCCGCGATCTCAAAGGTGTCGCCGCCGCCCGGGCTTGCGTCCCAAGCCTTCTTGGTCTCCAGAATCTGGGTCAGCACCCCCCACGTGAATGCCGCGTGGGTGCCACCGCCCTGACACGCAATCGCAACCTTTCGTGGCGCCATGATATGGCTGCTCCTGTCCCGTTTGCCGCTCAGATCGGCGGGCCTTGCTTAGGGGATCAGGCCCGCTTAGTCCACTGTTCCCACCCCGACAGGCGGCGCTGGTGAGGGCGGGGCGCGGTCGCTCCGCGCGGCCCGTGCGAGTGAAGTAGCGGAGGAGACGAACCTCACCGGCGAGCGGAAGAACGCGCGGGCGATCGTGGGCAGCAGGCTCCAGACCGCCCGGCGGGTGTTGATTTCGGGGGACGGGAACTCGCCTGCGATCGGCAGACTGATGGTGATTCCGCCGTCGCGGTCCTCCATCAGGCGAATGAGCGTGCTGAGTGGAACGCCGATCGCTCGGGTGACCTCGTCGCTGCCAGCCCCCGGCCGGTCCGCCATCCTGACGTCGGTCATGCGGGCGCGCAGGGTGCCGTCCAAACGCCCCGTTGCCGCCGCGACATCGGCGTCGACCGTGAGGTTGCCGCGCTGGAAATCGA
>ERZ795053.2999-NODE-2999-length-19769-cov-19.319671_pt1 | contig 19769 bp, 14 predicted proteins | sample MGYA00375137_ERZ795053 | MGnify/ENA primary metagenome ERZ795053 (study PRJEB30182, sample SAMN05720284) | activated sludge metagenome | isolation source: Anaerobic digester | place: Hong Kong | collected 2014-12-17 ...
TGGAAGCATCAGGTTTTATCGCGACCCATGATCTTGAACTGGGAAGGCTGGCCGAAGCGTTCCCCGAGAGAATCATTAACCATAGTTTTGAAGCGGTGATTGACGGCGAAGCGCTGCATTTTGATTATAAGCTGAAGCCCGGTATTGCCCGGAATATGAATGCCACTTTCCTGATGCAACGGATGGGGATAACCATCATTAAGGAAGAATAACCGGAGTAAAAGGAATCCGGCAAAATGTTGAGTACATGGTGCGGAAAAGGAAGAAAGGCCTTCAATAAATTAAGCTGATTTAACTTAAAATATTCAAATACCTGAACATAACATCACAAATTTGACCAAATTTGTGAACAAAACTTCATCTATTTTATTATCTTTGTTATCAGATATCAATAAAAAATGATTCAAAGGCATTTAAAGGCAAGGATTGAAAAGAGACTTTTCAAAGGAAAAGTTATTATTATTTATGGTGCCCGGAGAGTGGGAAAAACCACACTATCAAAGCAAATTACAGAGAACCTTGAAGATACGCGTTATCTCAATTGCGAGTTGTTGCAAAACAAATCAGCACTTTCAACCACAAATTCCGGACTGCTGAAAGATTTTCTCGGAAATTATCGCATGGTAGTGCTGGATGAAGCTCAACATATTGATCAGATCGGCCTTGTCTTAAAAATTCTGGCAGATACTTTCCCGGAAATGCAGATTATTGCCACCGGTTCATCCAGCTTTGATCTTGGCCAAAAAATATCGGAGCCACTAACCGGCAGGGCAAGGCATTTTGTACTTTATCCACTTTCGTTTACCGAAATCGCGGATGACAGTAACTTACTTGACACCAATGCCGGACTTGATAATTTCCTCCGATTCGGATTTTATCCTGAAGTTGTCGGGAAACCCGAAGGAGAGGCCATAGAAGAATTGAACGAAATAGCAAGTAGTTACCTTTACAAAGATGTACTTCAATTTGAACGGTTGAAGCGCCCCGATCTGCTGTTTAATTTGCTTAAAGCGTTGGCCTTGCAGATAGGTAGCGAGGTTTCATTTCAGGAGTTGTCGCGTTTACTCGGAACAAGTGTTCATACTATAAAGCGGTACATTGAATTACTTGAACAGTCCTTTGTCATTTTCAGGTTAAACTCATTAAGTGGTAATTTGCGAAACGAGATATCGAAAGGACAAAAAATCTATTTCAATGACATAGGTATCCGAAACGCCATAATCCAGAATTTCAGCCCATTATCTACCCGGAATGATGTTGGCGCATTATGGGAAAATTTCTGCATATCGGAACGGTTTAAGTATCACAGTAATCAGGGTCAAACCGTTAATGCTTACTTCTGGCGGTCTTACTTCAGCAGGGAAGTGGATTATATCGAAGAAAAGGATGGCCTGATAACGGCCTTCGAATTTAAATATAGTCCAAAAAGGAATGCGCAACTTCCCAATATCTTCAGGCAGGCATATCCCGATGCCATATTTAAAGTTGTGAACAATAACAATTACATTTCAGAATTATTTTTTTGATTCCTATTAAATCAAAATCAGTAAAACAAATATAATGTAATATAATATTTGGTTGGTGTCAACGTTTTTGGTTTACACCAATTCAAATATTTACAGCTATGAAAAAATTGATCGTTTCCTATTTATTGTTATTAATGCTGCAATCTTCTGCATTTAGTCAATCCGGGTTTTATTTAGGAGGGGAGGCGGGAATGAAATTTGATATGTTTCATTATGTTAACAGCAAAGGCAATAATTTAACCATGTTACCGATGGATGGAGTTTTCGGAGCATTCATTGGCTATAGTTACCGCGGCTTTACGCTTGAAACCGGTTTTTATGGCAATTATACCTCCAGGCCATTCATCGGCTATGATTATGCCACTTATAAAATTTCACGAACATCAGGTTCGAGCGGGAGTTCTGATATGAACAGCTGGGTGATCCCTTTGAGGTTTGGTAAAGAAATTTTATTCTTCAAGAATCGTTTCTTTTTGAAACCAGAAGCCGGAATTATTGCAGTTTTTGCACGCGATTACTCCGCCAATCAGCCCAACAGTGGCTGGGGACAGAATGTATCCCCTTTTCCGGGTTATCCTTATTTTACACCAAGCGGCCCCGATTCCACCAGGGCCTACTTTTATCGGGCATCAAAATCGAACTTTGGCATTGAAACCGCCTTTTCATTTGGTTACCGGTTTAAAGAAAAGGCAGATATTTATTTCAAAGGCACTTATCAAAGCAGTTTTGCCCCTTTGTCTTACGATGTAATTACTCATTATTCTGAAAATGAGACTGTTTATGCCACAAGCACACAGACGGGAGATGCATTTCTGTTTCAGATAGGGCTGAAGTATTTTATTGGAAAACGGGAATAAATTCCCATATGAGCCTGGAGCGGTTTCACAACACTATGCTGATATTTTTATAAGATGAAATTGAGCCAATTAAAGCTCTTTAAGCCAATCAATCAGCACTCTTGTTCCTTCAGCAATGTTTGGGCAAACCGATTGAACAAATGACCCGTTAAGTTTTTTTCCGGCCCATTCACCGGCTGCCGCATGTAAGGCTTCTGCACCGTTGAAATCAACATATGCAATGCGGCTTACCAGGGTTCCGGATGAAAGTCCGAAATCACTTCCCGGCAGCATGGCTACCCCGGTTTCCCCGAGGATGACGCTGCACATTTCGCGGCTGGTGAGGATGCCTTTTTGTTTTAATTTTTCGCGGTAATGGTTGAAATCGGGGAAGAGGTAAAACCCGCCGTCGGGATGAGGAACGCTGACATGCGCGTTTTCGAGGATTTCCTTCATATACCTGGCGATGGCCTTTAGAATTCTCCGGCTGTCGGAAAGGTATTGGTCAATTTCCGGATTGCCTTCAAAAGCTGTGATGGCCGCATATTGGATGGGTGCACTGGTGGAGGTGAAGGTTTCACTTGCAGCGGTGGCCATCGCATTCAACAGCCATCGCAGGTTGGGCGGAAATGAGAAAGTGCCGAGCCGCCAGCCTCCGGCCCCGCACCATTTGCTGAGCCCGCTGCTGATAATGGTTCCTTCCGGGTAATACCGCGCAATGGAAACATGCTGTCCGTTGTGGTGGATCATGCCGTAGATTTCATCGGAAATCAGGATAACCTTGTATTTTCTGGCTACCTGCGCCAGGAGTTTCAGCCGCTCAACCGGGTATGTATTTCCGGTTGGGTTTGAAGGATAATTCAGGATTACGATGCGCGGCCGGTCCGGGTCATCGCGGCACTCCATATCAAGCAACTCAGGACTCATCCGCCAGTTGTTGTCGGGTGAAGCAGGAATCCAGTCAACATGCCTGCCAATGATGCGTGCCTGAGGCGAATAGGATACCCAGCTGGGTGTCGGGATCAACAGATCGCCGTAATAAACCAGTTGCAGCAGGAAGATCAGTTCCTTTGAACCAGGGCCGATGAGTACATCCTCCGGATCTGTGACTATACCCTGATGCCGGAAATTAAAGTCAGCGACTGCCTGCCGCAGTTTGTACAAACCTTTCACCGGAAGGTAATCTTTTTGATGGGCATTCTGCCGGAGGGCTTCAACCACGGTTTCCGGAACTGGGAAAGGGGATTGCCCTAACCCGAATTTGTAAACCCGCTTTCCTTCGCTGACCAGACGGTTGCTTATTTCATTGATCCTGAGGGTGGCAGAGGTTTCAAGCCCCCTGACGTTAAGATTCAGATTGACAGGCAGGTGGTTTTGCTTCATAGTCCGTTATTTTGCCAGACCCCGGGGAAAAGCATTGTTTCCGGCACTTCAGGCAGTTGTTGAATATGCAGGGCCTGCTATTTTCAAAGGATAATTTTTCTGACCTAAGAGTAAATGGTCAGAGCGGGTAAATTCAATTCAAAGTTAACCTTTTTTGCAAGTCGGGATGCATTTTTCCCGGGAAGCGCTGAATATAAATTCAAAGCAGCAGCCGGCACATGATCACTGCACCGGCTGCTGATTCAATGTTTAAATGTGAATCGGATATACTGATTATATTTCAGTTGGTCTGAAAAACAGCAAGTTTCCACGTATTATCATCTGATTTTTTCCATACCATGGTGTAGTAGCCGCTTGCTTTTTCAACGGTTGAGTCGTTTACGATCCATTCATGATCGTATTTACCTGCATGGTATGCCATAGACCCGCTGATTGATTCATACAGTTTGCTGCAGGTCAGATTCTGAAAGTAAGGGGTCGCTCTTTCAATAAATCCGGACCTGATTGCATCAATTCCGGAATATACAGTGTCCGTGATCAACAAAGCATCATTGGCAAAGCATGCTTCAATGGCCACCGCATCCCTTGCATTCCAGGCATCAATCCATAGCTGGCAGAGACCATCAGTACTTTCAGGGATTTCTGCCGTTTCCGGTGCTGAGGTGCAGGCAATTACTGGTATCAGTGTAAATACAATCAGTCTGAAGATGAGATTTCTCATAAACAGGTTTTTTTATAGTTGGTTGAATATCCGCTTTATTGTTTGATGAATTTGATGCAACTGCTTCCATGGTCTGATTTCAGCCTGAGGAGGTAAAAGCCGGGAGTTAAATCCGCTGTACTGATTGCCGGTACAAATGGGCCACGGTCTATTATACGGCCTTCCGGGTCAATGATTTCGAAAGAGACATAATCAACTGCCGATTCAACCGAGAGCATATCTGTTGCAGGATTCGGGAAAATCCTGTCCATTGTTTTTTCAGCATGGTTGGTGTTAACGATGGTTTCCGATCTGAAGAAACTGAAGCCATTTGCCTTTCCGGGGTTCAGATTGAGTTCCCCTACTTCGTAATAATCATTGGCATACCAGCGGTAAACCGTGTAGGTAGTGGTTTCAACCCGATCGAAAACCCAGCCGTTTTCCCAGTTATAGATGGAATCGAGTGAAATAATGTCCTCTTTTACCCTGAGCGCCTGAAAAGTGCCAAAAGGAGTTGACATAATTCCTGAGGCATCACCGTTTAAAGTAATATCCATATGGCTGATCTGTCTGATGGAATCGAGCAATGCCCCGTCACTGTGTGAAGCCATTAACCATTCATAGGTTGTCGTTTGGTTCAGGCTCTGTCCATAGGTAAAGGGCAGCGGCAGGCTGAGGGGCCCGGGGTTGCATGAAATATGCACAGACATGGTAAATGTCCCGAAAATGGTCAGGAAATCTTCATCTCCGATATATCTGATGCCATCATCATCGTATTGAATGTATTCATAATCATAATAAGGCATCATATTGCCGTTGCGGTGGCTGATCGCTGCATTTGCGTCAGGGTATGCCTGGTAGTTGGGTAGTCCCTGTACGGGAAGATACAGGGTGGTGTCGTGGGTCAGGGGAATAAGGTTGGTGAAATCCCATATCCGGTTCAAACCCGGGTTTCCCGGGTCAACCTGTGTTACATTATCAACTGCCCTGATGATCTGCGTTCCGATTGTAGGGAGATCGGCATGGGTGATGGTTATCTGCGCTTCTGTGTGCAATGCCGGAAAAATAAGAATGCCAAAAAGAATGAGTAATGTTTTTTTCATAATTGCCTCCGGGGGTTAATTGTTTTAACTGATAAAAGCAAATTTCGCCTCAGAAAGAAGCCTTGTCAATCACCCTTTGATGTGATTTTTGATATCAGGATTCTGAAAAGAGATTATTAGCCGGCTGCCTTGATTGGGGAAAGGGTTGGTGCAGCCCTGCAGCCTATGTATGATGTTGACAATTCTTCCGGAGATCCTTATCAGAAATCAGGATGCAGACCGGCAGCAGTCATATTTATGGTTGTTTATTTAGGGCTATGAACTTAAGTCTTCATACACCTGAGCAAGGCCTCGGTGCGGGTCCTGACCTGAAGTTTCTGGTAGATTTTTCGGATATGCGTTCTGACTGTTTCAATGCTGATAAACAACTCAGCAGCGATTTCTTTATAGAGGAATCCTTTGGAGAGATAGGAAAGTATTTCCTCCTCCCTGGCTGTAAGGTTTGATTCGGGCAAAGGATGTATGGCCGGCCGGGCAAAGGTTTGCACAACCTTGCGGGCTATTTCCCCGCTCATGGGCGAGCCTCCGTTTACCAGTTCGGCGATGGCTTCGAGCAGTTTGGCAGGGGGTGTTTTTTTAAGCATATAGCCGGTTGCTCCGGCAGTCAGCGATTTGAATATTTCATCGGTATTGTCGAAAACGGTCAGCATCATCACCTGAATGGATGGCCAGGCATTCTTAATGCAGATAACGCACTCAATCCCGTTCATTCCCGGAAGGTTGATATCCATCAGCACCACATCGGGCATGAAATCCGGAATAACCTTCAGTGCTTCTTCGGCTGAGGGGCAGGCCGCGTGGCAGTGATAACCTTCAGAACCGTTGATAAGCAAGCGCAACCCTTCGCGCACGGCTTCATCGTCCTCAACTATTATTATGCTTATAGGTTCAGGCATCGGATTTTGTTGCTGTGTAATAAACAAAAATAGAGTGTTAAATATTGGAATGCATCACCCTTTGATGTGATTTAGATAAATCACAGACCAACCGTCATGATAATTTCCGTTCCGTTGCCTTTTCCGGAACTAATCCTGAAAGTACCTCCGCAATCTTCCATTCTGCGGTTCATATTTCCCAGTCCGTTTCCTGTCCCCGGAAGCAATTCTTCCGAAAAGCCCTTACCATCATCCCTGATTATAATAATCAGTTTCTTCTGATCTGTTTGCAATGTGATTGTTAGGTTTTTTGCATCTGCATGCTTAGCTACATTATGTATTGCCTCTTTTACGGTCAGGAACAGGTTCCTCCTTAATTCCGCCGACATCGGCAACGGAGCCACCGGATCAGGGAAATTGTAGCTGACCAATGTTTCGGTAGCTTCGAGATATGTAGAGGCATATCTTCTGATATAAGCTGCAAAACTATCAAGGCTGTCATTTTTCGGGTTCATGGCCCATATAATTTCGCTCAGCTCATCCACCACATCCCCCGCAATTTCAGATATCTGTTCGATAACTTTCTGCGTTTTGTCAGGCTCCTGTTGCCGGCTTTTGGCAATTTCGCTCAGGATGGAAATCCGGGTAAGGCTGGCACCGACTTCATCGTGCATGTCCTTTGAAATGCGAAGACGTTCCTTTTCAATAGCGTGTTCCTGCTCCAGCGCTTTTATGCGGTTTATATATCTGAAGTGCTGAACTTTCTTGACGATGAAAACGGTTATTGCTATTATCGCGATGGTTAACAGCGCAGCAAACCACAGGGTTTGCCAGAAAGCAGGTACGACCTTCACTGTCAGCAATGGTATGGGAGTCCCGGTGGTACGGAATGGATCGGTGTACCTGACTAACAGGCGGTATTCGCCCGGTGGCAGGTTGCGGTAGGCAAATGCAGGAGAAGCTGCCGGCGTATTCCATTCCTTTTCGTAACCTTCAAGCAAAAAGGAGAAGCCCTGGTCAGAAGCATCGCCATAACCCGAAGTATATACGCTGCCGTGCAGGTGGGCGGCGTCGCGGCTGAGCGACAGGCTTATTCCGTCCGGGGGAATACCCTTCGAAAATATTGTATCGGACACATACAGGTTAAAAAGATGCATGCGGGGTAACTCCTTTTCTGTCTTTACCTGTGAAGGGTCAATGCCGTTGATACCATTGATGCCTCCGAAGTAAATCCTGCCTTCCGGCCCCTTCAGGGCTGCGTTATGGTTAAATTCAAGTGACTGTAAGTTATTCCTCATCGTAAACCTGACGATCCTTTGCCTGTCATTGGTTATACACCCGATGCCATTGATTCCTGAAAACCAGACTCTTCCGGAGTTGTCCGGCAGTATAGCGTAGATAACTTCATCGGTAAGCGAGGTGAGTGATGAATAGGGATTTATCAGTTTACCTTCCACTGAAAATACACTGATGCCGTTGCCTGTGGCCGCCCATACCTCATCCTTTAACGGTAGCAATTGATAAATTTCATGTTGCAATACAGCACTGTCATTTTTATACGGGATATTCATATTCTTATCTGTGTTATGCGGCTTGATAAACAGGCCAAGCGGAGTTCCGACCCATTGTTTTCCCGCATAATATAACAAGGAGTTTACCGAATTGCTGATTGATTCTCCCGCAAGGGACGGCACGGGATCCGCGCGGAACCTGAACAATGAGGCATCGCATTGCAACAATACCATGTTTTCGGCCGGATCAAGAAAGGATGCGGTTGTCGGGTTTGCGGGGTATGTGAAAACGCACCTTCCGTCACTGTTAATTACATAAAGCCCATTACGCGTTGCAACCCACAACCTGCCCTTATCATCACTTTTCAGGTCAAGGATATAGGCATTATTGCCAAAGAGCGCCGGATTCACGCGTTCAGCCCGGCTAAGGTCATCTGACAGTTTCCATAATCCTTTGTTGAAGGTTCCGGCAAAAATCTGTCCGTTCAGCGCTTCAAGACAACGGGTAAATCCCAAAGCATATTTTCCGAAGATCACTTTATCCGGATTGTACCTGAGCAAACCATTCCCATCTGTGCCAAACCACAGGTTATGCATTTTATCTTCAAAGATATGCTTCACACTTGGTTTGATGGTATCGTAATATTTGCCTGCTATTTCAACAAATTCAACGGCTGCAAGCTTATTGCCGCTAAGCCGGTAATGCTGCTTTGTCGCAATGTCGGAGAACCAGAAACGGCCCTGGTGGTCAATCTTCAGGTCCTGGTTGATGCGCATTCCCAGGTCGGCAATGCTCACCAGGGCAGAATCTTCCCGGAGAAGGCAAAGGCTGGTTCCTTTTGCAATGTATATATTTCCCGTTCTGTCGGTTGCCATTGCCGTGCATCCTTCGGCATCAATCCATTTATAATTGCAGGTGTAAAGTGATGCGTTTCCCGATGTTCCGGCGATCAGAATTCCATGGTTTCCCATCACTATGAAGGAATCCCTGCCCCAGGGCAATGCCTGAACCGGGACGAAATCCTCCGGAATTGTTCTCCCAACCGGATTCAGGATCAGTGACTGCAGGCTGTCGCCGGCCACGCTCAGTCCTTTATTATAAACCCAGACAAGTGGTTTGTTGCCAATGAGCACATCGAGCAGATGATGGTAGACCGAGGGTTTCCTGCTTATCAGGTCAAATTTTCCTGCAAAAACGTCAAATCTCAGAAAGGATGATGCTGTTGAAATCACGAAAATACCCGGCTCCGTTTCAATGATCTTCCGCATCATATTGTCCGCATTGCTGTAAATACCGTTATACGGTATTCTGAATACCCTGAACTCCCGGCCATCGAAACAGTGCAGCCCATCGCCCGTAACCATCCAGAGCAGGCCCCTGCTATCCTGAAGTATCTGACTCACCATGCTTTGCCTCAGGCCGCTTTCTGAAGTGTATGAATCAATAAACAGGGTTTCAGTGTGTTTCTGGGCGAAAATATTGCTGTGAATAAAAAGAAAGGAAATGACTATTGCACATAGCCGGCACCGGATGAGGAACGCATGGAATTCAGGGCGTTGCAATGGGCGCATTTTTATTTCAAGGTAAAGATAAGGAGAAGAAGTTTATATGTAATCAGTCTTTTCAGCGATGGTTTTAAATATTTGAGTATGCTGGTTTTTTCGGTCAGAGCTTTGCAAATATTTTCAGGATGATTACAAGGCTTATCGGATCAGTGATGATTCCTCCTGACATAATACCTGAAATAATCAATTTCCATCTGGTTGGGGAAAACAGTTTCAGGCCCCGGTAATTTTGTAAAAGGGGTTTTTTCAGTGCCTATGCCCAAGCCGGCAATGATGTAAAGTTTTTCATTTTCCGGCGGGAAAACGGGTTGAGTGCGATACCTGCCCGGGCGGACCGGACATTTCCGGAGGTTTTTTCCCCTCCGGTTGGTAAAGCGATGGAGTTGCCAGACTTCGCTGCCGTCGATGTAAAAACGGATGATGTTTGGTTCCCATTCCATAGTGAAGACATGAAAATCGTCGGAAAGGCTGGTTTTTAGCCGGTGCCGTTTATGGGCCATTTTTTTTATCTTCCAGTTATGCACGGAGGTGTGAAATCTTTTGGGACGTTGCATTCCGGCTTCCATCAGGTCAATTTCGGCCGAAATTTGTCCGAAGGTCCATAAAGCCGGCCAGTATCCGTTGCCTTCGGGCAGGCGGCACCGGAATTCATATTTCCCATGGCCGAAGGCTCTCCTGGAGTGAATCATTCCGGATGTATGTTCGCGTTCCTCGCCCATCCACACGGCTTTTTCTTTTTTTGCGATGATTTTCAGCAAGCCACCGGAGACCACCACATTTTCATCCAGAAACACCTGTCCCTCGTTGCCATGGGTGCGGCAGAAGGCGCATTGGTCACTTCCGTCATCGGTGTAGGGATACCAGGTAATCCAGTCGGCGGTATTCAGCCGGTCACCTTCAAACTCATCCGAAAACGCAAGCTCCCATTCCCCTTCGGGGCAGGGAACGGGCTGGATTAATATTGTATCATGTTGCGCAAACGCTGTTTGCGTCAGCATCGCTGCAAGTACTGTAATGTTCAGGGATTTCCGCATCAGTTGTGCATTTCAGATATTCAAATATACGCAATGAACTGATAAATTAAAAGCGCCCGGGGAAAGGCGCTTTTAATAGTAACGGAAGTGGGAGCCGTTTTAAGCTCCACCAGTTGTTACTGCGTTACATTTACATTCATTTTGGTGTAATTCGACTGATTTACAAAGTAGTATTTACGTCCTGAAATGGTTTCGACGGTGTAATTGTAGGGAGTCACCGAAATCATTCCGGAGGCGCCTGCGCCAAGGTTCGACAGCTCACCGGCCGTGAATACGGCGTTTGCTGAAGCAGCAGCCACGGTTTTCACGGCTGCATTCTGGCCGCCTGATACAACCACCACTACCGAATCGGCATTGGAAACCGAAGAGCCCAGCGGGACACTTAGTCCGGCAGCAAGGCTGAAGGTTTCAGGAATTGATGCAAAAGCGGTGAAATTGGGAAACCCCCTGTTGACTGTTTTCTCAAATGCCGGAACTTCTCCTTCGCCGCTCACACTCCACTGAACAGAATTGAATGACAAAGGATTCAGCAGGTTGTCGTAAACATAGGAGTTGTTCTCGAATTTTTTCAGACTGCTGCTATTGATGCTGACAGTACCGGCGGGTGCAAACGTGGTTGCTCCCGGGGTGGGGACAAACACTGCTACAGCAGTATTCACCTCAACCGGGATGGTAAATCCCCCGGCCGACTGAAAACTGATGGTTTTTATAGCGGCCATAACTCCGTAAGAGTCACTGAAATTCAGGTTGTCGGCAGGTGTCTGGTTGTTGTCCTGAGGCGTTTCATCTTCATTTTTATCGCATGAAACATTCAGCATGGCCAATAGGGTAAAGCTGGCAATCAGCAGAAGAAATCTTGATTTCAACATGTTTAGATTAGTTTTGGTTATTGAATGAATGAGTAATTACTGGGTGATTAACAAAATTATTGCAGATAGGTTGACTTGCAAATGCCGATCAGACGGTATTTTTAGTAAGTATTACTCGGTATTTCAGGTCTGCAGCCGCTTTTTACGGTTTCTTCGGGCAACTTTACGACCTTCCTGCCGGCAGGAGAAGGAACATAGGTATATTCATCGAGCAATCCGAGTTTAATCGCATGTCTGGTTAATGCGGACAGGGAGTTATTGCTGATTTTCCTGATAATATTTTTCCGGTGGGTTTCAACGGTGCGGATGCTGATGCCAAGCAATTCAGAGATCTCTGTTGAACTGTGATCCAGGGCAACGAGCCGCAGTATTTCCTTTTCGCGCGGGGTAATCTGCACGTTATATATGTATTTGTTCATGGAAGCGGGGTTTTGGTACAAAGCTAACCATCGCAAATACAGCAGAATATACAGATTTTTAGGTATTCGGTCTAAGCATCTCTACTGATTGATCTCTGCGAGGTTGTTTTCGATAGCAAATTTCAACAGACCAACCAGGGTACGGGTATTGGTTTTCTGAATGATGTTTTTACGGTGTGTATCGACGGTCCTTTTACTGATAAATAATTTTTCTGCAATCTCTTCACTGGAATACTCTTCCATGATCAGTTTTATGATCTCGGTTTCCCTGGCGGTAAGCAGGGAAGTATTTTTCTCAGCTTTTTTCTGTCTCTTAATCCTTGTCATCATAATGTTCAGCACCTCGTTACTGTAATAAGTGCTGTTGCCCAGTATCCGGCTGATGGCATTGCTGAGCTCCTGCCGGCCTGTATTTTTGAGAATATACCCTTCGGCTTCCGACATCAGGATCTCGCTGACAATTTCACGGTCATTGTACATCGAAAGCACAAGGATTTTTACCTCGGGATACCGGCTTTTCACTTCACGGGTCAGTTCGACCCCCGACAGGCCGGGCATGCTGATGTCCGTGATCAGCAGGTCAGGCTGTTTTTTGATGATGGCTTGCAGGGCGTCTGCACCGTTACTTACTTCTCCCGCAATCTGAATGTTTTTTTCTTTTCTGAGCAATGCTTTCAGTCCATCCACAAACATCTGGTGGTCGTCGGCGATCAGCACGTTATATATTTTGTTTTCTTCCCCGTTCATAATGCTGATTTTGAAAAGTTTATATTCAGGCGGGTACCTTTACCCGGTTCAGAGTACAGGTTCATCCGGCCGTTGAACAGGGAGACCCTGCTGCGTATGTCGTCCCAACCTATACCTTTCCCGGAATTTGAGGTGGAAGGTTCCGGCATCCCTTTGCCGTCATCTTCAATACTGAGATCAAGGCTTTCTCCCCCGTATCTGAGGTTGATAAATATATTTCCGGCTCCGGCATGCTTCAGAATATTATTAACCGATTCCTGAATAACACGGTAAATGGCTATTTCAAGATTACCGGGCAGCCGGCTTTCAAAACCTTCTGAGGTAATCTTCACAACTACCTTCCTGCCTGAGTTGATTTTATCGGCCATATCATGGATGGCAGGAATCAGGCCAAGCCGGATCAGGGCCGATGGCATCAGGTTGTGCGAGATATTCCTGAGGTCAGCGATCGCCTGATCGATAAGGTTTTCGGCATTATCAACCGCCAGCCGGTCTTCCTCCGAATTTGTATCTTCAAGCACCGATATATTTAATTTTGCCGCAGAAAGCAGTTGACCAAGTCCGTCATGCAACTCCATGGCAATGCGTTTTCGTTCGTTCTCCTCTGCATTTACGATTGCAGAAAAGGCTTCTTTCTGTATGAGCCGCTTTTCATGTTCGAGCCGCATTTTGGTTTTATACCTGCTTTTTACCAACCAGAAAGCCATCCCTGAGAGCACAACCAGCAGAATAAATCCCGCAATCAACAGGCTGTTCCTTTGCCTGATGCGCGCGGTTTGCAATTGAAGGTTCTTCATTTCGTTCTGTTGATTCAGGAAAGCAATTTCATGCTCATTTTTTTCAATTTCATACCTGGTTTTTAGTTCGGCAATATCCTTCCTCATATCCCCCGAGTAAAGGCTGTCTTTGATCGAATCGAGGCTAAGCATTGTCCTCCAGGCCTTTTGGTAATTCCCGGTTTTACCGTAGTAATACGAATAAGCTTCCAGCACTTTGGCCATCCGCGAAAGCGATTTTACTTCCCTGGCATAATACATTGCTGAATCAAGAACTGTCGCTGAACGGTCGAATTTTCCCAGTCTGTTCAGCACCGTTGCAGTGTTGATAAATGTATAGATCAGGCCGTGCAAATCCCCGATCTGCCTGTGATAGTTCTCCGATTTGGCATACATGATCAGCGCATCATCCAGCTTATTTTTATCCTGATAAATGATGGCCATATTGTTCAACAGAATTGCAAGGCCGTATTTGTCACCGATTTCCTCTTTGATTTTCAGAGAACGCTCATAATAGTTCAATGCCTTGTCATCATCCTTAAGATTTGACCAGGCTAAACCCAGATTGGTCAGTGAAGCGCCGATTCCGTATTTATCGCCTGTTTTTTCGCGGATAGATAACGCTTTATTATGGTAGTCAAGAGCCTGCCGGTATTGCTGAAGGTCGAAATATACCAGTCCTATGTTATTGTATGCATTTCCGATGCCTTTCAGGTCCTTCAGTTTTTCAAAAATCCGCAGCGCATCCAGGTAGACCGAGATGGCTTTTTTATAATCCCCCCTGCTCTGACAGACCATCCCCATATTGTTCAGGGCACTGGCAAGAATCACGTTATAGCCGGTTTTACGGCTTAAATGCGCGGCTTTTTCATAGTAATACAACGCGCTGTCGAACTCGGAAATAATGTCGAATGCTACACCCAGAATATTGCAGGCAACTGCCAACCCGCGGTCAAAGCCAATTTCGGTGGAGAGCCTCACGGCTTCACGGCTGAGGTTGAGCGCGCGTTCACTGTCGTTGTACCAGTATGTGATGGCCAGGCGGTTCAGGGCATTGATCCGGTTTGTATCCTTTACAGCTCCGGTTCTGATCGCCCTTTCAAGGCTGTCTGTAATTTTCTGTTGTCCGGATGCTGAAACTGCCAATAATATGAGACAGGCAAACAGGATTAGGAATTTCTGTTTCATCAGGAGGGTCTGGAGGGTCTGGAAGGGATATTAAACGTTAACAGGGGATCTTTGTTCTATAGAAAGTGATGTATTTCCTGCTTTTTTTTGCCGGTCTAAAATAAACGAAAATCCGGAGTGGCGCAACCACTCCGGATTTTTTCGCAATAGATAAAAATACTGTTATTGACAGGCTTAATACCTGGTTTTGACAAATACCATTTCATCGAGCAGGTTATGCGCTTCGGCATATTTATCGATGATAAACATGACATAGCGGATGTCAACATTGATGGTACGCTGCAGTTCCGGTTCAAAGGCGATGTCGCCGCTCATGGCCTCCCAGTTGCCATCGAAGGCGATACCAATCAGGTCCCCGTTGCCATTAAGCACAGGGCTACCCGAGTTGCCCCCGGTAATATCGTTGTGACTTAAAAAGTTTACCACCAGCTTGCCGTCTTTGTCCGCCCACTTGCCGAAGTCCTTCTTCTCAAGGAGTTCCTTCAGTTTAGCAGGGACAATAAATTCCTCATTGGTAGGATCTTCTTTTTCAAGTATGCCTTCCATGTAAGTAACGTAGTCGTAATGAACGGCGTCGGCCGGGTAATAATCGAGTACTTTGCCGTAGGTTACCCGCATGGTGGAGTTGGCATCCGGATAATATACCTTATCGGGATTAGCTTTACGGAGTCCGTCCACGAAAAGACGCTGGGCTTTTCTCAACTTCTCATTTACCGGGCCTGCATTCATGTTTTGTGTCATAAATGCATTGTAGAATGAATTGGTGGTTTTGTAGGCCAGGTCTTTTTCAAAAACCTTAATGGAGGGTTTACCAAGAAATGCGTTGTATTTTTCAGGGGTGGTAAGCACAGAGGTTTCAAATACCTTGCGGGCAAAGAGGTTGACATCGCCTTTGTACTTTTTGTCGATCAGGTTGTAAATATCAGGAAGTTCATCCGCGGGGATATCCTGCCGGTACATTTCGAGGATGGCCGCAAATATTTTTTCTTCAGTAGGCGCATGATAGTTTTTGAACTGCTCTTCGCCCATGGCATAAAACGGCGCCAGGGAAGCTTTCAGCTCTTCACCTTTCTGGCCGCTTTTCAGGATGTTGATGATTCCCTGTGTTTGCAGAGGGAACTGCATCATCTGTGAGCCGAACAGCGACAACTGGAAATTCCAGAGACGCTTGTTGTAGTTCATTTCGGCATACTGGGCGTAAGCGTCGGTAAGATCCTGCAGCACATTGCCGTATACTTCCCTGCGGCTTTCATCGGCATTTACCCAATTGCTGAAATGATCTTCAATGGCTTTTTTCTTTTCGTAAACATCCAGGCGTTTCAAACCGCGGCTTTCCCCGATTTTGTTTTTCCAGAAGTTTGCCAGACCTGCATAGTTTGAGGCATATTTAATCCTGACCTCATCGCTTTTGTCCATATCGGCTTTCATAATCTCCAGAATACGGCCTCCGACCTTGATGATGGCCGGGTTGATGTCATTCAGGGTAGCCTGAATACCGTGAGAAGTCCGGTAACGGTCCGTTGAGCCGGGGTAGCCCCAGATCATGGCGAAATCTTCGCGTTCAACGCCGTCAACCGATATCTTCAAAAAGTGTTTGGGTTTGAGGGGAATGTTTTCTTTTGAGTATTCAGCCGGTTTACCGTCGGGTCCCGAATAAATTCTGAGAATACTGAAATCACCGGTGTGGCGGGGCCACATCCAGTTGTCGGTATCACCGCCGAATTTGCCTATGGCTGACGGGGGCGCTCCTACCAGACGGACATCTTTATATACCTCATAAACAAAACGATAATATTCGTTCCCGTTATAGAAACTTCTAACAGCAACTTCATACTGACCATTTTCGGAGGCCTCCTCTTTAAGAATTTCAATGACCTTAGAGATGGTAGCGCTGCGTTCGCTTTCGCTCATTTCAGGTTTTACCTTCTCGAGTACGAATTTGGTCACATCATCCATCTTCACCAGGAATGAGGCGGTAAGGCCTTCATTGGGCAATTCCTCCTCCAGGCTGCGGGCCCAGAATCCATCGGTAAGGTAATCGTGTTCAATGGAGCTGTGCTTCTGAATGGCATCGTAAGCGCAATGGTGGTTGGTAAAGAGCAACCCTTTCGGGGATACCACTTCGGCAGTGCAAAAGCCTCCGCCAAGACTTACAATGGCATCTTTCAGGCTGGCGTTGTTGATGTCGTAAATTTCCTGAGGCGATAGCTTCAGCCCCATTTTCTGCATGTCGGTGTAGTTGAGTCTTTCAACAAACATCGGCAGCCACATGCCTTCGTCAGGCGGATTTCCCGCGCGCATCCCCAAACTCAGGGATACCAGCATCATCAGTGTAAAGAGAAGTTTTCTCATGGACAAGGTTTTATAATTATGATTCAGTGAATTCATTTCTTTGGGGCCTCTTCGTACTTCAACAGCATAACAATTGCCTCTGCCCAAAATCATGCCAGTTATATATTTAGCAGAGAATCAAATACATGCCTGAATCTGTCCGGTAGACAGTATTCAGGCATGTTCGGTTTTGAGAAACCTGTGTTCAGAAACGAACGGTTTTCTGATTAAAGGCCCAGGTTGCTTTTACCCTGCTCAAATACAATATCCACAGGGATTCCGGCAGTTTTCAGTTTGTCGAGGTCTTGCTGAAGCTGGCCGGGGATCACGGATTTGGTCAGGATCAGGTCTTTTACCTGATCATAGGCTCCATCACCCTGCAGGGTTAAAATCATACCCCCAAGGCTTTCTACGGCAAGTTTCATTTTATCAAAATTCACCATGTAGGTTCCGTCTTCCTGATGTGTGAACGCGCCGTTTTCGCTGAAATAGTTAAAAGTGAGCATATTGGCTTTTCCATGGGCGCTGGCTGCACCGAAACGGACTGAACGGAAGATCCCGGCCATAAAGGTTACATAGTTGTCCATGACTTCCCCTTCCTTCAATTCGCCCATTTCGAAAAGTTTGGTTACCAGGTAAAGGCCAAGGATATCGGCTTTGGCTTCCTCAATGGCAGAATACTGCTCTTTCAGGGCTTCACGAACCGATCCTTTGCCGTTGATGGTATTTTTGATGCCCATGCCATGGGCCACTTCATGAAACATGGTATTGGCAAAGAATGCGTCAAATTCAATATATCCACGCTGTGATTCATGAATCAGGATCTGACTGATAGGCTCCAGTATCCCGGTAAATTTTGCTTTCATGGCGTTTTTCAACTGTAGTTTGCGCGATCCTTTTTTCAGTTGAACCTCTTCATCGTTGGGCAGGTTAATGGCGATGGTTTTGCTGCCTGCATTGCAGTCGCCGGCATAGTAAACCACATCATATGCATTGAGGTCCGCATCTGAACCCGGCACCTCATTTTTGTACTTCTGGTCAACGGGAAGTCCTTTCTGAAGTTCAGGCAGCAATGAAGCAAAATGCGCCAGACGTTCACTCCACTCCACGTCCTTAATCAGGATAAAGGCTTCCTGCGCCGCTTTGGTGCCGAAAAGGGCGTCTTCATAATTCTCGATCGGGCCAACGACAAAATCAATATTTGCGGTTTTCATATCCATCCAGGCAAAGTCGCTTTCCTGGTATTTGTCGGTCAGCAGGGCTTCGGCACGCAGTTCAAGGTATTTTTTCAGTCCGGCGTCTTCAGCCAGCGATGCTGCCTGCTTCAGGAGGTCAGCCGCTTTTTTTATTTTGGAGGCATAAGCCTGATGATACCATACCACGCGCAGTGTACCGTCATCGTTGCGGCGGATCAGGGTGTACAGGCTTGATTTGTCAGGGTGCTGAAGCGTGTCGAACTCCTCTTTGGTCATATCTGCCGGGTAGAAATTGGCGCCCAAAGGTTTTTCCCCGATTTCAGCAATAAATGATTTGTTGCCGTTCATCCTGTCCCAGGGGCCGTAGTTGATTCCGGCAAATTTCCGGGCAGACTCGTCGCTGATGCGGGAAAGGAAATTTTCTTTATTCCCGATGGCCTGTTGCCAGAAAATTTCATCCATAATGGCTGCTGCGTCAAAAAGCAGGGGAAGCATTTGTTTTTCTTTCTCCGAAAGGTGGCTGATATCAGCGGTGAGTGTTACCGGGGCAAAGATGGAGAGGCGTTGGGCAACATCGGTTGCCTGGTCCGGGGTGAACGCTTCTGCGGCCGGGATGATACCCGGATGTGAATTTTCCATTGCTTCTTCAGTTTTATTGCTCTTTCCGCAGCCGGCAAGCATTGCCAGCATGCCGGTAACCGCTACAACGGTCATTACTTTGCGCAACATCATGGTTTTGAATTTGGTGGGTTAATATCTTAAACGCCGCTAAATTAACAGTATTTTACTGAATGGCATAACGGCTGCCGCTGATATTTTGGCAAACGCAGCTACCGTCAGGAAGGGTCATGTTCTGCAGGCGGGTATTTACCGGGATTCAAGGGGAGCGTAAAGCTAAACCTGCTCCCTTTGCCATATTCACTTTCAACCGAAATGGTGCCTCCGTTCCTTTCAACAAACTCCCTGACCAGGATCAGCCCCAGGCCGGTCCCCTTTTCGTTGGCCGTGCCTTTGGCCGAAATCACTTTTTCATCCAGACTGAACAGTATTCTCAGGGTATCGGCATGAATACCGGTGCCATAGTCAGTAACCGTGATTCTGACCATATCCCCCTCGCGTTTGCTGTCAACCCCGATCTGCGCGCCCTCATAAGAGTATTTGATCGCATTGGAGAGCAGGTTGCGCATAACCGTTTTGGTCATATTAACATCAGCCTTCACCTCAAATTGATGATTGCTTAACTGTTTGATGCTGATGTTTTTACTTTCCGCCTGGGCGGATGCAAGCTGAACGGTCTCGTTGATCAGCCCATCAAGTCTGAAAATTTCAGGGTACACACAGGTATGGCCCATTTGCGTTTTGGCCCATGCCAGCAGGTTGTCGAGCAACTGAAAAGTGTGTTCGGTTGAAATCAGGATCTGTTGCACCATCGTCTTGCGGTCCTCATCGCTGAAGTCATCGTATTCCTCGTTCAGCAACCTCGAAAATCCAAGAATGGACGTGAAGGGGCTGCGCAAATCGTGGGCAATAATAGAGAAAAATTTGTCCTTGGTAAAGTTGGCTTCCTTCAGTTGTTTTTCGACCAGTTTCTGCTGTGCTTCAGCCTGTTTTCTGGCGCTGATATCGCGCGTGACCGCGATTATTTTTCCGGTTGCTTCACCATGGCTGTCATACTGTGGCTGTATCATGCTTTCGAACCAGATCAGCTT
>ERZ795053.3000-NODE-3000-length-19757-cov-6.665770_pt1 | contig 19757 bp, 17 predicted proteins | sample MGYA00375137_ERZ795053 | MGnify/ENA primary metagenome ERZ795053 (study PRJEB30182, sample SAMN05720284) | activated sludge metagenome | isolation source: Anaerobic digester | place: Hong Kong | collected 2014-12-17 ...
AAAGCGCCCGAGCGTGGCCGCCGGCACCCCACCCGCCACGGCCTCGCGGGACAGGCCACGCCAGGACACCCGCGCGCCCACCCGGTATGCCGCGAGCAGCGCGTCCATCGATCGCCCAGACCGCGCCTCGCCGCGACCGAGCTCGTAGGCGCCGGCGGTCGAGGGGGCGATCGGCTGAGCCGGGTCGGTGCCGGCACCGGTTCTGGCCAGCTCGAGGAAGTTGACCAAGGCCAGCTGCACGGCCCGGCGGATCTGCTCGCCCATCGTGCCGGTGAGCGCGCCGGAGTAGCTCGGCACCTCGGCGACGATCGTCGCGACCGCCTCCTCGGCAACTCGCGGCACAGCATCCCGGAGCCGCTCGAAGACCCCGGGGGTGATGCTCAGCGACGCGCCGGCGAGCGGCACCGGAGAGGCGGGCTCCCGTGGTGACACTGGTGTCGACACTCGGCCTCCCTCAAACGACCCGTTTTTGTGCGCTGGGAACAACAGACTAGGTCAAGTTCACGTGGAGTCGAGAGTTTCTTCGCGCCTGGATCGGAAACAATGACAGGGTGACACTGACCGCGCCCACCGGGGCCACGCCGCGGCGCTGGCGCGACCAGGCGTGGCGGCTCGCGGCGCTGGTGACCAAGCCGCTGCTGCCGGCCGACACCCTCGACCTGATCAGCCCGCTGCGCGCTGGTGCCGACTTGCGCGGCCGGATCGTCGAGATCACCCCCGAGACCGCCGACGCGGTGACCGTCACGGTCCGCCCGGGCGCCGGCTGGCGCGGCCACGTCCCCGGTCAGTACATCCGGATCGGCATCGACGTCGACGGCGTCCGGCACTGGCGCGCCTACTCGGTCACCTCGCGCACCCACCGCGCCGACGGCCTCATCTCGTTCACCACCAAGGCCATCCCCGACGGCCTGGTGAGCACCCACCTCGTGCGGCACGCCCGCCCCGGCACGCTGGTCATGCTCGACCAGGCCACCGGCGACTTCGTCATGTCCACCCCGCGTCCGGCCAAGGTGCTCTTCCTCACCGGCGGCAGCGGCATCACCCCGGTCATGGGCATGCTGCGCAACCACCTCGACGAGCTGCCCGACGTCGTCCTCGTCCACTCCGCGCCGCGCGCCGAGGACGTCGTCTTCGGTATGCCGCTGCGCCAGCTGGCCGCCGAGGGTCGCCTCACGCTGATCGAGCGGCATACCGACACCGAGGGCATGCTCGAGCTGGCCGAGCTCGACACGATCGTCCCCGACTGGCGCGAGCGAGAGACCTGGGCCTGCGGCCCCACCGGCATGCTCACCGCCGTCGAAGAGCATTGGGCGGCAAGCGAGCTCGCCGACCGCCTGCACACCGAGCGGTTCCGGCCGCACCTCGCGGCCACCGGCGAGGGCGGCTCGATCCGCTTCGCCCGCGCCGGCGTCGAGCTCGACGCCGACGGCGGCACCCCGATCCTCGACGAGGCCGAGGCGGCCGGCGTGCTCATGCCCTCCGGCTGCCGGATGGGCATCTGCTTCGGCTGTGTCCTGCCCCTCACCGAGGGCGTCGTGCGCGACCTGCGCAACGGCGAGCTCACGTATGCCGCCCCCGGCGACGGGGTGCGCATCCAGACGTGCGTGTCGGCGGCCGCCGGCCCGTGCGAGATCGACCACTGAAGGAGTCTGTCCAGATGGCGCTGCTCATCCCGGTCCCCCGCGAGACCGAGCCCGCGACCGAGCCCGCGACTGCTCCTGCGCCCGGTCTCGAGGACCTCGACAGCGTGCGCGCGACCGAGACCGCCGACGCCACTGATCCGGCCGAGCTCGACCCGGACCCGTGGGCCGAGCGCCCCGACCCACGTCCGGAGCGCACGCCCGGTGACGTCGCCAAGGTCGCGGCCCGCCGCGAGCGGCTCTTCCACGTTCAGCACCACGCCGAGCGGCACCTGCACCCCAAGCCCTCCGGCAAGCCGGACCCGACCGCCCACCTCAGCGCCGAGGACATCGAGGCGATCGGTCTCGAGCTCGACGCGCTGCGCGAGCAGGTCATGCACTCGCGCGGCGCGCGGGACGCGGCATACATCCGCACGGTCATCAAGAGCCAGCGCTATCTCGAGCTCGGCTCTCGTGCGGTGCTGCTCTTCTCGATGTTCCCGCCGGCGTGGATCCTCGGCACCGCCGGGCTGTCGCTGAGCAAGATCATCGACAACATGGAGGTCGGCCACAACGTCCTGCACGGGCAGTGGGACTGGATGCGCGACCCGTCGATCCACTCGACGACCTGGCAGTGGGACAACGTCTCGCCGCCGAGCCAGTGGCAGGAGTCGCACAACCAGACCCACCACACCTACACCAACGTGCTCGGCGCCGACGACGACCTCGGCTACGGCATCTTCCGGGTCGACGAGGACCAGGAGTGGACCCTCGCCTCGCTGCCCCAGTCGCTCTACTCGTTCCTCAATGCGCTGTTCTTCCAGTGGGGCATCGCGTCCTATGACGTCAGGCTGCACGACATCCTCAGCGGCACCATGCCCAAGGAGGAGGCACGCGAGCGACTTGCCTTGCTGCGCAAGCAGATCCTGCGCGTCGCCGGCAAGGACTACCTGCTGCACCCGCTGCTGTCCGGCCCGAGCTTCGTGCCGACCCTGCTGGCCAATGTCGTCGCCAACGGCGTGCGCAACCTGTGGGCCAACGGCGTCATCCTCTGTGGCCACTTCCCATACGGCGTCGAGACCTTCGCGACCGAGACGATCGACGACGAGACCCGCGGCGAGTGGTACGTGCGCCAGATGATGGGCTCGGCGAACATCTCCGGCGGCCCGGCCATCCACTTCCTCACCGGCAACCTCAGCCACCAGATCGAGCACCACATCTTCCCCGACCTGCCGAGCAACCGGCTCGGCGAGATCGCCCCGCAGGTCAAGGACCTGTGCGAGCGCTACGGCCTCAGCTACGTCAGCGGGCCCTATCTCGTGCAGCTCGCCTCGGCCTGGGCGAAGATCTTGGCGCTGTCCCTGCCCAACAAGACCCCCGAGCGGTCGCGCGTCGCGACGGTCGGGCTCGCGGTCAAGGACGCGATCGCTCGCCGCCGGGCAGCGAAGCGGGCCGCTCGCTGAGTCCCCTCCGGCGCGCGAGCGCCTGAGCCTCCTCGACGAGGTCACCGCCGAGCACGACGACGTCGTTGTATGCCGCGTGCCGCACCTTCGTGGCAGCGGCACCGCCCAGCCGCACCTGCGGCATCAGGTCGGTCCCCGGCGGATCCGACTCGCTCTCCTCCTCGGGACCGGACCAGGCGAGCGGATCTCGCAGCGCCGCAACGACATTGGCCGCAGCCGTGGCGTCCCGGCCGGTGGGCACGACGATGACCGCAACCTCCGCCCGGTGCCGCCGAGCGGCGGTCGTCCACTCGACCGGCGGCAGGTCGGGGCCGAGATAGAGCACCCGGGCCCCGCTACGCCGAGCGACCACCGCGAAGGCCAGGGCGCCGAGCTCGTGCCGTGCGCCGGCCGGCAGCCCGACGACGACCCGCGGCCCGTCGACCCCCACGAGGGCCTGGCCGGCCTGCTCGTAGGCGGCGGCCAGCCGCCGCAGCAGGGCATGGCTGGCCAGGTGCTCGCCGGCGATGCTCACCTCACCCTGCTCCCAGGCGTCACCGAGGGCGACGAGCGCCGGCAGCAGCCAGCAGCGGGTGACGTCCTCGAGCGGCTCGCGAGCGAAGACGTCGTCGAGCAGGTGCTCGAGGGTCGAGGTGTCGAGGTGGGCGGCCGCTGCGACGAGCTCACCGACAGCGCGGTCGGCCCAGCCGTCGCTCGGATCCGCGCGCGGTGTCTCGGGGGCCTCGGCCCGGCGCCGGGTGAGCTCGGCGGCCGCCTGGCTCGGAGCCCAGCCGGCGGTCACCAGGCGATGCATCTCGACGAGGTCGGCGACGGTGCGCTCGTCGTAGAGCCGGTAGCCGGACGGCGTGCGCGCCGGGGCGACCACGGCATAGCGGCGCTCCCAGGCCCGCAGGGTCGCCTCGGGCAGCCCGGTGGCGGCCGCGGCGCCCTTGATGGTGAGCACGCCCGTCACGCTAGGGCAGGGGCGCGACAAAGTCGAGACAAAGGCTTGACGAGGACTCATCAAAGACTGGACAAACGTTAGACACTCTGCGAAAGTCGGGGCATGTCCTCGGCGCTGCCCGGCCACCGACGACCCTCCGTCGCGGTCGTCGGCGCGGGCGTGTCCGGGCTCACCGCGGCATACCTGCTGGCCCGGACCCACGACGTCACCCTGCTCGAGGCGGACCGACGCTTCGGCGGGCATGCGCACACCCACGAGGTCGACACGCCGCACGGCCGACAGCGGGTCGACTCCGGCTTCATCGTCCACAACGAGCGCACCTACCCCGTGCTGCTGCGCCTCTTCGCCGAGCTCGGCGTGGCCACCAGGCCGACCGAGATGTCGATGAGCATCACCTGCGAGCAGTGTGGTCTCTCGTATGCCGGGGGCAAGGGTCCCGCCGGGATCCTCGCCAGCCCCACGCGCCTGGTCGACCCGCGCTTCGGGCGGCTGCTCGCCGAGGTGCCGCGCTTCCACCGCCGCGCCCGGGCCGTGCTCAGCGGCGACAGCGACCCCGCCCAGACGTGGGGTGAGTTCCTGCGCGAGGGGCGGTTCGCGGCATACACGGTGTCGCACTTCGCGATCCCGCTCGTCGCCTGCGTGTGGAGCAGCGGTGACGAGGACGCGCTCGACTACCCGGCACGACACCTCTTCGACTTCCTCGAGCACCACGGGATGCTGTCCATCGGGGGCTCGCCGACCTGGCGGACCGTCGTCGGGGGATCGGCCCGCTACGTCGAGCGGATCGTCGAGCGGCTCCCCGACGCCCGCCTCGGGGCACCCGTGCGCGCCGTGGAGCGGCACGACGACGGGGTCGACGTGCGGCTCGGCGACGGATCGAGCCACACCTATGACTCGTGCGTCCTCGCCACCCATGCCGACACGGCGCTCGACCTGCTCGCCGACGCCACCCCCGACGAGAAGGCTCTGCTCGGCGCGATCCACTACTCGCGGAACGAGACCCGGCTGCACCGCGACGGCTCGCTGCTGCCCACCGGCCGGGCGCGCGCGTCGTGGAACTACCGGATGCGCCGGTGCGCCGCCGGCGCCGACCGGGTCGTCGTGAGCTATGACCTGAATCGGCTGATGGGGCTGCCGGGAGCGGGAGAGCCGGGCGGCGACCTCGTCGTCACCCTCAACGCGCCCGCCGGCATCGACCCGGCCGCGACGATCGCGACGATGACCTACGACCACCCCGTCTTCACGACCGAGGCGGTCGCCGCGGCCGCCACCCTGCGCGCGGCCGGCGGCCCCCGGCTGGCCTTCGCCGGCGCGCATCTCGGCTGGGGCTTCCACGAGGACGGCGCGCGGTCGGGGGTGGCCGCAGCGGAGCGGCTGGGAGGCGGCTGGTGAGCAGCGCCGCGCCGACCACCAGCGGCGGCGTCCAGCTGGCCAGCGTGCCCGCGCTGCCGGCGATCGTCGTCGGCGAGGTCCGTCACCACCGTCGCCGACCGGTCAGCCACGACGTGCGGATGCGCACCCACCAATGGCTCGTCGACCTCGCCGAGCCTGCCGAGCTCCTCGCCCGCAGGGGCTTCCGCGGGATCGACCACTTCGCCGGTGACGCACCCTCGATCGAGACCGGGCTGCGCCGATTCGCCGCCGCCCAGGGCGAGCAGATCGGGGCCACCGACCGGCTCGTCATGCTCGCCACCCCGCGATCGCTGGGCCATGTCTTCAACCCCCTCTCGGTGCACTGGTGCCTGACCCCGAGCGGCCGGGTCCGCTTCGCGGTCCTCGAGATTCACAACACCTACCGGCAACGGCACGCCCACCTCGTGCGCCCCGACGCCCAGGGCCGCGCCGAGGTCGACAAGGCGTTCTACGTCTCGCCCTTCTTCGAGGTCGCCGGCCGCTACCGGGTGCGCCTCACCCTGCGGGACGAGCGGGTGAGCGTGGCGATCGTCCTCGAGCAGGCCGGTGGGCCGGTCTTCATGGCCTCCTTCCGGGGCGTGCCCGAGCCCGCGACCCGCGGTGCTCGGATCCGCGCCGCCGTGCGCACCCCCTTCGTCGCGCACCAGACCAGCCTGCGGATCCGCTGGCACGGCATCCGGCTGTGGCGCCGGCTCCCGGTCGTGCCCCGGCCGCCCCATCGGCCGCCCGCCGGCCTGACCCCAGAGCCCGACAAGGAGGCGCGATGAGCACCGACTGCCGGTTCACGCGGCATACTCGAGCCGCTGCGAGCGGGCCCGCCCCACGACGAGCACCGGTGTCCGCCATGGTCGTTCGCGCACTGCTGCGCCGGATCGTGCGCGACCTGCCGGTGCGGGTGGAGCTGCCCGACAGTAGCGTGCTGGGCGGCGGCGACCCGTCGGCGCCGACGATGCTCATCCGGGACTCGCGCCTCTTCGACCGGATCGGCCGCGACCACAAGATCGGGCTCGGCGAGGGCTTCCTCGCCGGCGAGTGGGAGGCCGCCCCCGGCACCGACCTCGCCGATCTGCTCACCCCCTTCGCCGCCCGGCTGGCCGACATCGTGCCCCCGGCGCTGCGCCGCTTCCGCCGGCTCGTCGAGGCCCGGCATCCGGGGCACGAGGACAACGACCGGGCCGGTGCCCAGGCGAACATCTCCCGGCACTACGACCTGTCCAACGAGGTCTTCGCGCTCTTCCTCGACGAGACGATGACCTACTCCGCAGCCTGGTTCGACGCGGCCGAGTCGCAGTCCGGGTTCGCGGGTCTGGCTGCCGCACAACGACGCAAGGTCGACGGCATCCTCGATCTCGCCGGGGTGCGTGAGGGCTCTCGGGTGCTCGAGATCGGCTCGGGCTGGGGTCAGCTCGCGCTGCAGGCGGCCGGCCGTGGCGCGCGCGTCGACACCATCACGCTGTCTCGCGAGCAGCGCTCGCTGGCCCGTGAGCGCGTCGCCGCGGCCGGTCTCGACGACCTCATCGACGTCCGGCTGCAGGACTACCGCGACGTCACCGGTCGCTATGACGCGGTCGTGTCGGTCGAGATGATCGAGGCGGTGGGTGAGCGCTATTGGGCGGTTTACTTCCAGACCCTCGCCGACCGGCTGGCGCCCGGCGGTCGCGTTGCGCTGCAAGCGATCACGATGAGCCATGAGCGGATGCTCGACAGCCGGCACGCCTACTCGTGGGTGCACAAGTACATCTTCCCCGGCGGGCTCATCCCGAGCCTCGAGGCCATCGACGAGTATGCCGCCCGCGCCGGCCTCGTTGTCGTGCAACGCCGTTCGCTCGGGCCGGACTACGCCCACACGCTCCGACTGTGGCGTGAGCGCTTCCTCGCGCGGGCCGGCGAGGTGCGCGCCCTCGGCTTCGACGAGCGCTTCCTGCGAGTGTGGGAGCTCTACCTCGCCTACTCCGAGGCAGGCTTCCGCTCCGGCCACCTCGACGTCCACCAGCTCGCCCTCGTCCCGCGAGAAACCGCTTCCCTCCCGACATGTCCACCTGCCCACCCCCACGATGAGGAGGGTCGATGACCCCCGCCCCCAGCCCCACGGCATACCGGAGGAGCCACGAGGCACCCACCTCGCGTGACCGGGTGCGCCAGCTCGGCGTCCTCGTCGCCGAGATCGCGTGCATCGTCGGCACTCTCTTCGGCGTCGGCGTCATCGGCACCCGGGTCGAGGAGTCCTCCGGCGGCAGCCTCGCCGCCGACGCCACCCTGCTCGCGCCGGGCACGCCGGCCTTCTCCATCTGGTCGGTCATCTACCTCGGGCTCGCGGTCTACACGATCTGGCAGCTGCTGCCGGCGCAGGCCAGCCACCCTCGCGCCCGATCGATCGGCTGGCTCGCCGCCCTCTCGATGGTGCTCAACGCCGCCTGGCTGCTCGTCACCCAGGTCGGCTGGATCTGGGTGAGCGTGCTCGTCATCGCCACGCTCGTCGTCACCCTCGGCCGGCTCGTCCAGCGCCTGCACGAGCGGCCGGCCCCCGGCACCCTCGAGCGGGTCGTCGTCGACGGCACCTTCGGGCTCTATCTCGGCTGGGTCGCCGTCGCCACCTGCGCCAACGTCACCGCCGCGCTCGTCGCCTCGGGCGTCCGCCCGGGCGCCGGTCTCGCGCAGACCGCGGCCGTTGTCGTGCTCCTCGTCGCCGCGGCCATCGGCGTCGTGCTCGCCCGACGACTCGGCGGCCGGTATGCCGTGGCCGTCGCGATGGCCTGGGGGCTCGGCTGGATCGCCTGGGCGCGGCTCGCCGACAACCCTCGGTCGCTCGCCACCGCGATCGCCGCGGTGCTGGCCGCGCTGGTCGTCGTCGCGGCCGCCGCCCGGGAGCGCACCGCTCGCTGATTCGGGCAATTCGCTCCCCTCCTGCCGCCTGCAGCCCTACCCTCGTATCTGACCGCCATCCGGCCGGCTCCTTGCAGCACCCCCGCGAAGGAGCGCTCTCCCCATGCTCGACCCGGTCGTCACCCTCGATGCCGCGCTCACCGTGCGGCAGGTCCAGGAGGCCCTGCGTGGGCTGCCCCCGGACCAGGTCGTCGCCATCCGCCGCCGCCATCCGGACGGCTCGGCCACCCTGCTCTGGTATGCCGCGCCGGTCGGCGAGCTGATCCGCGTCGCCGGCCTCGCGCCGGCCGACCAGCCGCTCGGCCGCGCCCTCGACCTGCACGAGCACCAGGCCGGCCAGACCCGCGGGCCGGCCGACGACCTCGGCTCCTTCACCGGGCTCGTCGTGCGGGGCGGCCGGGCGCTGGGCTACGCCCGCCCGAGCGATCGGGTCGTGCGCGGTATGGACCCGGTCGTGCCGGGCGCCGGCGCGGTGCCGCCGCGGCATACCACCCGCACGTCGACGTGCTATCCGCGACTGCGCGTGCCGGCCGAGGTCGCCCCGGCCGAGCGCTTCGAGATCGACATCGGCCTGGCCGACCAGCCCGAGACCGCCACCGACGCACCGATGGCGGTGCCTACTCCGAGGCGGCGCGGAGTGCTCACCCTGGAGGTGCAGGTCGTCGCCGACGGCTTCACCGCCCCGGACGGCACCCGACACCCGCTGTTGGCCCCGCGCGACCGGCTGACCAGCACGTCGGTGCGCGTGGCCCTGATCGCGCCGACAGTCACCGACGTCTGGCGGGGCCGGATCGAGGTCTCGTATGCCGTGTCCGGCACCGTCGTCGGTCGGGCCTGGCGGGACGTCGTCGTGCGACCCGCCGGCGCGACGAGCACGGCACTGTCGACGAGCGGCGGGTCGGTCCCGATCGCCGAGCCGAAGGGCGCGGCCGTCGACCTCACCGTGTCGGTCGTCGAAGGGGTGACCCCCGGCCGGGTGTGGTGGACCTTCACCTCGCCGCATCCCGGCCTGCCGCTGCCGACCGGCCAGGTCAGCACCGACCTGCCGGCGGGCAGCTCGCAGGCCTTCGCCGTGCAGGTGCTCGGCCGGCTCGGGGCGGCCGACGGCACGGCGATGGCCGGGCCCCGGCTCGCGGGGGTCTCCCGCGCGATCGCCCGGGCGACCCCGGTCGAGCTGTGGCAGGCGCTCGGCGCGGTGTGGCGGATCGCGCACGCCGCCGGCCGGCTGCCGAGCGTGCTGCTCGTCTCGGACGAGACCGACGTCCCGTGGGAGCTGGCCTCGACCGAGAAGCAGTGGGTGCCGGAGCGGAGCCTCGTCGACGAGACGGCCCCGCAGCTGCTCGGCGCTCAGGTGAGCCTCGGTCGATGGGCGCCCGCCGGGCCGAACACCCCGTCCGGTGACACCCGCCCGGCGCCAGATCCCGAGCCGGGGATCGAGGTGTCCTTGCTGGCCGTCGTCGTCGGCGACTACTCCTCCACGATCGGCGTGCGTCCCCTGCCGTCGGCGACGGCGGAGGGCGACGCGCTCGCCGCGGCATACCCGAGTGTGCGGTTGGCGGGCACGCTGCCCGAGCTCACCCGGGTGCTCAACGGGCGGGTCGAGCACGCAGGGGCGCCGGCGATGCCGGAGGTCGTGCACGTCGCCGCGCACGGCGAGGTCGACCTGCTGCACCCGCGGCTCAACGGGATCGTGCTGTCCGACACCGCCGAGCGGCTGGACGAGCTCGCGGTGCTCGGTGGCGACCTGGCCGAGTCGGGTGCCCCGCTGGTCTTCCTCAACGCCTGCCAGCTGGCGATGTCCTCGACCGATCTGCTCGGTGACCAGGGCGGCTTGGCCGGCGCCTTCCTCACGATCGGGGCCCGGGCCTTCGTGTCGCCGCTGTGGTCGGTCGACGACGTGCTCGCGCAGCAGACCGCGCTGGAGTTCTATCGGCACACGCTCGCCGACGGACTGACGGTCGGCGAGGCGCTGCGCCGGCTGCGGGCCGCCGCAGGCGCGGTCGGCGCGACGACCGAGACCACGCCGCTGGCCTACGTGTACTACGGCCATCCCGATCTGCGGCTGACCCTGACTGGCTGACCCGTCCCGCCTCGTTGCCCACAACGACCCGGAGGAGGAGCAGATGCCGGGCATCACCGACTATCTCGACTTCGACCTCGAGCTGAGCCCCGGCGCCGACGGCGCCTATCAGGCTCGGGTGAGCGCCTCGCCGAAGGGGGAGGCCGAGGCGGTGGTGCGGCTGCCCGCGACCGGCAAGGACCTCGAGCTGCTCATCCTCAAGCTCGGTCGGACCCGATCCGGTGTGCGGGCCCTCGGGTCGCCGCAGCAGCAGCTGGCCAAGACCTTCGGGACGCAGCTCTACGACGCCGTCTTCAGCGGCGAGGTCGGGACCTGCTTCCGGCGGTCCATCGATGCGGCGGACGAGCAGGGCAAGGGGCTGCGGGTGCGGCTGCGGCTCGGCGATGCGCCGGGACTGGGCGACGTGCCGTGGGAGTACCTCTACTCGACCGGGCTGGGCCGCTTCCTCGTGCTGTCCGGGCAGACCCCGATCGTGCGCTATCTCGACCTGCCGCGTGAGGTGCCGCCGCTGAGCGTCGCGCCGCCGCTGCGGGTGCTGCTCGTCGTGTCGTCGCCGCGCAATCTCGCGGCCTTGGACACCGCGGCCGAGATCGGTCGGATCCAGGGAGCGCTGGCCGACCTGTGTGCCCGCGGGGTGGTCGTCGTCGACGCGCTGCCGGTGGCGACCCTCGCCGAGCTGCGAAAGGCGCTGCGCGCCAAGGACTATCACGTGTTGCACTTCATCGGGCACGGCGGCTTCGACGACGCGACCGGCACCGGCATGCTCGCCTTCGACGACGGCCATGGGGCGGCCAACACGGTGAGCGGCGGCGACCTCGGCACGCTGCTGCACGACTATCGCACCCTGCGGCTGGCGGTGCTCAATGCGTGCGAGGGGGCCCGTCAGTCGGCCAGCGACCCCTTCTCCGGGGTGGCGCAGGCACTCGTCCAGCAGGGGCTGCCGGCAGTCGTGGCGATGCAGTTCGAGATCACCGATGTCGCCGCGACGACGTTCTCCACCGAGCTGTATGCCGCGCTCGCCGACGGCCTGCCGGTGGACGCGGCGCTGGCCCAGGCCCGGCTCGCCGTGTTCTCCTGCGACAACGATGTCGAGTGGGGCACGCCGGTGCTCTACCTGCGGGCCCGGAACGGTCGGATCTTCGACCTGACCGCCACCGGGAGCATCGTCGCCCCGACCCCGCCGACGAGTCCCGCCACGCCCACGAGCCATCCGCAGGCGTCGGCGCCGTCGCCCCAGCCGAGCCAATCCCTAACGGTGCCAACCGAACCCGCGCGGCAACCGGACTCACCTGCGCCACCTCCGACGCCATCGGCGCGCAGCGCCGATCCAGCCAAGACCGGCACACCGGCCCAGCCCGGAATGCCGGTCGCTTCGGGGTCGTCGGTCGCAGCTCCGTCGGGTAGCCGCGGGTGGATCGCCGCGGCGGTCGCCGCGGCCCTGCTTGCTGCGGGCGGCTGGTGGGGAGTGCAGCGACTGACCGGCGGCAGCGACGCACAGCCGTCGGCATCCACCGGCGCGGGCAGCGCCCAGGCGATCGCGCCGACTGCCGGCCCGTCGACCCCACCGGCTCCCACCGCCGTGGCGTCGGCCAGCACACCGCCCGGTCCGGCGGCCGGCCTCCTCGTGGCGGCCAAGGGCCGACCGACCGTCGACGGCGACCCGAGCGACTGGCCGGCGGGCGCGGCATACACCTCGAGGTTCGTCGTGTTCGGCGCACAGACGGGGACCAAGGCCGAGTGGCGCCTGCAATGGGATGCCGAGGCGCTCTACCTGCTCGCCGTCGTCACCGATGCCGCGCTCGTCGATGCCGACCAGGGCAACCCGTCGCAGCGGTGGCGCGGTGACTCGGTGAGCTTCGAGCTCGGGCCGGACCCGCGTGGGCTGACGCCGGAGTCGGGGGTGCGGCTGCAGGACGCGCACTACATCATCGGCCTGCCGCCGGTCGGGCAGGCGGAGACGAAGGTCGTCATCAACCCGGCCGACCCGCGTGGCGGATTCGCGAGCGGCGGGGAGCGCAGTACGACGACGGTGTTCGTCGCACGCTCGGCAACCGGCTATGTGGTGGAGGCGCGTGTCCCGTGGACGGCCACCCGGCTCGGTGCCGCGCCGGCGCCGGGCGCGGTGCTCGCGATGAACCTCGACGTGAGCGACGCCGGTGCGACGAATGCATCGCTCGCGGCGATGTACAGCACGAACGCGTCGCGAACCAGCGAGAACCAGAAGCACCCCTTCTTCTGGCAGGGACTGTGGCTGAAGGGGTGACCGGACGGAACCGCTGCCGCCGCTGGCCCGTTAGACTTACTGGCCAGTAACCCGCCGACGAAAGGCACCCCGATGGCCCGCTACGACCTGTCGACCACCCCGCTCGGCACCCTGCTCGCCGACCCGGACGTCAAGGCCATCCTCGAGAAGCACGCGCCGGGCGTCACGAGCAACCCGATGATCGGGATGGTGTCGGGTATGCCGGCCCAGCAGGCAGTTGGGATGGCCGGCGGCTTCATCGGCCAGGACGCGGTGACCGCGATCATGGACGAGGTCGGCGCTCTGGAGTGACGGGCTGAGCCCACGTCGCCGATCGTCGGATCAGGCGACGATCGTCAGCTGTCTCAGCGATCGCCGTCTGGACCAGTCGTCGATCGTCAGATCATTCGACGATCGTCAGCTGTCTCAGCGATCGCTGTCTGGGCCAGTCGTCGATCGTCAGATCAGTCGACGATCGTCAGCTACTGGACGAGAACAGCCTTGGCGACCTTGGCCTGCACAGTCGTGATGGGTCCGGTGATCATCACGGTGTCGGGGATCGTGGTCCAAGGGCCGCCGTTGATCCGGAACTCGCCGCCGAAGGTCACATCGACCCGGCTGAGGTAAGTGCCCGCCTTGACGTAGGTGTGGGTGATGTCACCCGTGGGGTAGGTGCCGCCGACACTGGTCGTCGGCCCGAGTGTCGCGCCGTCCCCAAAGACGTAGGTGAGGCCGACAAGCTTGGGGCGGATGTCGACTCGCATCCCGAGCATCCGGCCAGGGTCGATCGGGTCGATCTCACCAGGCTGGTAGCCCTGCTCGGACCAGGTGACCCGGTAGAAGGTCTTGAGTCCGACGAGGGTCACGTTGCCCTCGGGCTGGGTGGCGACGGTCGCGGTCGCCCACGGGGTGGTGTGGAATGCCTGAACGATCATCCCGATGTTGAGCACCGGTCCGCCCGGCACCTGATTGGCGAAGCAGGTCGTGGCGACGAACGCCCAGTCGACCGAGCCGACCGGGCGGCCGTAGATCTCGTAGAGGAGCCCGATTCCCATGGCGCCGGCCGGACCCTGGCAGGCCGCGACCGCCTTGGTGCAGGCCTGCGTGTCACCGGCAGCCATGCCCGGGTCAGCACCCTGACAGGCCAGCTTGACCAGGTACTCCATCGGCCGAGCACTCGGCTTTCCCGTGACGTCTTTGCCGTCGGCCAGCCCTCGTGTTTGCTCGGCGGTCGCCCGGGAGTCAAGTCCTTCCCGGCTCGCCGCGATGTCGGTCAATCCGCCGCTGTTGTCTCCAACGGCGGCCGGTCCTGTGGGACCGAGGACGGCCAACAAAGCCGTGACGAGGGCAAGAGCGATTCGGTGGTTCATCCCTGCACCCGGATGCTGGCCATCCGCCAAACCTGCCCATCGAAGACGACCTCGACAGACAGAACCGCTTCCTTGCCCGTGATGGTCTCCACCATCACGCCATCGATTGTCAGGACCTTCGCGGGCTCCTGCATGGCGACGACGTCGAGTGTTGTCCCGCCGAATCGGGGTTGGCGGGGTGTCGTCGATATCTCACGGATCGTGAGGGCCGGTCGGTCGTAGTGGCTCTTTGCCTGCTGATACTCGGCCAGCTTGTCTTCGAAGCCTTGACAGGTTGCGCACGAAGGCAGGGACAGTGGGAGGATGGCGCCCGTCCTCGACCCGGTGAATGCGGTGTTGACAGTGCGGAAGAAATGGCCGACGAATGCCTTCGCCCCGGCGGGGGAGTTCACCCTCGCCTCGAGCGGCACATCGACAGGATAAGGGAGTGCAGAACTCGTCGACGGCGACGAGCTTGCTGGCCTGGTCGGGGAGGGGGGACTGTCGGTTGAGCCGCTGGTGGCGGAAGCGCCCGAGGTGCTGCTTGGCACCGTTGTCGCGGGAGGAGTCGGCGATGGCGTCGACTTCTCACAGCCCGCCAAGCTGAGGCTCATCGACGCGACAATGGCTGTGACGGCCACGCGGCATACCCATGAGTCGACCCGAGCCACCTGCCGGCTCCTTTCCCCGAGAACCAGAGCGCGCTCAGTCTCGCATGCGAGGCGGCAACTCGCAGAAGTTATCCACAGGCGGGTCGCTCGGCCTGATCCGAGCTAAAGGACGTCGACCAAGTCGAGCCCACGCGGGCCAACCACCGGGCAGAGCTGCAGTCGGCCGTCCCCCGCGAAGACGGTCGAGGTCATGGTCAACGCTGTAGCAGTGAGTAGCAGTCCAACTCATGTGCGGTTTCCCGCCGAGCTGAATGCCGCCGTGGATGCGTTCGCGCGCCGGTCCGGCCGCCCTCGCTCGACGGTGGTCGTGCTGGCTGTCGACGAGTGGCTCCGCGAGCAGGCCCATCCCGGCATCCACTTCACGTCCGACCTGGCCGGTCGGCGTCGAGCCCGCCTTCGTGGGGGGCCGGACGTGTGGACGGTCGCCGAGTCGTGGCTCGCCCACGATGCGGCTGATCGTTCGACCGAGGCGGTCGCGGAGGCCACCGGTCTGGCCGTCGAGCAGATCGAAGCCGCGCTCGCCTATTGGGCGGACCACCGGCGTGAGATCGACAGTCAGCTTGCCGAGCACCAGGACGCCCAGCAGACGGCATACGAGTCATGGGAGCGGCGGCGTCGTCTCGACGAGCTCTGACCGCACGCCGCGGCTGCTCCTCGACGAGCACTACCCAGCGCGGCTGGCTGATGCCCTTGCCGACTCCGGAATCGACGCCGTCGCATTGGTCCGCGACCGACCTGAGCTGATCGCCGCCCTGGATGACCGAGTGCTCCGCCAGGCTCGTGACGACACTGGAGTGACCTGTGCCGCAACGCGCCGCCAGGGCTAGGCACTCAGCCCGTGCAGTGGTGGCTCTAAGGCCACCGAGCCGAGCCCAGCGCGCCGATCCGACCGCCTGCTCTAGCCCTTGCGGTCGATCTGCATGACGATCGCCTTCGGCTCGGTGAAGAACTCCCGGCTGAAGTTGCCACCCTCTCGTCCGACGCCCGAGTCGCCGACCCCGCCGAAGGGGGTTCGCAGGTCGCGGATGAAGAAGCAGTTCACCCAGACCGTGCCGGCCTTGAGCCGCGAGGCGACCCGATGGGCGCGCGAGAGGTTCTCGGTGAAGAGCATCGCGTTGAGCCCGTAGCGGGTGTCGTTGGCCAGGTGGACGACCTCGTCCTCGGTGTCGAAGGTGTTGACGACGCAGACCGGGCCGAAGATCTCCTCGCAATAGGGCGCGGCATCCAGCGGGAGGTCGGTGACGATCGTCGGCCGCACCACCCACGACCCGTCGTCGGCCACCCCGCCGGTGCGGATCGTGCCGCCGAGTGCCCGCGCCGACTCGACGTAGGAGGCGACCTTGTCGAAGTGCCGCTTGCTCGCCAGCGAGGAGAACCTCGTCGCCGGATCGAAGGGATCGCCGATGGTCAGCGCCTCGGCCGCCGCGACGAAGCGCGCGATGAACTCCTCGGCGATCGAGGACTGCACGAACAGCCGCGACCCGGCCAGGCAGATCTGGCCGGCGTTGCGGAAGATCGCCTCGATGGCCCAGTGCACCGCGTTGTCGAGGTCGGCGTCGGCGAACACGACGTTCGCGCCCTTGCCACCCAGCTCGAGTGAGACCGGCGCGAGATGCGTTGCGGCAGAGGCCATCACCATCTTGCCGGTGGTCGACGAGCCGGTGAAGGTCACCCGGTCGACCCGGTCGTCACCGGTGAGCGCTGCACCCGCGGGCGCGCCGTAGCCGTTGAGCACGTTGAGCACGCCGGGCGGGAAACCGGCCTCGATCGCCAGCCGACCGAGCATGGTCACCGATGCCGGCGTGTCCTCGCTCGGCTTGATGATGCACGTGTTCCCCCACGCGATGGCCGGCGCGATCTTCCACGACGCCATCATGAGCGGGAAGTTCCACGGCGAGATCGCCGCCACGACGCCGGCCGGGCCGAACTCGCTGTAGGAGTGGTGCCCCGAGTCCATCGGGTAGACCTCGCCGCAGTGGTCGCGCTGGTGGTCGGCGAAGAACCGGAAGTTCCACACCGAGCGGGCCACATCGTGCTTGGCCTGCTCGAACGGCTTGGCCATGTTCCTCGAGTCGAGGGTGGCCAGCTCGTCGGTGCGCTCGACCATGAGGTCGGCCAGCCGGTGGATCGCCGCCGCCCGCTCGACCCGACCCATCGGAGGCCACGGCCCGGAGTCGAAGGCCTGCCGCGCGCTCGTCACCGCTCGGTCCGCGTCCTTGGCCGATCCCTCGGCCGCCTGCGCCCAGACCTCGCGCGTCCACGGATTCCACACGTCGAACCGGCCACCGTCGATCGCGTCGACCTCTTCGTTGTCGACGATGTGCCCGAAGAACTGCAGGTCGCCCATGTCGCTCACCTTCGTCAGTGGTCGGTCTGGTGGTCGGTGTCAGCCGATCGGGTATGCCGCTCGGCGATGGTCACGTCGCCGGCGGCGAAGTGCGTGGGTGGCAGCTCGCGGACCAGCACGCGGACGTTGTCCTTCGGGGCCACGCCCGCCTCGACCACCGCCTCGGTGATGAGGCTGATCATCCGGCGCAGCTGCTCCGGCGACCGGCCCTCGACAAGGGTCACCTCGATCATCGGCATCTCAGTCACCCGCCTCGGGATCGGCGCCACCGTTGAGCCAGACCGAGCCGAGGTGACTGAAGTGCATCCCGATCGACGTGCCAGGGGGTGCGAAGACCGCGTCGGTCATGCCTCCCGTCAACACGATCCAGCCGGCCTCGATCGCATGCCCGCGCGAGGCCAGATCGTTCGCGGCCAAGGCCAGCGCCTCACCCGGATGTCCTTGCACCGCAGCTCCGGTCGCGGAGTCGATGATGCTCCCGTCGACCTCGACGAGCACCGCCTCGGTGTCGAGGTCGAGCTCGCCGGGGGTCAGCCCGATCGGCCCGGTGACGAAGCACCCCGACGACGCATTGTCCGCAGCGACGTCGCCGGCCGTGAACCGGAAGTCGCGATAGCGACTGTCGATGACCTCGGCGCCCGCCCACACCGACTCGACGGCCGACATCGCCTGTGCCGCAGTGATGCCCGGCCCTTCGAGCCGGTCGCGCATGATGAAGACGATCTCCGGCTCGACCCGTGGGTGGATGAGTCGGCCCTGCGGGATCGGGTCGCCGACCGGCAGGATCATCGCGTCGGTCAACCAGGCGACGAAGGGGAAGTGCACACCCATCCGCTGCTGCTTGGCGCGACTGGTCAGGCCCAGCTTGACGCCGATGACCTTCTCGCCTCGCGCGATCCGCCGCTCGAGAGTGAGGTCCTGCACGGCATACCCGGTCTGCAGGTCGAGACCGTCCCACTCGTCGGTGAACGGCGGCCGGTCGCGCCGCTCAGCCTCGCAGCGCAGCAGCTCGGTTGCGACGGTGTCGACGGTCCAGCCGCCCTTCGGTGCCTTCCGGTATGCCGCCGTCCGCCGACTGCCGGTGCGGGTCGCCATCAGCGTGCCCCGACCGGCTCGAAGAGCCCACCACCGAGCTCGGCCGCCTCACGGTCGCGCTGCAGCTCGAGGGCGATGTCGATGATCATGTCCTCCTGGCCGCCGACATAGCCGAGCTCGCCGACCCGCTGCAGGATGGCGTGCGCCGGGACGCCGTAGCGCGCCGAGGCCCGCTCCCCATGCAACAGGAACGAGCTGTAGACACCGGCATACCCCTGGGTGATCGACGCGCGATCCATCCACGGCAGCCGTGGGATGAACGGCCGGACCACCTCCTCGGCGGCCGACAGGACCTCGCCGAGGTCGACGCCGGTGCGGATGCCCATCCGCTCGAAGGTCGCGGCAAGCACCTCGGTCGGCGAGTTGCCGGCTCCCGCGCCGAGTGCGCACAGCGCCCCGTCGATCTGCTTGGCACCCGCCTGGTAGGCGAGCACCGAGTTGGCGATGCCGAGCGAGAGGTTCTGGTGCCCGTGGAAGCCGACCTGCGCCCCGTCACGCGCGATCTCGTTGATGACGGCCTGGATTCGCTCCTGCGCGTCCGACAGCACGAGCGCGCCGGCGGAGTCGACGACGTAGACGCACTGGGCGCCAGCGTCGACCATGATCCGCGCCTGCTGGGCGAGCACCTGGGGGCTGGCCCGATGGCTCAGCATGAGGAAGCCGACCGTCTCCATCCCCAGCTCACGTGCGGCGCCGAAGTGCTGAATCGACACGTCCGCCTCGGTGCAGTGCGTCGCGATCCGGGCCACCGACGCACCGGCAGCGTGGGCCGCCTTGAGGTCGTGCACCGTGCCGAGACCGGGCAGCATGAGGACCGCGATCTTGGCCTGCGTGGCCTCGTCGACCGCCGCCTTGATGAGCCGCAACTCGTCGACGAGCGAGAAGCCGTAGTTGAAGCTGCTGCCCCCCAGGCCGTCGCCGTGGGTCACCTCGATGACCTGCACACCCGCGGCGTCGAGGGCGTGCACGACCCCGCGCACCTGCTCCTCGGTGAACTGGTGGCTCATCGCGTGCGACCCGTCGCGCAGCGTCGAGTCGGTGATCCGCAGGTCCCGAGACTCGCCCGGCGCCGCCGCATCCGGCGTCCGGGCGAGAACCTCGGTCTCGGTCACCTGCTCGGTGATCACCGGGGCGTCCTCGGGACGGATTGTCATGTCTCCCATGGCGATTCAGGCTCCCGTCGTCGCGTATGCCGCGTCGGCGCCGCCCGCGGGCGGCTCACCGAGGTCGGTGGAGGACTTCCAGGTCGAGGCGACCCCCAGCCGATGGGCGATCATGATGTCGCCGACCCGGGCCGCCGCCGCCGTGATGATGTCGAGGTTTCCTGCGTAGTCGGGCAGGTAGTCGCCGCGGCCCTTGACCTCGATCGGGACGAAGACCCGGGCCATGCCGCGCCACTGCTCTCGCGAATGGTCGAACTGCGGGTCGGCGCGCAGGTGATAGCCCGGCACGTAGTCCTGCACCCGGGCCACCATCGCGTGGATCGACGCGAGGATCCGGTCCTGCAGCTCACCGGGCTCGCCGGCCTCCTCGGGGATCGCGCAGAAGACCGAGTTGCGCATCATGAGCGGTGGCTCGACCGGGTTGAGGATGATGATGGCCTTGCCCTTGGTGGCGCCACCGACGACCTCCAACGCGGCGGCCAAGATCGG
>ERZ795053.3001-NODE-3001-length-19755-cov-20.306904_pt1 | contig 19755 bp, 18 predicted proteins | sample MGYA00375137_ERZ795053 | MGnify/ENA primary metagenome ERZ795053 (study PRJEB30182, sample SAMN05720284) | activated sludge metagenome | isolation source: Anaerobic digester | place: Hong Kong | collected 2014-12-17 ...
ACCGTCAGTTGCGGATCTCTCTGCGGAGTTCCAATGTCGGGCTTGGGGTTAGAGGAGAAACATGCACATCGCACCATCCAGATTCTGGACCTTTCTGATCGCTTTGTTCATGGGGCTGGGACTCGCAGGACTTGGAGCCGCCTCTCCGGCCGCCGCCGATGCCAGCATCACACTCGACAAGAAGGCACCCGGCTCCGTGCTGCTGGGTGACAACGTCCCGTACACACTGACGGCGAGCAACCCTGCCGGCAGCGACCCGCTCTACAACGTCAGCTTCTCCGATGTCCTGCCCGCGGGCTTCGAGTACGTGGGCCCGACCGACCCGGTATCGGCCGGCGAGCCGACGATCACCACGACGCCTGGCGGTCAGACCCTGCTCGTGTGGAACAACGTGACTGACCTGCAGGCTGCTTCATCGTTCACCCTAAAGTTCGAGGCGAAGCTCAAGACGCCGGTCCCGACCACAATCGTGCCGGTCGACAAGAACACCGCCACCGTCGCGGGATCGATCAATGAGCGCAAGGTGCCGAAGTTCAACAGCAACGGCACGCCGGTCGCCGACCCCGAGGTCGTCTCCAGTAGCGACACCGCGGACACGAAGCGGGCGCCGTTCGTCGTCGAGAAGAAGAACACCAACAGCCCTGAGGGCGAGTTGCTGCGCGGGGTCCATGACCAGCGCTCCACATACACGCTCACGATCCGCAACAACAAGCGGGTGGCCACGGACAACGTCACACTCACCGACTTTCTGCCTGCGCAGTTGGAGTTCCTCGGCTGCGGCAACGAGGACAACTCGCAGGTGGTGACCGAGGAATTCCCGGGTTCGGGCCCGCTCGGTGCCCCGCCGGTGGACCCGACACCATGCCCGCTGCCGGTCAGCGTCGAGACTGTGGACAGCCCCCAGAACGTACCGGGACTTGGGAACCTTTCCGGCGTGTACACAGCCGTGACCTGGAACGTCGGTGACCTTGCTGCTGGCGAAGTGAAGGAGATCAAATACGTCGCGGGCATCCCCCTGTCGGAGAACACCACCACCTGGGATGGCCCCGAGCCGAGCGCTGCTTCACTCGAGCAGGGTTCGAACCTCGACAACAACAACGGTGACCCGACCCGCGAGGGAATCCCCGAGCAGTCCATCACCAACAAGGTCTCGGCCACCGGCGTCTTCACCGGGACAGCACCTACCAACCCGTCTGTTGTCACCGAGCAACACACGGTGACGATCGAAGACGTCCGCATGCAGAAGTCGGTCTCCCCGGCAGGTTTCACGCCGGGCGGCACTGCGATTTTCACCATGAACATCGAGGCGAGCGAGTACATGGACGCCTCGAACATCGTCGTCACCGACACATTGCCCGACGGGTACTGCCCACTCGGGACTGAAGGCTCCACCTACTGGCCCGGCAATGCGGACTGCACCGCGCTGGACAGCGACCCCGAACCGAGCCCTGGCTACGCAAGCGTCGTCTGGGATTCGGGGCTCGGGCACTACACCGTGATCTTCGATCCGGTGGCCGAGATCACGGCAAACGAGTCGGCAACCGTCACGCTGCCGGCCCGCATGCTGGACACGTATCGCAAGACGTCGCAGCCCACCGTCGCCGGCGACAACTTCGTGAACACGGTCGATCTGAGTGCCAATACCAATGCGATCAAGGACTCCAACGACAATCCCATCGAGCCCGGTGAAGTGGCGGTGGAGGATGACTCCCGCGCCGAACAAGGCACTCCCCTGCCGACGATCAGCAAGCAGATAAAGCCACGTGCGGCGCCACCGACCTTTCCCGGCGGCATGAAGTGCGATCCCACCGTCGCGCCGGCCTACGTCTCTGACCCCGACCCACGGCCCAGTTTCCGCAAGGGCGACGTCATCTGCTTCAAGTTGCGCGTGGACTTCCCGTCGACCGTCGATACGAAGAACGCGGTCGTCACCGACTTTCCGCCGGTCGGCACCGCGTTCGTCGTTGCCGACGATCCCGCGACGGGCAACAACAAGTACGCCCTCACCAGCAACAACAACGTCTCCGTGTCTGCTGACCTGACCACGGAGAAGTTCGTGCTCACCCTCGGTGACAATGGTTTCGTCTCCAAGGGCGGAGTGTTCGAGGCCACCTTCGCGGTCGTGGTGCTGGAACCGGGCACCGGGACCGCCCCCGAAATCACCGGCAACCTCATGAAGATGCGCACCGAGAACACCGCCGGTGGGGCGCAGTCATACCGGGATCAGGCCGAGTACGACCTCATCCCACCCCCGAACCTGCTGATCGACAAGGGCGTCATCGCCACTGACAAGCCCGCAGCCACTTTCCCGGCGGTGAGTCCGCTGCAGGACAACAAGCCCATCGAGCAAAGCGGTACGGCGACGTTCCAGATCAACGTTGAGAACCGGCCACAGATCCCCGGGGACGACTACTCGGTGCGCGGCGTCCAGGTATGGGACCGACTACCTGAACAGTTGACGTGCTCGGCCGTCAATCTCGCGGCGCTGCAGTACATCAAGCCGGGGACGAGCACACAGGCGGCGTTGCCCGGAGGGATCGCCACGTGTGACGACACCCTCGACGGCAGCATCCTCAAGTGGGTCTTCCCGAGCCCCGACCTGGCCAACGACTACTCCATTGACGTCAACCAGACACTGTCCCTGATCTACACGATGAAGGTCCCGGACGTGGCTGCGGCGGGGACCGATTACGCCAACAACGCCGGCGTGAGGCAGTACGAGGCTTTCACGGACATTCCGAGCATCACAGCCACCTACATCCCCAAGGAGAACATCGACCCGACGCAGGACGCGAACGCCGATGCGCCGAAGTTGATCGACCCGTCCAACGTCTTCATCCCCGGTGTGACCGTGGACAAGGACGCCGACACCTCGGTCACCGAGACCAACAACAACCTGAAGACCCAGGCCACCATCGGCGAGACCATCACCTACACGTACTCGGTCACGATCAACAAGGGCACGACGGTCTACCGAGGGAAGCTATTCGACACCCTGCCCACGGGCATCGATTTCGTCTCGCTGGTCAACGCCGAGCTGGTCGGGTCCGCCTCGCTGCCGCCTGGCTTCACCGCAGACCCGACGAACGGCACGCTGACGTTCCCGACGGTCTGGTCCAACAGCACGGGCGCTGACCAGGTCTTCCGCGTGGTCGTCACCGCGAAGGTCGGCCAGTCGGCGGCATCCTGCAACAACGCGACGTGCACCGTTCCGCCCGCACCGGCGACGAACGTCAAGAAGACGAACACGGCCACGTTCGAGAGCTTCACCGCTGAGACGGGCGGCACGCGGACCGAGAAGACCAAGACGTACGACGTCTTCGTCGTGCAACCGAACCCGAGCATCACGAAGACGGCGAACCCCACGTCAGTGACCAGCACCGCGGCGGACATCACCTACACGTTGACCGCCGGGACGCCTGGTAGCCGTCCACCACTGCACGAGGTCACGATCATCGACTGTGTCCCGGACACCCTCACCATCAAGACCGTCAACAACGGCGGATCACTGGGGACCAACCCGAACTGCCAGACGACGGACAAGGTCTCCATCACGTGGACCTTCGACCCGCTCGTGCCGGGCACGAACAAGGTCGTCACCTACGTCGCGAACATCAAGCCGGGCTCCCCCGCCGATGTGAAGTTCAAGAACACGGTGGGCATGAGCGGGACGAGCATGCCCGGGACTGTCGAGGGTGAGCGCACGTACCTGACGGGGGCCAACGCCGAGGTCTTCATCACCGGCGCATCGATCGACAAGAGCGTCAGCCCTTCGGTCGCGACTATCGGCGAGACGGTCTCGTACGCGATCGACACGAAGTTGCCGGACGCCGCGTACACGAACCTCGTGGTCCTCGACACTCTGCCGCCGTACATCGACTACGCCGACGTCTCGGACATCACGCTCGGGTGCTCCACCACGGACAGCAACTACGCGAATCCCGTGGACTGCTCCTCCGATGTCAGCGCCACGTTCCTCGGACCCGATCCGGGGAGTCCCGGGGCCACGGGCCAGCAGATCGGCTGGTCGTTCGACCCGCTGCCCGACCAGAACAAGCATCGGATCATCCGGATCACGTACAAGTCCCGCGTCAGCAACCTGCCGCAGAACGCCGCCGGGGTGACGCGGACCAACACGGCCAGCGCGGGATTCGGCTACACGTCCAAACCCACCACGCTGGCGCAGGCGCAGAACCCGCCGAAGGCGATCGGTTCTGACAACGCGACCCTGACGTTGACTGAGCCGAACCTGAAGATCGAGAAGCTGGTCAACGGTGCGGATGCGATCACCGCGCTGCCGGACGACACGTTCGGCTACACGATCAACGTCACCAACCCTCCGCGTGCCGGTGGGGTGCCCACCAGCACCGCCTTCCAGGTCACAGTGCGCGACTGCGTGCCCGATGGCATCTCTGTCGTGAACGCCGGGACCGGAACGGTGGGTACTGACACAACCTGCGCGACCACTGGCAATGTGTCCATCACGTGGCCGGTCATCGACTCGCTGGCGGTCGATGCCAGCCAGCAGTACACCTATACCGCCAAGCTCAAGGGCAACACGGCGACCGCGCAGACGAACGTTGTCAGCGCACTGGAGTGGTTCAGCCTGACGCCCGACGGAGTCAACCCAGACATCCGGACGTACGGACCGATCACCGCCGATGCTGTCGTTACCCCCGTGCTCCCCGATGTGCAGATCGAGAAGAAGGCCTCGGCGGACCTGGCCTACATCGACGATCCGTATACGTGGACTATCGAGGTGACTAACCCGAGCACCCGCGACCCCGGTCCGACGGCCTACGCGGTGAAGGTGGGCGATGTCCTGCCGCCGAACTGGACCTACAAGGCCGGTACCACGGTGATCACGCTGGATGGTACCGAGATCTCGACCACGGATCCCGCCGTCGACTCGGCGGATCCGCTGGCTGTGCAACTGACCTGGGACACCGGTGCCGACCTGCCGGCGAACAAGAAGATCGTCATCACGTTCCAGGGGATCCCGCAGCCGGCCGTGGCCACTCCTCCGCCCGGCAACCCGGGAGTTGGCACGACGATTCCGCACGTCAACACGGCCACCACCACCTGGAACCCCGGTAACCCGACCGATGGTTGGGACCCCGTGACCTCCCCCAAGGTCACCGCGGAGACCGTCATCGCATCGGCCGACCTCGCCCTGACGAAGACCCACGTGACGGACTACACACCGCCGCTGCAGGACGACGACACCGTGATCCCCGGCACGCAGTTCACGTGGAAAGTGAAGGTGACCAACAACGGTCCCGACAAAGCCGTCGGCCCGTACGTCGTCGTGGACACCTTGCCGATCGGCAACACCTACGTGAGTTCCCAGGGAACCGACTGGACATGCGTCCAGGACTCGGGGAACCTGCAGAAGATCACGTGCACGCACCCGAACGTCTCGCCCGACGGGCTGGCCAAGGACGGCGCTCTACCGGACTTGTTCCACACCGTCTCGGTGGACATCGACGCACCGCAGAAGATGGAGAACACCGCCACTGTCTCGGGCGAGACCTATGACCCGAACCTGGACAACAACACGGGCAAAGACACGGTCACCCTGCTCCCGCCGAACGTTCAGATCGAGAAGTTCAACTCCGACGACCTGGCCTACATCGACCAGCCCTACTCGTGGCGCTTGGAGATCACCAACCCGAGCGACAACGTGCCTGGACCGACGGCCTACAAAATCAGCGCGAATGATGTGCTGCCGCCGAACTGGACCTACAAGGCAGGCAGCACCGTGATCACCTACGATGGATCCGATATCTCGACGGACGACCCAACGGTCGACTCCTCGGATCCGCTGGCCGTGAAGCTCGCTTGGGACACCGGCGCCGACCTGCCGGTGAACAAGAAGATCATCATCAGGTTCCAGGCGATCCCGCAGCCGGCCGTGGCCACGCCTCCGCCCGGCAACCCGGGTGTTGGCACGACCATTCCCCACATCAACACGGCGACCACGTCGTGGTACCCGGGGACGCCCACGTCCGACTGGGACCTGCAGACCTCTAAGGACGTCACCGCGCAGACCAAGATCGCCTCGGCCGACCTCATGCTGGAGAAGACCCACAAGACCAAATACCCGGACGAGTGGAACGTCCAAGATGACGAGGTCGTGCCGGGCACCGAGTTCGACTGGAACATCAAGGTCACGAATAACGGCCCGGACAACAGCGTCGGTCCGTTCGTCGTCACGGACACCCTGCCAGTGGGCACCGAGTACAAGTCCTACTCGGGCTCCGACTGGAGTTGCGATCAGGATTCGGTGGATCAACAGAAGATCACCTGCACGCACCCCGACATCGCGCCGAACGGCCTCGCGAAGGACGAGTCGCTGCCCACACTGACACTCATCGTGAAGGTGGACGCGGCCGTCACCCAGGGGCCGCTGACCAACACCGCCACGGTGACCGGGAAGACCTACGATCCGAAGCCGGAGAACAACACCGACGACGACCCCGTGACGCCCAGGCCGCTGGCTGACCTGGCGATCGAGAAGTCCCGCACCCAGCCCTACGTCGTCGGCAATCAGGTGACCTACACCTTGGCGGTGACCAACCTCGGACCGTCGGTTTCGGTCAAGGACATCACCGTGGTGGACACCCTGCCCACCGGCCTGTCCATCGCCTCGATCGATGCCGGCCCTTGGCAGTGTCAGCCGACCAGTGGTGAGACGGACACGCTGACCTGCGTACTCAAGGAGGACCTGCAGCCTCTCGAGCAGGCGCCGCTGATCAACGTCACGGTGGATGTCCTGGAAAGCCCCGGTGCGGAAGCGATCAATACCGCCGAAGTCACCGGAACCACCGAGGATCCGAACCTCAAGAACAACAAGGATGAGGTCGTGGACCCGGTGGTCAGCGAGGTGCAACTCGGCATCGCGAAGAAGACCACGGGCGCCAACCCGGTCACTGCTGGTCAGAGCACCGAGTTCACCATCACTGTGTCGAACTTCGGCCCGGCGAAGGCCAAGAACGTCGTGGTGGTCGATCAACTCGAGGCGGGCCTGAAGGCGACCTCGGCCACGGGACCCGGATGGACGTGCGACGTGGGCAGCGGCACAACCGTGACCTGCACGCGGGCGAACTTCCCGCTGTCGGCCTCGCCGTCGGACATCGTCGTCAAGGCCGATGTTGACCGGTCGGTGCCGGGCGGGACGACGCTCAAGAACGTCGCAACCGTGACGACGACCTCGCCGCAGCCGGGTGGGAACCCTGACCCGGCCACCTCCACCGTCGACGTCGTGGCCAAGTCGGACCTCGCCGTGGTCAAGACCCACAACGGGGGCCCGTGGACCATCGGCAGGACCGGAACCTGGAACGTTCGAGTCGTGAACAACGGCCCCTCGGACAACCCGGGACCGATCACTGTGGTCGACAACCTGCCGCGGGGTAACGAGTTCCTATCGGCCAGCGGTGACGGGTGGAGTTGCACCGCCGCGGGCCGAACGGTCACCTGCATCTACGGCGCTGGTCTGGTCGTCGGCCAGGAGGCCGGGTTCAGCATCCGCGTGAGTGTCGTGAACGGCGCGGCTCCGGCTGTGGTCAACCCCGCTGAGGTCACGTCCCCGATCGAGGACACCGACCCGAGCAACAACAAGGCTACCGACCGGGTCCGGGTCAAGCGCGAGAAGCAGACGGCCGACAAGTTGCCGCCGGACCCGAGTGTTCTGCCCGCCCGCAAGACCGAGCAGGGCCAGAAGATCCGGACCAAGGTGCGCTGCCGGACGCTGAAGAGTTCGGCCGCAGGTGAGGTCAGCTTCTGCAAGATCACCCGCAAGAAGAACGGGACGGTGAAGGTCAAGGTCGTCGGCAACCGCCCGGTCAAGGTGACCGTCATCCAGCGCGCGAGGGGCACGAAGAACTTCAAGGCCTTCAAGCGGGTGAAGACCTACATCGTGCGGCCGTAGCGTTCTGCACTGGTTGGCCGGGCTCGCGATCACGCCCGGCCAACCAGCGGACGGCCTGCGACCTGTCGGATTCACGCCGCGGGTCCCGTTTTCTGCTGCTTGAACTGTCGCGCGCCACGACCGTTACAGCCACCGAGATTGGGGATCGGCTCCGCCTGTTGACATCAGGCTGTGAGCGCGTAGTGTCAAGAGTAGACCGGTCGGTCTAGATCGTCAGCACAGAGAGGTGCGGACAATGCGAGTGGCAAAAGAGGACGTCAAGGTACAGATGGAGATCCCGGGCGCGGTGATCCGGCAGCGATTGGGCTTCGGGGATGTGAGCGGGTTCGACAAGATCAGTGGCGAGTACTTCACGCTGGCGGCCGGCGTCGATACCACCCCCCTGTTTGAGGGCCTCGAAGGCGACTTGTGTCAGAGTCCCCACTGGGGCTATGTCCTGAGCGGACGGCTCACCACGACTGACGCACACGGCGATCACGAGACCGTTTCAGGCAACGACCTCTTCTACTGGCCGCCGGGGCACAATGTGAAAGTGGAAGCCGACGCTGAGATCGTGATGTTCAGCCCGCAGGACGTGCACAGCGAAGTGATCCACCACATGATCGAGAAGGTGAATGGCTGACCCGCCCACGCACGCGACCAAGCAGCGCCTGCTCGATGTCGGACTCGGCCTACTCCTCGAGCATGGGTACAACGGCCTGGGCGTTCAGGCGCTGCTGGCCGCGGCCAACACACCCAAGGGCTCGTTCTATCACCACTTCACGGACAAGCAAGACTTCGCACTGCAGGTGATCGACCAGTACATGTTGGGCGTACATGCTGGCCTCGATCAGTGCCTGGGCGACGTGCAACAGTCCCCCGTGCGCAGGGTGCGAAACTTCTTCGAAGCGACCGAACAGAGCTACCAGACCGAGGGCTATCTAGGATGCCTTCTCGGTGGCTTGGGCCAGGAACTCTCGGGGTCCAACGAGGTGTTCCGGGTCAAGATCGAGTCGTGCTTCACGTACATCGCCGAGCGGATCGCCGACTGCCTTGACGAAGCACGGGAGTCAGGAGACATCCCCGCGGACTCGGACACCACCGCGATGGCCAACCTGCTCGTCGACTGCTGGGAAGGAGCCGCCCTGCACAGTCGGTTGCGCCGAAGCCCCGCCCCGTTGGGGTCGATGCTGGACTTCTACTTCGCTTCCGTTCGCGGCTGACGCAGGCTGTGGACAGGCACCTCGATCGGCGCAAACACCTATAACGTGTATGGAACACGTAGGAGGTGTATCTCGACGCTCGTGAGCCGTACCAACATCGACATCGACGAGACGCTGATCGAGATCGCCATGCGCAAGTACGGCGTACACACCAAGACCGAGGCGGTCGACCGGGCACTGCGCGAGGTCGCGTTCCAGCCGATGTCGACTGCCGAGATCCTGGCCTTGCGGGGAACTGGATTTCTGGATGCTCCAGCGGATCAGAGCCCGCGCGGACGATCCTGGTCGACACGTCGGCCTGGGTGGAGTTCTCGCGCGGGACCGGATCCGCGGTCGATGAACAGTTGTCCACATTGATCCAGGACCGTCCAGACAAAATCGCCTCGACCGAACCGGTCCTGATGGAACTGCTGGCAGGTGGGGGCCGGACATCCGACCCGGTGACCGAGCGACTTCTGCGGTCATTCGCATGGTTGGCGTTCGACCCTGTAAGTGATTTCGCCGGGGCTGCGCGCGTCTACCGGCTGTGCCGCGCTGCGGGCGTGACTCCCCGAGGCCTGATCGACTGCATGGTTGTTCAGGTCGCTCTGCGAACAGGCTCTCAGCTCTTGGGAGCGGACCGGGATTTCGAAGCCATCGCGCGTGTGATACCACTACAACTCGTTGCCCCGAGCCGCTAGTCACCCAGCAAGGACCGCTCAGCTCCGATTGTGGTGTCGGACCCGTGCCCGGTGTGGACGACCGTTTCGTCGGGCAGCGCGAACAACTTCGAACGGATCGACGCCTCGATCGTGGGCCGGTCGCTGAACGAACGCCCGGTGGCGCCAGGACCGCCCTGGAAGAGGGTGTCCCCGGAGAACACACAACCCAGTTCATCGGCATACAAACACACCGCCCCTGGTGCGTGGCCCGGTGTGTGCAGCACCACCAGGCCTGTGCCTCCCACCTCGAGACGTTGGCCGTCGGCTAGGTCAGCGTCCCATCGCACATCCGGGTGGGACATCTCCCACAGCACCCGGTCTTCGGGATGCAACATGATCGGCGCCCCGGTGCGCTCCCGCAGTGCCGGGGCCACGAGCACGTGGTCGTCGTGGGCGTGCGTGCAGATGATCGCCGTCAGCCGCCGATCACCGACGACTTCAAGGATCGCGTCGACATCGTGCGGGGCGTCGATGACCACACACTCGTCATCATTTCCGATGACCCAGACGTTGTTGTCCACGTCGAAGGTCTCCCCGTCGAGACTGAAGGTGCCGCTGGTGATGGTGTGATCAATACGCACGGACTCGGTCACAGGATCACCACCGAGCGCAGCACGTCGCCGCGGTGCATCTTCTCGAAGGCGGCTTCGACATCGCCGATGCCGATCTCCTCGGACACGAACGCGTCAAGGTCGAGCCGACCCTGTTGGTAGAGGTCGACCAGCATCGGGAAGTCGCGAGAGGGCAGACAGTCGCCGTACCAACTGGACTTCAGCGCGCCACCTCGGGCGAAGACGTCGATCAGTGGGATGTCGGGAAGGCTCATCTCAGGTGTGGGCACGCCGACCAGCACGACGGTGCCGGCGAGGTCCCTGGCGTAGAACGCCTGCTTCCACGTCTCCGGCCGGCCGACCGCATCAATCACCACGTCTGCTCCGAAACCGTTGGTGAGCCCCTGGATGGCCTCCACAGGATCCACATGGGTGCTGTTGATGGCGTCCGTGGCCCCCATGTCGCGGGCCCACTGGAGTTTGCGATCGTCGACGTCGACGGCGATGACCTTGCTCGCGCCGGCGAGCGCGGAACCGGCGACAGCGGACATGCCCACTCCGCCACAGCCGATCACCGCCACTGACATCCCACGGCCCACACCGCCGGTGTTGATCGCCGCCCCGAGCCCAGCCATAACGCCGCAACCCAACAGGCCCACCGCCGCGGGTCGTGCGGTCGGATCGACCTTCGTGCATTGCCCCGCGGCGACCAGGGTCTTCTCAATGAACGCGCCCACCCCCAGAGCCGGGGAGAGCTCGGTGCCGTCGGCCAGCGTCATCTTCTGCGTCGCGTTGTGGGTGTCGAAGCAGTACCACGGCTCACCGCGTCGGCAGGCCCGGCAATCGCCGCAGACCGCGCGCCAGTTGAGCACCACGAAGTCGCCGGGCTCCACATCGGTGACGCCGTCGCCCACCGACTCCACAAGCCCCGCCGCTTCATGCCCGAGCAGGAACGGGAAGTCGTCGTTGATGCCACCTTCGCGGTAGTGCAGGTCCGTGTGGCACACCCCGCACGTCTGAACCTTGACCAACACCTCACCAGGGCCCGGGTCCGGGACGTGGACGGTCTCCAACGTGACCGGTTGTCCCTTTCCTCGGGCAACGACTCCTTGGACCTTGTGCATGTGGGCTCCTCGAATGGCGACGGCGGCCCGACCAGGCCCTACGCGACAGTCTCACAGAGGTGTTGGGAATGGCAATCGGCTCGCGTCAGTGCGACCGTTCCTGCAACCGGTCTCGTAGTTCGTTGGCGTGCCGGACCCCGGTCAGTGCGGCCGGGTGGATCTTCTCGCCTGCGCGCAGGACTGAGAACCTGCCGTTCTGCTCCAGTATCGCCAGGGCCACGTCCTCGGGGTTGCGCACACCGGCCGACCGCAGTGCACTCCATAGAACGCTGTCGTCCAAATGGTGCCGGTGCATCTCGGTGCGATCGATCCGGCCGTGGACCATGATCGCCACCGCTCGGTGTCGCCCGCGATTGCGAACCCGTTCGATGCGCCGGACGCGCCCAGCAATCGCCTCCAGCCCGAACAAGACAGCCAGGGCCAGCAGACCTCCGGAAAGGGTCGGTACCTGACCCAGGATCGCGCGTCCCACGATCGCACCGAGCACCGTCACCACCGCAAGGTCCAAGCTCGACGGGGAGGCGTACATCCGCTGTCCGTACCACCGCAGAAGCAGGGCGAATGAGAAGTAGAGCAGCACCGTCGACAGGACAATGGCAACGGCGCCTAGCGGTTGCATCCCGAGGTAGTAAGTCAGAGCGTCCATGCTCACATCGTCGCGGACAGACGTGCTTCGGGGTCAGCGGATGCCGCGATACCTCGCGCTCGATCCGCCTGCGCCCACCTAGGTGCCGACCTCGTGTGGGTGCTCGGCCGCCCGATTCTGGAACGACAGAATCTTGGGATTCTGGATCACGCCGTCCCGGATCTCAATCGCTTTGCTCAAAGTCGGGTCGAGGTCCCAGGTCGCGGGTCCGGACATCACCGGGCCGAGGAACGGGATGATCGCCTCGCTGATGTCCCATGTCGCGGACTCCCATAGGTACGACGGGCTGTGGTCCACGGCGTAGTAGTGCACGGTGTCTCCGACTTCGAAGATCGGCTCTTCGAACGTCGTCGGCCGCGCGAAGTCGAAACCCATCCCCGCGTCGCAGGAGACGTCGACAATCAGACTGCCTGGAGCGAAGGCGTCGATCTCGGATCCCTCGACGAACATCAGCGGCGCATCGGTGTCCTGCATGACGCAGTTGACGACGATGTCGAACTCGGCCAGGTAGTTGGCGACGGGGACCGTGCCACTGGCCTTGAGCACCACCGCTCGGCGCGGATCATCGAAATCCCGTTGCATTCCGCCCAGTACCGTACTCGCCATGGGCGAGGCGACCGTCTGGATATCGCGCATCGTCAGGACAACGACCTCTTGGCAACCGAGTGCTTCCAATGCCCGGACCGCGCCGCGGCCAGTGTTCCCGAAGCCAAGCACGACTGCCCGCCGCTTGCGGCCGTAGGTGCCGGTGAATCCCGTGAGCGTCATCGCCTGCATCACCGATGCGTACCCGGCGATCTCGTTGTTCAGGTGGAAGACGTGCACGATGAAATTGCCGCTCGTACTCCAGTAGTTCATGGCCTCCCAGGCGATCAGCGTCAGTCGCTTGTCGACGGCCAACTGGGTCAGTACCGGATCCTGCACGAAGTGCGGCCACCCCCACAGGATCTGGCCGTCACGCAACTGTTCGACATCGGCCAGTGTCGGTTTGGGCAGCAGGATCACGTCACAGGTAGCGATGACCTCGTCGCGGGGAAGGATCCCTCCCACCTGTCCGCGCAACTGCTCGTCGTGGACACCGAACCGACGGCCGTATCCGGTATCCAGGGTGATCTTTGCTCGCACCTCGGGGTCGATCCGATCGAAGTGACGTGGGTGGATCGGGCGTCGGTGTTCGTTCTCTTTGCGCGATGTTCCGAGAACGCCGAGGGACAGCAGGTTCGGTTCCATATCTGGACACTAGACCTGCGATTCGTTTGCTCGACGGAGAATCATGACCCGCTCATGCGGAAAAGGCTGCCCGGTGAGCCAGGCCCTTCACTGCACACGCGCGCCAGTCGGCGGCTTGGAATGCTGAAGCAGCCGCTGCAAGAACAGCCCGCGATGGACGTTCAACTCGTGCGACTGACCACTGCGAACCACCTCGGCGAACTCCGCGGCGATCACCGGCCGAACCTCAGCGTTCTCGTCCTCGCTCACCTGCGGCGCGTGCAGCTCGCCGGCCGGGCCGAACAGCGAGCACTCCCACACGAAACCATGGACCACGGCGGAGATTGCAACGTCACTGATCGCGCCGCCCTCGTGCACGGCAGTCATTGAAACCCACTCGTGCGGGTCCCCCACGACCGAGGTCGAGCGGATCGGTCCCACCGCCGCGTCGAGCAGGTCGAGCACGTGCGGGCCGACATCCAACAGCGCGCCGTGCTGCAAGCGCCACGGCGTTGCGAACGGGCTGCCCGGCAGGAACGCTCCGGAGATCCATGCTGCGCGCGCTCCGAAGGAGTCGAAATCCTGCGCTTGAGCGAGGAACTGCCGGATCCGTGAGGTGTAGCGCAACGTCAGCATGAGCTGAGTGGGAACGCCGGTTTCGTCGATGGCCTCGGCCATCTGCTGCGCGGCGATCACGTTCAATGCCAGCGGTTTCTCCAGCAGCAGGGGCTTGCCCGCCGCCGCCGCGAGCGGTACCAACCGGGCCTGCACGTCCGGCGGTACGGCGAACGCGACCGCGTCACACCGACCGAGGAAGTCGTCGAAGTCGTCGGTGGCGTGGGCGCTGTACTGCTCTGCCAGCTCCCGGGCGGCCTCGATCCGCCGGGCGTACACCACTGCCAACGTCGTCTCCGGACCCGCGGCGAGCATCGGGGCGTGGAGGATCTCGGCCCACGGACCGGCACCGACAAGACCTACGCGCACTGGGTTCACGGCACCGATTGTGCCGGATTCTCGCCTCAGACGAACTCGCGAGGATCGACTCGGGTCAGTCCTGGGAGCCCGTCGAAATCAGAGTCGGCGCTCAAAATCTCGCCGATGCCGGCCACGAGGGCTGTTGCGGCATGGACGGCATCACGGCCGCCGATCCGATGGCGACTAATCAGCGCAAGCGCTTCCGCGAGCACCGCCTGGTCGAAGGGATGCAATCGGCACGTTGACGCCACCGTCTGCGCCTGCAGCAGAGCGTTGTCCCGCGAATCCACACGCATCCGGTGAAAGACCACCTCTTGCACCATTTCGACGCTGGCGTGCAGATCGATGTGCTCATCGGCCAGAGCGGTGCGGCAGGACGTCTTCAATGGGTGCCGTCCGCCGAGTGCGTACAGAAAGACACCCGAGTCCACCAGCAGAGAACGAGTCGTCACTGGACGACCGCAGCCAGCAGCGCCTCCTTGTCGAACTCAGGCTCGACCGCCTCGCTGGTTGGGAGATCGAGCAGAGCCTTCCGCGCCCCCAGTCGGCGAGCCGCATCGGAGTCCAGCAGTAGATCTATCGCATCTCGCACAGTTGCCCCCACACTCTGGTTTCGCCGTTGTGCCTCGGCCTCCAACCTGCGGTACCGATCCTGATCGAGCAGAACCTGCATGCGACGTTCGAGGGCAGACATGCACATACAGTCACATGTGTATGTGAAACTCGTCAAGCCCTATTCGAGTCCACGGCCTTTCGCCCATCGCGCGAGTTCCCGGCGGTTGCTCAACTGCAGTTTGCGCAGCACCGCCGACATGTGGGTCTCCACGGTCTTGACGCTGAGGAACAACTCCTCGGCCGCTTCCCGATAGGTGTATCCGCGCGCGATCAGGCGCATGACGTCGCGCTCCCTGGCAGTAAGGCGATCGAGCTCGTCGTCGGTCTTGGCGGCCGCGCCGGTGAACGCGTCGAGCACGAAACCGGCCAGCCTCGGACTGAAAACCGCTTCCCCGGCAGCGACCTGGCGGATGGCCGTTGCCAGATCGGCAGACGTGATGTCCTTGGTCACGTAGCCCCGGGCGCCCAGGCGAACCACCCCGATGACGTCCTGAGAGGCATCGGATACCGACAGCGCCAGGAAGCGGGAATCAACCGAAGACTGTTGCAGCACCGCCTGTGCGTTTCCGCCGGGAAGGTGGACATCCAGCAGGACGACATCGGGTTCTTGCGCCGAGATCACCGACACCGCGCTCTGCACGTCGGCTGCCTCGCCGACCACCTCGATATCGGCGGGCAGTCCGCCGCGGATGCCGGCCCTGACCATCTCATGGTCGTCGACGATGACCAGCCGGATCATGGGGTTACCGGCAGGGCCAGGGTCACTTCGGTGCCGCGTTCATCACTGCGGATCTCACAGGTCCCGCCCGCCCGCTGCATCCGCCCGATCATCGACTCGACGATTCCTTTGCGATCCGGTGGCACTGCCGCGGCGTCGAACCCGGGCCCCCGGTCGCGAACAAAAACGGTCACCCGGCCATCGTCCACCTCGACGTAGACACTGACCGCACCCCCGGCGTGTTTGGCGGCGTTCACCATCGCCTCGGTCGTGGCCGCCACCAGTGCGCGACCGGACTCATCCAACTCCAACTCCCCAACACAAACCAACTCCACGGTCGCGGGGTAGTCACTCTCGATCCGTGCGGCCGCCGCGCTCAAGGCCGCGGACAGACGCATCTGCGGATCCCCTTGCGGCTCATAGAGCCACGACCGCAGGTGCCGTTCCTCGGCTCGGGCCAAGCGTGCGACTTGCTCCGGGTCGTCGGCATGCCGGCGGATGAGCGTCAATGTCTGCAGGACCGAGTCGTGCACCTGCGTCGCGAGTTCGGCGCGAGTCTGCGAACGCACCCGCTCCTGGCGTTCCACCGTCAACTCCCGGTACAGCCCAGCGATCCAGGGCATGGCGATCAAGCCCACGCCGACCAGCAAGAGCAGGGCGACGGCGCCGACGTTCAGCAAAGACCGCACACCGAGGCCGGTCGCGGCCAGCGCGACGACACCCACCAGCACCAGCAGAATGCCCAAGCCAAGTGCTGTCCACTGCAGGCCGTCCGGGCGCAGGATTCGGGTGGGACCGACCCGCGTCCACACCACGGTGGCGCCGAGCGCGATCACCGCAAGCGGCAGACCGACCTGCATCCACGGGTTGGCCGGTAGCAGCAGGAACCCGCCGATCACCAGCGCCGCGAAGGCCAGCAGCCGCGCGGTATCCGAGTCGTCCTGGTCCCGTTGCGGAAGCACCGCCCAATACGCGGCGTATGCGATCACCCCGATCCCCGCGAAGAAACTCGCCACCACGAACAGCGCGCGCACCGCGGCCACCGGCCAGCCCAGGTGTTCTGCCAGGCCCGCCGCCACTCCCCCTACCCAGCGCCCACGGGTCTCGCGGTATGCGCGCCGGATCGTGGTCTGAGTGCTCACCTCTGCATTGTCCCCCGAAGAACGGACCGCCCGGATCAGGGCGCAACCCTGAGAAGAAGTTCAGGGTCGTCACCCGATGTGCGACGCCGGTGTCTGCGCGCACTCTGGATGCATGAGTCAAACAACAACGAATATGACCCCAGTGGCTCCCCGCATATTTCGCCGCAGTTCCGGCGACCGGATCTTCGGTGGCGTGTGCGGCGGCCTGGGTAGGTACTGGAACATCGACCCGATCATCCTGCGGGTGGCATTCGGCGTCTCGCTGCTGGTCGGGGGCATCGGCGTCTTCATGTATCTGGCGTTCTGGATGCTCGTCCCTGACGACCAGGCCCCGCCGAATGTGAAATACACCCCGAACTGGGGGCTGCGGATCCTCGGATGGACGGCTGCGGTGATCGCCGGGCTGATCGGACTGGCCCTGGTCGCCGGCGACACTCTCGGTTCGGGCGGCTTCGTATTCGGGGCCATCGTTGCCGGACTGATCGTCTGGATCGTGATGAGTCAGCGCAATCCCCGCCCCGCGCCGGTTACGCCCGAAGAAGGGGGCTATGCGTACGGCGGCGTCCCCGAGGAGGCCGCGTACACCCAGACCCAGGCGCTGCCGCAGCCGTTGGGACCACCACCACCGCCGCGGCCGCGTTCCTACCTCGGATTGATCGGATTGAGCGCGGCGATCGCAGCGTTCGGGCTCGCAGCTCTGCTCAGTGACAACCCCACCGTGGTGATGGGCGCAGGCCTGCTGGCCTTAGGCGTGACGTTGCTCGTCGGAGCCTTCGCCGGCCGGGCTCGCTGGCTGCTGATCTTCGCGATCCCTCTGCTGCTGATCGTCGCCGCTACCGCACAAGTGCAACGCACCGACCTGTCGGTGGGCGATGTGAACTGGTCTCCGACGCCAACGGCGTCCTCGTTTTCCATGACAGCTGGAACGATCGATGTGGACTTCGCCGATTGGGACACTGCCCCCACCGCCCTGGACCGGGTAAACGTTGACATGCGCGTCGGCGAGGTCAGGATCCAAGCACCGCGGAACTGGGATCTCGAACTGACCACCGACGTGGGGGCCGGCGGTGTGGAGATCGACGGCCAGCCCACCGCCACCCAGATGGGCGTGCAGACGGTGACGGTTCCAGCCTCTTCGGGGAAGGCCGACGCAACCATCCGCATGAACGTCGACGTGCAGGCGGGCGCCGTGATCGTCGAGACCGGTGGTCCCGCCGCTGGACCGATGGACGCACCGAAACCCGCCCTGAAGAAGAAGGAGAAGGCAGCATGAACAGGCACCCGATCGATCTACTGAGTCTGGGAACGGGGCTGCTGTTTTCAATCCTCGCACTGGGCTACATCATCTTCCCGGAATCGATGGACCTCCTAGTCGTCGTGCCCGTGATGCTCATCGGGCTCGGCGTCTCCGGGATCGCGGCCGCTATTCAGAGCCAGCGGAGGTCATCCGAGATCTGACCGTCGAAGCGGCGGGTCCCCAGCGTGGGGGCCCGCCGTTTCACAATCCCCGCGAACCCCTCACAAGTAGCACCACACCGATGACAGCGGCGACCACGCCCATCACCTGGATCTGATGACCCATCAACAGGTTGTAGACCCGGTTCAACGCCCGCACCCCACGATCACCCACCAAGCGCACCGTGAGCGCCGGCACCAAGACCGGGATCAGGACGCACACGAACAGGAACGCGACCACCACCGCCTTCTCCGGAACCGCCACCACCGAACGGGTAACGGCATGCAACGCCGGCAGCAGGAAGACGAAGGTCGAGAAGTCGGTCAGCGACATGTACGCCGCCAGCCCTGCGAACACCAACGGGGAGGCGTGATCGGCGTGAGAGCGCACCTTCTGCTCCATCCGCTGATCGGCCTGCGGGTGCGGTCGCAACATCCACACGGCGAGCACCACTAGCACCACCCCGGCGACCACCTCAACGATGTATACCGAGCGGGAGTCGGTCCCCTTGCCGGCATCAGGCAGTTGGCTCAGCCCACCGAGGACCAGCGCAAAGAAGACCGCGAACACGCCGCCGCTGCCCAAAATCACCGCCCAGGCCCGGCTGTGCCAGTGCGGACCCGAGACCACAAGCACCTGTAATGCGAACAGGGTGGGGGTCAGCGCAGCGCCCAGTGCCAGAGGCCAGATCTGGCCGAGGATGGTCCACATTTTCAGGACCTCACGACGACGGCAGTCAGCAGGCGATCCTGGCGCAAAGCCCTCCGCCATCCGTGGGTGAGCGGCATAGCTGCATCCGGGTCCCGCCGGGAGGAGGGTGACTGGGTCATGGGACGTGAGTATGTCGCGTTGAATCGTGCCGATGCCAAACACTGACGAGCGGTGACATCTCCTTACTGGTGTCGCCTGCGCGTTTATGCCGCCGTTCTTTGGGGAGGAATACTTGTCAGACCCTCGCACTAGCGTTCGATGTGAGGGGAGGCGATCATGAGCATCACTGTCACAGATCCGGCCACATCGTTTGATGAACTGCAACACCAGGCGCTCGACGTGCACGCCGCCCGGATGCTGCCGCCGATCCCCAAGTTCGGTGGATCGGGCTGCTTGTCCACAGATCTTTTCGCTGGCGATAACTTGTCACACCCTCGTACTAACGTTCGATGTGAGGGGAGGCAGTCATGACCATCACAGTCACAGATCCGGACGTTGCGTTGGACGGGCTGCGTTCCCGGGTGGACCAGTTGTTGGGGATGGACCCGGCCGAATGGACCCTGGACCAGCTGCAGCGCACGATCCTGGACGTGCCCACCGCGCGTGTGCGTATCCCCAGGGTTGCTGGGTCGGGCTGCTTGTCCACAGACTTGCTTGGACGCGACAACTTGTCACACCCTCGTACTAACGTTCGAAGTGAGGGGAGGTAGTCATGACGATCACAGTCACAGATCCGGACACAGCCTTGGACGGGCTGCGTTGCCAGGTCGACCAG
>ERZ795053.3003-NODE-3003-length-19752-cov-34.163832_pt1 | contig 19752 bp, 12 predicted proteins | sample MGYA00375137_ERZ795053 | MGnify/ENA primary metagenome ERZ795053 (study PRJEB30182, sample SAMN05720284) | activated sludge metagenome | isolation source: Anaerobic digester | place: Hong Kong | collected 2014-12-17 ...
CCAAAGGCTGCATGATACCCAAGCGACAGTAGGTCAGTCCTTCTCTTCCCTTCCCCGCCTCAGGCTGCTTGATCTACTCCTTCGGATGTGGCCAGCAGTCCCTGGGATCAAGATGTGTGGAATCGACAGCTTTCTGGAGCTGCACGACTTTCTGAGCTGCCTATTCGGCAGTGAACCCGACGATATCGCCGGCACGGCAGAATATATGTTTCTGAGCTGCCTATTCGGCAGTGAACCAAGTTCGATGTACATATCCGAGTATTCCACCTTTCTGAGCTGCCTATTCGGCAGTGAACGGCGCGCTCAAGCCCGTGCAGGCCGCCATCAATTTCTGAGCTGCCTATTCGGCAGTGAACCGCGACCTCGACCGTTCGTGCTCCGCCACTTATTTCTGAGCTGCCTATTCGGCAGTGAACACGAAAGCGGAGCGTGATCAGCTTTTCACTAATTTCTGAGCTGCCTATTCGGCAGTGAACACGCGACGCGCGGCTGATGCCGCGCAAGCCGGTTTCTGAGCTGCCTATTCGGCAATGAACGCCACGGATCAACTCAACGCCGCTGAGCAGCATTTCTGAGCTGCCTATTCGGCAGTGAACAACGGGGGGTTATGGGCTCGACAGTGGCAATGTTTTCTGAGCTGCCTATTCGGCAGTGAACGTCGAAAGCTTGGCCGAGCGCGATATCCGCAGTTTCTGAGCTGCCTATTCGGCAGTGAACCACCGCCTCGGTACGGGACACCAAGGTATTCATTTCTGAGCTGCCTATTCGGCAGTGAACGGCATTGCGGATTTCCAGCTCGCTTTTCGTCTTTTCTGAGCTGCCTATTCGGCAGTGAACCGCCACGCTCATTTGATCAATAGTTTGATCAATTTCTGAGCTGCCTATTCGGCAGTGAACGGCTCGGGGCGGTCCAATTTCGCGCGGAGTTTTTTCTGAGCTGCCTATTCGGCAGTGAACCCGATCCACCGCCGCGCGCAGGTCCGCGAGCATTTCTGAGCTGCCTATTCGGCAGTGAACAGCGTCGCGAGTTCGTCGATCGCTGCCTCACCTTTCTGAGCTGCCTATTCGGCAGTGAACGGATGAGTTTTCCATCTTTTTCGACCTTGACTTTTTCTGAGCTGCCTATTCGGCAGTGAACAAAGATGGTGAAGGAGGCTACCGAGGAAGGATTTTCTGAGCTGCCTATTCGGCAGTGAACTAAATGATTTTGATAGGCTTGTTTCTTAATGATTTCTGAGCTGCCTATTCGGCAGTGAACTTGCCGAGCGTATGCGGTGCGAGGTCGATTTTTTTCTGAGCTGCCTATTCGGCAGTGAACCCGGTGGGGATGAAGTCGCCTTTTTTCGGCGTTTCTGAGCTGCCTATTCGGCAGTGAACCATGGAATGCCAGCACCGTCGCCGGGAGCGCACTTTCTGAGCTGCCTATTCGGCAGTGAACCCGGTGCTCGAATCGCGCAAGCTGCTCAGGTATTTCTGAGCTGCCTATTCGGCAGTGAACTCCCGTCGGGGCCATGGCGATCACCGCGTTTTTTTCTGAGCTGCCTATTCGGCAGTGAACGCCCCGAGGATGCGGAAACCTCGCCTGTTAACTTTCTGAGCTGCCTATTCGGCAGTGAACCGATCAACGCCGCGCATTGCCCGGCCTGTTCTTTTCTGAGCTGCCTATTCGGCAGTGAACTTGATATGACTCTGACCGATGACGCGGTAATCTTTTTGAGCTGCCTATTCGGCAGTGAACGGCCGCCTATGAAGATAAATTTGGAACTCCGCTTTCTGAGCTGCCTATTCGGCAGTGAACGCCAACAATCTCTTCGGCGCGGGATCGATGATTTTCTGAGCTGCCTATTCGGCAGTGAACGTCGTGGCCACCTACTGCGATATTCAACTGATCTTTCTGAGCTGCCTATTCGGCAGTGAACGGCCGCCTATGAAGATAAATTTGGAACTCCGCTTTCTGAGCTGCCTATTCGGCAGTGAACGCCAACAATCTCTTCGGCGCGGGATCGATGATTTTCTGAGCTGCCTATTCGGCAGTGAACAAGCCCTTAATTTTTTCCTCTCTTTCTTTCCGTTTCTGAGCTGCCTATTCGGCAGTGAACGGCCGCCACGCCGCCCAGCGGATCCGCCAGCCATTTCTGAGCTGCCTATTCGGCAGTGAACAGTTGCTGGACGATGTGAAAGCGGCGATGAAGTTTCTGAGCTGCCTATTCGGCAGTGAACGCGTCGCCCGCCGCGCCGGGCCTGGGCGCGCTTTTCTGAGCTGCCTATTCGGCAGTGAACGTTGCAGTTCGAGTTGCTCGCATTGCCAGTAGTTTCTGAGCTGCCTATTCGGCAGTGAACATGACTGGCGGGGTATCACAATATCCGCAATATTTCTGAGCTGCCTATTCGGCAGTGAACGTGGTACACCGACAAAGAGGGCGATCTGCACTTTTCTGAGCTGCCTATTCGGCAGTGAACGTGACCGTGCTCGCGTCGACGCTGCTGGAATGTTTCTGAGCTGCCTATTCGGCAGTGAACAGAGCTGATCGCCGCGATGGCGGGCTTCAAGCAGTTTCTGAGCTGCCTATTCGGCAGTGAACAATACTCTGAAAGCGGATGGATATAAATCCAATTTCTGAGCTGCCTATTCGGCAGTGAACAGAGCTGATCGCCGCGATGGCGGGCTTCAAGCAGTTTCTGAGCTGCCTATTCGGCAGTGAACTCAGACGCAGCAGCCTGGGCTGTAATGATTCATTTCTGAGCTGCCTATTCGGCAGTGAACCCGGTATTTGTGACGTTTTTAACGTCGATTGATTTCTGAGCTGCCTATTCGGCAGTGAACCAAATCGCGACACTGACACCAATCATAATCACTTTCTGAGCTGCCTATTCGGCAGTGAACGTTGCCGAGGGATGGCGGCTTGCATTCGATCCTTTCTGAGCTGCCTATTCGGCAGTGAACTCAAGAAAATAGGAGGATGGGGCGGGCTTTGTTTTCTGAGCTGCCTATTCGGCAGTGAACTCCATGGCCGTGGTTCACTAGGCCGCCCTTTTTTTCTGAGCTGCCTATTCGGCAGTGAACAGCCCGCGCCGGCGGAGGGCTTCCGGGGGTGGTTTTCTGAGCTGCCTATTCGGCAGTGAACGTCAACCCAGCGGCGTGGGGCGGGACCTACCATTTCTGAGCTGCCTATTCGGCAGTGAACGGTTGGGCGTCTTATTGTCGTACTTCGCGTTGCGTTTCTGAGCTGCCTATTCGGCAGTGAACAGCGCTAAAGAGCGAAACATGGCTTCTTTTAATTTCTGAGCTGCCTATTCGGCAGTGAACCAAGTGTGTGGTGTGAGCCGGCCGGCCGTGTTTTTCTGAGCTGCCTATTCGGCAGTGAACATCGCTAACGAGGCTCGCCAAGGTGTTGGAGTTTTCTGAGCTGCCTATTCGGCAGTGAACATCGGTCAACAGGAAGATCGCATCCGGGATGATTTCTGAGCTGCCTATTCGGCAGTGAACCCAAATCGCCCGCAGGCCGGGCTTTGTCTTCATTTCTGAGCTGCCTATTCGGCAGTGAACATCGTTATTATTGGCAGTTCTTTATTTCTTATTTTCTGAGCTGCCTATTCGGCAGTGAACTTGCTCCAGCAGCTCCGGGGTGGCGGTCAATATTTCTGAGCTGCCTATTCGGCAGTGAACCTCTTATCATTCTTGTAGTGATTACAGCTAATTTTCTGAGCTGCCTATTCGGCAGTGAACATTGTCGGCACCCCGCTTGCTGCTGGGGGAAATTTCTGAGCTGCCTATTCGGCAGTGAACCAGGGCTGCAGCGGCTGCGTCGGCGTCATTCAGTTTCTGAGCTGCCTATTCGGCAGTGAACCGGCGCAAAGTTGGGGATGGACTCAACTAACTTTTCTGAGCTGCCTATTCGGCAGTGAACCAGCTACAATCAAGACCCTTGCCCGCTGCGCTTTTCTGAGCTGCCTATTCGGCAGTGAACCGTCCCAATAGACTATACAAAACGTCCCAATATTTCTGAGCTGCCTATTCGGCAGTGAACAAACAACATTGAAGTTCTGAAACTTCTGAACCTTTCTGAGCTGCCTATTCGGCAGTGAACATTGTCGAGCAAATTTTGTTTTTAATCTCGTCTTTCTGAGCTGCCTATTCGGCAGTGAACAATTTAATGGGTAAGAAAATGAAAGCTTTAATTTTCTGAGCTGCCTATTCGGCAGTGAACGCCATTAAACCCACAACCAAAGGGTTCATCAATTTCTGAGCTGCCTATTCGGCAGTGAACCGAGACATTACTTCAATAGTGTATGTTACATTTTTCTGAGCTGCCTATTCGGCAGTGAACGCTAAACCCCGACAAGCCAGGTGTGCTTTGTTTTTCTGAGCTGCCTATTCGGCAGTGAACGTTAAGCTGGGCCGGGTGATGACCGACACCGATTTCTGAGCTGCCTATTCGGCAGTGAACTCTTGTTTGTTCATCGTCGTTCCCCTTTATCATTTCTGAGCTGCCTATTCGGCAGTGAACACATCGCAGCGAGACTCATTGCCATGAGTGATTTTCTGAGCTGCCTATTCGGCAGTGAACGTAATCAAAAACGGCTTCAGATGCGGCTGTTCTTTCTGAGCTGCCTATTCGGCAGTGAACCAGGCCGGTCGTGAGGTCTATGCGTGGGTCGATTTCTGAGCTGCCTATTCGGCAGTGAACTGCTCCATTTCGCTTTGAACAAGCCGAAATCGTTTCTGAGCTGCCTATTCGGCAGTGAACATCAGCGGATCTTGGATTTCGGCTGGCGTCATTTTCTGAGCTGCCTATTCGGCAGTGAACGGCGCGGCAGGGACATCCCGACTTTCGGGACCTTTCTGAGCTGCCTATTCGGCAGTGAACGCCGGGTCGGCGCTGGTCGATGGCCCGACGAATTTCTGAGCTGCCTATTCGGCAGTGAACACTTTTATTCCTCGTCCGGCAAAATGGTATGATTTCTGAGCTGCCTATTCGGCAGTGAACATCTGCGATGGCGCCATCCTTGGCCGCGACCTTTTCTGAGCTGCCTATTCGGCAGTGAACCGGAAGTAGAAGGGGAACCCCCGAACCCGGAATTTCTGAGCTGCCTATTCGGCAGTGAACATCGGGCGATTTCGGCAAGCCCTCCGGATTCGTTTCTGAGCTGCCTATTCGGCAGTGAACGGAATTTCGCGGTATTAAGATCAGAGTAGTCGTTTCTGAGCTGCCTATTCGGCAGTGAACACGCGTTTCGTGGTTTATTCCCGAGCGCAAAATTTTCTGAGCTGCCTATTCGGCAGTGAACTCTGGGTCGGAAAGTCCTGACTCTTTTCCAGTTTTCTGAGCTGCCTATTCGGCAGTGAACGGCCACGGACCCGGCCACCGTTTCTGCTATCTTTTCTGAGCTGCCTATTCGGCAGTGAACTACATTTTACTGCTCAAACCATCCTGATTGTTAAAGAAAAATCCACCTTATGGCGCTTATCACCCTTTTTCCAGCATGACCGGCAAGTGATTGATTTATCAAGCTCGCCGGCTGTGGTCGAAAAAAGGGTCAGAACCAGGGGATGGTGGCGGTGCTGCTCAATCCATAGTGAGTGAAGTGCCCAGAGGTCGGGGTGGAGATCAGTGGGCCGTGTTTGATGAAAAGCCGGAATTGCTGGCGGGTGCTGTTGCTGGTCAGCGTCACGTAAGGCAGCGCCAGTCGTTCGCTCGCCGAATCCGGGATCGCCTGAACTGCGGCTTCATAGCCGATGCCCTTGCGGTTCATGAGCCGACGGCGTAGCCGCTCGGGATTGCTTTTGGCCTGCACGCGACAGACAGGGCGATGCTTGGCATCGGCGGGCACTATGCCGATGTCCCGTAGTTCGATGTGATCGCGCATCCCTTGCAACCAGCCAATCGCCATGAGCCTGACCAGCGCGCTTTCCGAACCGTGCAGACGCAAACGCGCACCCAAATTCCCACCTCGTTTTTGAATATCCGGGAAGCTCACGCCCACTTCACCCTGGCCATGATCGACCAGCCCTCGGTGAAGTTTGGCGAAGAGGGCATTCATCAGCATCGGGGCGGGGAACTCCGGATCGGGTAGGAGTCGAATGTCGATGTAACGATCCATGATCAACCCGCCTCGCCGAAGACCCCACCGCGCACCAAGGTGGCAATCACGAAATGCTGTTGTTCCAGCGCCGGAACCTGATCCTTGAGAATCCAGTTGTCGAGCAGATTGTAGAAATCCTGTTTCTGTTTGGGCTGGCGATAGGCTTTGCCCTGGGTCGTGACCGAGCCATAAGGTTCCACGGCGATCGGGCCGAGTTCGTCGGCACCTTCATACCAAGTGTCGATAGTGCGCAGCGCGTTGCCGATCTTCTGTGAATGAATGCCGGCGATGTTGTTGACCTGGTAAAGCGTCTTACTCTTGTCACCCCGACCTCGGTCGAGGATCAGTTCCTGCGAGGGGAATACCTCCTGACCGGCACCCATCCGCACGAAAGCCGTGATCCCCAGCAATACGTGTTGGGTTCCGCTGAGACCACCCGCGATCAGTTTGGAGAGGGCATCAAGCTTTTCACCGGCTTCCGTCGAGGCATCGAAGCTGCGCAGTGGCAGCGACAGGGCATCAAAGGTCCAAACATCTTTCGCTGCGCCATCAACGAGATGGGCCACCTGCACTTCGACCGACTCGGCTCCAATGCGATTGCGCCACAGGAAGCGGCCATTGGCGAGATTGAAAGCATAGCGGCGGGCCAGTTCGCCGAAACCATTCGTCTCGGTATAACCGTGGACCGTGGCCACCAGCTTATTCCGGTAGTCTGCATCGTTGCAGGCCGAAGGCTCTCCAGTACCGTTTAACACACGCAGGGTGAAACTTACTTTCAAGGTATCGGCATCGCTGGGCAGGGTAGCGACGTCGATTAATTGAGGATTCGGCACATCAACCTTCATGTCACGTTTCAATGTGTCTCCTTCTCCCTTCTTGTCTTTCAGGCGATGAGATGCTGTGCCACGTACTGATTTTTCACGAATTGTGATAGCGGACCAATCGGTAGAATTGTCCCGTTTTTTCCAGTTTCCGGCATAGAAAAGCGCGTCGGAAGGGTCCAGTTTGCGTTCAAAAGCGAGGACGGAAGCAGTTTTGAGATCTTCTTTTTTGGCCATGATGAAATTCCTTAACTGTAAAAAGCGATTATTCAAAGTCGTAGAGTGATTCAAACGGATCAGCGACGGGCTGGTAGTCGTTGCGGCATCGATAGAGACCATTGTCGGGTTGGCTGTCCGCATACCAGAGCAATTGATTCACATCGGTTAATCGGTGAGGGCTGACCCACTGTCCGATGGAATACAGGCTTTCCACGAAGCAGAACGGCGTGGTGGCATCACGCGCATTGGCAACCTTGCCAGCATCATGTGATGCAAGGGTCGCGTAACCGACGGGGATTGGAACAGTCCAGCCTTGACCACGGCGGTCGTTGGTCCATTCGCCTTTCCCGTTGTTATTTGCATCTGGTTGGTAACGCCAATTGATTCGGGAAAGTGATAACCATGCGTCGAGTTGGGTGGCCGTAGCATCTTCAGCCTGTAACTCAGAGAGACGTGATTCCAGCCGATCCTCCCGCAAGACCAGGGCAAAACCTGGCAGTAAGCGCATACGCATTTTGCGGTATTCAATCTGACGATCGTCCTCGGTCCCTGTAAGGTCAACGATCCAAGGTTGATAACGATGCCGCCATGCTTGGGTGGGAGGCTTCAGGGTGCCACCCGCGATTCTCATTCCTGTCAGCAGTTCAGCCAGTGCGGCCAGGTCGGTTGGCCGAGATTCCGGTTTGTGGTTCCACCGTGCGCTACGGATGGCAAAGATCAGGCTGAGATCCAGATGAATACGGCCTTCCTCGACAATGGCGGCAGTGCTGCCATCTTTATCGATTGGGTTACGAGTTAGACAAAACGACTTTACGAATCCTCCTTCGGTGATGTGCTCCTGATGATCATGGCAGACTGTGCTGACCGCTTTGAATGCGAGATCCATTTCGGCGGCGCGTGACTTGCGCTCTAGCGCCCACATCAGTCCTAGAAAGGCGGTCATTGATGGAAAACCATGAGTCAATGGGCTGGAGACGGCGTTGGCGTTCTGGACATGTAAATGAGGAAATACCAGTAGGTGATCGAATTCCGGGCAGGTACTCATGCGTCATCTCCCGCCGGAGCACGCCGTTGCATGGGAATCGGCGAAGCTACATCGATAATGGCTTGTTTAGCCCAGTGTTTGTATTCAGCATCGCCGAGTTTGGTAATCCCAGCTTCTCGTAACTGTGCGTTGACCCAGTTGGCGAAGCGACCGGCAATTTCATCCGGCCAGTCACCGAGGAGATAGGCAGCGTTAAATTCCAGATCCAGTGCGCTCCATTCAGGATGCTCAGGATCGTCGCGAACAGGAAGCAAGGCGCGTTCTGGGTCCAGCCACAACTGCTCACATAGTTCGAGTCTACAATCAGAATCACGAGTCCAACCGGGTGTAAGACGAGTGTGCATCTCCGCTGCAAATAACCCCAACTGCGCTCCCAGTTTTTGCTCGATGGCTTCGCGGGTAGTGCGTGTTTTTTCGTTCTGAGGCGGATCGCTGAGCAGAAACTTTGCCAATGTTTTGACTAAGCGATGGGTGCCCTTGAAGAACGCAAGCCGATCCATCACCGACTCCAATCCTAAGAGGCTGGGTGCTTTCTCGCGTGTCCATGTGGGAGGGAGTGAAGCTAGTAGGTAATTCACTCCACCGCGTTCGCTGTTGAGCTGCGAAATATTTTGTGGCTTGGTGCCGCCTAGCTTACGAGCAACGAGTGTGCGGTAGTCATGATAAGAGTGATCATGCGCTTCCTTCGAGCGGAAGGCTTGGCGTGCCATTTTGTTGGCTTCACCAAAACGTGCATCCTGGATATCCGCATGAACCGCATGGGCCAAGCTGCTGGAGAACATTGGCTGGAGCAGATGATAGTCGGCATTGTTTGTCGGTTGGTCACCGACCAGCCAGTAAACCTGTTTGGTCGTTGTGTGTGAGATGGGAATGGGATTGGTACCCACCAGACTACTGAATGCACTCATCCAATTTGTCGCGACTGTGGAATCCGAATGGAGTGCACTGCTGAGATCGGAGTCGCCCATTTGCATCCAGTCCAGGAGGCGCCTGCCTTCGACCTCGATTTTGAGAAACTTGAATACATCCAAAGCGGCTGCGTTACCGACTACATCCTCGGCGTAATCCTCGCCCAACACATGTGTGCCGATTTCGGTCAACTGCGGCAGTTTGTTGGGAATGATGTGGAGGCTGCTTCCTCGCGCGTCTGGATGGGTTGCCTTGAGCACATGAGTCACAGCTTGGATTTGACCTACCCGACGAGCCGCGTCGGCGAGCCAAGTCTCGTAGTCGTATTTTGCCGCTGCGCCGGCATCGTTCTCCTTGCCCTTCATCTTGGCTTCACGCCGTGCCTCGATGAAGGTGGCAATAGTCGAACGGAAGCATTCAGAGCGTGGCGAACGTGTTGTTTCTTCGTTCATGGGAAATTCTCGCTCTCGACCTCACTCAGGTTATATCTGTAGAATCCCCACTTCAGCTAGCTGAAGTGGGGGTGCTGGGAAGAGGGGAAACCCCTTAACCCGATATGGTGATCATGCGATGGTCAATCACACTTCTATCCTCCTTTGCGCGAAATTCCTCGTGGCTGGGGCTGGGTTCTAAGCAGCTAGTTGTTCCAAGCCCAGAGGCCGTTGCCGCGGTCTCTGGGTGTCTTTGATAATGGAAGATCGCGATCAGGATGTCAACCACAGTCCGCTTAAACAACTGCTGAAAAAGCAGCTCAGAAAACAGTCCGCTTGAACAACGTGCGGAATCCACTGCCGAATAGGCAGCATCAGGGGCATGGATACCCCCTCACCTTTTTTTTCCAAAACCCAAACAGGGTTGGTAGTACCAGCCCTGGTTATTTTCTGGCACGTCCACAGTCGCTAACCGTTCAGCGCATGACCGCAGTGAGAGATCGAGGTATTCGGCCTGTTCGGTGAGCAGGTCCATGAGATCAAATTCACCCCAGGGCGCAATGCGTGGACCGATTTCCAGTGCGAGATTGTGGCGCTGGCTATGATCAATCGGAACATAGGGATTTGGGTCGCGCTGTTTGTGACCGTCTTCCACGCGGTGCAGGACGAGATGTTCTTCATCTTCATCAGGCAAAAACGCCAAGGTGACCGTGGGCATGGAATCATCACGGAAAGGTTGCTGTTGCGGGAGAACACCTGTGAGTGCCGCCTGAGGGTATTGCCATGCGCTCGCAGCGTTCAGCGGGGCGCGAGGCGTTTCAAGGCCATTTTCGGTGGCCATGGGCGGAAGCATGCAGTCGGCCATGCGAGCATGTTCCAGATCGACAAGACGTTGTTTGGGTTGCCAAGCGGTGCGCGGTAGCGGGCGGATGCGTGGTAACGCGGTGAGAACTTGATATTCCTCCAATTTCATCAGCTTGCCCAGTCGATGCGCAATAAGCCGGAACGGATGGCTGGCAGCCGCATGTTCCTTCTCAAAACCGGGGCGAATAAAAATTGCAGCCGATTTTTCATCTGGTCCCTTGGCGAATAGGAAGTGGCGCAGATTGGTATCAAAAATCAGCAGATTAGGACGTTCGCCCGATTTACGGCGGTGGCGTTGGACGCGGCCTGCAAGTTGAATCAGTGAACGCATCGACGAGGGTTCGGCGATGGCCCAGTCTGCGTCCCAATCCCGGCCAACTTCGCACACCGGCGAGGCGAGGACGATAAAAAGATGGTTGCGTTCCGGGTGGGCATCGATCGCCATACGGAGGGTCGGTAAGCCATACACTGCTTGGCCATCATTCCGACGGTTAAATGCGGTATCGAGCTGATTTTCGATGGCTGAACGCTGAACAGATGGGAAGCGAGCATGATAGATACAAAGATGGATGTAAGTATCTTCCGGTGCTCCAAGTTTGAACAGGGTGCGCGCCACATCGAACAGAGGGTCAATGTTTGCCATGCGCACCAGTCCAAAACTTACCCGTTTGCCAGTTCTTGGATCGACTTCGGCATGGTCCGCGTGCAGGCGTAGACAAGCATCGTGTACGTGTTGCGCAAACTGAGTCCGACTCTGTTCCGTAGACAGGTTGCGGCCAAGCTCAAGCGGGATCAATTCCGCGCGCCGCAGCGGCTTGTCCTTGGCCTCCTTAGCCAGATGTGAGGCTCGCTTGTCAACGAACTGGACGTGCTTGTTGGAAAAGGCTTCCGTATCGAGGCAGTTTGCCGTCTGCGTTCCAAATTCGTCGGCCCAAAGACAGGGTATTTCGACCTGATCTCCACGCTGTTCATTGTGGTTGCCGCGATTGCGCCGATAGTGCAGGCGACCGGCGCGATAGGCCATAAACATCCCTTCGATCAGAGCTGGTGGCAAGGTGGCTGATGACAGTACCACTCGCGTTCCAAGCATGCCGGCCCAGTGCACCAACCGAGTCAGTGCAGGTAAATCTTCCAGGCTGTAATCATCCAATTCATCCAACACCAGATCGGCGCTCATCAGACGGAGCAGAGGAGCGATCTGACGGCCAGCTCGCAGCGACTCGGTAGCGGGTACCAGATGATCGACGGTGCAAACCAATATGGGCGCCGACAGCAATTTGTGGATATTCGGGTCGTGCAACGCACGGGAAAGCAATGGATGATCAGCGGTGTTGCCTTCATAGAGGATGTGGCCGTCTTCTTCGATCAATTCCTGAGTCGAGGCAGAACCTTGGGCCTCTGCTTTTTGTTCGTAGAACTCGAACAAAGTACGATTGGCCGAGCCGCCTACGAGAATCGCCAGTTCGTCTTGCTTGAGGTTTAGATCGTCGCGATAACTACGCCCGGTTTGCGATGTCAGCGTGCGCAGACCCAGCGCATAGCTCATTCGCACACCCTTTTCTGCCAGGGCATAGAGGATGCGAGCGTTCGCAAGGGTTTTGCCACAGCCGGTGGAGGCCATATTGACGATGAAAGCACCTTGTTCCCGCGCAGTTTCCCGTAATGAAACCGCTGCATCGGTGGCTTTGTCTTGCCAGTCAAAGCGTGTGTTTCCACTACGCCTGCGCAGGCCACGATGCTGAGCCAATCGCGGCAGGTGGTGCTCGAAACCGGGCAGGGCATAAGCGATCAGACCGGTATCCCGAGCTACGCCAAGTAGGTGCTCATCCAATGGTTGTTTGAGCTTGCCATCGCGGTCTGTGTTTGCATAAAGCGTTGTTGTGCCTCCCCCTTTTACCCGCAGAGGCGATTTTCCCGTAAGACTGGAGTAATAATGATCGGCCAGCATCAGACTCAGCCGCGCCAAATGCATAACGTATGGATTGGAGAGCCAGTCATGCTGACGGCGCTGACGCAATTCAAGCAGACAACGGGCTAGGCGTGCAGCCTTCGCGCGCCACTTTGGCTCGACGACGGGTAATACTCCTGCCGGTTGCCAGTAGTGCTTTACTCGTGCCGGTTCTGCCTGTTGGCGAACCTCATTCCAGTCATGCGCAACTTGGGCAAGAGGCGTATCCAGCCAAGTTTGGTTGAAGTGTCGTGCCCGTTTGCCGAGCCAGGCTTGCTGGCCCTCCTGACGCTCGACAGGAATCACCGGCAGACGATGGTGCGTCACCACAAGCCAGCCAACAGCAGCAGCCAATGGGGGTAGATCCTGGAATGGATAGGGACGAGTGGCAGTTAATCCCTCACACTGGTAATGCGCTGTGTCCAGTCCGTCACACTGATAGCGGCCGGGTGCAATCCAGTCTTGTTCGTCACTGACATCAGGGTTGGCCAATCGCTGTAGCCATCTTTCATCGTCATCCTTGCCGACAAAGGCCAGAAACAGGCGTAGTGAGACCCATTCATGTCGAAACAGATTTTTCTCAAGCAGCTCGCCGCGCAATCGGGCTTGGAAGGCAATGCTGGCCTTACCCAAATCGTGTAAAAGAGCCGCCAGTTGGGCAAGTAAGCGAATATCTTCGCCGGTGTGCCAATCATTCTCGTCCTCACGGCGCAGCACATTGCGTTGGGTGATATTGGTCGGGGTCGCGCCCTGAGCGTTGAACTGGCGGGCGTCGCCGACGATCCACAGCAACTCGCTGTGATCCTTGCCGCGAATCCAGTGGCAGGCCACGGCGGTGTTTTTGCGCGCGGTCTTGCGCAGCAGGCGGTAGAGGGTCTCCAAACCTTGTTGGGTGATGGCGGTCTGCCAAGTCCGGTCGCCGCGCCGTTCGGCGAATTGGTCGAGGATGCGGCGGGTTTCGGTCAGGGCGTTCTTGCTGCATTGCGAGATCAATAGCACATTCATGCCGGACGCTTCCCGATGTCGGTGGCGATGGTTTTGAGCGTGTCGATCATGAAATCCAGCGCTTCGCTCTGGGTCAGAGCTTCGATGCAGGCATGGCGAAAGGTTTGTTCGTCATCGCCGCGCATCGCCGAGACGAAGGCTTGGGGCAGAATGACCGCATCCTTGACCAGATCCGCCGCGTCGAATACCAATCCACCCCGGCGAGTCTTGCCGTGCAGGACCGCCAATCCATGCGGCAGGCCCAGCACCCAGGTGGCGGTCGCACCCAAGCCGTAGGCGAGATAGTTGCCGTGGTCCAGGAAGCGGTTGGCCGGATCGCTGCCGCTACCACCCTTGGCGCGGGTGAATTCGCCGTAATCGGTGGCGGTGCAGGCCAGCTTGAAGAGGGTCTTGGTGAGGCGGGCTTCCTCGGTCAGCAATGCGGTATTGTCGGGAGCGGTATCGATCGCTTGGCGGGAGGCGTCGAGCGCGGCTTTCAGGCGCTGGCGCGGCACTTCGAAGCCCGCCTCGATTAGTGCGCGATTGTCCCAGTGCGGGGTGATGCGCGACAGTCGGGCGCGTTGGATGGCCTTGGCTGCTTCCAGGCGCAGACCATCGTCGAACCAGAAACGCACCCAGTGTTGCAGGTATTCGGTCGGACGGTATTCGCTCTGCGGCGAAAACCAGGCGACTTCGACATCCACCTCGTTGGCGCAGAACAGCGGTGTGCCGCCACCGCCGCAGAAGCCGACCAAGACCCCCGCTTTCGCCAGCTCGCGCATCGCGGCCTGAGTGATGGAAGTACCGGTGCCGAGAAGGAGGGTGGTGGTGTTGGCGATGGGGATGTTCCAATACAGAGAGCTTTTCCCCTGATCGGTGACGTATTCCACCCGCCCACCGTTGACCAGCACCCGGCAATGTTCGAGGTAATAGAGATTGGCCCGCTTGGAATGCAGGATGGTTTTCAGATCTGAAGGAGAAAAACTATCCATGGCTCGGTACTCACATTCCGGTTGGGTTTCAGTTCACCAGTAAGCGCCGTCTCATGGCCGTCGTGAGGATCATTGTTCTCAACCCCATTCGAAATGGGCCGCAGTGCTTCCGTGCGGCCCACTCCACTGGTGCAAGTCGTGCTGGATCGCGAGGCTCAGACGCGGCATCCGAGTAGCGGTCCCACAGTCGGCCAGTCGTTCTCTTGGTGACGGATGTATTCGTAGAGATATCACTACTATAGTCTGCTAGACAACCGCAAAACACCTGTTGCATTTGTTGGTTTTATAACTCAGGGATTTTGCATCTTTTGAGTGACGATTATCAGCCTCCATGCCCACCACGCCGCGCGCCGGCTGAGAACAGCTAGCCGTCGGGGTTGGTTTCAGAGGGCAATTCGGCACGGACGCGACGATTTGAGGAATCGCGCTTCAAGCGGTCCGTTTGCTGTATCGAGGAGGTCGCGTGAACGGCCGCGCCCGGACGGCATGCGGATCAACCGTCGGCAGGTGTTCACACTGAGGAATGAAGATGGGCTTCGAAGCGCCGCATCGGTGCCCTAACATCAGGAGGCATCCGCGCGGAACCCGATTTACGATATTGGAGGGAGATGATTTGTAAGAAAAAGCTCTCCACTCTTGCAGGAGTGGAGAGCTTGGGTCGAGGGAAAAAACGCTAGTTTATCGGCTTAATGTTGCCCGATCGCCCGGCGCACTTCTTCCAGCGAGTTCGGATCGTCCAGGGTGGACAGATCGCCGGGGTCACGACCTTCGGCCAGCGCCTGAATCGACCGGCGCAGCAGTTTGCCGGAACGGGTTTTCGGCAGCGCACTGACGAAGTGGATCGCGTGGGGTTTAGCCACCGCGCCGAGCAACTCCTGCACCTTGGCGATGATTTCCTTCTCCATCTTGCCGGTGGCACCCGCCGCGTCAAGCTGCGTCGGGTCTTTCAGCCGGCAGAAACCGACCGGCACTTGGCCCTTGACCTTGTCGGCCACGCCGATCACCGCGACTTCGGCTACCGCCGCATGTGCTTGGATCGCCTCTTCGATTTCGCGAGTGCCCAAGCGATGGCCGGCGACGTTGATCACGTCGTCGGTGCGACCCAGGATGAAGAAATAGCCATCCTCATCGCGCACCGCCCAGTCGGAGGAGGTGTAGAGCAGATCCTTGAAGCTGGAGAAGTAGCTCTGCACGAAGCGCTTGTCGTCGCCCCACACCGTGCTCAGGCAGCCCGGCGGCAACGGCGGCTCCACGACCAGCACTCCTTTTTCGCCACGCGGGACTTCCGCACCGGTACCTTCGTCGATGACCCGAATGTTGTAGCCGTACACCGGGAACCCCGGCGAACCGAAGCGGTTGGGCTTGAGATCCACACCCGGCAGGTAGGACAGCATCGGCCAGCCGGTCTCGGTCTGCCAGTAATGGTCGATGACCGGAATCTTCAGCGCGTCGGAGATCCAGCGCGAGGTCGGTTCGTCCAGCGGCTCGCCGGCCAGGAACAGATAACGCAGGCAGGAGACATCGTGCTCCGTCATGTATTTCTGATCCTGCGACTTCAGGACCCGCACCGCCGTCGGCGACGAGAACATGGTCCGCACCTGGTATTCGTTGACGATCTTCCACCAGATGCCCGGGTCCGGCCGAATCGGCAGCCCTTCGTAGAAGATGGTCGGCGAACCGTTGATCAACGGGGCGTAGACAATATAGGAGTGCCCCACCACCCAGCCGATATCGGAGGTGGCGAACATGGTCTCGCCGGGGTTGATGTGGTAGAGGTGCTTCATGGTCGAAGCCAGCGCCACCGCATAACCGCCGACATCACGCTGCACCCCCTTGGGAATGCCGGTGGTGCCGGAGGTGTAGAGAATGTAGCTCGGCTCGTTCGATTCCAGCCAGACCACCGGTACTTCGGCGTCCATGTGCTGGGCGCGCAGCGTCGCGTAATCCAGATCGCGACCTTCGACCAGCGTCAGGCCCTTGTCCAGACCCCGGTTGCAGAGCACGACTTTTTCCGGCGGGAACTTGGCCAGGCTGCAGGACTCATCGACCAGATGCTTGTAGGGCACGGCCTTGCCGCCGCGCATGCCGGCGTCGGAGGTGACCATGACCTTGGGCTTGGCGTCGTCGATACGCACCGCCAGGTTGTAGGCGGCAAATCCACCGAACACCACCGAGTGAATGGCCCCGATCCGGGCGCAGGCCAGGATGGAGAACAAGGCTTCGGCGATCATCGGCATGTAGATGATGACCCGATCGCCCTTGCCGACGCCCAGCGATTGCAGCACGGCGGCGAAACGGTTTACTTCGCGATACAACTCGGCGTAGCTGTAGACGACGGTTTCGTCGGTTTCCGTCGAGATGTAGATCAAGGCATTCTGATCGGCGCGATCGGCCAGATGCCGATCCACCGCGTTGTAGCAGAGGTTGGTCTCGCCGCCGACAAACCATTTGCAAAACGGTGGGTTGCTATAGTCCCGCACCTTCTGTGGCGGCTTGTTCCAATGAATCAACTGGGCCTGTTCGCCCCAGAAACCCTCGGGGTCGTCAATGGACCAGCGGTGGAATTCTTCGTAATTCATAGCGTGAGTATCCTCTGCTTCAGTGGTTTTTGAAAATGCGGCTTTCATCGCCCTGCAAAGTGTAGTCGCTCGCTTGGAAATTTCCGGTGGCCGGCCTCGCATACCGCGAAACCGGCCCCAGGCGACTTTTATTTGGCCTTGAGCAGGTCTTCGATGCTGGAGCGTTCCTCGCGCAGCTCCTGGTCGGTGGCGGCCATCTTGCCGCGGCTGAATTCATCGATCGGCAAACCCTGCACGATCTCGTAGTCTCCGTTCTTGCAGACGCAAGGATAGGAGTAAATCACGCCTTCGCTGATGCCGTAGGAACCATCGGCGGGGACCGCCATGCTGACCCAATCGCCCTCGGGGGTGCCCAGCGCCCAATCACGCATGTGGTCGATGGCCGAGGAGGCGGCGGAGGCGGCGGAAGAAGCGCCGCGCGCCTTGATGATCGCCGCACCGCGCTGCTGCACGGTGGGAATAAAGGTGTCGCGGTACCAGCCCTGATCGACCAGCGAAGTCGCCGCCTGGCCCTTGACGGTGCATTGGCTGATATCGGGATACTGAGTCGCGGAGTGGTTGCCCCAGATGGTCATCTTCTTAATGTCGTTGACATGGCTACCGGTCTTTTCGGCCAGTTGGCTCAGGGCACGGTTATGATCCAGCCGGGTCATGGCATGGAACTGGCGCGGGCTCAGGTCGGGAGCGCTGCTGGCGGCGATCAGGGAGTTGGTATTGGCCGGATTGCCGACCACCAGCACCCGCACGTCGCGGGCGGCATGGTCGTTCAGCGCCCTGCCCTGGGGTCCGAAGATGGCACCGTTGGCGGTGAGCAGATCCTTGCGCTCCATGCCGGGGCCGCGCGGCCGGGCACCGACCAGCATGGCGAAATTGGCGTCGGTGAACGCGGTCTTCAGATCGTCGGTGGCGACCACGTTGGCCAGCAGCGGGAAGGCGCAGTCGTTCAGCTCCATCACCACGCCCTGCAAGGCTTGCAGCGCCGGGGTGATTTCCAGCAACTGCAGGATCACCGGCTGATCGGGACCCAGCATGCTGCCCGAAGCAATCCGGAAGGCCATGGCATAACCGATGTTGCCAGCAGCACCGGTGATGACGACACGGACAGGTTGTTTCATGTTTGTACTCCTTCAGGGGTGGGTGATGACACGAATGTCGCTTGAAAAGCCCCGAAACCGCGGCGCGGGTCGGGAGCGGAGGGTATCTTTGCGACCAAACCGCAGGGATGCGCGCTCGAAGCGCCAGCGGGACGGCGAGAGGGAAACGGGCAAACGGAAATCGACGGGCGCCACCGCCGGGAGGGACGAAAACGCGGGCCTGAACGGCAACCGGCGACCGCCGGTGTTTTCTAGAGCGCTGTGAATTGCCATGCTCCGTGGGGGCGCAATGGCCGCGGGACAACCGGGACGAGCGACCGGATGTGCGAACTGACGGTCGGAACCGCGGCAACAAGTCTTATAATGCGACGCCGCGCGCCTGGAGTGGCGGCATCTGATTGGAGAGAAATAGTAACGTAGATCGCCGCGCATTGAAATGAATGCCGGCACTTGCCATGAGGGTTTCCAATAACGATGAGTTCTTCCCCGATCAACGGCGCAAGCTACGTATTGACCGGCTTGCGTTGGCTGCCCAAGAGCGGCTTGCGTGGTTTCGTGGCGATTCCGCTGCTGATCAACACCCTTTTGTTCGGCGCCGGCCTCTGGTGGAGTGCCGGCCAGTTCGAACGGCTCGATCGGACCGTGGCCGGTTGGCTGCCGGATTGGTTGAGCTGGCTGCACTGGCTGTTGTGGCCGCTGTTCGTGTTGACCGCGCTGGTGGTGGTGTTCTACACCTTTTCCGTGGTGGCGAACGTGATCGCCGCGCCGTTCAACGGCCTGCTGGCCGAGCGGGTCGAAAAAATGGCCAACCCGGCGGGCGTAACGCCACCAACGACCGGATTGACCTGGAAAGAACTGCTGCTGAGCCCGTTGACGGAACTCAACAAGCTACTGTACTTCATCGGCTGGGCGATTCCACTGCTGGTGCTGTCGTTCGTGCCGGTGGTCAATGTGGCCGCGCCAGTGCTCTGGGCCTTGTTCAGCGCCTGGATGCTGGCCTTGGAGTATTCCGACTATCCGCTCGGCAACCGGGGGTTGTCGTTCCGGGATCAGCGCCGGTTGCTGCGCAAGCACTGGCCGCGTACCTTGAGCTTCGGTGGCATGACCCTGCTGTTGACCCTGATCCCGGTGTTGAATTTTCTGGCCATGCCGGCGGCGGTGATCGGCGCGACCCTGATGTGGGTCCGGGAAATGCCGGAGCGAGGGGACGGCAGTCGGAGACCCTAGACACAGCTCGGCAACGGAGCGCTCAAGGCTTATGCGTCTGCTCTATACCGGCCTGCTCTATCTGCTCTTGCCGCTGGCGTTGCTGCGGCTGTACTGGCGTGGTCGCCGGGATGCCGGACATCGCCAGCGCTGGCGCGAGCGGCTGGGCTTCGTGCCAACGTTGTCACCCGGCGGCTTGTGGGTTCACGCCGTGTCGGTGGGCGAAACCCGCGCCGCCTTGCCGCTGATCCGCGCCCTGCTGGATCGCTATCCCGACCGACCGCTGCTGGTGACCACCACTACCCTGACCGGCTCCCGTCAAGTCCGCGAGGCGCTGGGCGAACGCGTGCAACACGTCTACGCGCCCTACGATCTGCCCGGCGCGACGCGACGGTTCTTGCGGCGTGTCCGACCCAGCCTGGCGGTGATCATGGAAACCGAGTTGTGGCCGAACCTGCTACGGCAATGCGCGACGGCCGGTATCCCGGTGCTGCTGGCGAATGCCCGGTTGTCGGAGCGCTCGGCGCGCGGTTACGGCCGGATTCGTGGGCTGACCGCCGCCATGCTGCGGGACGT